>Ga0183260_10001742_pt1 | contig 18085 bp, 20 predicted proteins | sample AntDrymUQ4972206_2_FD_129768 | JGI IMG/M metagenome (GOLD analysis project Ga0183260, IMG submission 129768) | Polar desert sand microbial communities from Dry Valleys, Antarctica - metaG UQ497 (22.06) (version 2) (version 2) | ecosystem: Environmental > Terrestrial > Soil > Desert | place...
ACCCGGCTCGCGTACGCCGAGATCCACTCCGATGCCCGCGCGCAGACGGCAGCCGCCTTCCTCGTGCGCGCGCTCGCCTTCTACGCCTCCCACGGGATCTCTGCACGGCGGCTGATGACGGACAACGCCTGGGCGTACACGCGCAGCCGCGTCTTTCGCAAGCTTCTCGCCAAGCGCGAGCGCCCTGTGATCTTGGAGCTTGGTCATCCGCGGGTGAATGGAAGCCCCGCAGAGCGCCAACCGAGTGGATTGGTCGCCCTGCCCGACGATGAGTCAGTCGAAGTCCGCGGCGCGCTCCGGCTCTCCGTAGTGCTCGAAGATGCGTCGCATCTCTGCGGGCGTGCAGCGTCCGGGAGATAGCTCGGGCAGGTTGCTCTGAGCAAAGAAGCCCGCTTCGGTCGTCTCGGCTCCCTGGATGGATCGAGCTGAAGTTGACGCGAGCTCGCATCGAACGAACAGTCGAAAGACATTGACTTGCATCGACCGTCCGTCTCGCCGACGGTTGATGTTGGAAACTGCAAGTAGCTTGACGGGGCGAACCTGGTATCCAGACTCCTCGCGCACCTCTCTGGTGGCCGCTTCGCCCAAGGACTCTCGAAGGTCGACCCAGCCTCCAGGCAGCGACCAGCGGCCGTCGCCTGCCTCACGGACGAGAAGAAGCTCGTCCTTTCGAAAGACCACGGCCCGAACATCCAACTTCGGTGTCGGGTAGAGGTAGCGCAACCACATCGGGGCGCGCTCGACCAGGGCAGCACGAATCCTGCGTCGAAGCCGGATCAGCACGGCTAGAGACTACGCAACCGCTGCAGTCCCGTCATTGCGAATTCAAGTGTCCGCTCATAATCGATATAAGTAACTCCTATGGACACGCGTCAGCTGGCCGCGTTCTGCGCGGTCGTCGAGCGGCGCAGCTTCTCTCAGGCGGCGGAGCGACTCGGCGTCACGCAGCCGGCGGTCTCGCTCCAGATCCGCGCGCTCGAGAAGCGCCTCGGGGCACAGCTTCTCGACCGCTCCGGGCGGCGCGTGGAGCCGACCGAGGCCGGTTGGCGGCTGTATCGCGGGGCGCAGCGCATGCTGGCGCTCGAGGAGCAGCTCGTCTCGGAACTCGCGGCCACGGCCGAGGGGGAGATAGCGGGTGACCTCGTCCTGGGTGCCTCGACCGGGCCTGCCGCGATCGTCGTCTCGGTGCTCCTGGGCGAGTTCCAGCGCGAGCATCCTGACGTGCGGGTCTTCCTTACGGTCTCGGACACCCACACCGTCATCGAGCGGGTCGCAGATCGTGAACTCGAGCTGGGAATCGTCGGCGCCTCGCGACGGCACCGCGGAGTTCGCTTCGAGCGCTTCTTCTCCGACGAGGTCATCCTCGCCTGCCCGCCCGGACATCGCTTCGCCGGGCGCACCGTGACCCTCGACGAGCTCCGCGAGGAGACGCTGATCCTGATGCAGGAGGGCGCGGGGGTGCGCCAGATCGTCGAGGACGCTCTGCGGCGCCTCGGTGTGCGTCTGCGCGATCTCGATGTGCGGCTCGAGCTCGGTCTCCAGGAGTCGGTTCGTCGGGCGGTGGAGGCGGGATTCGGCGTTACGTTCATCTCCCGTACGGCCGTCGAGTCCGAGCTTGCCGACGGCCGTCTCGCGGAGGCTCGGGTCGAGGGCCTCGACGCGACCAGGGAGATCTCGCTGGCCTCCGCCGCGGGAAAGACGCGCACGCGTGTCGCGGAGGCCTTCGTCGAGTTCGCACTGGAGCGCGTGTCGTAAACGTTTGCTGGGGTCTGGACGAGCTCGGCGCGCTTCTCGCGGAGCTCGGCATCTCGCGAGCCCTGCTCGTGACGACGGAGCGGTTCAGCGCGCTCGAGCTTCCTGTTGCGACTCGCTTCTCGGGCGTGCGGCGACACGCGCCCGTCGAGACCGTCTCGGCGGCGGTCGCAGCAGCTCACGGCGCGGATGGCCTGGTCGGCCTGGGTGGCGGGAGCGCGATCGACACTGCCAAGGCCGTCTCCGCGGAAACCGGGCTCTCGCTCGTCGCAGTGCCGACGACGTACGCCGGCGCCGAGTGGACGCCGTACTTCGGGATGCGGGACGAGGCACGGAAGCTCAAGACCGGCGGCAGCGGCGCCCTGACGGTGGCGATCGTCTACGAGCCGGAGCTGACGCTCGGGCTTCCCTTGGAGGAGACGGTCGGGACTGCCATGAACGCGCTCGCTCACAGCGCGGAGGCGCTCTACGTCGAGAGTCGAAACGCCGGAGGGGACACCGAAGCTGTCGTGGGAGCGGAGCTGATCGTACGCTGGCTGCCCGAGACGGTCGCGCGACCGGACGACCTCGAAGCGCGGACCGGCCTCCTCCGGGGAGCGATGCATGCGGGCAAGGCGCTCGGCCTGACCGGGCTGGCTCTCGCGCACGCGCTGGCGCAGGCCCTCGGAGGACGCTACGGCCTCCCGCACGGAGCGATGAACGCGCTGACGCTCCCGCCCACACTGCGTTTCAACGAGCCGGCGGTACCCGACGCGATCGAGCGGTTCGGACTGGCGCTCGAGTCCGACGATCCTGCGGCAAGGGTCGAGGAGCTGGCCCGGCTCGGAGGGTTCGTCCGGCTGCGGGACTTCGAGGTGCCCGAGGAAGATCTGCGGCTCGTCGCGGCGGAGGCGGTGGATCGAGCGGGGGCTCGCGCGAATCCACGCAGAGCATCCTCCGACGACGCTCTCTCGCTCCTGCGCAGTATCTGGTGAGCTACGGGTTGACTCACGGCCCGTTCGGACGGACGATGTAGCGATACTCGTCGAGTACGCAAGCCTGGTCGCTGCGATGGCCGTCCTCACGGCCTCGCTCACGGGCGCCTTCGGCCAGAAGCTGGCTGTGCTTCCCACTTCGAGTGGTGCGGCACTCTCGACCCTGAACGCCGCCGCCGGCGCGCAGAAAGTGCCGGCTGGGGGCGCCCGCGCTGCATACAAGCGCGCGCCCCATTCGAAGCCGGTGCTGAAGTACCTGTACGCAGTCGGCTGGATCGGCGGGAAGAAGAGCCCGCTCTCGTGCCTGTTCGCCCGCGTGTCACGCGACGAGACCGAGCAGGAAGCGCTGGGCGAGATCCGCCGCAACACCAAGCTCGTCAAGCAGCTTCGCCGCGTCCGCGTCGGTCAGAAGCAGGCCGCCTCGGTCGTCGTCGAAGGCATCGCCTCCGCGTGTAGCTAAAGCTGACTACGCGGCTTCGGGCGCAGGCTGGCGACGGCCGCCCATCACGCGACGCAGGCTGACGACGCCGAGCACGTTGGACCCGTCGACGACGGGCAGGTGGCGGAAGCCGTTGTCGAGCATCACTCGAGCAGCGTCGTCGAAAGTCGTGTCCGGCGTCGCGGTCATCGGATCGGCCGTCATCCACTGGCGCACGCGTGCGTCGCTCGTATGCACGCGCGCCGCCATAGCACGCAGCATGTCGCGCTCGGTGAGGATGCCGATCATTCGACCGAAGTCCTTGACGACGACGGCGCCCGTGTTCTGGCTCGTCATGCGCTCCGCGACCTCGCCGAGTGTGTCCTCGGGCGCGACCGTGATGAAGTTCGGCGTGACGATTTCCGCCAAGGTGCCCATATCACGAGTTTACAGCCGCTGCCGGGAACTTCTACGAATAACACTTGATAATGACAGGAATAAGATAATCGGTTAACATGCAGCGTTGTGCGACGTCACGAACCTTTTGACGTGCTCGTAATCGGCAGTGGCGCCTCCGGTCTGGTGGCGGCGGTTTCGGCCGAGCGGGCAGGCGCTCGAGTGGCGCTCGCGACCAAGACCACGTTGCAGGCCTGCAACTCCGCAAAGGCTCAGGGTGGGATCCAGGCTGCGTTCGGTGAGGACGACTCGCCCGAGATCCATGCCGAGGACGTCATGCGGAGCTCGCACGAGACGGCCGATCCGCAGCTCGTCGGGGTGCTGACGAGCGAGGCCCCGTCGGCGATCCATTGGCTCGAGGAGCTGGGCGTCGAGTTCACGCGGTCGAACGGTGGCTATCGCCTGGCACGCTGCGGCGGCGCCACCCGGCATCGTCTCCTTCAGGTTGGCGACCGCACCGGGCACGCGATTACGAAGGCGCTGCGCGACGCGTACGAGGCCGGGGCAGGGACCGAGCTGCCTCACCACGCGCTCATCGGGCTGCGCGCTGGTGAGAACGGTTGGACGGCGACCTTCGAGACGAAGGACGACCAAGAGGTCGACATCCGCGCGGCCTCGATCGTCCTCGCGGCAGGTGGGCGCTGCTACCTCGAGGCAGAGACACGTGGCGAGCTCTCCACGAACCACCCGAACGCGACCGGCGAAGTGACGCGGATCGCACTCGATGCGGGCGGGGAGGCTAGGGATCTCGACGCGCTTCAGTACCACCCGAACGGCGGCGCGTGGCCGAGCACGATGCAGGGCTACTCGATCCCCGAAACGACTCGCGCGTATGGCGCCGTGCTCCTGAACGCCGACGGCGAGGAGTTCACCGATTCGCTCGGCGCGCGCGACGCGGTCTCTCAGGCGATCGTCGACGAGGTGGACAGGGGGAAGGGCGTCCTGACCCCGGACGGCCGTCCCGCGGTCTGGCTCGACACCACACGGATCTCCCAGGAAGACGCCGATATCTCGCTCCCGTACATGCTCCGCCGGTACCGCGGTGCAGGGATCGACCCGCTCACTGAGAGGATCTTCACCTATCCCGTTCTCCACTACCAAAACGGCGGGCTCGTGATCGACGAGCAGGCCGAGACGACGCTCGAGGGCGTCTTCGCGTGCGGAGAGATCGCAGGCGGGACGCATGGGAGGAACCGCATGATGGGAAACTCACTTCTCGAGTGCACGGTCTTCGGGCGGCGTGCCGGGAAGGCCGCGGCCGAGAGGGCGCGGACATGACGACCGCGACCACGACCGACCTCGACGTCGCAGTCGGCGACGCGGCGGCACGCCTGTATGTGTGGGCGCTGAAGGACATCCCCCAGGATCTACGAGACGCGCTCGCCAGGGCGGCCGAGACGGAGACGTCGGTGCCTGGCCAGCGAGTTCTTCAGACGATCCTCCGAAACGTGAACGTCGCCGAGGACGAGAAGAACCTCGTCTGCCAGGACACCGGCATCGCCGTCTACTACTGCCGTGTCGGGGAGCACTTCCCGCTGCATCCGGCCCGGATCTACGCAGCGCTGAAGGAAGGTACCGAGCGCGCGACGATCGAGCACCCGTTGCGCTCGAACACGGTCCACACACTCACGCGTGAGAACACGGGCCAGAACGTCGGTTACCGCGTCCCCATCGTCCATTGGGACTTCATCCCGGACTGGGACGGTCTCGACGTGAAGTGCGTGCCAAAGGGTTCTGGCTCCGAGAACATGAGCTTCTTGAAGATGTGCGTCCCGGCCGACGGGGTTCGAGGAATCAAGGAGTTCGTCCTCGAGTCGATCGTCGGCGCCGGCGGGAAGCCGTGCCCGCCTGGGATCGTCGGTGTCGGGATCGGTGGCTCAGCCGATTACGCGATGCACCTTGCGAAGGAAGCGATCGCGCGTCCGGTCGGCACCCGGAACGAGGATCCGCTCGTCGCGGAGCTCGAGGACGATCTGTACGGGCTTCTGAACGAGACGGGCATCGGGCCGATGGGTCTCGGTGGCGACGTGACCGTTCTCTCCGTGCACGTGGAGCACGCGGACACGCACATGACCTTGAATCCGGTCGCGGTCAACTATCAGTGCTGGGCCGCGCGCCGCGCCTCGGCGCACATCGCCGCCGACGGCACGATCGAGTACGAGCGGGACGCGTGATGTCGCTTTTTATGTCTTTTTTGCAGCGATCCTTACAGTGCCTGTCCCTGTTAGCGTGACAAGCTCGTGCCAGGGAGTCCACAGCTGATGGCGACGCACGAGGTCACGTTTCCGGTCACCGATCCCGCCGAGATCCTGAAGCTCCGCGCCGGTGACGAGGTCGTCGTCCAGGGGCACATCATCGGGATCCGGGATCGCACCCAGGTCCGGATCTTCGATCAGGGCGTCGAGCCGCCGATGGACCTCTCCGGCGCATTCCTCCTCCACACCGCCCCCGGTGTGCGCAAGCTCGGGCCCGGCCGCTACGAAAAGATCTGCATCGGGACGACGACGAGCGCGCGCATGATGCGCTTCACGGAGCCGCTCGGGACGCAGTACGGCGTGCGCGCGATCTGCGGCAAGGGCGGATTTCCCGACGAGGCGATCGAGCCGATGCAACGCCTGGGGATGGTCTACTTCGCGATCGTCGGCGGGGCTGCCGCGCTCGAGACCACCCAGATCGAGGAGATCGAAGAGGTCGCGTGGGAGGAGCTCATGCCCGAGTGCCTCTGGAAGTTTCGGGTGAAGGACTTCGGCCCGCTCACCGTCGGCATCGACGCCCACGGGGGCTCTCTCTACCGCGACGTGCAGGAGCGCGCCCGCAAGAAGCTGGAGGAAATCTATGCACGACTCTGACGGTCTCCTGTTCCTCGACATTCCGACGCGGGAGGGCAAGCCGCGCTCGCGTGGCCTGACACACGTCATGGACAAGGGGCTGAACCTGCGCGAGATCGAAGGCCTCTTCGACACTGCGGGCGAGTACGTCGACATCGTCAAGCTCGGCTGGGGAACGAGCTACGTCACCAACAACCTGGAGAAGAAGATCGCGCTCTACCGCTCCTTTGCGACCCCCGTCGTCTGCGGCGGGACGCTCTTCGAGGCGGTGTACGGACAGGACAAGATGGACGACTTCAAGCGCTGGCTCGAGCACTACCGCTTCTCGCACGTCGAGATCTCGGACGGAACGCTCGACATCCCCCGTGAGCAAAAGCTCGAGCTCATCGCGGACTTCGCGCGGGACTTCGTCGTCCTCTCCGAAGTCGGCTCGAAGGACTCCGAGGTCAACATCGCTCCCTACCTGTGGGTGCAGTGGATGCGCGAGGAGCTCGATGCGGGCGCTTGGAAGGTGATCGCCGAAGGTCGCGAGGCGGGCACCGCCGGCATCTACCGTCCGACCGGAGAGCTCCGAACCGGTCTCGTGGACGAGATCGAGCACTCGATCAGCTTCCACGACCTGATCTGGGAGACCCCCACGAAGACGTCGCAAGCCTGGTTCGTACGTCATTTCGGCACCGAGGTGAATCTGGGCAACATCCCGCCCGAGGAGGTCATCGCGCTCGAGACGCTTCGCCTCGGCCTCCGCGCGGACACTCTGAAGGAGGTGCTACTTGGCCGTAAGAGCGCCGAGCCCGCTCCGACTCCCTGACCTCGACTTCGAAGCCATGACGGCCGAGGAGGTCATCGCCTGGGCGCACCAGTTCTTCTGGCCGCACGTCTGTCTCACCTGCTCCTGGCAGAAGCAGTCCTCAGTGCTCGTGCACATGGTCGCGGAGCTGGGACTGCGGATGGACACGGTAGAGCTGGACACGCACCTCTTCTTTCGCGAGTCCTACGAAACGCGCGACCAACTCGTCGACCGCTACCAGCTGAAGCTGATCCAGCCGGAGATCCCGACCATTGCCGAGCAGCATCGCGCCGAAGGTCCCAACCTTTGGGAGCGCGATCCCGACCGGTGCTGCCACATCCGCAAGGTCGAGCCCCTGGTGAGTGCCCTCGCGCCGTACGACGCCTGGATCTCCGGAATCCGGCGCGACCAGTCGCCAAGCCGCTCCGAGACCCCGAAGGTCCAATGGTCCGAGCGCTACCAAGTCTTCAAGATCCACCCGCTCGCCGACTGGGACGAGCAACGGATCTGGTCCTACGTCAACCAGAACGAGATCCCGTTCAACCCGCTGCACGACGCGGGGTACCGTTCGATCGGCTGCATTCCCTGCACGCGGCCGACGCGCCCTGACGAGGAGGAGCGCGCAGGCCGCTGGGCCGGCTCCGACAAGCTGGAGTGCGGCATCCACGAAAACGCGAGACTGGAGAGAACCGCATGAGTCGGCACATCTACGCGCACGAGCATCCGGAGTCCGAAACCGATCGAGGCGGGGGCTTTACCCTCTGGTTCACGGGACTTTCGGGCTCCGGAAAGACGACGATCGCGCACCACGTCGGCCCTGAGATGGACCGCCGTGGGCTGGTCGTCGAGTACCTCGACGGAGACACCGTTCGCACGCATCTCTCGAAGGGCCTCGGCTTCTCGAAAGAGGATCGCGATGCCCACGTCGAGCGCCTCGGCTGGGTCGCCTCGCGGATCACGCGACATGGAGGTGCGTGCATCGTGGCGGCGATCTCTCCCTACGAGCAGGCTCGCTCGAACGCGCGGGCGCTCGTCGAGGAGCATGGGCCGTTCGTCGAGATCCACGTCGAGACATCGCTCGACGAGTGCGCCCGCCGCGACGTGAACGGTCTCTACGCGAAGGCGTTCGCAGGCGAGATCAAGGGCTTCACCGGAGTCGACGATCCCTACGAGGCGCCGGCGTCCCCGGAGATCGTCGTCGACACGGAGGGGCTCGAGCCAGAGGAATCCGCTGCCATCGTGATCGCAAAGCTCGAAGAGCTGGGACTCGTTCCGGCCAAGGTGACCGCGTGACCGTCGCCGCGACCGATCGACTCATTCGCCCGCACGGCGGGACGCTCGTCGACCGAACGGGCGATCGCCCCGACGATCTCGACGCGCTCGAGACAGTCGCGCTCACGTCGCGCGAGCTCTCGGATCTGGACATGCTCGCCTCGGGCGCGCTCTCGCCGCTCGAGGGGTTCATGGGCCAGGCCGACTACGAGCGGGTCATCGAGGGGATGCACCTTGCGAACGGCGTTCCCTGGGCGCTCCCCGTGTGTCTCGCCGTGGACGCCGCTCCGAGCGGCGACCGCGTGGCGTTGATTGACGAGGGCGGTCGCCCGGTGGCGGTCCTCGAGGGGGACGGGGTGTTCGAGTACGACAAGGAACGTGAGGCGGAGCTCTGCTTCCGCACGACGGACGAGGCCCATCCGGGCGTCGCTCGCCTCTATGGGCAGAAGCCGCTCTACCTGGCGGGCAGGGTGACCGTCTTCGAGCGCTCGCAGCCCGAGTTCCCGGGGCTTGCGCGCGACCCCGCGGAGACGCGTCGGATCTTTGCCGAACGCGGCTGGAAGCGTGTGGTCGGGTTTCAAACGCGGAATCCGATCCACCGGGCGCACGAGTATCTGACGAAGGTCGCGCTCGAGACGGTCGACGGCCTCCTCGTCCACCCGCTGGTCGGTGACACGAAGTCAGACGACGTTCCGGTCGGCGTGCGGGTCGAGTGCTACGAGACTCTGCTCGACGGCTACTACCCGGAAGACCGCGTGCTGCTCTCGGCGTTTCCCGCCGCAATGCGCTATGCGGGGCCGCGCGAAGCGATCTGGCACGCGATCTGTCGCAAGAACTACGGCTGCTCGCACTTCATCGTCGGCCGAGACCACGCGGGCGTCGGGGACTACTACGGCACCTACGACGCCCAGCTGATCTTCGACGAGTTCGAGCCGCACGAGCTCGACATCGAGCCGATGTTCTTCGAGCACACGTTCTGGTGCAACGTCTGCGGATCCATGGCGAGCACGAAGTCGTGCCCGCATGGCCCGGAGGATCGTGTGTTCCTGTCGGGGACGAAGGTCCGCGAGATGCTCGAGGCGGGGGACGTCCCGCCCGTCGAGTTCACCCGTCCGGAAGTCGCGCGGGTACTGATCGACGCCTACCGGCAATAACCTCGGCGAACGGTGGATCTGAAGTTCACGGTCGTCGGCTTGCTCACCGGGCTATTGGTGGGGATGACCGGCATGGGGGGCGGGTCGCTGATGACTCCGATTCTGGTCTTCCTGTTCGGAATCCCGCCCACCACCGCGATCGGGACGGACATCGCCCACGGCGCGGCCTTCAAGACCGTGGGCGCCGTCCAGCACCGGCGCATGGGTAACGTGCGCGCGAGGCTCGCCGGGTGGATGCTGATCGGCTCCGCACCTCTGTCCCTGGTGGGGGTGTGGAGCGCGGTGCAGATCACCGATCGCTATGGCGACGGTGTCGAGGACGTCATGGCGAAGGTGCTGGGAGCGGCGCTCCTGTTCGGAACGGCCGGTCTGGTCGCGAAGAGCCTGGTTCAGACCAAGAAAGCAGGCGAGGGGGACTGGCAGCTCACTCCGCGCGACCGCGTTGCGGCCGTTCTCATCGGGGCGCTGGGCGGGTTCATCGTCGGGCTGACGAGCGTCGGGAGCGGTGTGTTCTTCGGGCTCACGTTGCTCATCATCTTTCCGTTCCGCGCGCACAAGGTCGTGGGCACGGACATCTTCCACGCGGCGGCGCTTCTCTATGTCGCGGGGGTCGGCCACTGGTTGGCGGGCAACGTGGACTTCGCGCTGCTCTTCTGGCTGCTCCTCGGATCGATCCCGGGCGTACTGATCGGCGGACGCCTGACGCTCTCGATTCCCGAGCAGTTCCTGCGTCTCCTCCTGGCCGGAGTGCTCGGCCTCGCGGGAATCAAGTTGCTCGACGTCCCGGGCTCAGGAGTGATCCTCATCGTTGCCGTCTCTGCCGGGCTGGTGGCGCTCCTCGTGTTCATCGCGAGGCACAGCTGGATCCGGATCCAGCGCGGTCGAGACGGGAGCACCACGTACACCGCGGAATAGCTCGATAGCATCGCGCGGCGATGCGCACGGTCTGGGTGAGCTTCGACACGATCGGCCGCGAGTGCCTCGAGGCCGCTGTCGACGCGGGAGCGGAGATCGTCGGCGTCGTGACTCTTCCCGGCCCGATCGATCCGAACCGCTCGGGGCAATGCGCGTTCGACGAAGTCGCCGAGCGTCACAGCGCAGTCCTTGTCGAGGCCGTCGACGTCAACGCTTCCGAGACGATCGAGGCGATCCGAGCGCTCGATCCGGAGCTGATCTTCGTCGTCGGCTGGTCGCAACTCGTGCGTGAACCGCTTCTCGCGCTCGCGAACGAGGGCGTGTTCGGCATGCATCCGGCGCTGCTGCCCCGTCATCGCGGCCGCGCTGCGATTCCGTGGGCGATCCTCTCCGGGCTCGCGCGGACGGGTGTCACCCTCTTCGAGATCGTGGACGAGACCGCGGACTCAGGCGCAATCGTCGGCCAGGTCGTCGTCGACGTCGAGCACGACGAGACCGCGGAAACGCTCTTCGAGCGAATTTTAAGCGCACACGTGCAGCTCATCCGTGAATTCGTGCCGCAACTGCTGACAAGGAGCGCGCCGCGCTCAACGCAGGATCCCTCGCGCGCCAGCTCGTGGCCGAGGCGCAGGCCAGCCGACGGGATCATCGACTGGGAGACACGCGCCCGGTACCTGCACGACTGGGTACGCGCGCAGACGCGCCCCTACCCTGGCGCCTTCACCTTCCTCGGCGACGAGAAGATCGTCGTGTGGCGGGCGCGGCCGGTGAACCTCGACGAGCCCGCCCCGGCAGGGACGATCGTTGCGAGCCGACCGGATGGTCCGGTCGTTGCCTGCGGAGAGGGCGCGCTCCTGCTCGAAGAGGTCGAGTCGCACGCGGCCGAGCTCTCGATCGGAGTCAAGCTCGGATGACGCGCGTGCTCGTCGTGGCCGCCCACCCCGACGACGAGGTCCTCGGCATGGGGGGAACCATCGCCGTCCACACGGGCGCCGGCGACGAGGTGCGAGTGTTGGTCGTGACCGACGGAAGCTCCACCCAGTACCCGGGCGATGCCGCCGCCCGAGCGCGCAAGGAAGAGGAGGCGCTCCGCGCGGCGGCGGAGCTCGGCGTCCACGACTACGTCCATCTCGATCTCCCGGACATGCGGCTCGACACGCTGGCGCACGTCGACGTGAACAGCGTCATCGAGGAGCACGTCCGCGAGTTCGCACCCGAGGTCCTGTACACCGTTCAACCGGATGTCAACTCGGACCACCGGGTGCTCTTCGACTCGGTCGCTGTCGCAACCCGCCCGACGCCGGGTCAGCCGGTGCGCCGCCTGCTTACCTACGCGCCGACCTCGAGCACCGAGTGGACGCCTGCAGCGGTCAACTGGTTCGTGCCCAACTGGTACGTCGACATCACCGCGACCCTCGAGCGGAAGCTCGCTGCATTCGCCCACTACGAGACCGAGCGCCGCGAGTACCCGCATCCGCGGAGTGAGCGGGCGATCCGGGCGGCCGCGGAGTTCCACGGCACGAGCTCCGGCTTCGAGCTCGCCGAGCCGTTCGTCCTAGTGCGCAGCCTGGAAATCCGCTAACGCGGATTCCCAGCGCGCGTAAATCCCTAAAGGCGTCCGCTTCGCGGCCGCGCTGCCGATGCTCGCACGTCAACGAGTAGGTTCCGCACGGATGGCGCGGCTGCCGCAGACTCTGATCGTCCTCGCTTTGCTCGGTGCGACCGCGGCCGCGTTTGCGTTCACCGAGCGCGTGAAGCTCGAGCGGAGCCCGATCACCGGAACCAGGGTCGATCGCGTCTTCTCCCCGGTTTGCGAATGCGCCCGCAACGTCGCCGTCATCTCGTTCGTGCTCCGCCGGAGGGGAACCGTGACCGTCGACATGCTGGACGGAAGCGGCAGACGCGTGCGCAGGCTCGTTCGCGATCGGGACGAGCTGAAAGGCCGGGTCTCGTACACGTGGGACGGCCGAGACGACCTCGAGCGGATCGTCGGAGAGGGCGTCTACCGGCCCAGTGTCGAGCTGGAGGAGCGCGGACGCACGATCGTGCTCCCGAATCCCATCCGCATCGATACGACCGCTCCGCGAATCAGGTTCCTCCGAGCGCTTCCGCAGGTCTTCTCACCCGACGGAGACGGGCGTCGCGACCGTGTCACCGCTCGCTACGAGACCGACGAGCAGGCGCGCGCGATGATGCTCGTGGACGGCAGGCGTCGTGTGCTCTCCAAGTTCCGCTCGACGGAGGGCCAGCTCATCTGGTTCGGGCGCGTGAACGGGAAGCCGGTGCGACCGGGAACCTACGAGATTCGGCTGCGTGCGTTCGATCGCGCCGGCAACCGCTCGAGCTCGCGGCGGATCATCCCCGTCGTCGCCCGCTACATCGAGCTGACGCGCGACCGGATCGAGGTCGTCGCAGGAAGGCGCTTCTCGGTTCGGGTGCTGGCCGACGCCGCCTCCTACCGCTGGCTCTTCGCCGGTGAGCGGGGAGTCCGTCGCAAGCGAGTCCTCGTCCTGCGGGCCCCGGAGACCGCCGGGATGTACCGGGTCTACGTCTCGCTCCGTGGACGCTTCGCGGACAGCGCGGAGGTCGTCGTCACGGAACCGCCGAGCGAGTGACGGCGCCGCTCCTCATCCTCGGCGTCAGCCGGTCTGGCACGACGCTGCTCCGCGTCGTTCTCGATCGTTCGCCGGGTATCGCGATCCCGGACGAGTCGTTCTTCATCCCGTTGCTCGCGCGGCGGCATCGTGGGCAGGTCGATCGCGAGAGGTTCCTCGACGATGTGAGACGCCTGCCGGCACCGGCTGCGTGGGGTCTTGCGCCCGCGGACGTCGCGTCGCACTTGCGGTCTCCGGCGAGCCCCGGCGGGGCGATTGCCGCGATCTACGAGGCGTACGCGACGAAGCAGGCAAAGCCGCGCTGGGGGGACAAGACCCCGATGTACATGCGTCACCTACCGCTGCTCGAGCGGCTCTTCCCGGATGCGCAGTACGTCCACTTGATCCGCGACGGCCGCGACGCCGCGCTGTCGTTCCTGCGCATGCCTGAGCGGACGTTCACCCGGACGTGGGCTCATCCAGACACGCCCGCCGAGTTCGCCTGCCTCTGGCGTACGGAGGTCGCCGCGGCGCGCCGGCTCGGATTGCGCGTGGGGTCGTCCCGATACCTGGAGGTTCGGTACGAGGATCTGGTCGCCGGGCTGGAAGGCGTGATCCTCGAGATCTGCGAGTTCGCGAACCTCCCGTACGAGCCCGCAATGCTCGACTACACCCAGGCGGTCGACGTTTCCGAGAAGCCGCACCAGCAGCGGCTCTTGCAGCCTCTGACTCCGGGCGTACGGGACTGGCGAACCGAGATGGCCGCCCCGGACATCCGCGCGTTCGAGGCGATTGCGGGAGATTTGCTCGTACAGCTCGACTACGACCTCTCGCAGCCGCTGGGAGAGTCAAGCCGCGGGGCGAAGCTCGCCCTCGCGCGCTATCGCGCAACTCTGGGCGCCTGGAACGCGGCGGTGTCGGCAACCCAGCGCTCGCCGCTCTGGCGGCGCCGGCATCCGCCGCTTACGACGACCGCGGAACGTCCCGCCCGCGGATAGCCAAGAGCCTTCCGTTGAGTGAGAAGAAGTACGTCTTCTCGGTCGCGATGCCCGGTGAGTACCTGCCGAGTGGCAGTCGCCACACGATCCTGCCGTCAGACGCGCGCAAAGCGTACGTCCGCTTTTCCAGGGTCGAGACGAACACGTTCTCGCCGATCAGGACCGGCGCCCCCAGGATCCTGCCCTCGAGCTGGGTGCTCCAGAGCTCGTTGCCGCTGCTCGCGCGAAGGGCCCGGATACGGCCATCGAAGCCGCCCACGAACACCCGGTTGTCGGAGACAGCCGGCGTCGTATAGCCGAGACCGCCGACCCGGCCGGTCCAGGCGACATTCCCCGTTTCGGCGTCGAGAGCCACGACCTTGCCCGAGCGGGCCACCGAGTAGATGCGTTGCCCGTCCGAGGAGGGGCTGGCGTAGAAGCTCTCGTAGCGGAAGGCGTCACGTTTGATGTAGGTCGTCCAGAGCTCACGTCCGGTCTTTCGATCGAGACAGACGAATGAGCCCGCGTAGGTGGTGACGCAGACTCGACCCCCGAAGACCGCTGGGCTCGCGTTGATCCGCCCGCCGGTTCGGTAAGCCCAGCGCACCTGTCCTGTCGCTGCACGCACCGCGAACAACCGGCCGTCGTGCGAGCCGAAGTAGACGAGGCCGTCGACGACGACCGGTGAGGACTCGACCTTCCCGGCCGTACGCACCTGCCACACCACCCGTCCCTTCTCGCGTTCGAGCGCGGTGACGGTGCCCGCCTGAGAGCTGACGATCACGCGCGGCCCGTCGATTGCAGGGCTGGAAGGCAGCGTCCCGCCGACGCGGCGTCGCCATTGCACCTTGCCCGACTCCGCGTCGATGGCGTACGTCGCTCCCTCGAAGGTGTTGACGTAGAGGTCGCCCTCACAGTAGGTGGGCGGAAACTCGATGTAGCTCCGCAGCCCGCGCGACCACAGCGGCTTGCGTCCCGGAAGACCAAGCGGGGCATCAGGTCGGGCGAGCGAGCGCTGAGGATCGGCTCCGAATGTGCGCCAGCAGCGTCGGTCGTCCGTCGGCTTCGGAGGCTTCGGCTTAGGCGGAGGTTCGGGCGCCGTGGGGAGCGTAGGGACCGAGACGGTGACGTCATCGAGCTCGGTGTCGAGCGCGCCCCGCGGCCGGTCGTTCGTGAGCCCGATTGCGAGGAGGAGCCCACCGAGTGCCAGCACAAGTACCGAGAGGGCGAGGAGAATCCACTTGAGAGCTCTTGGCATATGGAGAAGGCCAGGGCCTACGGCCGCCGGTCAGTGTGCCAGCAGCCGAGGAGCCTCTTGAGCTTTCGCCATACCCGCGGCCAAGAGCGCGAAAACTCCCCAGGTGAGCGGATCCTCGAAAAAACCCGCATAGAGGAGGGAGTGCACGACGAGTACGAGGAGAACAGCCGCCAGTCCTACGGCGAAGATCCAATCCCGCTTCGCGAGGAGCCATAGCGCCCAAGCGCAGGCGCCGAGCAGCCAGAGATACAAGATGAAGCCGATGAGGCCGAGCTCGGCAAGCACGGTCAGCGGCGTCGTATGCGATGCGCTCCGCCGCCCGGTGCGGCGCCCCGCGGCTTCGCCGCTCGCGCGTGGCTGACTTCCGACTCCGACACCGACCGCGGGGTTGACCTCGAAGACGTCGATCGTGATCGAGACGAGCCGTGAGCGCCCGCTCGTGACGTCCCGGGCCGAGCGGCCGTTTACTGCGTCCGCGGCGACGGCCGCGGCCGCGAGCGTCGCGACGAGAGCGCAGGCGGCGAGGGCGATTCGGAGCCGGCGGCTCGCACCGAGAAGGGTGATCGCGAAGGTCACGACGAAGAGTGCGACGAAGCTCGACTGCGAGTACGAATAGAAAAGCCCTGCGAAGAGCACCGCGATCAGGACTGCTATCCCCGCCCACTCCGCCGGACGTCCGCGACGTAGCCAGAGAACGACGATCAGCACCGCGATGGGCACGACCAGATAGCGCCCGTACAGACTCGGATCCTTGAACAGCGACGTCACCCGGAAGAAGCTCGTGTACGCGTTCGCAACCTCGAGATCGCGGGCGAAGAAGAGGGTGCGCGTCTGCACCTGCCACATGCCGATCGCTGCGAACATCACGCCGAGGCCGACGAGCGTCACGAGCAAGGCCCTGGGTAGCCAGTCGCTGAAGGGCGTGCGCGCAACGACCGCGAGCCCTGCGACGAAGGGAAACAGGAAAAAGGCCAGGATGACTCCCCCCTCGCGTTCGTCCTGTGTCCAGACGAACGAGACAGCCGTAAACGCGACCAGAGCCGCGACCGGGAGCGCGAGCAGGAGCGGTGGAGGCGTCAACTGCGCGCCTCGGAGCGTCCTGTACGCGAGCGCCAGCACGGATGAGGCGAGCACGAGGTAGAGGGGGAGCAGCAGGAACGCCTCTTCCGTTCCGACCTGGACCGGGATTCGAAAGGGCGCAGCGACGAGCAGGGCGACTGGGACCGCGGCCGGGTACCGCACGAGTGGGATCGCGCCCAGGGTCATCGCCGCGATACCCACGGCAACGAGGACCACCCCAGCAGGATCGTTGAACAGCGTCGCGAGGTCCTCGTCGCCGGCCAGCGAGCGGACGATGCCGAGGGTTGCTGCTCCGAGTAGCGCGAGCCCGAGAAGAGGAAGCGCGCGTCCACGAGGCACGACAACGAGCACCGATCCGAGCGCGCCCACCAACGCGCAGACCTGGGCGGCTTCTGTGTGCTCCATGGCCGCCTACCCGCCCACGAGGTCGACCGCTTCATAGCCGAGTCGTCGCTCGACGTCGGCCACGAGAGGAAGGATTCGCTCGACTGCCTCGGGATTCTGCCTTCGCCACTTCTCCGGCTCGGGATCGGTGAGCGTCGTCCTCGAGGGCCTGCGGGCGAGCACCTCCTCGTGCGTCTTCTCGACGAAGTCCAGACCCAGTTGTCGGTACAGGCGCCGGAGCTCCGAGCCGGGATCGGCGAGGAGATCCTCGTACGCGATCTCGATCCACCGAGATGGCTCGATCCGATCGCGTGCGGCGAGCACCGCTTCGTTGCACGCAAGGTACTGGTGCGCGCAGATCTCCTCGAGTGAGGCGGATCGCAGCTCCCGCCATCCGGGCACGAGAACGAGGCTCCAGAGGTTCCCGTTCAGCGGCCCGAGTCCGCTCAGTGGCTCGGGGAGACGGTACTTCACGAACCTGGGCCGGGCCTTCCACGCCTCCATCAGCGAGCTCACGTTGTCAGGCGCCCGGCGACGCAGGAAGACGTAGATCGCGCCAGGAAGCAATGCCTCCAGGTACGGGATGCGGAGGCAGCTCGCGGGGGTCTTGTCGACGAAGCGCTGACCGCGTGCCCACCAGCGAATCGCGAGCCGAACGAACTCGCGCTCGCGCTCGCTGACGTCGCTTTCGCCCAGTGCATCGGAATCCCAGCCTCGGTCACGGGGATGATGGAACTCGTCCCAGAGGATGTGCCCTTCGCTCTGCACGGAGCGGACGTCGGGGCTCCGAAGAAGCGCCTCGAGCAGGACTCCCGTGCCCGAGCGCGGGCAGCCGAGGACGAGGATGGGATCCTGTGGCGGAGGAGCCGCTGGGAGCACGGCGGACAGGGGTCGCGCGAGACGCGGGCCGCTCCGGCGGACGCGCCAGACGAAGCGGCGCGCCCCGAACAGCCGGTTCGACCGCATGCGCGTGATCCTACGTATCGGGCAACAGCGAGCGAGGTCTCGATGACTGGTTGAATAGCGCAGTGCTCGACGGACTAAGAGGTCCTAACACAATGAGCGACCATGTCGGGCGATCATCGTGTTAGAAACTCTGAAACGCGCGCTTGTCCTTGCACCGCATACCGACGACGGCGAGCTCGGTTGCGGCGGAACGATGGCGAGGCTCGTCGAAGCGGGCTGCGAGGTGCGGTATGTCGCATTCTCGATCGCCACTCGCTCGCTTCCCCC
>Ga0183260_10001743_pt1 | contig 18082 bp, 14 predicted proteins | sample AntDrymUQ4972206_2_FD_129768 | JGI IMG/M metagenome (GOLD analysis project Ga0183260, IMG submission 129768) | Polar desert sand microbial communities from Dry Valleys, Antarctica - metaG UQ497 (22.06) (version 2) (version 2) | ecosystem: Environmental > Terrestrial > Soil > Desert | place...
ACCTTAGCTTTGCGCCCGGCCGCGCAGGACCTAGGAGTCCTGGCCGTCGGCAGACGGCGACGCGGAGGTGACCCCGGCCGGCCGCCCCTGCTGCTCCGTGGCTTTACCACCCGAGGAAGAGGAGGTCGTCAGCAGCGCGCGCTCGGCAGCGAGCTCGGCCACCATCGCCGCGAGCGCCTTGGCGTCACCGCCATAGACGAGATCCTCGATGCGCGAGAAGGCGCCCTCGACCCATTCGGGATCGAGACGCGGCCGCGACGCCGCGAGGATCTTCTCGGCGGGGGTCGGCTGCGGGCGCTCATCGGGGTTGAAGACCTCCTCGTGGATCTTCTCCCCAGGCCTGCGCCCGACGACCTCGATCGCGATGTCCACGTCGGGCTCACGGCCGGAAAGCCGGATCATGTTGCGGGCCAGGTCCATGATCCGGACCGGGTCGCCCATCTCGAGCACGAACACGTCGCCCCCCGTCGAGAGCTCGCCGGAGCGGATGATCAGCTGGACGGCCTCGGGGATCGTCATGAAGTAGCGGCTCATCGCCTCGTCGGTCACCGTGACCGGGCCGCCCGCCGCGATCTGGCGGCGGAAGATCGGGACGACCGAGCCCGACGAGCCCAGCACGTTGCCGAACCGGACGCTCGCGTAGCGCGTCGCGGAGAAGCGGTTCTGAGCCGCCTCTACTGCCCACTCTGCGAGCGCCTTGGAGGCCCCCATCACGGTCGCGGCGCTGACGGCCTTGTCGGTCGAGACGAGCACGAAGCGCTCGACACCGGCCTCGCCGGCCGCCGACGCGACGATGCGGGTCGCGACGGCGTTGTTGCGCACCGCCTCGACGGGGTTCTCCTCCATCAGGGCGACGTGCTTGTAGGCCGCGGCGTGGAAGACGACCGAGGGCCGGTGCTCGAGGAACAGCTCGCGCATGCGGGTCGCGTCCTTGCAGTCGGCCAGCACGGCGGCCACGCGGCCGAAATGGCGGTCCTCCTCGAGCTCGCGCCGAATCTCGAACAGGCTGCCTTCCGCGTTCTCGACCAGCACCAGCCGCTGCGGAGAGACGCGCGCGATCTGCCGACAGAGCTCGGCGCCGATCGAGCCGCCCGCCCCGGTGACGAGCACGACGCGGTTGGCGAGGTAGGCCCCGACGCGGTCTATCTCGACGCGCACCGGCTCGCGGCCGAGAACATCCTCGACCTGCACCTCGCGCACCTGGCGCAGCAGCGTCGTCCCGCCGGAGAGCAGCTCGAAGACCGTCGGCAGCGTACGCACCGGGATATCGCGGTCGCGACAGGCGGTTACGACCCGCTGGCGCAGGACTCCCGGAGCCGACGGAATCGCGATGATGACCTCGTCTGGCTCGGCGTCATCGAGCACCCGCGGCAGGTCGGCGGTCGAGCCGAGCACCTTGAGGCCCGCGATCCGCATCCCCTGCTTGCGCGGGTCATCGTCCACGAAGCCGACGGGGCCGCCCAGCTCCGGATTGCGGCGCAGCTCGAAGGCGACGGACTGGCCCCCGCCGCCGGCGCCGACGACCAGCACCTCGCGCTCCGCCCGCTGGACGATCGGCCCGCGCAGCGGGCGCTCGAAGACGTAGCGCACGAGGAAGCGCGAGCCGGCGATGAAGGCCAGCGTCAGCAGGAGGTCGAAGGCGATCACGCCACGCGGCGGGTCGGAGTCCGTCGGCGAGAGCAGGAACAGCGCGCCGACGACCGCCACGCTCGCCACAACCACCGCCTTGACGATCGCCTGGAAGTCGCCTTGGTCGACGTAGCGCCAGAGCTTGTTGTAGAGCCCGAACGCCGCGAACAGGGCGAGCTTGATCACGATCACGAAGCCGATCGTCTGGAGCAGCAGGTCGGCATAGCGCTCCGGGATCCCGGAGTCGAACCGAAGCAGGTAGGCGAGCGCGTACGCGGACGCGATCAGAACGGCGTCGATGCCGACCTGGCTCAGGCGGCGCGCGTTGACGGAGCTTGAGATGCGGGACTTCATAGGGGCGGAGCCTCGAGGAACGGTCAGTCTAGGGCGCTCAGAAGCAATTTTGTGAGCTTGCGAGGGTCGCGCCGAACGCGCTCCCGGTCACCTGCGGCGCGCTTTTCGACCCTCAGCTGGGCGGGATCCTCGAGCCGTTTCAGGCGCTGCTCGCGGATCAGGGCCTCGTCAACCGCGCCCAAGCGCCCCTCGAAGCTCGTGTAGACCGGGGTGCCGAGCGCGACCGCCTCGCGGTTCATGGTACCGCCGCCGGAGAGAACCAGGTCGGCGAACGCGATCAGGCTCTGCGCATCGACGGCATCCTCAGGCACCGTCAGCCACGGTTGGCCCGCCAGCTCGGCGCGTTGCTCGCCGGTTCGCGGCAGGACGACGGTCTGGGTTCCTCGCAGTGCCTCGAGCGCCTGCCTGAACAGCGGCGCCTCGAAGCGGTGGTAGAGCGAGACCTCGGGCGGGGTGCGGACGACCGCCAGCGGCTCCGAGGGATCCAGCTCGAGCTCGCCGAGGACGGCGTCGTCGGGCTCGAAGTCGGCCAGGTAGTACTCCTCCTTGAGGCCGGGGTACGGGTGCACCTTGCCGCGGGCGCCGTAGCGCTCGAGCCGTTCGGCCGGGATCGCGTCCGGCACGACGACCGAGCGCGCGAGACGGCAGTTGATGTGGTGCTGGGTGCTCGCCCACTCGTAGTCAAAGGCCGTCGCGCTCGGTATCCGGAGCAGGCGAGCCGCGACCGTGACGTCGTTCGAGCCGTGTCCGAGGGCGACGTCGAACTCGCGGCCGCGTGCGTAGCGGACGAGCCCTGCGGTGCGTGACGCGAGCCCGCGCGCCTTGCTCGCGCGGCGCCCGCCGCGATGGGCCCCGATCGCGGTATGGGGCATCTCGAAGCGCCGCAGCAGCCCCAGCGTCTGCGCGAAGTCGCGCGCGGTCACCTCGACCTCGTGCCCGTCGGCCTCCAGCGCCGCCACGACCGGCCGCATGACCAGCACGTGGGGGCTGTTCGTCAGGTCGACCCAGACGCGCACGCCGCGACGACCTCCCGCACCTGGTCGCGCTCGAGCTCTGGGCCCATCGGCAGCGCCAGGTGGGTGCGGGCGAGCTCGTCGGTCACCGGCAGCTCGAGCCCATCGGGGGCGTAGGGGGCCATCGCGGGCTGGCGGTGCACCGGCACGCGGTAGTAGCCGCGTGCCGCGACCCCGTGTCCGGCGAGCGCCTCGCGCAGCTCCTCGGCGTCGTCGTGGCGCGCGACGTAGAGGTGGTAGGCGTGGCGGACCCCGTCAGGGACGTGGGGCGGAGCGACGTGGTCGCCGAGCCCCTCGGCGTCGTAGGCAGCCGCGACCTCGCCGCGGGCGGCGGTCCAGCCGTCGAGCTCGGGCAACAGGGTTCGCAGCACGGCTGCCTGGAGCGAGTCGAGCCGCGAGTTGTAGCCCACCTCTGTGAACGTGGCCTTGTCCTCGGACCCGTGGAAGCGAAGCCGCCGGGCGCCGGCCGCGAGGTCGTCGTCGCTGGTCGTGATCGCACCGCCGTCGCCGAGGCACGGCAGGTTCTTCGACGGGAAGAACGAGAACGTCGCGGCGTCCCCGAGCGCGCCCGCCCTCGCGCCGTCGCGCTCCGCGCCGGCGGCCTGGGCGGCGTCCTCTATCAGCGGCAGCCCGAAGCGCCGCAGCTCCGCGACAGGCGCCACGCAGCCGAAGAGGTGCACGGGGACGATCGCCTTCGTGCGCTCGGTCAGAGCGGTCTCCACGGTTCGCGCGCTGACGCACATGGTGTCCGCCTCGACATCGCAGAAGACCGGCACGGCGCCGATCGCGGCGACGGCCTCGGCCGTGGCGTAGAAGGTGAACGACGGCACGACGACCTCGTCGCCGCGCTCGACGCCGGCCGCGCGCAGGGCGATCGAGATCGCCTCGGTGCCGTTCGCGACGCCGATGCAGTGACGCGCTCCGGTGTAGTCGGCGAACTCGCGCTCGAAAGCCTCGACCTCGGGGCCGAGGATGTACTTGCCGGACGCCGCGACCTCGCCGAGCCGGTCGGCGATCGCGGGCAGGTGCGGCTCGAGGGAGGTGGCGAAGAGGGGGACTCTCATTCGGATTCTCAGCTTCGGCTCATGAGGCCGTCGCTAGGCTACTGCCCTCGAAAATGCTCCTGATCGCCTCGATCACCGACCCGATCGTCAATGTGGCCGTGGACGTCGTTGATGCGATGGGGCTCGCCGGCATCTTCATCCTGATGCTGCTCGAGAGCGCCTGTATCCCCGTCCCCAGCGAGGCCACCATGCTCTTCGCCGGCTTTGCCGTGTCCGAGGGCAGCTACAGCCTGTTCGCGGCCGTCGCCGTCGGGTCGATCGCCAACCTCGTCGGCTCCTGGCTCGCCTACGCGCTCGGGTGGTACGGCCGCGTGGACATCCTCGAGAAGCACATGCGCAAGCTCCACGTCAAGCAGAAGCACCTCGACTGGGCCGACCGCTGGTTCGAGCGCCACGGCGACGCGACCGTCTTCTTCACGCGCATGCTGCCGATCATCCGCACCTTCATCTCGCTCCCGGCGGGGGTGGCGCGGATGCCGTTCTGGCGCTTCAGCGTGCTGACGCTGGCCGGCTGCATCCCCTGGGTGTTGATGCTGACCTACATCGGCCGGCAGGCCGGCGACAACTGGGAGAGCTGGAAGGACTCGCTCCACTACGTCGACTACGCGGTCGCGGCGGCGATCGTGGTCGGCGTGGTCTACCTCCTGATCCGCCGGCGCCGCAGTGGGCCGCCGGGAGTTTCCGACGGCGACGCATCCGAGGATCCCTCCCCGAGTCCCCCGCGCGGCAGCGACGGCGGCGCGGCCGCCGAGACCGCCTAGGGACGCAGCGGCCACCAGATCCGGTTGAATGGCACGCGTGCCCGAGCGAGCCTACGCGCGCGCCGGCGTGGACGCCGAAGGAGCCGCGGACGGGGTCCGGGCGCTGGTGGACGTCCTGCGCACGATCGACCTCGGCCGCCCCTCGCGGGCGCTGCTCGGCTCGGGCCACTACGCGAACGTCCTGCGCCTCGACGACCGCACCGGGATCGCGCTGTCCACGGACGGCGTCGGTACGAAGCTAATCGTCGCCGAGCAGTTGCGCCGCTTCGACACCGTCGGCGTGGACTGCATCGCGATGAACGTCAACGACGTCGTCTGCGTCGGCGCCGAGCCGATCGCCGTGCTCGACTACATCGCCGTCGAGGAACCGGACCCCGAGCTGCTGAGCGCCGTCGCGCGCGGATTGAAGGATGGAGCCGAGCAGGCGGGCGTGGAGATCCCGGGGGGCGAGGTGGCGCAGGTGCCGGAGCTGATCCGCGGCCATCCCTCCCCCTACGGGCTCGACCTCGTCGGCGCCTGCATCGGCACCGTCGACCCCGACGAGCTCATCACCGGCGCGAACGCCGAGCCGGGTGACGCGATCGTCGGCCTGCCGGCCAGCGGCGTCCACTCGAACGGGCTGACCCTCGCCCGCGAAGCGCTCGGCGAGCTCGATAAGGCGCCCCCGGAGCTCGACGGCGCGACGGTCGGTGAGACGCTGCTCGAGCCGACGGTGATCTACGTGCGCGCGGTGCTGGAGCTGCTGCGCTCGGAGGCCGACGTGCGCGGGCTCGCCCACATCACCGGCGACGGGCTGCTCAACCTGCTGCGGCTCGAGGCCGAGGTCGGCTACCGGGTCGACTTGCCGCTGGCGCCCCAGCCGATCTTCGACCTGATCGCCACCCGTGGCGCCATCGGGGCTGCCGAGCTGTACGAGGTCTTCAACATGGGCTGCGGATTCTGCGTCGTGGTGCCCCAGGTCGACGCTCCGGCCGCCGTGGAACTGCTGGGCAATAACCATCCGGGAGCGGCGGTGATCGGCGAGGTGACGGGCTCCGCCGGCGTCGTCGAACTTCCCGGCCCGGGCCTCACCGGCCGCCGCGGCGAAGGCTTCTCGGCGAACGAGTGAAGGATTGTGGGTCCTATGGGGGACCTAATCCTTCACTCGATCAATCCGGACTAGCCGAGGTCCCACAGACAACCCGTCAGCACGCGCGTCGGCCTGACCTTCCAGTCCGCCGCCAGCGCCCACAGCTCGGCGTTCGCGCGGACCTCGGCGAGCTGACAGACCGCCTCGACCTCCGCGCCCGCCATCTGGCCGAAGCGCTCGAGCGCCTCAAGCACTCCGGGAGCGGATCCACCACTCACGACAGCTCCCGCCGTCATCGCCGCCGTTCGCCACTCCTCGTACGACGCGTCGCCGAAGACCCACTGGAGGTCCGAGCCCGGACCTTCGAACGAGACCGCGGGGAAGACAACCCGGTCCGCACCGCTCGCCGACTCCTTCACCGCATCGTCAGCGCGTGCCGCCTCCGGCACGCTCCGAGCCTCCTCCAGATCCGCCCCGAAGGCCTCGACGATCGCGTGCGAGCCGAGGTCCGACCGGAAGCGCTCGATGTCCAGCCCCGCCCCGCGTGCCTCCTCGGCCAGCGGCTCTGTGGTGTCGAGCTTGCGGCGCAGGCACATCAGGCCCGTGCGCACTGCGCGCAGGTAACGGCCGGTCGCCTGGGTTCCCTGCTCGGTCGCGGCCTTCACCGCCATGCAGGCCGGGTAGCTAGAAACGAGCGGCGCCTCGGTCCAGAGTCGCGGGTCGAACGGCATCCCCGACTCTCCGGCGTGGCCGAGCCAGGTCTTCACGAGCTTCTCGGGAGCGCCCGGCGTGCCCGCCCAGTCGCGGGCGAGACCACCCATCACCCAGGTCCAGTCGAGCTCTCCGTCGAACTCGACCTGCAGCCGGCGCAGCTTCGGCTCGGCCGCCCACGACGCCGAGCAGGCGGGATCGGTGATGTACCGGACACGAATCGTCATCGAGGCCCCAAAATAGAGATCGGATGATCGGGACCCAGCTCAGCGGCCGCTATCGGCTCGACCGGAAGATCGGCACCGGGGGGATGTCGACGGTCTACCTCGCTTTCGACGAGACCCTCGAGCGCTGGGTCGCGATCAAGCGCATGCACCGCGACATCTCGACCGATCCGGACCAGCTCGAGCGCTTCCGCCGCGAGGCGCGCGCGGTGGCTGGGCTCTCCGACCCTTGCATCGTGACCGTGATCGACGCCGGGGAGGACGACGGCACTCCCTACATCGTGTTCGAGTATGTCGAGGGCGAGACGCTGAAGGAGCGGATCAAGCGCGTCGGGCCGCTCCCGATCGGCGAGGCCGTCGCCTACGCGACGGAGATCGGCCGCGCGCTCGCCGCGGCCCATGCCGCGCGCCTGGTCCACCGCGACGTCAAGCCCCAGAACGTGCTGATCGATCTCGAGGGGCGCGCCAAGGTGACGGATTTCGGCATCGCCCGCTCGCTCGAGGCCCACGGGCTGACCGCGACGGGCAAGGTCCTCGGGACGACCGACTACGTCTCCCCCGAGCAGGCGCTCGGGGAGGAGGTGGACGAGCAGTCCGACATCTACTCGCTCGGGATCTGCCTCTACGAGATGCTCGCCGGAGAGATCCCGTTCCAGGCCGATACCCAGGTCGCCGTGGCGATGAAGCACGTGCGCGAGCCGATCCCGAACGTGCAGTACCGCCGCCCCGAGGTGTCGGCCGCGCTGGCCGCGGTCGTCGAGCGCGCGACGACGAAGGAGCGCAGCCACCGCTACGCGAGCGTCGCCGAGATGGTGCACGACCTCGAGCAGGCGCTGGCGATCGAGGCCGCCCGCGCGGGCGAGACGACCGGCGAGGCGACCACCGTCCTGCAGACGCTGCACGGCGACACGGCCGAGTTCGCGCCGGCCAGGCTGCGCCACCCCCGCCGGGCGCTGTGGTCCTCGATCGGAGTGCTGGCGCTGATCGGCGCGGTCGTGGCCTTCCTCGTCACGCGCACCGAGGAGGGGCCGCCCGCCGGCGCGACCCCGCGGCCCGCGGCCAAGGCGGTCGACCTCGCCGGCGGAGCGGCGCACGACTACGACCCCGAGTCCGACGACAACGAGGAGTCGCCCGAGGCGACCCAGTTCGCGATCGACGGCAATCCGACGACGAACTGGGACACCGAGCGCTACGAGGACGGCCTCGAGGGGGTTGCCAAGAGCGGCGTCGGGCTCTACGTGGACGCCGGCTCCGCGATCGCTGCTCGCCGGCTCGACCTCGTCACCGCGACCCCAGGCTTCACGGCCGAGGTCTACGCCGCAGAGGACGTCCCGAAGACGCTCGCGGGATGGACCCAGGTTGCCGGGCCGCGCAAGGTCTCCGAGACGCAGCGGATCCCGCTGCGAACTGGCCGCCGGACCTTTCGCAACTACCTGGTCTGGGTCACCGTCCTGCCATCCGGGAACAAGGCCGAGATCCAGGAGCTGAGCCTGTTCCGGTGACGGGCGGAGGGGCCTTCCGGCGCCGAGGATGGCTCAGAAGCGGTACTCGCGCTCGGCCTCACGGCGCTCGAGCGCGAGCTCGAGCAGGCGCTCGAGCAACTCGGCGTAGCCGATGCCAGACGCGTCGAACAGCTTCGCGAAGACGCTCGTCGGGGTGAAGCCGGGAATCGTGTTGAGCTCGTTGACGAGCACGCTCTCGGGGTTGCCGGGATCCTCGACGAAGAAGTCCACCCGCGCCAGCCCGGCGCAGTCCACCGCGCGGTAGGAGGCCAGCGCCAGCTCGCGTACGCGGTCGCGGACGGCGGCTTCTACCCGGGCCGGCACGACCAGCTCCATCCCCCCCGGCTCGTACTTCGCCTCGAAGTCGTACCAGTCCGCCTCGATCACGATCTCCCCCGGCTCGGAGGCGACCGCCTCCTCGTTGCCGATGACCGAGCACTCGACCTCGAGCCCACCGGCTGCCGCCTCCACGATCGCCAGAGGGTCATGCGCGAACGCCTCCTTCAGCGCGGGCGCGAGCTCCGCGACCGCCCCGACCTTGGAGATCCCGACCGACGAGCCGAGGCGGGCCGGCTTGACGAACAGCGGGAACCCGAGCACATGAGCCGCCGACGCGTCCTCGCCGTCGCGCAGGGCGACGTGGTCCACCTGCGCGACCCCGTGGCGCGCCATCAGGTCCTTGAACACCACCTTGTCCATCGCCACCGCCGATGCCAGCACGCCCGCCCCTACGTAGGGGACGCCGGCGATCTCGAGCAGCCCCTGGACGGTCCCGTCCTCGCCGAATGGCCCGTGCAGCGCGGGGAAGACCACGTCGAGCTCGAGTGGGCGCCCGCCCGCGTGCAGGCCGTCGCCCGGGGCGATCACCACCGCCTCGCCATCGTGGCTCCATTTTCCATCGCGGTCGATCCCGACCGCGACCGGCTCGTGTCCCGACTGCTCGAGGCCGGCCCGCACGGCGGCCCCCGACGCGAGCGAGATGTCGTGCTCGCTCGAGCGCCCGCCTGAGACCACCGCGACCCTCATTGCTCGGGCGGGACCACCGGTGGGGAATCGGGGGTGACGCCGCCGCCGCTCGGCTCATCGAACGCGCCGACGAAGATCACGACGCTGCGGCCCTCGTCCACCTGCGTCCCGCCGGACGGGCTCTGATCGAGCACCTCGCCGTCCTGACCGCGATCGGTGACCGAGCGCTCCCGGCGCGAGACGCCGAACCCCGCCGATCGCAAGCGCGCGGACGCCGCGCTCGCCGACAGGCCCACGACGTCCGGGACGGTCACCTGCCGCGGGCCTCCCGACACGACGATCGTCACGCGATCGCCGCGCGCGAGGCGAGCGCCGGTGCCCGGGTCCTGGGAGATGACCTCGTCCTCGGGCTCGCTCGAAGCCTGGCGCTCGACCTGCGCGGAGAGGCCCTCCGACTCGAGCCTCGCCTCCGCCGAGGACTGCGTCAGGCCCACCACGTCCGGGACGGTCACCTGCCGCGGGCCGGCGCTGACGAACAGCCGCACGCGCGAGCCGCGCTCGACCTCCGTTCCGGCCCTCGGAACCGTCTTGATCGCGACGCCGCGTTTGACGCTGTCGGAGGGAACGGTGTCGATGTTCGCCTTCAGGTCCTCCTTTGCGAGCTCCTTGGCGGCGCGGGCCTGCGGCAGCCCCTCGACCGAGGGGATGCGCACGTCGCCGGGGCCGTCGGAGACCTCGAGCGTGACGGGCGAGCCCTTGTCGGCCTCGTCGCCGGGCTCGGGATCCTGGTCGAGGACACGATCGAACTCGGCGAGGCTGCGCCGGCGCGTGACCTTGACCTCGAAGTCGTCGCGCTCGAGGCGCTCGCGCGCCTGTTCGAGCTGCAGCGTCTCCGCGCGCGGGACCTCGATCTGCTCCGAGCGTGTCAAAGCGTAGACGACCATGCCGATCAAGGCCAGCACCAACAGGGCGAGTGCGAACTTGGGCCAGCGCCGGCCCTTCTCGTCCTCATCGTCGCCCTCGACGGGGACCGGAGCCGGCAGGAGTGGGTGCTCGGCCGTGTCCTGGCCGACCGGCCCGGCCGCGACCTGGGCGCGCGCCGTCTCGAGCGTCGTGATCATCTCCTCGGCGCTCGACCAGCGCTGCGCCGGGTCCTTGGCAAGCGCGTGCATGACGACGGCCTCGAGCGCCGGGTGCAGATCCGGTCGCAGCTGCGACGGCGGCGGCGGCGGCTCGTTCATGTGCTTGAGCGCGATCGAGACCGCGCTGTCGCCGTCGAAGGGCAGCCTGCCGGCGAGCATCTCGTAGAGCGTGATCCCGATCGAGTAGATGTCGGTTGCGGCTGTGACCTCGTGCCCTTGCGCCTGCTCCGGGGAGAGGTACTGCGCCGTGCCCATGATCGAACCCGCCTCGGTGATCTCCGAGGCGCCCGCGCGGGCGATCCCGAAGTCCGTCACCTGCGCGCGGCCGAGATCGTCCACGATCACGTTGTGGGGCTTGAAGTCGCGGTGGATCACGCCCCGGCTGTGCGCGAACGCAGCCGCCTGGAGGATCTGCGTGCCGAGGTCGATCACGCGCTCCTGCCCGAGCGGCGCCTCGGCCGCGACGATGTCCTTGAGCGTTCGCCCGGGCAGATGCTCCATCGCGATGTAGTAGGTGCCGTCGTGCTCACCGCGATCAAAGACGCCGACCACGTTCGGGTGCTGGAGGCCGGCCGCCGACGAGGCCTCCCGCCGGAAGCGCTCCACGAACTCGCGATCCTGCGCAAAGCGGCGGTGCAGGATCTTGAGCGCGACGTCGCGGCCGAGCTGGGTGTCCTCGGCGAGGTAGACGTCTGCCATGCCACCGGAGCCGACGCGGCCCTTGATCCGGTAGCGCCCGTCCACCACCGTGCCGGCGCCTACCTCAGCCACCGGCCTGGTCTCCGAGCAGTTGCTGCAGGACCTGTTTGGCCAGCGGCCCCGCCACCTCGCCGCCGGTTCCCTGGGTGCGCTCGACCGTCACGGCAACCGCCATCTTCGGGTCCTCGGCCGGAGCGAAGGCGATGAACCATGCCTGGTTGGCCGCGTTGTTCTCCACCTGCGCGGTGCCGGTCTTGCCTGCCACGGAGATCCCCGCGAGGGCGCCGGCGGTGCCGGAGCCCTCGCGCACGACCTGGCTCATCATCTCCCCGAGCTGGCCGGCGGTCTCCTCCGACATCACGCGCGACTGACGGGTGGGCTTGATCTCCTCCTTGCGACCGTCCTTCGAGACGATCGAGTCCGTCAGCCGGGGCTCCATCAGCACGCCCCCGTTCCCGACCGCCGAGGCGACCATCGCCATCTGCAGCGAGGAGACGAGGATCTGGCCCTCCGCGCCGCCCTGGCCGATAGCCACCCGGCCGACGTCGAACCCGCTGTCGGCCTTGACGAGGCCGCCCTCCCCGTAGATCCCGCTGGGAACGATCTCGTCCTTCGGATAGTCGAGCGGGACGTCCGCGTTGAAGCCGAACCGCTGCATGTACTTGAGCAGCGTCGCCGGGCCGATCTGCTCGCCGACCTGTGCCCAGACGGTGTTGACCGAGTTGGTGAGCGCCTGGGTCAGGGTGATCGGCCCGAAGCTCTGGCCGCCGGCGTTGCTCAGCGGAGCGCCACCGACATCTCGCGGCGAGGCACCGTCCAGGACGGAGTCCGGGGTGAACTTGCCGCTGTCGAGCGCGGCCGCGGCGGTCACGACCTTGAACGTCGATCCCGGCGGGGATTGCCCCTGGGTCGCGCGGTTCAGCAGCGGCGAGCCCTCCAGGCTGTTGAGCTGGTTCTTGCGCTGCGGGATCTCGTTCGGGTTGAAGTCGGGGATGCTCACCATGACCCGCACGCGCCCGGTCGAGGGCTCCATCGCGACGATCGATCCCGGCTGGCCGCCGAGCGCCTCGACCGCGGTCCGCTGGGCCGCGGGGTCGAGCGTCGTGCGCACGTCCTTTCCCTCGCGGTCGCTGACACCGAGGTCCTGGAAGACGGAGCCGAACTCGCTCTCCTTCCCGACGAGCGCACGGTTGCGGAACTTCTCGATCCCGGCCCTGCCCGCGTCGATGAACGAGTAGCCGACCGGGTGCGAGAACAGGTTCCCGGTCGGGTAGGAGCGCTTGTACGTGCGCGTCTTCCCCGATCCGCGCGGGATGTTGCGCGTCAGGCGCGTTCCGTCGGCGGCGAAGATCGTGCCGCGTGGGATGCGCGCCTCCTCGAGGATCCCGCGCCGGTTAGCGGTCTGGTTCTCGAGGCTCTCCGCCTCGAACACCGTCCAGCGGGACGTGAACCCGACGAGGACCGCGAACAGGACCGTGAACAGGACGAACAGATGGGTGATCGAGCGGTTCACTCGGCGTGCCTCACACGAGCCCCCCGCGCTGGACGCCCGGTTCTCGCCGCGCCTCGTTCGAGACAATCAAGAGCAATGCCAGCAGGACCATGTTGGCGACGATCGAGCTGCCCCCGTAGGAGACGAACGGGAGCGTGACGCCGGTCAGCGGGATCACCTTGGTCACGCCACCGACGATCACGAACACCTGCAGCGCGACCACGGCCGCGAGCCCGGCGGCGAGCAGCTTCGAGAACGCGTCGCCGGCCAGCAGCGCGGTCTTGAACCCGCGCGCGACGAACAACAGGTAGATCAGCACGACGGCGGTCGCTCCGAAGAGGCCCAGCTCGTTCGTGATCACCGAGTAGATCAGGTCGGTGTGCGCCTCCGGGATCAGCGGCGGCCCGTCCTGGACCTCGAGCAGCGATTGGCCGAAGCCGCGCCCGAAGAGCCCGCCGTCCGCCTGCGCGAACAGCGATTGGGCGATCTGGTAGCTCTCGTCCTCGACGAGATCCGGCCGGAACGGGTCCTCCCAGGTCTCGATCCTGCCGCGGACATGGGCGACGCTGTTCGCGAAGAGCGTCGCTCCGCCGAGGAACATCCCGGTGCCGACGCCGACGAGCGAGATCCGCTGGGTCGCGACATAGAGCAGCGCGAGGAAGGCGCCGAAGAACATCAGCGAGCTACCGAGGTCGCGGATGAACAGCAGCATCAGCATCGCGAGGCCCCAGACGACGAGCAGCGGCCCGAAGTACTTCGGCGAGGGCCGGTCGCGCAGCACCGCGATGACCGACGCGCCGAACAGTCCGAACAGGACGATCTGGGTGCTGCTCAGCTGGAGCATCAGCGCGAGGAGAGCCAGCAGCGCCACCGGCACACCGACCAGCAGCAGCCACTGGCGCGGCGTCATCTTGCCGGGCGGGCGCACGAGCAGCTCGCGCGTGTCGCGCAGGTAGCTCGCGAGGAAGATGATGATCGCCAACTTTCCGAACTCGGCCGGCTGGAACTGGATCGGGCCGACTCCGACGGCGAGGTACGCGCCATTGACCTGCTCGCCGAGGCCGGGTATGCGCGGCGACATCAAGAGCGCGATCCCGATCGCCGCGATCGTGTAGCGGTACCGCTCGAGCGCGTGGATGTCACGCAGGAGCACGACCGTCCCGCAGAAGAAGGCCAGCCCGAGCACGAACCACTGCGCCTGCTCGCGGGCGAGCTCGGCGTCGATGCGGTAGATCATCACGAGGCCGAAGGCGGCCAGCAGCGCGGCCAGCGGGAAGAGGTAGGGATCCGCGTCGGGCAGCCGCGCCCTGATGAAGAGGTGGCCCAGCACGCACAGGCCGAGGAAGACGAGCCCGTAGGTGAGCGTGACGTTGTTCGTGGATTCGGTGCGCGTCAGCAGCACCGCGGTGAAGCCTCCCGTGACGAGCAGGGCGACGGGCACCAGTCCGAGCAGCTCGCGGATCCGCGCCGACCGGATCACGCGTTACTCACCGATTCAACCGTTCCTGCTCGAGCGCCTTGACGAGGTCGGCCGCATCGTCGCGGCTGCGCAGCTCGTGGTCGAGCACCCGCTCGCGGCGCTGCTGCGGGATCGCGCTTGCCGGGACCGACGACTCGAAGTCCTCGGAGTAGAGCTCGATCCCGAACGGGAGGTCGTAGGGCAACCCTCGGTAGAGCGTGACGACCCCGTTGTCGCTCGTCCCGAGGAAGTAGACCTGTCGCGCGCCCAGGTAGAGGCCGCCCACAACGACCGCGGTGACGAGCAGGGGCACCAGCATCCGCAACGCAGTCCGCAGCGGCCCTCCCTTCCTCACCGGCGGTGCCGCCGCCGGCCTGCGCGGCCGCTCGAGCGCGCCCACCCCCGAGTCCGGAGCTTCCGTCCTCTGCGCCGTGGCGGCGGCCACCCCCTCGCGCACCTCCTCGGCCTCGTCCCCCACCAGCGTCTCGCCGCCCGCGGAGGCGTCGCCGTCGCCGGCCTCACCCGCGTCGAGCCGGAGCAGGACCACGGTCGTGTTGTCCTTCCCGCCGCGCCGGTTGGCCTCGTCCACGAGTCGCTGCGCCGTCTCGGAGAGGGTGCCGCCGGCGCGGAGGATGTCGGCGACGCGGTCCTCGGAGACCATCGTCGTGAGCCCGTCGGAGCACAGCAGGTAGACGTCGCCGGGTTGCGCGGAGTGGGTGTGGGTGTCCACCTCGACATCGGGCTCCGGCCCCAGGGCGCGCGTGATGATGTTCTTCTGCGGATGGCTCTCGGCCTCCTCGTGCCGAAGCTCCCCGCGCCGCTCCAGCTCGGCGACGAGCGAATGGTCGTGTGTGAGCTGCTCGAGCTCGTGATCGCGCAGGCGGTAGGCGCGGCTGTCGCCGACGTGCCCGATCGTGATCTCACCGTCGCCGACGATCACCGAGGTCAGCGTCGTCCCCATCCCCGCCCGCGACTCGTCCGCCTGGGCGTGCTCCCAGATGCGCCGGTTGGCGCTCGTCGCGATCCTCGCCAGGCGCTCCTCAGGCGTCCCTTCGCCCGACGCCGACGTGAACTCCTCAACCGCCATCTTCGAGGCGACCTCGCCGGCGCGAGCGCCGCCCATGCCGTCGGCGACCGCGAACACGGGCGATGCCGTCAGGTACGAGTCCTCGTTCGTCTGGCGGTGCCGGCCGACGTCGCTGAGGCCGACCTGCTCGGCTATGCGGAGCGTCACGCCTATTCCTCGTAGCGGTATTCGCTGTCGCCGATGCGAACGGTGTCGGAGACCTTCAGCCGCTCGGCGCCGCGCAGCTGGCGGCCGTTCAGATACGTACCGTTGGTCGAGCCCATGTCCTCGACGTACATGAAGTCCTGCCGCGGGTAGATGCGGGCATGGGCGGACGAGGCGAACGGGTCGTCGACGTGGATGTCGACGTTGTCGGCGCGCCCCATCGTCGCCCCGCTCGAGAGGTCGAAGACCGTGCCCGGGTCGAAGCCCATCGCGGCGACCACGACCAGCCGCGGCTCGAGGCCCGCGCGCAGGCTGTCCGGCGGCCGCTCGCGGTGGTCCGACTCCGGTGGCGGCGCGGCGTCCGCCTCGCGGTGACCCGCCAGGTCCCGCAGCGAGCTGCGGGCGACCCAAAGCAGGAAGAGGTAGAGGACGGCCAGGAAGCCGAACTTCAGCGCAACGGCGATCGGGTCGTCCATCGCTTACTCGAGCTCGAAGGTGAGGTCGGTGACCCCGACGCGCAGCTCGTCGCCCGGCTCGAGGCGCGCCTGTTCCACACGCCGGCCGTTGACCTTGATCCCGTTCGTCGAGCCCAGATCGGCGACCACCCAGCCGCCGTTCTCCTGGCGGACCTCCGCATGGCGGCGCGAGACGTTCGCGTCGTCGAGCACGGCGTCGCACTCGCGGCTGCGGCCGATCACGACCCGCGAGCCGCTCAGCACCGTGCGCTTGCCCTCGCCCACGAGCAGGGCGCGCGCGGCATGCCCAGCGGCCGGAGCGACCTCGTCTTCCCCGTCGAGGCGCCGCGCCTCGCGGTCGGGGGAATAGACCATCGTGTGGCCAAAGTCGGCCGAGGCCGCCGGCTCGCTCGCCTGTGGCTCGACCTCCTCGATCTCGGGCTCGTCACCGAGCAGCTGAGCCTGGATGCCGAACTCGCCGAGCGCGAGGCGGTCGTCGGTGAGCAGGTCAACTGCGGGCCGGCTCGTCAGCGCCAGGCCCTCGGCGCGCGCGTGGTCGAGCAGGTAGTCGGAGAGCTCCTTGCGCAGCGAGTCCTCGTAGCTGGCGAACTGCTCCCTGTCCCCCGGGGAGAGGAAGACGCGGTAATGGTTCGGGACGTAGGTGTTGGAAAGCGAGGCCGTCTTGTTGACCTCCATCTCCTTGGCAAGCTTGTGGGCGAGCTCGACCGGCTGGACGGTGGACTTGAACGCCCGGTTGAAGGTGCCCGCGACGAGCCCTTCGAGCTTCGCCTCGAGGTTGCGGAGCATGCTCATGAGGCGCCCACTCTACGGAACGTCGTCGGGTCCGAGGGCGTCCGCTGCACCCCTGGAGGCCGGTGGCGCGAACGCGGCGGCGGCAACCGCAGCGAAGCCGCCGAGGAGCGCGCCCACGACCGCCCCGCGGGCCTCGGAGCGCTCGACCGAGGCGCTCAGCATTCCGGCGAGGCCCGCGTGCGCCGCGACGAGGCCGGCCGCCCAGATCCCTGCACCGAGAAGATCGAGCGCGAGGCGCCTGCCGCGCACGAGCAGCGGCAGGATCACCGCGAAGCCGGCCCAGACCGCCAGGGGCGCCAGCGCCGGCCCGGCCAGTGCCGGGTAGATCGCGTCCTGCGCGGCTCCGGTGAAGGAGGTCTCCCAGGTCGGGCGGGCGAGCGTGTCGTCGGCGGTGCCGAAAAGCAACGCGTTCCCGCTCAGGACCTCGGCCCCCGCGACCCACGCGAAGCCGGCCGCGCCGAGCCCGGCGCGGCGCCAGACCGTCGCCGGCATCCCCGCGAGCGCTAAGAACAGGGGCGCCAGCCCGATCGCTCCGAGCAGCGGGGCGATCGCCGGCACGGACCACAGCTTCCCGGCGCGCGGCAGCAGCAACGGGACGGGGGCCAGCAGGGCCGCCAGCACGAGTGCGGTCCCGATGCGATCCGCGTCGGGGGTGGCGAGCCAGACGCAGACCGCGATCGCCGCCGCGATCCAGCCGATCCGCGGCAGCAGGCCGACCAGCAGCGCCGTCGCGGCCCCGAACGCGGCCGGTGCGACCGGGGCCGTGGGCCCGAGCAGCGCGGCGGCGCCCGTGAACAGGGCCGCCGCCGCGACGGCGGCTGCTGCGCGGGAGGCAAGCCCGGGGGCGCGAGCCCCGGGGGCGTGCTCCCGCAACGGCTGCGGACGCCGCGGATCAGCGGCCCTCGTCGCAGCTGGAGCGAGCGGGCCGAGCGCGCCTCGCCCGGCATCGGTCAGCCCGACCCGCTCGAGCGTCTCCTCCTCGACCAGGCCTCCGGCGTCCGAGAGCCCGGGCGCGGCGGCGTCGATCGCGGCGCGCAGCTCGGGGGCGCGCAGCCGGAGGTCGGGGTCGGGGTCGAGCGCGTCGTCGATCGCTTCGCAGAGGCCGGGCGGCAGGTCCCGTCGGCGTGACCGCAGCGCCGGCAACCGCGTCCCGAGCCGGCGGGCGGTCTCGGCCGGTGTGCGCCCGCGCACGGGGTTGTCACCCCCGAGCGCCTCATAGAGGGTTATCGCCAGCGAGTAGACGTCGCTGGCCTCTGATGCCCGCTCGCCGCTCGCCTGCTCGGGCGCCATGTAGGCGAGCGTCCCGACGACACTGTCCGTCCCCGTCCCCTCGCCGCCGGCGAGCTGTGCGACGCCGAAGTCGGTCAGCTTCGCGAACCCCGCGCCCGCCGCCGGCTCGGCGACGACCATCACGTTCTGAGGCTTGACGTCGCGGTGGATCACCCCACGCTCGTGCGCGTGGGCCAGCGCATCGCAGAGGGCGGCGCCGATGCGCGCG
>Ga0183260_10001744_pt1 | contig 18082 bp, 17 predicted proteins | sample AntDrymUQ4972206_2_FD_129768 | JGI IMG/M metagenome (GOLD analysis project Ga0183260, IMG submission 129768) | Polar desert sand microbial communities from Dry Valleys, Antarctica - metaG UQ497 (22.06) (version 2) (version 2) | ecosystem: Environmental > Terrestrial > Soil > Desert | place...
TCGTTCGACCTTGCGTCGACGAATCGCCGAACGGTCGGGCGGCGGCAGCGACGTAGTCAGGCGGCAGCGAGCAGTTCGGCCCGGATCTGCGCGGCGACCCACCGCGGCCGGCCGAGGATGTCGACGCGGGTGAAGCGGCGTACCCGCCAGCCCATCGTCGTCAGGATCGCGTCGGTGCTCTCGTCCCGTCGGCGGGTCGCCTCGTCGATCTGGTGGTGCGCTCCGTCGATCTCGATGATCAGTCGCGCCTCGCGGTAGAGGACGTCGACGCGTCGCCGACGGCCACCGGGCAGCTCGATCGAGATCTGACGACCGGTCGGCGGCGGCAGCCGATACGCGATCTCGACCTCGAGGTAGTAGTCGATCTCCAGAGGGGACTCGCAACCCAGGTCGACGTAGCCGCACGTCCGTAGCAGCTCGCGCGCGGCCGGCGTGCGGCGGGCAGAGGGGTTGAGCTCCACCACTTCCTGGGTGGTCGTCGTCCGGTGGACCAGCGCAGCGCAGACGATCGCCCTGCGGTCGCCGACCGAATGCAGATCGGCCCAGGCGCCGAGCAGCGCCAGGCCTGGTGATGTGACCGGGATTGCGCTGACGCTCGTGACGGCAATGGGCAGCCGTGTCGCGTGTACGACGACGCTGGGCGTGCCATCCGGTCGTGGCAGCGGACCCGTCATGTGGACGTCCACGGGGAACGGCACCGGACAGCCGTGCAGCGCCAGTGCGGACTCGCAGCTGACCGCCGCCAGCGGGTAGCGACTCGCCGCCGCCCTCGCCATGACGATCTCGCTCGACTCGGACAGCGGGGGGACGGCGTACGCCCCGCGCAGCAACCGGACCAGCCGCCCGAGCCGCCGCTCTCGGGCGATCTCGGCTTCACTCACGCCGGCCCGGAGCAGCTCTGTCGTCGTCAGCACCCGGTGGTGACGGCGGGCCAGCGACTCGATCGTGTCCATGCGTCAAGTCTGTGCAGCGGGCCGTCGGCCGCGCGGGCCGATCCACAAATCTGTGGAGATCCCCCTGGGCCGATCGTTCGGCGTTTCGTGAGGGGAGCGCGGCTTCGTTCGACCTTGCGTTGACGAATCGCCGAACGGTCCGGTGGGGGTGGTGGCCGGTGGGGGTGGGGGAGGCGGTGGCTAGGCCGGGGTGGTGATGGTGCAGATGGCGGCGCCGCTGGTGACAACCTCGCCCACGGCCGCCGAAAGCCCGGAGACCACACCGGCCTGGTGGGCGGTGATCGGCTGCTCCATCTTCATCGCCTCGAGGACGACGACGAGGTCTCCGGCCGCGAGGGTGTCGCCGTCGGTGACCGCCACCTTCACGATCGTCCCCTGCATCGGCGAGGTCAGGGAGTCGCCGCTGACCTGCGCGCCGGCCCTGGCCGCCGAGCGACCGCGCGGCTTCGCAGCGGCGCCGCCGCCCGGCCCGGCCGACCCGAGCCCGGCCGGCACCACCACCTCGATCCGCCGCCCGCCGACCTCGACGACCACGCGCTCCCGCGGGGCCGACTCGTCGGCGTCACCGGCGACACCGGCGTACGCCGGGATCTCGTTGGTGAACTCGGTCTCGATCCACCGGTTGTGTACGGCGAACGGCTCGGCGGTGAACGCCGGGTCGCGTACGACGGCCCGGTGGAACGGCAGCAGCGTCGCCATCCCCTCGACCTGCATCTCGTCGAGCGCGCGCGCCGCCCGCGCCAGCGCCTCCTTGCGCGAGGAGCCGACGACGATCAGCTTGGCCAACAGGCTGTCGAACGCGCCCCCGACGACCGAGCCGGAGTCGACGCCGGAGTCGAGGCGTACGCCGGGACCGGACGGCGCCACGAACGACGTCACCATCCCGGGTGCCGGGAGGAAGCCGCGCCCCGGGTCCTCGCCGTTGATCCGGAACTCGAAGGCATGCCCCCGGGCGACCGGGTCGGTGAAGGTCAGCGCCTCGCCGTCGGCGATGCGGAACTGCTCGCGCACCAGGTCGACGCCGGTGACCTCCTCGGTGACCGGGTGCTCGACCTGCAGCCGCGTGTTCACCTCGAGGAAGCTGATCATCCCGTCCTGCGCGACGAGGAACTCGCACGTGCCGGCTCCGACGTACCCGGCCGCGCGGACGATGTCGCGGCTGGCCCGGTAGATCTGCTCGGTCTGCTCGGCGGTGAGAAACGGCGCCGGCGCCTCCTCCACCACCTTCTGGTAGCGCCGCTGCAGGGAGCAGTCGCGCGTGCCGACGACGACGACGTTGCCGTGGGTGTCGGCGAGCACCTGGGTCTCGACGTGCCGGGGCTTGTCGAGGTAGCGCTCGACGAAGCACTCGCCGCGCCCGAACGCCGCCACCGCCTCGCGCACCGCCGACTCGTAGAGCTCGGGGATCTCCTCGAGGGTCCGGGCGATCTTCAGCCCACGCCCGCCGCCGCCGAACGCCGCCTTGATCGCGACCGGTACGCCGTACTCCTTCGCGAACGCGACGACCTCGTCGACCCCGGACACCGGGTCGGGCGTGCCCGGCGCGAGCGGGGCGCCGATCTTCAGCGCGATGTGCCTCGCGGTCGTCTTGTCGCCGAGCGCGGCGATGGCTGCCGGCGGTGGGCCGATCCACGTGACCCCGGCCTCGATGACCGCCTGCGCGAAGTCGGCGTTCTCCGACAGGAACCCGTAGCCGGGATGTACGGCGTCGGCGCCCGAGGCGCGCACCGCGTCGAGGATCTTGTCGATGCGCAGGTACGAGTCGCCGGGCGTGGCCCCGCCGAGCGCGAACGCCTCGTCGGCCATCCGCACGTGCAGCGCGTCGAGGTCGGGCTCGGCGTACACGGCGACGCTCGCGAGGCCGTGGTCGCGGCAGGCGCGCGCGACGCGCACCGCGATCTCACCGCGGTTGGCGATGAGCACCTTGCGCATCTCGGTGGCTCCTCGGAAAACTCGACGACCCGGCGTACGCCGAGCGCGCCTCCGCATCCTAGGGGCGGCCGTGCCCGGCGGCGGGGGCCCGGGGCGTCGGATACGCTGCGCGGCAGCCCCCCGAGCACTTCCCGAGCACTTCCCGAGCACTTCCCGAGCACTCCACGAGACTCGCCCGAAGGAGCCCCCGTGCGTCGCTCCGCCCCTCTCGCTGCCGCGCTGCTGCTGCCCGCCCTCGTGAGCGCGTGCACCCTCGACAGCGACCCGGCGGCGGACTCGCTCGGCCGCGTCCAGGCGATGTCCGGGGTGCACGACGAGGACGCGATCACCCTGCTGCCCGAGGTCGAGGGCGCGCCGACCATCGAGTTCTTCGCGCCGGTGGAGACCGATTACGAGGTCACCGGGCCGACCGAGGTCCCGGCCGGTGACGTCAACATCAGCCTGACCAGCGAGGGCAATCACAACCTGTCGCTCGTCGGTCCAGGCCTGCCCGTCGCGCTGCTCTGGGGCGACCCCGCCGGCGAGCCCGAGGAGGGCCTGACGCACTCGGTCCGGCTCCGCCCCGGCACCTACGTCTACTACTGCTCCGTGCCCGGGCACCGCAACGCCGGCATGGTCGGCACGGTCACGGTCACCTAGCTCTCCTGGAGCGATTTGTCTGTCCCGGGCGGTGGCCGAAGGCGGATCGGGCCTAGCGGGGCCAGCCCGAGGCACGCCAGGCGCCCGGGCCGGGCGCCGGCAACTGGTGGCGTACGCCCGATCCGCGACTCCATCGCGGTCGGCTGCCCGGCCGGCTAGAGCTCGCCGACGCCTCGGCCGCCCGCGCGAGCAGGACCGCGGTGACGGCGGCCAGCTCCTCGGCGGTCGGCTCGCCCCGGACCACCCGCAGCAGCGGCGTTGCGACGGCGACGACGTGGTCGGTGGCGTCGCTCACAGCGGGATGTTGCCGTGCTTCTTCGGCGGCAGGGTCTCGCGCTTGTCGCGCAGCTGGCGCAGCGCCCGGATGACCTGCCCGCGCGTCTCCGACGGCGCGATCACCGAGTCGACGTACCCGCGCTCCGCGGCGATGTAGGGGTTGGCGAAGTGGTCGCCGTAGTCGGCGACCAGCTCGGCCCGCTCGGCGTCGGGGTCGGCGGCCGCGGCGAGCTCCTTGCGGTAGAGGATGTTCACGGCGCCCTGCGCGCCCATCACCGCGATCTCGGCGGTCGGCCAGGCGAACGACAGGTCGCTGCGCAGGTGCTTCGACCCCATGACGTCGTACGCCCCGCCGTACGCCTTGCGGGTGATGACCGTCACCTTCGGCACGGTGGCCTCGGCGTAGGCGTAGATGAGCTTGGCGCCTCGGCGGATGATGCCCTGCCACTCCTGGCCGGTGCCCGGCAGGAACCCGGGTACGTCGACGAAAGTCAGCACCGGGACGTTGAAGGCATCGCACGTTCTGACAAAGCGCGCGGCCTTCTCGGACGCATCGATGTCGAGGCATCCGGCGAGGTGCATCGGCTGGTTGGCGACCACGCCGACCGAGCGGCCGTCGACGCGGCCGAAGCCGCACAGGATGTTCTGCGCGAACAGCGCGTGCACCTCGAGGAACTCGCCGTCGTCGAGGACGTGCTCGATCACCCGGTGCATGTCGTAGGGCTGGTTCGACGAGTCCGGGATCAGCGTGTCCAGCTCGAGGTCCGCCTCGTCGAGGTCGGTCGCCGCGGCGTACGCCGGGGGGTCCTCGAGGTTGTTCGACGGCAGGTAGCCGAGCAGCAGCCGGGCCAGCTCGAGGCAGTCGTTCTCGTCGCTCGCGACGAAGTGCGCGACGCCGGACTTGGAGTTGTGCGTGTGCGCGCCGCCGAGCTCCTCCATCTCCACGTCCTCGCCGGTCACCGTCTTGATGACGTCCGGGCCGGTGATGAACATGTGCGACGTCTTGTCGACCATCAGGGTGAAGTCGGTGATGGCGGGGGAGTAGACCGCGCCGCCGGCGCACGGCCCCATGATCAGCGACAGCTGCGGCACGACGCCCGACGCCATCACGTTGCGGTAGAAGATCTCGCCGTAGAGGCCGAGCGAGACGACGCCCTCCTGGATGCGCGCGCCGCCGGAGTCGTTGAGCCCGACGACCGGGCACCCCGTGCGCAGCGCGAGGTCCATGATCTTGACGACCTTCTCGCCGTAGACCTCGCCCAGGCTGCCGCCGAAGACGGTGAAGTCCTGGCTGAAGACGCAGACCTTGCGGCCGTCGACCGTGCCGTAGCCGGTGATGACGCCGTCGCCGTAGGGGCGTTTCTCCGCCATCTCGAAGTCGTGCGACCGGTGCCGGGCCAGCGCGTCGGTCTCCACGAACGACCCGGGGTCGAGGAATGCGTCGACCCGCTCGCGCGCCGTCATCTTGCCCTTGGCGTGCTGGCTCTCGACGGCCCGCTCCGAGCCGGCGTGCAGGTGCGCGTCGCGGTGCGCGAGCAGCGTGGCCAACTTGCCTGCGGTCGTGTGCGGGTCGGGCGCGGCGGAGGACGGCGGGTCTGCGGGGGCGTGCGACATGGCCCGTACGCTAGCGCGGTGCAGACGGCCGGGATGAGCGGGCAGCCGTCGTACGCCGACCTCGGCCGGCCGCCGCTTCCCGCGCGACGCCTGCGCGGCGCGGTGCTGCGCACGCCGCCGTGGCGCGAGCTGCACGTCCTCAACGAGGTCACGTCGACGAGTGATGTCGTGGCGGCGGCCGCCCGCGCCGGCGAGCCGGAGGGGCTCGTGGTCGTCGCCGAGGCGCAGAGCGGCGGGCGCGGCCGGCTCGGGCGGCACTGGGTATCGCCGCCGCGCGCCGGGCTGACGCTGTCCGTGCTGCTGCGCCCGACCGTGCCGGCCGACCAGTGGCCCACCCTGCCGCTGCTCGCCGGGCTGGCGACCTCGACCGCGCTGCGCGAGCGGACCGGGCTCGACGTCGTGCTGAAGTGGCCGAACGACCTGCTGGTCGAGGGTCGCAAGCTCGGCGGGATCCTCGCGGAGGCGCCGGGTGGCGCCGTCGTAGTCGGCATCGGCGTCAACGTCACGACCAGCGCCGCCGAGCTGCCGGGTCCCGAGGCGACGTCGGTCGCGCTCGAGGATGCCGGCGACGGGTCGGCCGACCGCGTGCCGCTGCTGCTCGCGATCCTGCGCGAGCTCGGCCCGCGCTATCTCGACTGGAGCGCCGACGGCGGCGTCGCCGCGACGCTGGCGGCGTACCGCGAGCGGTGCGACACCGTCGGCCGTGAGGTCCGGGTGTCGCTCCCCGGCGGTGCGTACCTGCGTGGCGTCGCCACCGGCGTGGACGAGGTCGGCCGCCTCGTCGTATGCCGCGACGACGGGAGCGAGATCTCAGTGTCCGCGGGAGATGTCGTCCACGTCCGCCCGGCGGCTAGCGACTGACGCTGACCACCTTCGTGTCGGCGTAGATCTCCCGGCCGTCCTCCGCCGAGGACTCGAACGCGGTGATCTCGACGAAGCCGGCGGTCTCGAACACCTCGTCCGGCACGGTGACCTCGAACGACCACGTCCCGCGGGCCGGCGCGCCCGCGCTCGCGGTGACGAAACCGCTGCGGTAGACCGGCTTCTCGCCGACGCAGGTGACGTCGGCCGGGCAGCCTCGGGTGACTCGCCACAAGACGTTGGCCTCGAAGACGGTCGCGGTGCCGGACACGGTGAACGTCGCACCAACGGTGCTGCCCTCGTTGGGGGTGCTGATCGAGATCGGCGCGAGGACGTCGATGTGGCTCCCCCGCGACATGGGCTTGTCCGCGCTCGCGTGCCCCCAGAGCGACTCCCTCGGCCTGCCGTCGATGTGCAGCTGGACCCGCTTGATGCGGGGCGACGCCGCGGTCACTGTGTGAACGAGCTGCTGAAGTGACGTCTCCTCGAACGCCGCGCCGGCGTTGCCCTTGGCCGCGTCCGCGCTGAGGTCGACGGTCGCGAGCTCGCCCTCGATGTCGATGCCGAGGATCCGCGTCGACTTCGGCCACAACGACGAGTAGTCGCGGTCGAGCGGGGCGAGGTGGAGCATCCCGTCCACCGCGGCATGGACGGGAGTGGACGACCGCGGCACCTGCCGGAACTCGCGCTGCAATCGTGGCCCGACCCGCGTGTCGACCAGGTAGTAGATCGCCGCGGTATCGGTGCCGGGAGCGGCTGAGGCGGCCGGCGTGGGCGTCCCGCCCGGCTCGGCGCCGGTGGAGGGCTCCGGCGAGGCGGTGGACGAGGCGGTGGACGATGCCGAGCTCGGTGTCAGCGCTCCCGGCGAGTCAGGCGCACCGCTGCCGCAGCCGGTCGCGGCGAGCGCGACTCCGAGCAGCGTGATGACGACGTACGGCGCGCGTGGGCTGCGCATGGTGTCCTCCACTCGACGTGTCCTACGGGAGTACAGACGCGCGGCGCGCGCCGAGGTTGCACCTGGCGACCTACTTGTGACCAGCCCACCGTGGCACGATCACCGACGGCCCCGGCCGACGACATCCCGAGAGGAGTACGACGTGGCATTCCCCCGCCGGCTGCTCAACGAGGACGAGGAGATCGTCTTCGACCTTCGTCCGCACTGGAAGGTCGTCGCCGGCGCGGGCCTGCTCGCCCCCGTGATCGTCGGGCTCGGCTCGTTCCTCGTCGCGCGCATCCCGGAGGGCCGCTTCCGGACCCCCGGGCGCTGGGGGATCGCCGCGCTGGCCGTCGTGGCGTTCGTGGCGTTCGTCGGGGTGCCGTTCGCGAGGTGGCTGACCACGCACTTCGTCGTCACGACGCGGCGGGTCATCATGCGGTCCGGTGTCCTCGGCCGTAGCGGCCGCGACGTGCCGCTCTACCGCATCAACGACGTGACGTTCGAGCACAGCTTCTTCGAGCGGCTGCTGGGCGCCGGCTCGCTGATCGTGGAGAGCGCCGGCGAGCGCGGGCAGGTGACGCTCGCCGACATCCCCCACCCGGAGGAGGTGCAGCGAGAGGTGTACCGCCTGATGGAGCTCGACGACGTACGTCGTCGCGGCGACGGGCCGCCGGAGTAGCCGGCTCCCGGGCGCGACGCCGGAGGTAGCCTGCAACGCATGAGCGACCTGCCCGACCGCATCAGCGTGCGCGAGGTGGGCCCGCGCGACGGCCTGCAGAACGAGGCGCCGGTGCCGACCGAGGCCAAGGTGGCCCTGATCGATGCGCTGTCCCGCACCGGCGTCGGCCGGATCGAGGCGGTGTCCTTCGTCCACCCGGCGGCGATCCCCCAGATGGCCGACGCCGACGAGGTCTGGTCGCGCATCGACCGCGTCGACGGCGTCCGCTACTCCGCGCTCGTGCCCAACCTCAAGGGCGCGCAGCGTGCGCTGGCCGTCGGCTTCGACGAGATGGAGGTCGTCGTCTCCGCCAGCGACACGCACAACCGCAAGAACATCAACCGCTCGACCGACGAGTCGATCGACGCGATCAGCGAGCTGATCTCGACCGCGCACCTCGCGGGCGCGACGGTGCAGGTCATCGTGTCGACGGCGTTCGGCTGCCCCTACGAGGGGGAGGTGCCCGAGTCCCGCGTGGTCGCCGTCGCGGGTCGCGCGCTGCGCGACGGCGCCGACAGCGTCTCCTTCGGCGACACCACCGGCATGGCGACACCGACCCGGGTCACCCGCCTCGTCGGCGAGCTGCGGTCGGCGTACCCGGACGCGCCGGTCAACCTGCACTTCCACAACACCAGGGGGACCGGTATGGCCAACGTGCTCGCCGCGCTGCAGCTGGGCGTCGCCGACTTCGACTCATCGGTCGGCGGACTGGGCGGCTGCCCGTATGCGCCCGGCGCCACCGGCAACGTTTGCACCGAGGACCTGGTCCACATGGTCGAGGACATGGGCGTCGCGACGGGCATCGACCTCGATGCGATGGTCGACGCGGCCCGCACCGCCGAGCAGCTGGTCGGCCGGACGCTGCCGTCGCAGGTGCTGCGCGCCGGCCCGCGCATCCCTTCGGGGACGAGGGCCGGCGCATGACTCGTGTGGTCGTGACCGGCGGTGCCGGCTTCCTGGGTTCGCACCTGTGCGAGCGGCTGCTGGCCGACGGCGCCGAGGTGGTGGCGCTGGACAACTTCCTGACCGGGACGCCGCACAACGTGGAGCACCTGCTGGAGCACGACGGGTTCCGGTTGGTGAAGGCGGACATCACCGACTACGTGCACGTGGCGGGGCCGGTGGACCAGGTGCTGCACTTCGCGAGCCCGGCGAGCCCGGTCGACTACCTGCAGCTGCCGATCCACACCTTGAAGGTGGGTGCGATCGGGACCTTGCACGTGCTGGGGCTGGCGAAGGAGAAGGGCGCGCGGCTGCTGCTGGCGTCGACGTCGGAGACCTACGGTGACCCGCAGGTCCACCCGCAGCCGGAGTCGTACTGGGGACATGTGAACCCGGTGGGTCCGCGGGGCGTGTACGACGAGGCGAAGCGGTACGCCGAGGCGCTGACGATGGCCTACCGGCGTACCCACGGGGTCGACACGGCGATCGTGCGGATCTTCAACACCTACGGGGAGCGGATGCGGCCGAAGGACGGCCGGGCGATCCCGACGTTCATCCGGCAGGCGCTGCGCGGGGACCCGATCACGGTGGCCGGGGACGGCAGCCAGTCGCGGTCGGTCTGCTACGTGAGCGACCTGGTGGAGGGGATCCTGCGGCTGCTGCGCAGTGAGCTGCCGGGGCCGGTGAACATCGGCAACCCGCACGAGCTGTCGATGCTGGAGCTGGCGATGCAGATCAAGGACCTGGTCGGCAGCAGCAGCGAGATCGAGTTCATCGACCGTCCGCAAGACGACCCGACGGTGCGCCAGCCGGACATCACCCTGGCCCGCACCGAGCTCGGTTGGGAGCCGATGGTCCCGCTTGAGGAAGGCCTCGCCCGCACCATCGCGTGGTTCCGGACCCATCCCGAGGTGCTGCTCTAGTCGCGACCCGCGGTCAGCCGGCCGGCGCGACGGATCCGGGGTCGACGTTGGCGCCGCACACGAGCACGACCACATGCTCATCGGGCTTGGGGCGATACGCACCCGACAGCAGCGCGGCGAGCGCGGTGGCGCCGCCGGGCTCGGCGACGACCCGCAGCTCGTCCCAGAGCCACCGCTGCGCGGCGACGACGTCGTCGTCACCGACCAGCAGTGCCTCGTCGACCCACTGACGCGCGGCGGTGAAACCGATCGTGCCGATCCGCGTCGCGCCGAGCGCGCTGGCGGCGATGCCGCCGACCGCGACGTCCACCGGCTCGCCGGCGTCGAGCGCCGAGCGCAGGGTTGGCGTCCGATCGGTCTCGACCGCGACCAGTCGGACGTCGTCGCGGTACCACGACGCGAAGCCGCCGAGCAGTCCGCCACCACCGACGGCGACCACGACGGTGTCCGCGGTCGGTTCCTGGTCGGCGACCTCGAGGGCGCAGGTGCCCGCGCCGGCCACCACCAGCGGCTGGTCGTAGGCGTGCGCGAACAGCGCTCCGGTTGCGGCGGCGTGCTCGATGCTGGCGGCGAGTGCGTCGGCGTACCGCTCGCCCACCGCCTGCACGTCGGCGCCGAGCGCGCGCAGCCGATCCGCCTTCGCGGGGGGCGCGGTTCTCGGCACGAAGACCGTGGCGGCGTGGCCGAGGTCGTGCGCGGCGTACGCGACGGCAACGCCGAAGTTCCCGCCGGACGCCGCGACCACGCCGGCCGCCGGTACCGGCTGCGACAGCAGCGTCGCGTACGCGCCCCGCGCCTTGAACGTGCCGCTGACCTGGAGCAGCTCGAGCTTGAGCGAGAGCCGGCCGCGGTGGGGCACCAGCCGCCGCTCGACCTCGATGACCGGCGTACGCCGGACGTGTCCCTCGACGAGTCGCGCGGTCGCGGCGATCTCGGCGCGGGAGGGCGGCGCGGTCACGCTGTCGAGTCTGGCAGCACTTGGTGTGTCGGCGCTGGGGGCGCGAGCGCCTCGTGGGTGAGGGTCGACCGCCGGGCGACGCCGTCGCGGAGCGTCAGCTGCACTGCCGCGCCGGCCAGCCCGACGACGAGGCAGCCGGTCCACAGCGCGGCCTGGCCGACGTGCTCGAGGGTGACCGTCCCGACCAGCGGCGCGACGACCGCGGCCGCGCCGAAGGTGAAGCCGAACGCGCCGGAGTAGCGGCCGCGCAGGTGCGCCGGGGAGATGTCAGCGACGAGAGCGGAGCCGACCGAGGTCGCGCCGATCTCGCCGAGCGTCCACACGACGACGCAGGCGGCGTGCTGCCATCCGGTGTCGGCGAAGCCGTGCAGCCCGAAGCCGAGACCGACCACGGTCATCGACCAGGCGCCGGTCTCGACGCGCGGGAGCCGGTTGAGCCGGTCGAGGACCAGCGGCTGCACGACGACGATGACGAGGCCGTTCAGGCCGGCCACGAGTCCGAACACCGTGAGTGACAGCCCGTCCGCGGTCATGACGAGCGGAAGCGAGATGAACACCTGGAAGTACACGCACGAGTAGAGGAACCAGCTGCCGATCACGCCCAGCATCAGCCGGTCGGTGAACGGATCGGTGAACCGGCCCGGGGCCGTGGTGTCGTCCCGCTCCGGGCGGGTCTCGCCGACGAAGGCGAAGACGACGACGCCGAAGACGACCGTGGTCAGTGCGTCGAGGCCGAAGAGCAGCCCGTACCCGTGCTCGGCGAGCAGCCCGGCGACGGACGTGGCAGCGGCGAAGCCGAGGTTGATGACCCAGAAGTGCAGCCCGAACGCCCGGACGCGGTCGCGCGGCGGTACGACGTCGGCCACCAGTGCCGACGACGCCGGACGGTAGAGGTCGGCGGTCGCACCGGTCAGGACGACGCCGGCGACCAGCACAGCCGGTGACTCGGCTACCGCGAGCAAGCCGAGCGCGCCGGCGAACGCGATCGTCCCGAGCAGCATCGTCTCGCGGCGGCCGAGGCGGTCCGCGAGGACGCCGCCGACGATCTGGCTGGAGAGTCCGGCGACGCCGTTGATCGCCAGCAGCAGACCGGCGGTCGACTCGCTGACACCGCGCTCGCGGACCAGGTAGAGGACGAGGAACGGCTGCACGAAGGTGCCGAGCCGGTTGATGAAGCTGCCGACCAGGACCAGCCAGAACTCGCGGGGGAGGCCACCGGCCCGGCGGTCCCACGCCTCGCGCACCGTCATGTCTCGGTCGCGAGCGACGACATCCGCTCCCCGGTCACGCCGGCGCCCCCTCGTCCACCGGGGGAGCATGGCGCACGCCGGAGTTGGCCGCCCGCCGATTGTTGCCACAATGGCCGTGCCCGCCCGCGCGCCCACCCGCCTGCCCGCCCCGACCCTGCTGAGGACCGCTGTGACCGCCGAGACGCCCGCCCACCCACCGCTCGCCGAGGTCCGCGCGACGGTCGAACGCGGAGGTGTCGCGAAGTACCACGAGAAGAACGCCGAGGCCGGGAAGCTGTTCGCCAGGGAGCGGGTCGCCCTGCTGCTCGACGAGGGGTCGTTCGTCGAGGACGGCCTCTACGCCAACGCGCTCGCCGGCGACCTGCCCGCGGACGGGGTCGTCACGGGGACTGGCCTGATCGACGGCCGGCCGGTCTGCGTCATGGCCAACGACTCCACGGTGAAGGCCGGCTCCTGGGGTGCACGGACGGTCGAGAAGATCATCCGGATCCTCGAGACGGCGTACCGGACCGGTGTGCCGATGGTCTACCTCGTCGACTCCGCCGGTGCGCGCATCACCGACCAGGTGGAGCTGTTCCCGGGCCGGCGCGGCGCCGGGAAGATCTTCCACACGCAGGTGCGGATGTCGGGGTCGGTGCCGCAGGTGTGCGCGCTGTTCGGCCCGAGCGCTGCCGGCGGCGCCTACATCCCGGCGTTCTGCGACATCGTCGTGATGGTCGAGGGCAACGCCTCGATGTACCTGGGTTCCCCCCGCATGGCCGAGATGGTGGTCGGCGAGAAGACGACGCTCGAGGAGATGGGCGGCGCGAAGATGCACTGCACCGTCTCCGGCTGCGGCACGCACCTCGCGAAGACCGAGCCCGAGGCGATCGAGGTGGTCAAACGACACCTCTCCTACCTGCCGTCCAACTGGACCGAGCCGCCACCGGTGGTCGACGCCTGCGAGCCGAAGGCCGGCATCGACCTGCGCGCGCTCGTGCCGGCCAGCGACCGGCAGGCGTTCGACATGCGCCGCTACATCGCGGGCCTCGTGGACGAGGGCTCGGTGCACGAGATCCACGCGCTGTGGGCCCGTGAGCTCGTGACCTGCTTCGCGCGGCTCGACGGCCGCGCGATCGGCATCGTCGCGAACAACCCGATGCAGAAGGGCGGCGTGCTCTTCGTCGACAGCGCCGACAAGGCCACGAAGTTCATGCAGTTGTGCGACGCGTTCAACGTGCCGCTGCTCTTCCTCGCTGACGTACCCGGATTCATGATCGGCACCGCGGTCGAGCGCGAGGGGATCATCCGCCACGGCGCCAAGATGATCACCGCGGTGTCCGAGGCGACGGTGCCGAAGATCTCGGTGATCGTGCGCAAGGCGTACGGCGCGGGTCTCTATGCGATGGCCGGGCCGGGCTTCGAGCCGGACTGCTGCCTCGCCCTGCCGACCGCGATGATCGCGGTGATGGGCGCCGAGGCGGCGGTCAACGCCGTCTACGCCAACAAGATCGCGGCGCTGCCGGAGGCCGACCGCGAGGCGTACGTCGCCGAGAAGCGGGCCGAGTACAACACCGACATCGACGTGCTGCACCTGGCCGCAGAGCTGGTGATCGACGGGATCGTGGAGCCGGAGGACCTGCGAGCCGAGTTGATCGCGCGGTTCGCGGCGTACGCCGGCAAGGACCGCTCCTTCTCCCGTCGCCGACACGGCGTCACCCCGGTCTGACCCGGGGCGGCGTACGAAACCCCTCGCGCGCCACGTCTCGTCAACCGTGAAGCGTTACGCGCGGTTCTGAGCGTGGCGCTCTTCACAGTTGTGTGAAGACCGCCGGCGAGGGTTACACGATCGTCGTGATCGCGGCCTCGACGGGGGTCGGGTCATCAGCGGCCAACGGCAGGAAGACCCAGCGCTTGTAGGCGTAGAAGCGCCACAGGGTGCCCAGCGCGATGCCGACGCCGTTGGCCGCGACGTTGAGCGCCAGCGGGCCGGTCAGCCCGAGCACGTATCGGGTGAAGCCGAGCACGACGAGCGCGATCAGCAGCCCGACCGCGTTGAGCACGAAGAACAGGACGTACTCGCGGCGGAAGCTGGTGCGGGCGCGGTGGGCGAAGGACCAGTGCCGGTTCATGAAGTAGCTGCTGGTCGCGGCGACGGCCGTGGCGAGCGTCTTCGACGTCAGCGGCCCGACGCCCCAGCCGAAGTGCAGGAGGTTGAACAGGCCGATGTCGAGGACGGCGTTGAAGGCGCCCACGAGCCCGAACTTCGCTATCTCGTGGACGAGCACCTCGAAGCGGCGGTAGAGGGCGCGCACAACGTTGAATCCTACCGGGGTCGCCGTGGGAGACTGGCGCGCCCCCACGTCCGTCGTACTGCGATCCGAGGTGCTCTGCTGTGGTCGACACCCGCCTGTCCGACGAGCAGGTTGCCCTGCGCAAGACCGTCGAGCACTTCGCCCGCACGGTGGTCGCACCGCGTGCGGAGGAGATGGACGAGACCGCGGAGTTTCCCTACGACATCGTCAAGGCGATGGGCGAGATGGGCCTGTTCGGGCTGCCCTTCCCGGAGGAGTACGGCGGGATGGGCGGTGACTACTTCACGCTGTGCCTGGCGCTCGAGGAGCTGGCCCGGGTCGACTCGTCCGTCGCGATCACCCTCGAGGCCGGCGTATCCCTCGGTGCGATGCCGGTCTACCGGTTCGGCACGGAGGAGCAGAGGCGGGAGTGGCTGCCGCAGCTGACCAGCGGCGAGGCGCTCGGCGCGTTCGGCCTCACCGAGCCGGGCGGCGGCTCGGACGCCGGCGCCACTCGTACGACGGCCAAGCTCGACGGTGGCAACTGGGTGCTCAACGGCACGAAGTCGTTCATCACCAACTCCGGGACCGACATCACCCGCCTCGTCACGGCGACCGCGGTGACCGGCGAGGCGGCCGGTGGTCGCAAGGAGATCAGCTCGATCCTGGTGCCAGTGCCGCACGACGGGTTCAGCGCGTCGAAGAAGTACTCGAAGGTCGGCTGGCACGCCTCCGACACCCGAGAGATCGTCTTCACCGACTGCCGGGTGCCCGAGGCCAACCTGCTGGGCGAGCGCGGCCGCGGCTATGCCAACTTCCTGCAGATCCTCGACGAGGGGCGCATCGCGATCTCGGCGCTCGCGGTCGGGCTGGCCCAGGGCTGCGTCGACGAGAGCGTGAAGTACGCCAAGGAGCGCGAGGCGTTCGGCAAGCCGATCGGCCAGTTCCAGGCGATCGCCTTCAAGATCGCCGACATGGACATGCGCGCGCACACCGCCCGGCTGGCCTACTACGCCGCGGCCGAGAAGATGCTGCGCGGCGAGCCGTTCAAGAAGGAGGCGGCGATCGCCAAGCTCTACTCGAGCGAGATCGCCGTCACCAACGCGCGCGAGGCGGTCCAGGTGCACGGCGGCTACGGCTTCATGAACGAGTACCCGGTCGCCCGGTTCTACCGCGACTGCAAGATCCTCGAGATCGGCGAGGGCACGTCCGAGGTGCAGCGCATCCTCATCGCCCGCGAGCTCGGGGTCTCCTAGATCCGGTTGCCCGCGCCGACGAGGCGTCGACCACCGCCCGGACCGCGGTACGACGTGAGGATCCGCCGTGCGTCATCGTCAGAGCCCATGATCTGGGAGACTCGTGCGACAACGTGGGCTATCTCCCGAGTCACGGTCACCTTACCGTGGTACGGGAGGAGCACCGGACCGGCACGTCGAAGTCTGAGCAGTCCACCTGACCCTCCACCACGGAGAGCGATGCGCCGCAGGAACGACCGCCCGGCAACGGAGCGTCCCGAGGTCGTCGTGCTCGCCTTCGCCGTCGTCGCGTTGCTGAGCACGTCGGTCTCGACCGCGTTCGTCCGGTCTTCCGAGGCACGCGCGACCGCTCCGGTCGCGGTCGCGGTCACGTCGCCGAGCGAGTCGCCGACTCCGGCGCCGCTCGTCGTCGTGCCGGCCACCGTCGAGGCGCCGCCGACGGCGTGCCCGGCGGCGCCCGCGATGCCGGCCGGCGACACGCTGGTGGTGCACCCGCAGACCGCGCAGGTGACCGTGTACCGGACGCCCAGCGGCATCCCGGTGCGCACCCTGACGAACCCGACCCGCGACCACCAGCCGCTGCACCTGCGGGTGATGGAGACGAAGGGACGCTGGCACCGGGTGCAGATGCCCGAGCGGCCCAACTCGACCACGGGCTGGGTCCTCGCGGACGGCATCACGTCGTCGCGGGCGCCGTACCGGATCCTCATCCAGCGCTGCTCGCGACGGCTGACGCTCTACAAGGGCGGGCGGGCGGTCTTCAGCGAGCCGGTCGCCGTCGGCAAGGAGAAGACGCCGACCCCGCTCGGCGACTTCTACGTCGACTTCGTCGAGCCATGGCGGCCGAGCAGCCCCTACGGCCCCTGGCTGATCTCGGTCACCGGCTTCTCCGAGGTCTACTCGACGTTCGGCGCCGGCGGAGTGGGGCAGATAGGTATACATGGGACGCAGGCGCAGACCTCCGTCGGCAAGCCGACGAGCAACGGCTGCATCCGTATGCACAACGACGCGATCACCCGGCTGTCCACGACGGTCGTCGCCGGGACGCCGGTCCTGATCGTCGACTGACTCAACGCACCGAGGAGACCCCAGCCCGATGCACCTCCTGGCCCGTTCCCGAGCCTGGCGCACCGCCGCCGTCCTCGGCGCCGTTGTCGCCGTCCTGCCCGGCGCGGGCAGCGCCATGCGCTCCGCCTCGGCCGCGTGCCCCGACGCCCCGCGCATGATGTCGACGCAGACGCTCGTGGCGCACCCGACGCGCTCGGGGCTGCCGATCTTCGCCCAGCCCGACGAGGCGACCCACCAGCGCACGCTGCGCAACCCGAGCCACGAGGGCCAGCTGCTCAACCTGCGAGTCGTCAACAGTCGGCCGGACTGGTACCGCGTGCAGTACGCCGCCCGTCCGAACGGCACGACCACCTGGATCCGCAAGGTCGACGTGACGACGTCGGTCACGCCGTACCGGCTGCTCGTGCAGCGGTGCTCGAAGCTGATCTGGCTCTTCGACCGCGGCGAGCCGGTCATGCGGTTCCCGGCGGCGGTGGGCAAGTCGAGCACCCCCACCCCGAAGGGCGACTTCTACGTCGACTTCGTGGAGCCGTGGCGGCCGGACAGCAAGTACGGCCCGTGGCTGTTCAGCGTCAACGGCTTCTCGGACGTCTACACCGAGTTCAACGGCGGCAACGGCCAGATCGGCATCCACGGCACGCCGGCCCGCGGCTCGGTCGGCGGCCCGACCAGCAACGGCTGCGTGCGGATGTTCAACGAGGAGATCAGCCAGCTGGCGGCGCACGTCGTCGGCGGCACCCCGGTCCTCATCGTCGACTGACCCCCTGCCCGACCTGATCCCGACCTGATCCCGACCTGATCCCGACCTGATCCCGACCTGATCCCGACCCCCGCAGCCCCGGCACCCCCTACGTGATGATCTTGTGGTCAATCCACAGCGAGGGTGCCTGTGGATTGACCACAAGATCACGCTTGAGGGGAGCCCGGCCGGGCGGAGGTTGCTGGCTAGGGGCGGCCGAGGGCGCGGTAGGTCCAGCCGGCGGAGCGCCAGCGCTCCGGGTCGAGCGCGTTGCGGCCGTCGACCATGTGCTTCTCGGCGACGACGCCGTCGAGCACCGACGGGTCCATGTCCTTGAACTCGGCCCACTCGGTGAGGTGCAGCACGACCTTCGCGTCGCGCGCGGCCTCGGCCGCGCTGGCGGCGTACAGCAGGTCGGGGAAGCGCGCCCGGGCGGTCTCGATCGCGGCCGGGTCGTAGACGGTGACGGTGGCGCCCTCGTCGTGGATCGCCCGGGCCACGTCGAGAGCGGGGGAGTCGCGTACGTCGTCGGAGTTGGGCTTGAACGCGGCGCCGAGGACGGCGACGCGTACGCCGGAGAAGGACCCGCCGACCTGCTCGCGGGAGATCTCCACCATCCGGGCACGGCGGCGCAGGTTGATCGCGTCGACCTCGGACAGAAACGACAGCGCCTGCTCGACGCCGAGCTCCTCGGCCCGGGCCATGAACGCGCGGATGTCCTTGGGCAGGCAGCCGCCGCCGAA
>Ga0183260_10001745_pt1 | contig 18075 bp, 21 predicted proteins | sample AntDrymUQ4972206_2_FD_129768 | JGI IMG/M metagenome (GOLD analysis project Ga0183260, IMG submission 129768) | Polar desert sand microbial communities from Dry Valleys, Antarctica - metaG UQ497 (22.06) (version 2) (version 2) | ecosystem: Environmental > Terrestrial > Soil > Desert | place...
CGTTGGTGGCGTTGAAGACCGCCTGGTTCGACGCGGCGGTGATCCGCTCGAAGGCGCTGCCGCTGTCGAACACCAGCTGCCCGGTGTCGTCCCAGATCGAGAACGAGCGGGCCCCGAAGGAGTACAGCTCCGTGGCCGGAGACGTCGTGGGGGACGCGGTCGTCGTCTGCAGGCGGCCCAGTCGCTCGTCGGCCTGCAGGCGCTCCGCGAACGGGAAGGCCGCCGGGTCGAGCGTCAGGTCGCCGATCCGCTCCTCCTCGGCGAAGCACTCGTAGTCGCGCGCGTCCCCCTCGTTGGCCGTGACGAGGAACGTGCTACCGCCCCTCTGATAGGAGTCCATCCCGTCGGGCATGTACATGCCGTTCACCGGCCAGGGCCGGATGTTCACGCCGTCGTCCTCGTTGCTCGCGTCGAAGGCGTTGCGGACCGTCGAGTGGTCCTTGTAGCCCAGCGGGAGGAGGTCGGTCACCGTCGCCGTCGCGATGTCTACGACCGCGAGCGCGTTGTTCTCCTGCAGCGTGACCCACGCCGTCGCCGAGTCGGCGTCCACTGCGACGTACTCCGGCTCGAGGTCCTGTGCGACGCTCGCGCCGGGGCCGAAGATGCGGATGCCCGCCGCCCGGAGCTCGTCTGCGGAGCCGTTGTAGGCGGCGAAGTCCGCGGTGCGGACGTCGTCCTGCGTCACCGCTGCGGCGCCGGCCGAGACGTCGATGACGCTGACCGAACCCTCCGGGTCACCGGCGTCACCCGGGCAGTACCCCGCCGGTTCACCCTCATTGGCGACCAGAATCGTCCGGCCGTCCGGGGTGAACGTGACCATGTCCGGAAGCGCGCCCACCGTGACACCGGCCAGCAGAGTGCCGTCGGTGTCGAACAGCTCCACCCGTCCCGGCTCCTGGACCGGGTCGGCCTGCACCGCCGCGGCGACGACCCCGTCGCGGACTGCGACGCTGTTCACCTCACCGCCGGCCTCGATCGTCGTGACCAGTGTCGGGTTGCTCGGATCGGTGATGTCGAGCACCTCGACCAGCCCGAGGTTCGCGTTGACGACGAACAGCCGTTGGGTCTGCGGGTCGTGCGCCACGATTTCCGCGGCCGCACCGTCGAAGATGCCGGTCGCGTAGGTGCCGATCGGCACCAGCGAGATCCGGGTCGGCGCCGGCAGGGCCGCGGCGGACCCGGCTGCCGCGGTCACCAGCACGCCTGCTGTGGCAAGGGCGGTCAATACGGCGGGCAGGCGTCTGCGACGAGGCATCGTCGCACGCTAGGGACCGCAGGCGAACGCCACGGGCCACTGGGGTGAACGCGCTGCGAACGACACCCGAGTCGATGACCGCCGTCGGCCGAGAAGCTACCGCCGCCCCACGGGGCGGCGGCCGAGCCACGCCCAGGTCGACAAGGTCAGCAGGACCAGGGCGAAGCCGAACAGCAGGTCCTCGACCGGGGCGAACACCAGCCGTGGCCCCAGGATCGCCGCCTCGTCGTACCGGACGACGGACAACCCGGTGAGCAGGCCGTTGGTCACGAGCTGGAAGAACAGCACGATCGCGTACGCCGTCCAGAACAGCCGCCGGCGGACCAAACCGGTGCGCAGCACGACCAGATCGACGGCCACCGCCCCCACGAGGCCGAGCAGCGACAGCGACGTGTACGTCACGACGGCTCGTCCCCCGCCGTCCACCCCGTCGTACGCCGGACCGCTTCGAAGGCCAACAGCGCACAGGTCGGGATCACGACGAAGAAGAGCACCTCCTCCAGGGGGATGCCTCCCGGCAGCACCAGACCGACGATGCGCTCAGGGTCGAAGGACCAGTGGCCGGCGCCGATGGCATACAGGTCCCACGCCACGAAGACGACGAACCCCGGCAGCAGGGCCGCCAGCCACCGCCGCCAGCGGGCGTAGACCCGGGTCTGCAGGAACAGCTCCAGCGGGAGCGTCCCGAGCAGGCACCCGGCGAGGACGGCGAGGTAGGTGATTCGCACGCGGCGTCAGAGGGCGCTGGCCTGCGCCCGGCGCTTGACCTCGGTGCCGCGGTTGTCCCGCAGCGCCTGGATCGGCGTTCCCGGTAGCGACGGCTCGGCCGTGAACAGCCAGCCGACGGCCTCCTCGTCGCTGTAGCCCCCGTCGGCGAGCAGCGTCAGTACGCCGGGCAGATGCTTGACCACTGCCGCGCCGTCCAGGAAGTCCGCGGGGATCCGCAGGCCGTCCTCGCGCCGGAGGCCGATCAGCTGGCGATCGCGGCGCAACTGGTGCACCCGGCTGACACCGATCCCGAGCCGGTCGGCGACCTCGGGGACGGACAACCAGGCGATGTCCTCGGTGGCGGTGCTCACGAACGGAAAGCCTTGCATGCCGCCTGCCGAGCGGTCGCTCTAGGGTTCCCCCGTGGACGTCGACGCGCTGCGTGATCGTGCTCGAGCACTGCTGCCGCGCGAGGTCTACGACTACTACGCAGGTGGCGCGGAGTCCGAAACCACGCTGGCCGAGAGCACGAGCGCCTGGTTGCGCTGGCGCTTGCGGCCTCGCATCCTGCGCGACGCCTCCACGGTGTCCACCGCCACGACCCTGCTCGGTACGCCGGTCGCCCTGCCGATCGGCGTGGCTCCCTGGGCCCTGCACGGCATGGCCCATCCCGACGGCGAAACCGCGACCGCCCGGGGCGCCGCGGCGGCCGACGCCCTGATGGTCGTGTCCACGACCGCGACCCGGTCGCTGGGCGAGGTAGCCGCGGCTTCGGACGGCCCGAAGTGGTTCCAGCTCTACCGCGTGCACAGCCCGGCGTACACCGACGAGCTGGTCCGGCGGGCGGCCCAGGCCGGCTACCGGGCCCTGGTGGTCACCGCCGACCTCGCGGTGCTGGGCCGTCGGCTCCGTGACGTGGCGAACGACTTCGTGCTGCCGCCGCGGATCACGATGGCCAACCACCCGAGGGACGAGGGCGGACCCGGCAGCACGCTGGGGGCGGCCCTGGAGACGATGGCGAGCTGGACGTTCGACGACATCGAGCACTTCGCCGGCCTGACCGACATGCCGGTCGTCGTCAAGGGCGTCCTGCGCGCCGACGACGCGCAGCGCTGCGTCGACGCCGGCGCCTCTGCGGTCTGGGTGTCGACACACGGGGGCCGGCAGGCGGACCCGGCGATCGCCTCCGCCCACGCCCTGCCCGAGGTCGTCGACGCGGTGGGCAATCAGGTCGAGGTGTACGTCGACGGCGGCGTACGGCGGGGTTCGGACGTCCTCACCGCGCTGGCCCTCGGCGCCCGTGCCGCCTTCGTCGCTCGGCCGACGATCTGGGGCCTGGCAGTGGGCGGCGCCGAGGGCGTGCGCGAGGTGCTCGGCGAGCTGGCCGGCTCGCTGAGCGTGACCATGGCCCTGTGTGGCGTGTCCGACGTGACCGACGTGCCGGCCGACCTGCTGACCACCGCTTAGACGACCACGACCTCGACACGGTGTCCCGGCACGTCGGCCAGTCGGACGTCGGAGGTCAGCAACCTCGCTCCGAGCGCCTCGGCCAGGGCCAGGAACACGCCGTCGTACGCCGTGACGTTCGCCCGCAGTTCCAGGGCACGGGCGATGAGCAGCTCGTGTCCGAACCGGCGTAGCGGCAACGACAACAGCCTGGCAACGGCCAGGGCCAGCCGCGCCTGGTCGATCAGCCCGGCGAGTGCGTGTCGCCGCAGCGCACTTGCCACCTCCACGTCGAGCAGGTGCGGCACGAATACTGCACCCGCGTTCGTGCCGAGGTGCGTCGCGATCACCGGCGCCTTTCCTCGGAGCAGGAGCAGATCGACCATCGCCGACGAGTCGACGACGATCACCGCCCCTCTCGCATCTCCCTGATGATCTGCGCGCCATCGGGCCCGGCCGTCACCGGCTCGTCCCGCATGATGGCGGCCAAGGCCTCCTGCATGGAGGGGCGGGACGCATGTTGGATGACCTCCCTGAGCAGGTACTCCGACAGCGACGTGCCCTGCTCCGCCGCGCGGATCTTGAGGACCCGGTGCCATTCATCAGGCACGTTGCGGATCTGAATCATCTTGGTCATGCTTCGCACATTACTGCATGTTGAGCACATGCAGCTCGTCCAGCCGGCGGGCGGCGTACTCGGGTTCGGCGAGCCAACAGGTCGCGGCCTCCCAGGCCACACCGGCCCGCACGACGTCATCCGCAACGTCGAAGGGTCGGTGCGCGTAATCGAACAGCGGCAGGTCGACCCGCGACTCGTCCCAGTCGATCAGCCCCGCCACCCCGCGGTGGACCAGCACGTTGCCGCCACCGACGTCGCCGTGGATGGCGCACTCCTCGCCGGTGTCGGCCCGCCGCCAGGCCTTTCGGACCGCAGCCTTGGCGGCCGGTGGCATGGCCGACAGGTCGACGTCGCCGCCGGTGTCGCGATGCTGCAGCCCTCGGCTGGAGGCGAAGCCCGGGCGTTGCGGCCAACCGCGCGTCAGCTCGTGCATCCGGTACAGCAGATCCACCACGGCGCGCCAGTCGTCGTCGGAGACCGGCGGGCGACCCGGCAGGAATTCCTGAACGACGACGCCGTCGACATGCCGTCGCCCATCGGCCGACGGCACGGTAAGGGGCACCCGCAGGTCATGCTCGGCGAGGTGCGCGACGAGGTCGAGCTCCCAGTCCAGCGCGGCCGGTGATCGGCTGGACCGCCGGACCACCAGGTCGTGATCGCCCCGTCGAGCTCCGAAGACCGTCCCGCGGGCACCGCCGGCCAGTCTGTCGAGTACGTGTACACCTGGCCAGGGCCGCACATCCACGCCCACCATCATGGCGGGGTGAGCATCCGGCTACCGACCCGCTGCCTGGTGCTGCTGGTCGGGCCGTCGGGCGCCGGGAAGTCGACCTGGGCCGAGGCGGAGTTCCGCCCCGAGCAGATCGTGTCGTCGGACGGGCTGCGCGCCCTCGTCGGGGAGGGACCGTACGACCAGCGGGCCGGTAAGGACGCCTTCGACGTGCTGGACCTGGTGCTGGAACGCCGCCTCCGGCGCGGGCTGTTCACCGTGGCCGACACCCTAGGCCTCGATCCAACGCGGCGGGCGGCGTACCGGGACCTGGCCGCCCGCCATCGCGTGCCCTGTCACGCCGTCCGGTTCGACACCGCCGCCGCGGCCTGCCGCCAGCGCAACCGAGGGCGGGCGACACCAGTTCCGGCGAAGGTGCTGACCGCGCAGCTGGCGAGCTATGAGGTGGCGCGGGCCGCGCTCGAGGTCGAGGGGTACGCCGCTGTCCACGACGCCGGCCCGGTCACGGTGGTCCCGCCCGCCCTGCTCGACGCACCTGCCGCGGCCGCCCGCCAGAAGGAGGACCCGATGCCGCTGCGGTTCGGACTGCAGATCTCCCGGTACGACTGGGCGTCTGACATCGGTGTAGGGCTGACCGCGGTCGCTCAGGCGGCCGAGGCGGCCGGCTTCGCCAGCCTCTGGGTGATGGACCACATGCTGCAGATCCCGCAGGTCGGTCGGGAGTGGGATCCGATGCTCGACGCCTACACCGCACTCGGCTTCCTGGCGGCGGCCACCACGCGCTGCCGGGTCGGCGCCCTCGTCAGCCCCGTCACCTACCGGACGCCGGCCCACCTGGCCAAGATCGTCGCCTCGCTCGACGTGCTGTCCGGTGGGCGGGCGATCTGCGGGCTCGGGGCCGGCTGGTTCGAGCGGGAGCATCGGGTGTACGGCTTCGACTTCCCGCCTCGGGGAGAGCGGCTGGACCGGCTGGCCGACGTGCTCGAGCTGCTGCCGCTCATGTGGGGACCGGGCGCCCCGTCGTACACCGGTCGGCGGGTCAGCGTCCCGGAGGCCATCTGCTACCCGCGCCCGGTCCAGAGCCGGATCCCGCTTCTCGTCGGCGGGCAGGGTGAACGGCGGACGCTGCGGCTCGTGGCGCAGTACGCCGACGCCTGCAACCTCTTCGGGCCGGCGGAGGTGGTGCGGCACAAGCTGTCCGTGCTCGCCGCGCACTGTGCCGCGGTGGACCGGCCGCTGGCCGAGATCGAGGTGACCCACCTGTCGACTGTGCTGTGTGCGTCCGATCCGGCAGCCGCCGTCGAGACCTACCGGCCGAGGGGCAGCACTCCCGAGGCGTACACCGAAGCGGTGCTGGCCGGGACGGTCGAGGACCACGTCGGGCGGTTCCGCGAGCTGGCCGAGGCCGGCATACACACCGCGATCGTCAGCCTGGCCGACCTCGGGCCGGAGTCGGTGGCGGCGTTCGCGCCGGTCATCGCCGCCTTCCCCCGCCGCGTCCCGGCCAACGGCGCTCACCGACCGTAGACTGGCCGGTCGTGGACGCGACCCTGATCGACGCCATGCGTGGCGTCGTGCTCGAGGGCCGGTACCGCATCGACGAGCGGCTCGCCGAGGGCGGCATGTCCACCGTGTACGCCGGGGTGGATCTGCGGCTGGACCGCCGGGTGGCGATCAAGGTGATGACCCCGAGCCTCGGGGGCAATCAGGCCTTCGTCGACCGGTTCACCCGGGAGGCCCGCGCCGCCGCCCGCCTGTCCCACATCAATGTGGTCTCGGTCTTCGACCAGGGCACCGACGGCACCCACGCCTTCCTGGTGATGGAGCTTGTCCAGGGTCACACCCTGCGCGACCTGCTCGTCGAACGAGGCCGGCTGTCGCCGGCGGAGGCGCTCGCCGTCCTGGAACCGGTGCTCGCCGGACTGACCGCGGCGCACCGCACCGGCCTCGTGCATCGCGACATCAAGCCGGAGAACGTGCTGATCAGCCAGGACGGCGTGGTCAAGGTGGCCGACTTCGGGCTGGCCCGCGCCGTGGCGGCGGGCAGCGCGGCCACCCGCAGCGGCGACGTCCTGATCGGCACCGTGGCCTACCTGTCCCCCGAGCAGGTCGAGTCTGGAACGGCGACGCCGCGCAGCGATGTCTACTCCGCCGGGATCCTGCTGTACGAGATGCTCACCGGCGCTCCGCCGTACTCCGGCGAGACCGCCATCTCCATCGCCTACCGGCACGTGCACTCCGACGTACCGTCGCCGTCGCTCGTCACACCCGACCTGCCCCCGGCGCTGGATGCCCTGACGGTCGCGGCCACCCGGCGCGCGCCGTCGGCACGACCACTGGACGCGGGGTCGTTCCTCGCCGAGCTGTGGGACGTCCGGACCGACCTCGGACTCGACCGGGTGCCCGTCCCCCTCGGCCAGCGACGTCGCGGTACCGGCACCGCGACCGCCCACGGGACGGCGCGGATGTCGTCGGCAGGTGCCTCGGCGCCGCCCCGGATGGCCAAGCAGACCCGCCCCGTCGCCCGCTCGACCGGCAAGCGCCGGGCCCGGTCCCGCTGGCTGACCCTGCTCGTCGTTCTGACGCTCGGGCTAACCGCAGGCGGTGCCGGGTGGTGGTTCGGATCCGGCCGCTACACCGACGTCCCCGAGCTGGTCGCGCTCTCCGAGGACGCCGCGATCACCGCGGCCCAACGGGCGCACGTCGACCTGGTCTTCACCGAGGCCGTGTTCAGCGAGACCGTCGCGGACGGGGTAGTGATCTCCACCGAGCCGGCCGGGGGCGACGAGGTGGTCCGGGGCACCGACGTCGCCGTCACCGTCTCCAAGGGGCCCGAGCGCTTCGTGGTCGAGGAGTCACTGATCGGGCGGCCGCTGCAGGAGGTTCGCGACGCCCTGGCCGACGTACCGGTCGCCAAGGACGAGCGCGAGGCCTACGACGAGCAGGTGCCGGCCGGCTTCGTGGCCGGGTTCGAGCCACCCGCCGGTACGCCGCTGCGCCGCGACCAGCCGCTGGTCACGGTGGTCAGCCGTGGACCTGCCCCGGTGGACGTCCCCGAGGTCGTCGGAGAGACCCGCGAGGACGCGATCGACACGTTGCGCGAGGGCGGGCTGAACCCCAACGCGGTCGAGGAGTTCAGCAACGACGTGGCCGAGGGCCTGGTGATCAGCCAGAGCCCCGAGCCGGCCGCCGGCAAGGTCGCCCGCAACACGACGGTACGGATCGCCATCTCGAAGGGGCCGGACCTCGTCGAGGTGCCCGACGTCGACGACCTGCTCCTGTCCGAGGCCACGGCGATCCTCGAAGCGGCCGGCTTCGTGGTCCGGGCCACGTGTTTCCTGTGTTCCGACGGCCAAGTCTCGCGGGTGAGCCCAGGCGCCGGCGAGCTGGTGCTGCGCGGATCCACCGTCGACGTGCTGGCGACGTTCTGAGGCACCGATGGTGATCGTGATGGCCCCGTACGCCGGGGAGACGGCGCTGGCCGACGTCGTGGCGCACGTCGAGGCGGCCGGCGGTGAGGCCTTCGTCAGCCGCGGCGTGGCGCGCACGATCATCGGCGTGGTCGGGGACGAGCGGGTGCTCGCCGGTCTGGTCGTCACGCAGCTGCCCGGGGTGGCCGAGGCGGTGCGGATCACCTCGCCGTACAAGCTGGTCAGCCGGGAGAACCATGCCGGCACGTCCACGGTCTATGTGGGCGGCGTGCCGATCGGTCCGGAGACGGTGACCCTGATCGCCGGCCCGTGCGCGGTCGAGACGCCGGAGCAGACGTTGGCCGCGGCGCAACTGGCCAAGGCAGCCGGAGCGACGCTACTGCGCGGCGGCGCCTACAAGCCGCGTACGTCGCCCTACGCTTTCCAGGGGCTGGGCCGGGCCGGCCTGCGGATCCTGGCCGAGGTCAGCGCCGAGGTGGGGTTGCCCGCGGTCACCGAGGTGGTGGACGCGGTCGACGTCGACGACGTGGCCGAGCACGCCGCGATGCTGCAGGTCGGCGCGCGCAACATGCAGAACTTCACCCTGCTGCAGGCCGTGGGCAGTTCCGGCCGGCCGGTGTTGCTCAAGCGTGGGCTGACGGCGACGTACGAGGAGTGGCTGATGGCCGCGGAGTACATCGCCCAGCGGGGCAACCTCGACATCGTGCTGTGTGAACGCGGCATCCGGACCTACGAGACCGCGACCCGCAATACCCTGGACGTGGCGGCGGTCCCGATGATCCGCTCGATGAGCCACCTGCCGATCATCGTGGACCCGTCGCACGCCGCCGGCCGGCGCGACCTCGTGCTGCCGCTCGCCCGCGCGGGCCTGGCCGCCGGAGCAGACGGTCTGATCGTCGATGTCCACGCGCACCCCGAGTCTGCGCTGGTCGACGGCGCCCAGGCGCTGGTCGGTGAGAGCCTGGCCGCGCTGGCCGAGACGATGCATACGTTCCCCGCGCTGATGGGACGGACCCTTGCCGTGCCATCGGCCGCGGAAGCCACTGTGCGGGAATGACGATCTGTCGATCGGGCGGCTAGTTTGACCACGTTGGCCTAGCGCAGCCGCCGGAGGCCAGATGAAACCTGTGCACCGCGTCCGCCTGTGCACCCTCGTCGTCCTCCTGCTCGCCGGCACACACGCTGCCCTGCTTCCCCTTACTACTCCCGCGGCGGCCGACGCACCCGCCGCGGCTACCGACGACGGCCAGGCCGCGTCGCCGCACCCGCCCGTCCTGTCCGCGACCGACCTCGGCCTGGTCCGGCAGCACCAGTCGATCAGCGGACGCGACGGCGCCATCAGCGCTGCTGTCGACGGCCGTTCGGTGTGGACCTTCGGCGACACCCCGCTCCGGGTCCCGAACGCCGACGGCGAGCAATGGGTCGACAATTCGCTGGCGTGGACCGCCGATCTCGACGCCTCCGACGGCATCACCCTCGAGGGCAACCTGCTCGACGCCGCCGGTGTACCGGCCGAGTTCGTCCCGTATCTGCCACGGGAGCTACGCCTACAACGACGCGCACGACCCCGACGACTGTCAGGAAGCGCCGTGCGGGGTTGAGTTCGCGTTCTGGCCGGGCAATCTGGTCCCGGACCCCGACCGCGACCGGTCCTCGTCTTCTACTACGAGCTCTGGCGCTCGCCCACGATCGCGGGTTGGCGCGGCGTCGGCACCGGCATCGGGGTGTGGGACGGCGAGGGGCCGCTCCAGCGGCCGGTGCTGGACGCCGCCAGACGCCGACCCTGATGTGGGACCGCGACGAGGTGGCCTATGACAACGCCGCGCTCGTCGTCGGCGACGACCTGTACGCCTACGGCTGCGAGCTGGTCTGGATCGAGCACCGCTGTCGGGTGGCCCGCGTGCCGCTGGCCGACGTCCTCGACAAGTCGGCGTGGCGCTACTACACCAACCGGGGTACGTGGAGCGCGGATCCGCAGGCCGCCGTTCCTCTGTTCGTGGGTGGCGCGGCGGGCACGAGCGTGTTCTACGTGCCGCACCTCGACGCCTACCTGGCCATCTACAGCGCGATCTTCAGCGACGACGTCGTCTACCGGGTGGCACCGCAGCCCTGGGGTCCGTGGTCGGATGCCGCGCACCTGTTCACCGGCCGGCCGGGATGGAACGGTACGAACAACTACACCGGCCACGCGCACCCGGAGTTCGCCGAGGACGGGGGACGCGTGCAGTACGTCACCTACGCCCACACGACGGGCTTCCTGCGGCAGGACCTGCCGCTCGTGCGGGTCGTCTTCGGGAACCGTCCGACTGAGCAATCGCACATGGTTGCGACCAAGGGCAGGCCGCCCTTGCCGCCTAGGTGAGGCTGGGCTAACTTAGGGATGCCTAACCGTCGCCCACCGCCGCTAGGGAGTGCGTGTGTACGTCTGCATCTGCCACGCGGTTACTGATCTTCGGATCGACCAAGTGATCGCGCAGGGCGCGCGGACCGAGGAGGAGATCGGCGAGGCCACCGGTGCCGGCACCAGCTGCGGCGGCTGCGTGGGGCGGATCTGCAACCGGCTGGCCCGTGCCGACGCGGGGCATCTGGTTTCGCACGCCGTAGCATTGTCCGCCTGATCATCGGGCCGACCACAGCCGAAGCGAGGTTTCATGCAGGGCGACGCGCGTGCGATCGAGTTGCTGAACGAGCAGCTGACCAGCGAGCTGACCGCGATCAACCAGTACTTCCTGCACGCCAAGATGCAGGAGAGCTGGGGCTACGCCAAGCTCGCGGCTCACACCCGCGCCGAGTCGCTCGACGAGATGCGCCACGCCGAGGTGCTCACCGATCGGATCCTGTTCCTTGAGGGACTGCCGAACTACCAGAAGCTGCTGGCGCTGCGGGTCGGGCAGACGGTCAAGGAGCAGTTCGAGTGCGACATGTTGATCGAGCAGGAGGTGGTCGAGCGGCTGCGCCCAGCGGTGGACTACTGCCGCGGGGTAGGTGACATCACCACCGCCCGGATCTTCGAGGACATCCTGGCCGACGAGGAGCACCACATCGACTACCTCGAGACCCAACTCGAGCTGATCGAGGCTCTCGGCGAGCAGCTTTACCTCGCCCAGCTCGTGCAGCAGTCCTCGGCCTAGCCGGCGGCCAGCAGGTCGGCCAGGACGGTTACGGCGCGTTCGACCGCCGCGTCGTCGACGTCCAGGTGCGTCAGCAGCCGGATCCTGGTCGGTGAGACGACCGAGATCAAGACGCCCCGCGCCCCGGCCTCCGTGGCCAGATCCCTTGCGGCCCAGCCTGTTTCGGTGAGATCGAGAACGACGACGTTCGTCTCGACGTCGGCAGCCGAAGCGATCCCGCAGTGGGCCAGGGCGTGGCCCAGCGTCTTGGCCCGGGCGTGGTCGTCGGCCAGCCGCTCCAGGTTGTGGTCCAGGGCGTACTGACCGGCCGCGGCGAGGATCCCGACCTGACGCATCCCGCCACCGAGCCGCTTGCGCCAGAGCCGGGCCGCGGCTACCCGCTCTGCGCTGCCGACCAGGACCGAGCCGATCGGGGCCCCGAGACCCTTGGACAGGCACACCGACAGCGTGTCGAAGAGCCCGCCGTACGTCGCCAGCTCGACGCCCGAGGCGATATGCGCGTTCCAGATCCGGGCCGCGTCGCAGTGCAGCGCGACATCGGCCTCGTCGGCGTACGTCCGCAGCGCCCGCAGCTCGTCGAAGGACTGGATCGTGCCGCCACCGCGGTTGTGCGTGTTCTCCACCGCGATGACCGCCGTGCGGACGGTGTAAGGCTGGCGCGGCCGCACGTGCGGCACGTAGTCGGCTAGTCGGAACCGGCCCCGCACGCTCGGGATCGTCCGCGTCGCCAGGCCGAAGACCGCGGCGGCCGCCCCCATCTCGTAGGTGACGATGTGCGCGTCGGCGTCGCAGAGGATTTCCTCGCCCGGCTCGGCCAGCAGCCGCAGCGCGATCTGGTTGCCCATCGACCCGGTGGGGACGAACAGCGCCGCCTCGTGACCGAACATCTGGGCGACTCGAGCTTCGAACGCGTTGACCGTCGGGTCCTCGCCGTACACGTCGTCACCGACGACGGCCTCGGCCATGGCCTGCCGCATGCCGGGACTCGGTCGGGTGACGGTGTCCGACCGCAGGTCCACGAGCCCGGGGGCTCGTTCCCGGGGGGCAGCGCCCTCCGGTGGGGGGTCCGGGGGGTGCCAGCCCCCTGGGGAGTGATCAGCCACGAAGCATCTCCGCCACCAGGAACGCCAGTTCCAGCGACTGACCGGTGTTCAGCCGCGGGTCGCAGGCCGTCTCGTAGCGGCCGGACAGGTCGGCGTCGCTGATGTCCTCGGCGCCGCCGAGGCATTCGGTGACGTTCTCGCCGGTGAGCTCGACGTGGATGCCGCCGGGATGGGTGCCGAGGTCGCGATGGACCTCGAAGAAGCCCATGACCTCGTCGACGACCCGGTCGAAGTGCCGGGTCTTGAAGCCGCTCGAGGACTCGATCGTGTTGCCGTGCATGGGGTCGCACTGCCAGACGACCCGGTGGCCGGTGGCCTCGACCTTCTCGATGATCGGCGGGAGGTGCTCGCGGACCCGGTGGTTGCCCATCCGGGAGATCAGCGTGAGCCGGCCGGGGGTGTTGTCCGGGTCGAGCCGATCGACGAGCTCGGCGGCGATTTCCGGCGTACAGGCCGGTCCGAGCTTGACCCCGACCGGATTGGCCACCATCGAGGCGAAGGCGATGTGCGCGCCGTCGAGCTGTCGGGTGCGCTCGCCGATCCAGATGAAGTGCGCGGACAAGTCGTACGCCGTCCCGTCCTCGAGCCGGGTCAGCGCCCGCTCGTACTCCAGGATGAGCGCCTCGTGGCTGCAGTAGAGGTCGACGCTGCGCAAGGCCTCGTCGTTGACCCCGCAGGCGGCCATGAAGGCCAGCGCCCGGTCGATCTCGCGGGCGATCGTCTCGTAGCGGACGCCGGCGCGGGAGCGGCTGACGAACTCGTTGTTCCAGTCGTGCACCGCGTGCAGGTCGGCCAGGCCGCCGTGGGCGTAGGCGCGGATCATGTTCATCGCCGCCGCGGAGTTGGCGTAGGCGCGGACGAGCCGGTTCGGGTCGGGCACCCGGGCCTCGGGGGTGGCCAGCAGGCTGTTGATCATGTCGCCGCGGTAGGAGGGGAGCCCGAGCGCGTCGAGTTCGGCCGAGCGGGGCTTGGCGTACTGGCCGGCGATCCGGCCGAGCTTGATGACCGGCAGGCTGGCGCCGTAGGTGAGCACGACGGCCATCTGCAGCAGGGTCCGGGTGGTCGAGCGCAGGTGCGGCTCGGTGTTGTCGTCGAAGGTCTCGGCGCAGTCGCCACCCTGGAGCAGGAACGCCCGGCCGTGCGCGACCTCGGCCAGCTTGGCCCGCAGGGCGTCGACCTCGGCCGGGGCGACGATCGGCGGCACCGTGGCCATCGTGGCCAGGACGGCGCGCAACGCTGCCTCATCGGGCCAGCGCGGCTGTTGACCGACCGGCAACGACCGCCACCGGTCCAGGTCCACGCTCACCCACCCAGGGTAGAGCGAGTCTGTTCGGAGTCCGCGGCGGTGTCGATCAGCCGAAGAAGACCTCGGCCTCAGCCAGCCGCTCGTCCGGAACCGTCTTCAGTTGCCGGGTGGCCTCCTCGAGCGGTACCCGGATGATGTCGGTACCGCGCAGCGCGACCATGACGCCCCAGTCCTGCTCGTGGACGGCGTCGATGGCGTGTACGCCGAAGCGGGTGGCCAGCACGCGGTCGAAGGCGGTCGGCGTACCGCCACGTTGGACGTGACCGAGGACCACGGCGCGGGCCTCCTTGCCGGTGCGCGCCTCGATCTCCTCCGCCAGCCGCTGCCCTATCCCGCCGAGGCGGACGTGGCCGAACGCGTCACGCTCGCCGGTGACGAGGGACATGTCACCGTCCGCCGGCTGCGCGCCCTCCGCGACCACCACGATGCAGGCGTACTTGGTCTCGAACCGGCGGGTGACGTACGCCGCCACCTCGTCGATCCGGAACGGCCGCTCGGGGATCAGGATGACGTTGGCCCCACCGGCGATGCCAGCGTGCAGCGCGATCCAGCCGGCGTGCCGGCCCATGACCTCGACGACGAGGGCGCGGTGGTGGCTCTCGGCGGTCGTGTGCAGCCGGTCGATGGCCTCCATCGCGATGCCGACCGCGGTGTCGAAGCCGAACGTGTAGTCCGTCGCGTTGAGGTCGTTGTCGATCGTCTTGGGGACGCCGACCACCGGGATGCCGGAGTCGTTCAGCCGCTTCGCGACGCCCAGGGTGTCCTCGCCGCCGATGGCGATGAGGGCCTCGATGCCTTGCTCGTCCAGGGAGGCTTCGATCCGCCCGACGCCGCCTTCGATCGTGAAGGGGTTGGTCCGGGATGAGCCGAGGATCGTCCCCCCGCGCGGCAGGATGCCCCGGACCGAGGCGATCGTCAGCGGAACGGAGTCGCCGTCCAGCGGGCCGCGCCAGCCGTCGCGAAACCCGACGAACTCGTGGCCGTACTGGCCGATCCCCTTGCGGACGACCCCCCGGATGACGGCGTTCAGGCCGGGGCAGTCCCCGCCCCCCGTGAGCACACCGATGCGCATGACGCGGTCTTCCCTCTCGAACGGTGCGGTCCCCGGTTGGGCACGCAGCGGTAGCACAGCGCCGGGCTACGGCTGCATAGCCTGCCAGCGGGCGAGATTGTGCCGGGCATCGGCCAGCGCGTCGTGCTGGTCCGGGGGCGCGTCGGGCAGCTTGGGCCGGCCCAGGTCGTGCCAGCGCTGCCGCAACTCGTGGCTGTAGCGCGGGATGGGCCTGGGCAGCGCGGTCATCGGGCCCCAGAGCTGGCACAGTGCGACGTGGTCGTAGGCGGCGTACCAGGCCCAGAGCTCGAACTGCTCCCCAGGTCCGGTGAGGTAGGCCAGCAGGTTGTCCCGCATGCGCTCCCGTGGCTGCCACGCCTTGTCGGCCGGCGACGGCAGCTTGTCGAGCACGTTGTCGCGCACCCAGGGGATCGCCTTGGTCGGGTCGAACTCGGTGGAGACGGCGTAGAACTCTCGGCCGCCTTCGTCCACGACGCCGATGGACACGAGGTCGATCGTCGTACCGTCCTCGATGAACTCGGTGTCGTAGAAGTACCGCAGCACGGCGCCCACCGTACGGTCCTGTTCGTGAGCACCGTCCTTGCCATCGATGCCGGTACGACGGGAGTGACCGCACTCGTCGTCGCTCCGGACGGCTCCGTGGTCAGCCGCGGGTACTCCGAGTTCACCCAGCGCTTCCCGCGGCCGGGCTGGGTCGAGCACGAGCCGGAGGACATCTGGTCGGCTCTGCTGTCCGCGTGCCGGGAGGCGGTCGATGGCTCGCCGCGGTCGCCGGTGGCCGTGGGCATCACGAACCAGCGCGAGACGGCGGTGCTCTGGGACCGCTCGTCGCTGCGGGCTCCCCGCCCGGCGATCGTCTGGCAGGACAGGCGTACGGCGGGCATCTGCGCGCGGCTGGGCGGGGCCGGTCACGAGGACCGGGTACGGGCGTTGACCGGGCTGCGTCTGGACCCATACTTCACCGCCACCAAGCTGACGTGGCTGGCCGAGCAGGACGAGCGGGCCTGGGCGGGTGTCGTCGACGGAACGGTCGCGGTCGGCACCGTGGACTCCTACGTCGTCGCCCGGCTGACCGCCGGCGCACAGCACGTCACCGACCCCTCCAACGCCAGCCGGACGCTGCTGTACGACCTCGAGGCAGGCGGCTGGTCCGACGAGCTGTGCGAGCTGTTCGGCGTACCGGTGTCCGCGCTGCCCTCGATCGTCCCGTCCTCGGGCGTCCTCGGGCACACCGATCCGGGAGCGTTCCTCGGGCTGGACCTGCCCATCGCCGGGATCGCCGGGGACCAGCAGGCGGCGCTGTTCGGCCAGGCCTGTTACACCGATGGCCAGTCCAAGTGCACTTACGGCACGGGATCGTTCGTGCTGGCGAACACCGGCCGTACGCCGGTGCGCTCGTCGGCCGGGCTGCTGACGACGGTGGCGTGGGACCTCGGGGACGGGCCGGTGTTCGCGCTGGAGGGCGCGATCTTCGTGACCGGGGCGGCGGTGCAGTGGCTCCGGGACGGGCTCGGGCTGATCGACCGGGCGGCCGAGATCGAGGGGCTCGCCGCGACCGTCACCGACAGCGGCGGGGTGTACTTCGTGCCGGCGCTGACCGGGTTGGGGGCGCCGGACTGGGACCCGGACGCCCGCGGCGTCATCGTCGGGATCACCAGGGGTACGACGCGAGCCCATCTGGCGCGCGCGACGTTGGAAGCGATCGCCTTCGAGGTCCGGGACGTGGTCGACGTGATGGTGGCCGACGCCGGCATCGCCGTACCCGAGCTGTCCGCGGACGGAGGCGCGTCGGCGAACGACCTGCTGTGCCAGCTGCAGGCCGACCAACTCGGCGTTCCGGTCCGGCGGCCGGTGGTGACCGAGACGACCGCGCTCGGGGCGGCGTTCCTGGCCGGGCTGGCCGTCGGTGTCTGGTCCTCGACCGAGGAGCTCGCCGCGACCTGGCAGGAGGACCGGCGCTTCACCCCGGTCGACGGCGTACGCGAGGACGGTCGGCACGCCCGCTGGCGCGAGGCGGTGTCCCGCAGTCTCGCCTGGGCGGCGGGGTAGCAGCTCAGCCGATGTCGCGGCGGCGCAGCGCGAGCACCCCGCCGGCCGTCAACCCGACCGCGATCACCGTGATCACCGCCAATGGCGCCACCGCGAGGGCATCGACGGGAAGCCGCGGGGTGTGCTGGAACGGTGAGAGGTTCGTGGCCCAGTCCGGCAGCCGCACGGAGCCACCGAGCAGGGCCAAGGCGCCGACCAGCGACCACACCGCCGGCGTGTACACCAGCGCGGCACCGGCCAGGCGACCGATCTGCGTCACGTCCTCGGTCTGGACCGCATAGCCCAGGCCGAGGCCGACACCGGCCGCCGGCAGCAGTCCCACACTGCCGGCGGCAGCGACCAGCAGGGTCGCGGGCACGACGAGGACGGCTATGAGGACCGGCTGCTGCGCTTCGTCGAGCGGCTCGCGATGGTCTTCGCCTAGTCCGGGATCCCCCGGATGCCCGCCCATCGTGTTCGCCTACGTGCTGGCCGACGACGCTGACCGGCATACCGCCGGTGAGCTGGCCGCCGGGCTGCGGGTGAGCCCGGCGGCGATCTCTGGTGCGGTGCGGTACCTCGTGCAGGTCGGGCTGCTCGGTCGGGATCGCGAGCCAGGGACGCGCAGCGACGTCTACCGGATCGACGACGACGACATCTGGTCGCGGATCTTCCTTCCACGCACCGAACTGCTCGACCGCTGGGTAGCCGCGGCCGCCGAGGGCGTCCGATCGCTCGGCGCTGACCGGCCCGGTGGCCGCCGACTCGAGGAGACCCGGGAGTTCTTCGCCTTCCTGCGGGCCGACCTGCCGAGGATGATGCAGCGCTGGCAGGACCACCGAGGCACCCTGCACGACATGTGACGGCCCACCAGCCGCAGCCTCGGCATCCGGAAGGGCGTGGCGATGATCATCGTGTCCGGCCACCTCGTCGTCGATCCGGTCCGACGTCGGGCGTACCTCGACGCGACGTTCAACGTCGCACGACTTGCCCCTGCCGCCGCCGGCTGCCTGGACTTCGTGCAGGTGGCCGATCCGCTGACCCGACCCCGGAGCTGTGTGGCGCGGTCGTCGCGAAGTACCGGATCTGCGGTCGAGCCGCCATAGCGAGCCTCCGTGCTGCCACCTCGTGGCGTGGTACCGCGGCGGTTCGGCCCGCGCCCCGAGTGTCAGCCGACGGGCTGGGCCACCTTGTGATGGGGTGAGCCGTGCCTACATCGCGAAGAATCCGGCTCGTCTCGTCCCCC
>Ga0183260_10001746_pt1 | contig 18073 bp, 15 predicted proteins | sample AntDrymUQ4972206_2_FD_129768 | JGI IMG/M metagenome (GOLD analysis project Ga0183260, IMG submission 129768) | Polar desert sand microbial communities from Dry Valleys, Antarctica - metaG UQ497 (22.06) (version 2) (version 2) | ecosystem: Environmental > Terrestrial > Soil > Desert | place...
ACAGTATCCCGCGCCGGTGCGCGGCGACATACTTCCCGGAGACGAACGTGCTCGTCCCCGTCGGAAGCGTCGCCGAGCGGAGCAACACGCCGGCATCAAAATCCGTCGTCATCTCCCTGCGCCCGCACGCTGAAGAAGAGGTAGTGTTGGACGACGAGCATAAAAGGTGAGCAAAAGTGCCGCCAATCGTGGCAGCACTTTTGCTTTTACCTTTTTACTTTTGCCTTACTCCCCTATTCGACCGACGACTACTCTGCTTTACCCCTACGGCCCTGCCAGATTAAAAGCGACAGCGCGGCGAGGCCGAATCCTGAGCCGACACCTATTCCCATTTTCGTTGTGCCGATTGATGAGACGGCGGCGCGGGCGGTATTCGTGGTTTTACTGCCGGCCAGCGCGTTCTCGATCTCTTCGCGCGAGAGCTTACGCGGAACGGTCTGCGCGTTGACCTCGCTCTTGGTGCCAGTTGATTGCCGCTTCATTTCGACCTTGCCGTTCGTCCCGAGTCGGACAAGCACGCCGCTGTTGTGGCCGTTGTATGCGCCGTTGATCGCCAGCACCCATGCGCCCTCGGCGGGCCACTCCTGCCGGATCGCATAAGCTCCTTCGGAGACCGGCGTCAGTCGAAGCGGCACGGAGCGGCGCTCTCCGTTCACCACTCCTTCGGCCGTTGCCGACAGCGCGGCGTCCGAAGGTTGATGACAGCCGTATGGCCGGACAAGCAAGACGGCATCTTTGTGTAGAGAATTGTTAGCTGAAGGAGTTTCTACCGAGAGGTAAAAACCACCGGCCAAAGCTTCCGACGCGAAAGTAAGAACGATGAGCAACACGAGCCAGTAAGCTCTAGGGTTCACGACTGTTCTGCTAAACATTTTGAAGTCCTCCTCTGCGATTAAATTTGACGGTTAGACGAGGCGGCCTGCGCGCTTCTTCCATATTTTTACGGGACGGGAAAATTCTGCGTTCGGAGCGACCCGACCGGCATGTGGTCGGACGGGACGAAGACATTTCAGGGGCGCGAAGTTAAGTGACCTTCAAGCCGTGCTGTATAATCTTTTCAGGTAAGTAGGTCAAGCACCATTACACAATTATTAGGGAGGCAGGTTTGATGATAGGGAAGCTTTTGCTCGCCGCGCTCTTTATCTCCACATTGATTACTTCGCCGGTCGCACACGCACAGGTCGTAGAAAGTCCGTCGCAGCGTGCGGCGCGGCGCGAGGTCGCCGTGACGTTCGACGATCTGCCGTTCGTTCACGTGCCGAGCGTCGAGAAGCAGCGCGAGATGACACACAAGCTACTTCGCAGCGTCGCGGCGCACGACGTCCCGGCCGTCGGCTTCGTCAACGAGAATAAATTACTCAATGAGGGCGCGCGTGATGAGAGGCGCGTCGCGCTGCTGCGGATGTGGACGGACGCCAAGCTCGAACTCGGCAATCACACCTTCTCGCACCCGGACTTACACCGGACGCCGCTCGCCGCGTTTCAGGAGGATGTCGTGCGCGGCGAGACGGACACGCGCTCTCTGTTGCAAAAGAGCGGAAAGAAACTGCGCTATTTTCGCCACCCGTTTCTGCACACCGGGCGCGACATCGAGACGAAACGCGCGTTTGAAAAGTTTCTCGCCGGACGCGGCTACACCGTCGCGCCGGTGACGATTGATAACTCCGAGTGGATTTTCGCGGCGGCCTACGCCAAAGCCGCCGCGCGCGGCGACCGGGAAATGGTGAAGCGCATCGGCGAAGCTTATGTGCCTTACATGGAGAGCTACTTCGCCTACTACGAGCAACAGTCAACGGCGCTTTTCGGGCGCGAGATAAAACAGACATTGCTGCTGCACGCCAACGCCATTAACGCCGATTACTTTGACGACCTCGCGCGCATGATGAAGAGGCGCGGCTACAAATTCATCACACTGGCCGATGCTTTAACTGACGAGGCTTACAAATCAAGCGACACGTTCACCGGGCCGGGCGGCATCTCGTGGATTCACCGCTGGGCGCTGACGCGCGGAGTGAAGGACGACTTCTTTCGCGGCGAGCCGGAGACTCCCGCGTTCGTGCTGAAGGAAGCCGGGGTCGCAAGCGGGTGAGTTGATTTGTACGCCACGCCGCCTCAAAGTCTATTGTCATCTCATTACGCCCGTCTGCTTAATGGCGCGGCGGTTCGCTGTGGCCTTTTGATAACAGGCGACTCATAACTGTTTCCAATTCCACGGGGTCAATCGGCTTGACGAGGTATTCGGCACAGCCGGCGGCGAGCGCGGCATCTCGGTAATACTCCGTGCCGTTGGCGGAGATGACCACCACCGGCACATTACTTAATTCTGCGTGCTCTCGTATCTGCACTGTGGCATTGAGGCCGTCGCCGCCGGGCATGCTGATGTCCATCAAGATCAGGTCGGGGCGTTCGCGCTCGGCCGTCTCGACCGCCTCCGGCCCGCTCCCGGCCTCCACGACACGATAGCCGTGCTTTTCCAGCCAGAGATGCAAGAGGGAACGGATGTCTTGAATATCATCCACCACCAAGATGGTGCGTCCCGAAGCGGTACTCACTATGTCGCTCATTGTTCGTTGCCTTTCTTCTTGACGAGGGAAAAGCATTACTTCCAATGTCCAGACTCTAATCTCGGAAGATTATTTACGCAAGAGGGTCTGTTTGATGGCGGACAATGATGCCCCGACTTACGATAAGTACCCTTGCCTCACACTCGCTTCTTGAGAAGAAACGCCGCCAACTTGCCTCGCCAAAGGTGCGCGTTTGACGCTCGCTTGCTGAACGCCGCTTGAGCACGTTACAGTCTTTGCCATTGATCCAACGTGTGAACACAAATTCCATAAAAATCTGCGAGGCAAAATCAGTGGCGTTAATCGGAGCAAACGAATTGAAGCGCAAGATGCTGATTACAGTTGATAATCAGCCGTACACCGTGATCGAAGTATTCTTCTCGTCGCCGACGGCGCGCGGCGCGGCGACGATGGTGCGCACGCGGCTGCGCCATTTGTTGACCGGCGCGGTGCAGGAGAAAAGCTTTCGCGCGACCGAGAAATTCCCGGAGCCGGACGTGCAACTCGCGCCCGCGTCGTTTCTTTATTCGGACGCCGAAGGCTTTCACTTCATGGACGAGTCGAGTTACGAGCAGTTCATGTTGACGGAAGAGAGTCTCGGCGACGAGCGCGGCTACCTCAAAGAGGGCGGGGCGCTGCAAATCCTGAAGTACAACGGCGAGGCGGTCTCGATTCAGTTGCCGCAATTCGTCGAGTTACTCGTGACCTACACCGAACCCGGCTACGGCGGCAACACCGCCGCCGGCGGCGCGACCAAACCCGCGAAACTCGAAACCGGCATCGAAGTGCGCGTCCCCCTCTTCATCAAAGAAGGCGAAACGGTGCGCGTCAACACGCAGACCGGCGAAGTGGCGGGGAGGGCATAAAAACAGAATACAGAAAACAGGATGCAGAAGGGGAAGATCGGCAAGCCGCTTTTACTTTTCTCGATGATGAAAGAGGTATTCGATGTCACGAAGCAAAGCCCTCGTTTCCGAGTCGAGGCATTATTTAGTTACTACTGTTGCGCAGGCAAAAGAGATAACCCTTTCGTGGCTATCTGAAATCCAACTCGTTAAAGTCATAACCCTCGGTTTGCCGGAAGTAGACGACCGCTATCACATATGGCGTGTGCCCGTTCGCTCGGCAGCGGGTGACGCGAAAATAGGAGAAGTGGTTATCAATGCTTACACAACGGAGATACTGTTTGATAAAACCACGAAGCCGGAGATGCTGGAAGCGCGCCTTCTCAGGAAAGATGAAACACGTCTTACTAAGAAGCAGGCTGACATAAAGTATCCTGTTTCTAATCTGCGCAACACAATCGGCTTGGGCGACTGTGTTGAATTGATTGATGAAATGCCGGCTGCTTCCGTTGATTTGGTTTTTACTTCGCCGCCTTACTTTAATGCTCGGCCTGAATACAGCGACTATGAAGAATACGAGCAATACTTATTCAAAATGCGCCAAGTCATTAAGCGTGCTCACCGGGTTTTGAATGATGGGCGATTTTTTGTCATTAACTGCGCACCCGTTTTGCTGCGCCGCGCAAGTCGAAGCGAATCGTCAAAACGCATCGCCGTTCCGTTTGACCTTCACCGCATCTTCGTCGAAGAAGGCTACGATTTTATTGACGACATAGTTTGGATGAAGCCGGAAGGTGCGGGATGGGCCACGGGCAGAGGACGCCGCTTTGCGGCAGACCGTAATCCCCTTCAATACAAAGCCGTGCCGGTTACGGAGTATGTGCTTGTCTATCGTAAGCAGACTGATCAATTGATTGACTGGCACATACGTAATCATCCAGATAAAAGCACAGTTACCGCATCAAAGATTGGTGATGACTACGAGCGCACGAATGTCTGGCGCATTCAGCCGCGAACCAACTCAAAACATCCCGCCGCTTTCCCTTTGGAACTTGCTCAAAAGGTGATCCGTTACTACTCATTCATGGGCGATGTAGTGTTGGACATGTTCGCCGGGTCGGGCACCGTTGGGGCGGCAGCGGCAGGATTAGACCGCCGGTTCGTTCTGTTCGATGTCAACCCTGAATACGTTGAGATGATGCGAAAGGAAACGCACAATTGGTTAGGGCATGCGGCAAAGAATGTTCTATGTCTGAACTGTCCGCCCGTTTTAGAAATCGGACAGCCGCACCTCCCGATTGAAGGTTGATGTGCGTAATAGAAATTCACCATCTATTAACGACCTGTTTCCTGAAGGCGGACGCATCCTTCTAACGGGAAGCGGCAGGGAATTCGTCGAGCGGATTGGTACGGAAGCCATTAAGCACGCGATTCTCAGCGTGATGATGGGTGAGAACATCCGCACACAAACAGAACCTTTATCGCGGCGTCGTATTGCCATCACAAGCGGGGCTGTCGTCACGCTGTTTGCGCGTGGGCTTTTAGAGGTGGGCGATTTTACAGATAAGGTCTCCGGCATGGCGGTCGAACAAATCGCCACCGCCAAAAGGAACGACAAAGCATCGGTCTGGATTGCGCAGTGGCTGCTGGGTTTGACAGCTAAGTCTGTCCAAAATGTTCTCAGAAGTAACCCAGAAGCAATAGGAAGGTACGTTGCCGATTTTGAGGCCGCAATTGACGAAGCCGCCGAAAAATGCCGCGATGAATTTGGGGACTTGAGAATGACTCTGGGATTTTATGAGAATGCTAAAAGGAAGCGCGTGGAGTTGAACTGGAAAGATATAGCAAGACTCACGACGGCGCTCGGTAGCCAGACGCTGGCGATTCGCGGTTCCGACAAATCAATGTATGGAAAACTGTTCGAGCGGCTGATACTTGGGACATTCCTTTCCACACTCGGATTTGAAAGAGTCAATCCACTTAACAACAGAAGAACGTCGGGCGTGTTCTGGCTGTCGGACAGTTCCGACCTGCGCGAAAGCGATGCGACGCTGCTAGTCAAACCCGGAAAAGTGGCGCGTTTTGACATCGGTTTTATCGGCATCGGTAATTCTGAAATTTCAAAGGATAAGTTGTCACGCTATGCGCGGGAGTTTGAGATGGCCGGGGGTAAAAGCTCGTCCGTTACATTTATAATCGTTGACAGATTGCCCAAAAGTGGAAAGACACAAAGGGCGGCTGAGCAAATCGGCGCTGAAATTGTTCAAATGAGTATGCAGTTTTGGGTAAGAGAACTTGCGCAAAAACTCGGCGAACGTCTTGGCGTCAGACATGAATTGCAAACGATGGATGACGACGCAATCGGCAGCTATTTGGAAAGAAAATTGTCATTGATACAAGTCCAAGATTTTCTCAGAGGCGTCTCCGTAGAAGAATTAGAAGAATCTTCCGAAGGGTCTGAGTCCGGGAACGACGAGTAATAAAATAAATCCGATTGATTCAGAGGAAAAATTGAAAACTATGAGCACTCAACCAAATAAAATTATCTATTCGATGGTCGGCGTCAGTAAGAATTACGACAAGAAAGCAGTCCTCAAAGACATCTACCTTTCATACTTCTACGGCGCTAAGATCGGCGTGCTCGGCCTGAACGGGTCGGGCAAAAGCTCGCTGCTGAAAATACTCGCGGGCGTGGACAAGAGTTTTACCGGCGAGACGGTTATATCGCCCGGCCACACTGTCGGCTATCTCGAACAGGAGCCGCGCCTCGATGAGACGAAGACGGTGCGCGAGATCGTCGAACAGGGCGTGCAGGAGATTGTCAATCTTCTGAAGGAGTATGACGAGATTAATGCAAAGTTCGGCGAGGAAATGTCGGACGACGAAATGAACAAGCTGCTCGAACGGCAGGGCGCGGTGCAGGAAAAGCTCGACGCTTCGGATGCGTGGGATTTGGATTCGCGGCTTGAGATGGCGATGGACGCGCTCAGGTGTCCGCCGCCGGAAACATTGGTCAAAGTTTTGTCGGGCGGCGAAAAACGTCGCGTCGCGTTGTGCCGTCTGCTATTACAGAAGCCGGACATTCTTCTCTTGGACGAGCCGACAAACCATCTGGACGCGGAATCAGTCGCGTGGCTTGAACAACACTTGCAAGGGTACGCGGGGACAGTCATCGCGGTGACGCACGACCGTTATTTTCTCGATAACGTCGCCGGCTGGATTCTTGAACTTGATCGTGGGCAGGGCATTCCGTGGCAGGGCAATTATTCGTCGTGGCTTGAGCAGAAGCAGCAGCGTCTGAAGCAGGAAGAAAAGTCCGAGAGCGACCGGCAGAAGACTTTGCAGCGCGAGCTGGAATGGATTCGCATGTCGCCCAAAGGTCGGCAAGCGAAGGGCAAGGCGCGCATTAATTCTTACGAATCGCTCCTCAATCAGGAGAAAGAAAAGCTCGCCGAAGGATTAGAGATTTACATTCCGGCGGGGCCGCGACTTGGCAACGTCGTTATTGAAGCTGAGGCAGTGACGAAAGCTTACGGCGACCGGCTGCTTGTCGAAGGCATGACGTTCAATCTGCCGCCGGGCGGCATCGTCGGCGTGATCGGCCCGAACGGAGCGGGAAAGACGACGCTCTTTCGGATGGTTACTCATCAGGAGCAGCCGGACGCCGGCATGATCCGCACCGGCGAGACGGTGAAGCTCGCCTACGTTGACCAGAGCCGCGACGTGCTCGACGCGAATAAATCCATCTGGGAAGAAATCTCCGACGGTCTCGACGTTGTGCAACTCGGAAGCCGTCAGGTCAACTCGCGCGCCTACGTCGGACGCTTCAACTTTTCTGGCTCCGACCAGCAGAAAAAAATCGGGACACTCTCAGGCGGCGAGCGCAACCGCGTGCATCTCGCAAAGATGCTCAAAGAAGGCGCGAATGTTTTACTTCTCGATGAGCCGACCAACGACCTCGACGTGAACACGATGCGCGCGCTCGAAGAGGCGCTCGAAAATTTCGCCGGGTGTGCCGTCGTCATCAGCCACGACCGCTGGTTCCTCGACCGCATCGCCACGCACATTCTCGCGTTTGAAGGCGAAAGCCGCGTGGTGTGGTTTGAAGGGAACTACTCCGACTACGAAGCCGACCGCCGCTCCCGACTCGGCGCGGCAGCGGATCAGCCGCATCGCATCAAGTATCGGCAATTGACACGAGGTTGAAGGTGATGCAAAAGCCTACGCCGGAAGATGTGGAAGAAGATTAGTTCCCAGACTGTATGCGGTTGAAGATCATCGGTTCAATAAGTGACATTGAAACCATTGCTTCTGGCAGCGGTGTTAGAATCAGAGAGTTCCTCAACAAGACCTACGGCAAAGGCCGGTGGCGGAAGCTGAAGGGAAAAGCTACGGTAGAACTGGCAGACGGGACAGTGCGACTCGCGGAAATTCATTGGTATGAAGCTCACGGCATTGGCAGGAAAGACTTCAAGATTAAAGGTTATCTGAGGTGAGAACATGGGACGCAGAAATCCGAAATCACATTACGCAATCTGTATTGACAACGAATCTAATCCGGCCTCCTTACAGCTACGTAAGCTCTATCAGATATTGCCAGACAAAGACGCCGAAACTCATAACCAAATCCGGGTCATTGATGAAGACGGCGAAGATTATCTGTACCCTAGTGACTGTTTCATCACCATTGACTTCGATTACAAGGTGATTGACGCGCTCGACGCTACTTACGCGCCGAGCACACAATAAAAGGGCGCGGCGATTTCTGAGGAGAAAATATGAAAGCGACATGGCGCGGTGCGGTTTTGGCGGAGAGCGATGACACGGTGGTGATCGAAGGTAATCATTATTTTCCGCCCGCCTCAATCAACAAAGAATATTTCCGTGAAAGCGCGACGCACACGACCTGTCCGTGGAAGGGTGAGGCGAGTTATTACGATGTCGTTGTTGACGGTGAAGTGAACCGCGACGCGGCGTGGTTCTACCCGGAGACGAAAGAAGCGGCGAGCAATATCAAGGGTCGCTTCGCGTTCTGGCGCGGCGTCGTTGTCGCCGAATAACATCTGCCCGTTTGCTCCGCACGCCGCTCGTAGCTTCCGCTGTCGCCCTCCCTTACGCGCGGGCTTCTGCCATTCCAACTGCGCCGCTGAAGTTACGAGAAAATGGAATCTTCATTCACCGTTGCCATCCATAAATCTCAACCTTATTCAAATTCCTCAACAGCTTTCCGTCCATAAGTCCGGCTAATTTCCCGTCGGCGATTCAGACATCAGGAATTGTCGTGCGCGTCGCTCGTCGGCACATTGCTTGCCCGTTTAATTTGCGGGAAGCAGCAGTGCGTTGCTTCCCTTCGACGTTTGAGAAGGGAAGTCCGAATTTTCGGAAATCACGCGGACGAGTTCTCGATCATTTACACGAAAGTAATTCACGCCATCAAGGACAATGAACGGAAACAATGAAAACGCTGACGGCTGAAAGTTAATCGCCATCAGCTATTTTCTCGAGGAGGTACACAGCAAGTGAAAGAACATATCAAAGCCGCGCTCGCGGCGCTTCAAGCAATCATCCTGACAATCGCGGTCGGCGCGGTCGCAACTCACGCGCAGCAGACGACGGGAAACGTGCGCGGCATCGTCAAAGACCCGACCGGCGCGGTCGTCCCCAACGCGAAAGTGACGATTACCAATAAAGCGACCGCCAATTCCACGACAGCGCAGACCACCGACGAAGGTGAGTATCAATTCAACAACCTGCTGCCCGGCGAATACACCGTGAGCGTCGAGGCGGCTAACTTCAAGACGCTGACGCTCAACGACGTGCGCGTCGAATTGAACCAGACGACGGACGTGCCGACCGAACTTCAAGTCGGATTACAGGGCGAAGTCGTCGAGGTCTCGGCGGGCGGCGCGGAGTTGGTTGATACGACGACGACCAATCTCTCGAAGAGCTTTGACGAACGACAGGTCGTCGAGTTAGCACAAACCGGCGTCGGCGGCGCATTCGGCGGCGGCGTCAACAACCTCGCGCTGCTCGCGCCGAACGTCTCGTCGTCGGGCGGCGTCGGCGTCGGCACGGGCGGCTCGGTCGGGGGGCAGCGCCCGCGTAACAACAATTTTCAGCTCGACGGCGTGGACAACAACCGGAAAGACGTGACCGGCCCCACGGTGTATATCTCGCCGGAGAACGTCTCGGAGTTTTCGCTGTTACAGAATCAGTTTTCGGCGGAGTTCGCGCGCTCGAACGGCGGCCAATTCATCACCGTCACGAAGAGCGGCACGAATGATTTTCATGGCTCGGCTTTCGGGTTCTTCCGCAACCGTTATCTGAACGCGCTCGACACGCTGGAGAAGAACGCCGGCATCATTCGCGAGAAGGTCGCGGGGCGTGAGGCGGATTTCTTCCGGCGCGACGACTTCTTCCGCGGTGGCTTGAACCTCGGCGGCCCCGTCTATTTCCCGCGCTTCGGCGAAGGCGGCCCAGCCTACTATAGTGGTAAGAACAAGCTCTTCTTCTACGTCGGTTATGAGAGGCTGCAAGAAGGCACGGCCGCGGGCGCGGGCGGCATCACCACGCCGACCGCCGCCGGGTTCACCACGATCAACGCGCTGCCCGGCCTTTCGGCAACGAACCGTTCAGTCTTCAACCAGTTCGTCCCGGTCGCCTCCGCGCAGACCGGCACCGCCGAGTTCTGTCAGGTTCCCCGCACGGGCGGCGAGTGCCCCGCTGGACAGACGCTGTTCATTCCGGTCGGCGATGTTGCGATTCCGTCGCCGAGTTTTACGAAGCAGAACCATTTTCTGTCCAACGTGGACTACAACCAAAGCGACCGGACGCAGCACCGCTTCCGCTTCACGCTGACCAACACGGCGGACATTGACACCGAGGCGAACCTGCCAGCGTTCTTCATCGCGCTGCCGATTCAGGGACGACTCTTCTCTTACACGCTGCTGCACAACTTTACGCCGAACGTGGTGAACGAAACGCGCATCGCGTATCGGCGCTTCTCGCAACCGATCACCGTCCCGACCGACAACATCTTTCCGGGTCTCGGCGGCGTCTTCCCGAACATCGGCCTCCGTGACCTCGGCCTCGACATCGGGCCGAACCCGAACGGGCCGCAGACCTACGTTGAAAATAATTATCAGATCGTCAACAACCTGACGTATCTCGCCGGCAGCCACGCGCTCAAGTTCGGCGGCGACTTCCGCCGCCTCATCTCGCCACAGTCGTTCGTGCAGCGCGAGCGCGGCGACTATCAGTACAACACCTTCGATCTCTTTCTACAGGACATCAGCCCCGACAACCTCGCGCAACGCACCGTCGGCGCATCGCCCTACTACGGCGACCAGCACGTCCTGTTCGCGTTCGCGCAGGACGACTGGCGCATTAGTCCTAACCTAACCTTGAATCTCGGCGTCAGTTACTCATATCAAGAGGTGCCGAAGGGCGCGAATCTGCAATCCCTGAACGCCCTCGCTTCAGTGCCGGGACTGATTGAGTTCCGCGAACCGCAGGAGCAGAAGTGGAACTTCGCGCCGAAGGTCGGTATTGCCTACTCGCCGAATTTCGACACGGGCCTTTTGGGTCGCGTGTTCGGGTCGAGCGGCAAAAGCTCGATTCGCGCCGGGTTCTCGATGGGCTACGACTATATCTTCGACAATCTTTATCTTCTGGCACTGCCGCCGCAGTCGAACCAAACGGTTGACGTTGACCCCGAAGCAGCCGTCCCGAACTTCCTTGCGAGCGGCGGCATCCCGAGCACGCCGGTCGCTCTCGGCAACGATCCGGCGGCGGCGCGTGCGGCGACCTCCGCATTTATCCCCGATCAGGAGGTGCCGTACTCTCTGACGTGGTCGCTCAGCTTCCAGCGACAGTTCCTCCAGAATTGGTCAATCGAAGCGCGCTATCTCGGCACGCGCGGCATTCACCTGCTGACACAGAACCGCCTCAACCGCCAGCCGAAAGCGTCGCCGGAAATCGGTGGCCTGCCGACATTCCTGCAAGCGCCGTCGCAGGCGCAACTCGACGCGCTGACACTAACGCTCGATAACATCACCGCGCGCTCCAACTTTGTGCCGCGCTACGCCAACGCGGGCTTCAGCGGCAACAGCGTGATCGGCTTTCTGTCGAACGGCAACTCCTCTTATCATGGCGCTTCAGTGCAACTCGTCCGGCGCTTCTCACAAGGTTTCCAGACGAGCGCCGCGTATACGTGGAGCCACCTGATTGACGACACGACCGCCGAAGTCTTCTCAACTGTATTAAGCCCGCGCCGCGTCGAAGACTTCCAAAACTTACGCGCCGAGCGTGCTGATTCGGCGCTCGACCGTCGTCACCGTTTCGTCGTGGGAAGCATCTACGAATTGCCGTTCTTCCGTAACAGTGAGAACGGATTTGTTCGCGCGGTGCTCGGCGGCGTCAACTTCGCCGGCACATACACGTTTGAATCGGGACAGAAGGCGACGGTCTTGAGCGGCATTGATGCGAACCTCAACGGCGACGCCGCCGCCGACCGCGCGATCCGCAATGCGGCGGGCGTGCGCAACACGGCGAGCACCGTCTCGGCTCTGACAAACAGCGCCGGACGAATCGTCGGCTATCTCGCCGATGACCCCGGTGCCGAGTATATTCAAACGGGTCTCGGCGCGGTCTCCAATTCGGCGCGCAACACGCTACAGTTGCCGAGCATTAACAACCTCGATTTCTCCGTCTTCAAGAACTTCCGTTTCGGAGAAAACAAGCGGGTGCAACTGCGCGCCGACTTCTTCAACGCCTTCAACCACGCACAGTACATTCCGGGTTCGCCGAACGACGTCGCGCCGATTGACTCGGTGGCGGTCGGGCAGGTCAACACGATCTTCGCGGGCAACAGCGATTTCAACCGCCCGCAGAATGTTTTCAGCAGCAACCCGCGCGTCATCCAGATGGCGCTCAGGTTCGACTTCTAACGACGGTTGTGCGTTTGTTGGCACGACCGATTTTTCGGGAGGCGGCGCGGTTAATCTGCGCCGCCTCTTTTTGTTCGGGCATTTTGTGAGGCGCCCGCGTTGCATCCGGGTGTACAATCAACGCGCGTCATCGAAGTGATTTCGCTGGAAAGCAACAAGAAGTTTCGGGCTGACAAACGCGCGCGGCATTGATGAGGCGTGCGTCAGGAAGAAGGCGAACGATGCGATACTACCGTTGGATTCTTAACTGGGGAAGTTGGACGCTCGTCGGTTTTTTCTTTGCGAGCCAAATTTATTTCTACACCTTCTACACGTCTCGCCCTGTATCTTTTTCAAAAGCGCTTGTCTGGCAGTTACTCGCCGTCTATCTCAACGCACTGCTGACGCCGCTCATCCTCTGGCTGGCGCGGCGCTTCCCTGTTGAGCGGCAGAACTGGCCACGTCGCCTGACAATTCACGTCGCGGCGGGCAGCCTGATCGCGTTCGTGCTCGCGCTCGGCCACGTCACGCTCGACATGATTTTTTGGGGGCGCTACGACAAAACTCCGATGTTCGATTTATTCCGTATGGCATTCGGGATGTTCGATAAGGAAATGCTCGTCTACTGGTTCCTCGTTTTGATGAGCCACGCCTTCGATTACTACAACCGTTACCAGCGCGGCGAACTACGCACCTCACAACTCGAAACGAAACTCGCGCAGGCGCACTTGCAGGCGCTCAGGATGCAACTCAACCCGCACTTTCTCTTCAACACGCTCAACACCATTTCGGAACTCATCTACCGCGACCCGCGCGCCGCCGAACAAATGATTACGCAGGTGAGCGACATGCTGCGCCTGAGTCTCGATAAAGTCGGCGTGCAGGAAGTTTCGCTTCAACAGGAATTGGAGTTCTTAAATAAATATTTAGATATTGAACAGACGCGCTTCGCCGAGCGTTTAAAAGTCAGGATGGAGATACACCCGGACACGCTCCATGCCTGCGTCCCTAACATGATCTTACAGCCGCTCGTCGAGAATGCCGTTCGTCACGGCATCGCTCCGCGCGCTGCGGGCGGGAGCATCGAGATTCACGCCCGCCGCGACAACGGTATGCTCAGCATGGAGGTGCGCGACGACGGACACGGCCTATCCAAAAAATTGGAAAAGATAATTTCGGGAGGCGTGGGTGTGGGCTTAGCCAACACGCGGGCGCGTCTCGAGCATCTCTATGGTGCAATGCATCGTTTCGAGTTGAGCACCTCACCCGGCCATGGACTGACCGTCAGCATGGCGATTCCTTTCAGAGAGAGCAGAGCGGGATTCGATGACGAAGATACGAGCCTTGATCGTTGACGACGAGCCGCTGGCTCGTGAGCGCGTGAAGCGGTTTCTCGCGGGCGAGCCAGACGTTGAAGTCATCGGCGAATGCTCGGACGGAATCCAAACAGTAGAGGCGATTGAAACCCTCAAGCCTGACCTCATTTTCCTCGACATCCAAATCCCGGAAGCGGACGGCTTCGCCGTCATTGAGAAAATCGGCGTCGAAAAATTGCCGCCGGTCATCTTCATTACCTCCTACGATCAATATGCGCTGCGCGCCTTCGACGTGCATGCCGTTGATTATCTCCTTAAGCCTTACAATCAAGAGCGCTTTCAACTCGCACTGGAGCGCGCCCGGGCGCAACTACAGAACGGCCAAACCGACGTGCTCGATGAGCGGCTTCGTTCGTTGTTGGAAAGCCTCAAGCCGGAGCAGAAGTATCTCGAGCGATTGATGATTAAGTCGTCGGGGCGCGTCATTTTTCTTCGCACCGAAGAAATCGAATGGATCGAAGCGGAAGGCAATTACTTACGCATTCACGCCGGGCGCGAGGCCTACATGCTGCGCGAGACGATGAATAATCTCGCCGCCCGGCTCGACCCCAACAAATTCGCGCGCATCCACCGCTCGACGCTCGTGAACATCGAGCGCATCAAGGAATTGCAGCCGATGTTCGGCGGCGATTACGTCGTCATCCTGCACAACGGCACGCAGTTGACCCTAAGCCGCAGTTACCGCGACAAGCTGCTGGAACATTTCTAAAAAAATGTTCCGGTCGGCAAAATTTCGTCACGCCGAGCACGCCTTTCATCACTCGCTCCCGCGCCCTCGTCACATTTTTGTTGAGACTTACCATCCCGATGGTCGAAACTTCACCTCTAGCGGAAAGACCGTGCGCGAGAGCGGTGAATCCGAATTTATATCTCCGCCGCCGTTTTGAGTCTTCGGAAGCGGCGGCAGCATGGCGATTAACCCGCAAAGGGCGCGGTAAATTTAGAGACTTAAAAGTGATAGGTGATAGGTGACAAGAAAGAGTTAAGGCAGGTGAGTTTTTTCCGGGCGGAAGCCCCGGTTGTTTGTGGTGAAAACCTTCGGCTCATAAAACGACCGGACGCGGCTCAGGATCTAAATTTTCTTATCACTTATCACCATTTACTTATCACTTCTGAATAGAGAGGTACAAAACAATGGGCGGAGCAGCAATGCGTAAAAATGAAAACATTGTCCTGATGAACACGCCGCTGAAGTCAGCGACGCCGGGCGGCTATCAGTGGCAGCAGGAGCCGCCGTTGAATCAGCGAATTGATGTCCTGAAGGATGTAGCACTCACTTTGTTGCAGGAAGTGCGTGCGCTCAACGGCGCTTCGGTGATAGATGTCGGGAGCGGCATAGATTTCTACGAGGAAGTGAGCCGCTTTGAGGTCGAGATGATCCGGCGCGCACTCGAATACACTGCGGGTCACCAAGTCCGCGCCGCGCGTCTGCTCGGGCTGAAAGTGACCACTCTCAACTCGATGATTAAGCGCTATCAAATCACTCTTCATTCTCCTGAAGACGATTCGCTACCCAACAACGAGGAGTGAGCACCGCAATAAATTTAACCAATTGTCAGAATGCGCCCCATGATGTCCTCTCCGTCATGGGGCGCATTCTTATCGTTATGTCTAAAATTATGGATGCCCTTCTGAAAACGCCCGCCTGCAAATTTGTATTCTCATCCAAAAACGGCAAGATTAAATTCGTTTCCGCTCAAGGCTCCATCCCTTGAAGCATCACGAACACAGTCGCTCATTTCTTTCTCTCACCGTGGCACGTTCATTGCGATTTTTCATTTCAGTCAAAGATTAGGGCTTTGGCGTTTTCTGAAACGTGTAAGCAAGTCCAGATTTTCGGACGGCGCATGAGGACGCTTCGGAGAAGTACGCCTTTGCTCACGAACGATCATTACGTGACTAGGAAATTCCAATGGCCGATAAAGCCTCAATTTTTAGGAGAGAACGCATGAAGATGAAAGTTATCATTCTCGTCGCCGCGCTGCTCGGTCTTTCGCTCGCTGTCGCGGCGCAGACGAGCCGTGGGACGGTGAGCGGCGTGATTACCGACACGGCGGGCGCTGTGATTCCCGGCGCGACCGTCACGCTCACGAGCGGCGCGACCAATCTCAGCCGCACGTCGGTTTCCAACGACGAAGGATTCTACCGTTTCGATGCGGTCGAACTCGGCACGTATTCCGTGGAAATCACCGCCGCCAACTTCGGCCAAGTGACGAAGAACAACGTCACCGTCAACGCCAACCAAACTTCGACGGTGGACACGCAACTCGCGCCGGGCGGCCAGCAGATCACCGTGGATGTCGTCGCCGAGGCCGGTGCCGCCTTGCAGACCGAAGCGCCGGTGCGCGGCGGCAACATCTCCGAACGGCAGGTCACGGAGTTGCCGTTCGCCGGAAGAAATCCGGTCTCGCTTGCGCTGACACTCCCCGGCGTGTCCAGCAATCGTGGCGGTTTCGGCGTCGGGACGTTTTCCGTCAACGGCGCGCGCGGGCGCTCGAACAACTTCCTGATTGACGGCACCGAGAACAACGACATCTCGGTCGCCGGCCAAGGTTTCCAGATCACCAACCCGGACGCGGTGCAGGAAGTCTCGGTGCAGACCTCGAACTACGACGCCGAGTTCGGCAGAGCGGGCGGCGCCGTCATCAACACGATCACTAAGGGTGGGACCAACGAGTTTCACGGCACGCTTTCTTATCTGCTCGATTCAAGAGTTGACGACGCGATCACTAGTTCTGAGTCGCGCGACCCCGAAATCGTGGAAAACGGGTTGCCGTTCGGCATCGAAAACATTTTCTCGGGAACCTTCGGCGGCCCGGTCTACTTCCCGCGCTTCGGCGAGGGCGGGCGGGCCGTCTACAACGGGCGCGACCGCACATTCTTCTTCGTCTCGTACCAGGAAGACCGGAAGCGAGCGAGCGGTCAGGTTCAACTGCAAGCGCCGACCGCGCTCGGACGCCAACAACTTCGCGCGCTCTTCCCGCAGGGCACCAATCCTAACGTTGATCTTTACCTCAACGCGACCGCCGGGGTCGTGGCGAATGCCAGCTCGATCAACCAAGACCTCGGCTTGGGGCGCGGCAACATCCAGTTCGGGACGTTCTTCAGGAACTACCCGGTGCTTGATACGGACAAACAATTTCAGGTGCGCCTCGACAGCCGACTGACCGACAGCGATCAATTCTCCGTGCGCTTCCTTTCCGACCGGCAGGTAACACCTAACGCCCTCGCCGACTTCCCGGGCTTTGACATTGACCAAGCCAACCGCTACTACAACTTCCTCGTGGCGAACACGCACATCTTCTCGCCGGTGTTCACCAACGAGACGCGGCTCGCGTACAACCGGATTGACTTGTCCATTCCGCTCGCCGACCCTTCGGGACCGGCGGGGACGCAGCCGCGAATCAACATCACGAATTTATCCTCCATCGGTGCCTCGACGACATTCCCGCAGGGCCGTATCGCGAATAACTACGTGGTGCAGGATACGGCGACATATATCAGCGGCAACCACACATTTCGCGGCGGCGTAGATTTCCTGAGACAGATTTCGCGGCAGATCGCGCCCTTCAACCCGCGCGGCGCGGCCTTTTTCCTCACCGGCGGTGGCTTCTCGGCCTTCGCCAACTTCGTCGATAACATCGGAGGGTCGGGCGGCACCGCATCCCGCGACATTGGCAGCGGCGTTTATTTCCCGGGACTGTACCGCACGGCGGCCTTCTTCCAAGACCGCTGGAAGGCGACCGACGCGCTGACGCTGACGCTCGGTCTGCGCTACGAGTATTTCGGGACGCCGTTCAACACGCTGCGGACGCCGGCCTTCACCGGACTCTTCAACATTGACCCGGTGACGCGCACCGGCCCGTTCAGCCAGCCGAACCAAGTGGCGAAAGACCAAAATAATTTCGCCCCGACCTTCGGCATCGCCTACTCGCCGTCATTCACTGAAAGCTTTCTCGGCACGTTATTCGGTGAGAGAAGAACAGTCTTTCGCGCCGGCTATCAGATCGGTTACGACTCGTTCTTCAACAACATCGCGTCGAACGCGGTGGCCTCCTCGCCGAACCTGATTGCGACGACCATCAACTCGACCGTGAGCGCCGCGAATCCTCGCGGCACCCCGAACTTCCTCAGCCAGATTCCAACTACGGCAGCCCCCTTGACGCCGATCAGCGACCAGACTCTAATCGCCCCGAACCTCGTCAACCCATATTACCAGCGTTGGTCAGTAGGGATGCAGAGGGAATTGCCGTTCAACATCATCGCGGACTTTTCCTACGTCGGCTCGAAGGGCACCAAGCTTTACATCAACGAAGACCTTAATCCGCAGGTGCGACCAGAACTGCGCGTCACGCCAGCCG
>Ga0183260_10001747_pt1 | contig 18071 bp, 18 predicted proteins | sample AntDrymUQ4972206_2_FD_129768 | JGI IMG/M metagenome (GOLD analysis project Ga0183260, IMG submission 129768) | Polar desert sand microbial communities from Dry Valleys, Antarctica - metaG UQ497 (22.06) (version 2) (version 2) | ecosystem: Environmental > Terrestrial > Soil > Desert | place...
GACGGCGCGGCCTCGGCGGACAGGGTCGTTGATCGCCACCGCGGCCCGGGGCAACTCCCCGGAGTACCGGTGCCCGGGGTCGAGAATCCCGTGCTCGATCACCTGTTTCGGTGCGTCCCCGCAGTCCCAGAAGAGCGAGTTGAAGTGCGTCACGTGGACGATCGGGATGCCCGGCTGGTCAGCTAACGGATGTCGGGTGTACGGAACGTCCCGGCCCGGCGTGTTGTGTTCGACGTAGACGGCCGGGAGCTCCCGCCCGGGCCTACGGCCCGTCCATCCAGCCACCAGGTCCAGCTCGTGTGGCCGCTGCACGATCACCAGGTCGAGGTCGATGTCGGCCAGCTCATCGCACGCGACCTCGACCGCGTTCCGCGGCCAGTCCCAGGTTCGCGCTCGGCCGAGACCGTCGGCGTTGCGCCCGGGCGTGACCGGCAGCACGTACTCGTGTGTGCCCTGGACAAGGGACGTGGTCCACGAGCCGTGGACGTGCCAGAGCAGGATGCGCAGCGTCACGTGCACCTTGTTGCCCGGCAGCCGCGCTTTCATGCCCAACGAGACGTGCTTCTCCGCCGACAAGCGTTTCTCGGACGGAGAAGTGGGCACTCCACCTCCCTCCGGTCACCGACACTCAGGCGAGGTGAGCATGAAGGTCCTCGGGATCAACGCGATCTTCCACGACCCCGCAGCTGCGCTCGTAGTGGACGGCGAGACGGTGGCAGCGGGGGAAGAGGAGCGGTTCAGCCGGCGCAAGCATGGCAAACGACCAGTTCCCTTCTCCGCCTGGGAGCTACCGGAGCAGGCCGCCCGATGGTGCCTCGAGCAGGCCGGCATCGACGCCGCGGACCTCGACGCCGTCGCGTACTCATTCGACCCGGCCCTGGCTCGACCGGCCGACTCGATGGGTCTGCACGACCCCTGGGACCACCTACGCATCACGTACGCCCGGGCGGCACCGGGCTTCCTGGCCACCGCGTTGCCCGGGCTGGACCCGGGCAAGGTTCGCTACGTCCCGCACCATGTCGCGCACGCTGCCTCGGCCGGACTGGCCTCGCCGTACGCCGACAACGACGTTCTGGTGCTCGACGGTCGTGGCGAGTCGGTGAGCCACCTGGCAGGTCGATACGTCGAGGGACGGCTCGAGATCCTGGCGAGCCAGCAGTTGCCGCACTCGCTCGGGCTGGTGTTCGAAGACGTCACCGAGCATCTCGGCTTCCTTCGCAGTAGCGACGAGTACAAGGTGATGGCGCTGGCGTCCTACGGCACCCCGCGATTCCTGCCCGAGCTCCGGCAGACGATCCGAACGAGTGGCGACGGCGGCTTTCGGACCTACCCGGTCGATTGGAACAGCCTGGTCAAGGCCCGGGCCGCCGATGCGGAATGGACCCGCGATCACGCCGACCTGGCCGCCAGCCTGCAGCTTCGGCTCGAGGAGATCCTGCTCGAGCTGGCGGGGTGGCTGCACGGGCGTACCCGGAGCGACACGCTCACCTTGGCCGGCGGGGTGGCGCTGAACTGCGTTGCCAACACCCGGTTGGCGGCCGAAGGGCCGTACCAACGGGTGTGGGTGCAGCCCGCCGCCGGTGACGCCGGCACCGCACTCGGCGGTGCCCTGCACGTCGCCCGCTGCGACGGTGACGTTCCCGCGCCGATGCCAGGAGTCGACCTAGGCCGGGGTTGGAACGACGACGAGATCGAGGCGTGGCTCAACACCGCCCGGGTCCCGTACGAGCGTTCGTCCGACGTTGCCGCCGCCGTGGCGGAGAGCCTGGCGAACAACGGCGTCGTGGCCTGGTTCCAAGGCCGTAGCGAGTACGGGCCCCGCGCCCTTGGTCACCGGTCGCTGCTGGCACACCCGGGTTACGCCGCCAATCTGGAGCGACTCAACGACGTGAAGGGCCGCGAGCAGTTCCGCCCGGTGGCACCGATGGTGCTGGCAACGCGGGCAGCTGACATCTTCAGCCGCGGCCCGCTCCCGTCGCCGTACATGCTGTTCGTCCACGACGTGGACGCTGCCTGGCGAGACCGCATCCCGGCCGTGGTGCACGTGGACGGCACGGCGCGAGTGCAGACCGTGGACGCCGCCGATGAGCCGTTGCTGGCGAGCATGCTGGGAGAGTTCGAACGGCGCACCGGATTGCCCGTGGTGGTCAACACCAGTCTCAACACTGCGGGCCGGCCAATGGTGGATGACCCGCGCGACGCGCTTGAGTGCTTCGGGTCGGCACCGGTCGACCTGCTTGCCATCGGGTCATTCCTGGTACGTCGCCCGGGAGTCCGCTGATGGAGACGGTGCCGACAACCGTGGTCGTCCCGACGCTGGGCCGACCAAGCCTGCACCACTTGTTGACGGCCCTGGCCGACGGCGTTGGGCCGCTTCCGACAGGAGTTGTGGTTGTCGATGATCGGCCGGCGGCACAGGCCGATCGAGATCCGCTGGACCTCTCGGCCATGCAGTCGCGCCTTCGCGGGCTGATCGTGTTGCGTTCGGACGGCGGCGGACCGGCGCGGGCGCGAAATGTCGGCTGGCGGGCGACCCGGACACCGTGGGTCAGCTTTCTCGACGATGACGTGGTCCCGGCTGCGGACTGGTCCCGCAAGCTCGCCGACGACCTGGCGGCGGCGGAATGCCGGGTGGCCGGGATCCAGGGCCGGGTCCAGGTACCGCTACCCGCCGACCGGCGCCCCACCGACTGGGAGCGGTCCACTGCCGGACTGGCGACGGCCTCGTGGATCACCGCCGACATGACGTACCGGCGCGCTGCGCTGCGGACGGTGGGTGGCTTCGACGAACGGTTTCCGCGCGCCTACCGCGAGGACGCCGACCTCGGCCTGCGGGTGCTCGACTCCGGCGGAGCGTTGGTGATGGGAAGCCGCCGGGTTACTCACCCGGTACGCCCCAGCGATGACTGGGTCAGCGTGCGGCAACAGGCCGGAAACGCCGACGACGCGCTGATGCGACGGGTGCACGGTGGTGGCTGGCGTGTCCGCGCCGCGGCGCCTCGCGGTCGGCGGCGCCGGCATCTGGCGACGACGATCTCGGGCACCCTGGCAATGGGTGCGGCCATCGCCCGACATCCGCGGATCGCCTCGGCGGCAGGTTGTGCGTGGCTGGTGGGGGTGACCGAGCTGGCCACCGCTCGCATCCGGCCCGGACCCCGGGATCGGCGCGAGGTACACCGCATGCTGCTGACCAGCGTCGCGATCCCTCCGGCAGCTACCTGGCACACGCTGACCGGACTCTGGCGGCACCGGAAGGCAAGACCGTGGCAAGGCGTACCCGAGCTGGTTCTCTTCGACCGCGACGGCACGTTGGTCAGCGATGTCCCCTATAACGCCGAGCCGGCGCGGGTGGCGCCCCTGATCGGCGCCCGGGAGGCACTCCAGCGGCTGCGTGCAGCCGGGGTGCGCACGGGCGTGGTCACCAACCAGTCAGGCGTCGCTTCGGGACGGATCGTCCCCGCCCAGCTGGCGGCCGTCAACGACAGGGTCGAGCAGCTGCTCGGACCGTTCGACGTGTGGCGAGTCTGCTTGCACGGTCGCGACGACGGGTGCGACTGCCGCAAGCCCGCCCCCGGCATGATCAAGTCCGCGTGCGAGGAGCTCGGCATTCCGACGGAGAGGTGCGTCGTCGTCGGTGACATCGGTACCGACGTGGAGGCGGCCGAAGCGGCCGGTGCCACCGGTGTGTTGGTGCCGACCGGTGTCACCCTGGCAACAGAGGTAGCGGCGGCACGTTACGTCCAGCGCGACCTGGACGCCGCCGCCAGCTGGCTCCTGAGCGGTGCCCGATGAGCGCCCGGTTGCTCGCCGTGCGGCTCGATAACGCCGGGGACGTGGTGTTGACGGGGCCGGCGCTCCGCGCGCTCCGGGCCGGCGCCGACGAGGTGGTCGTGCTGGCCGGTCCGCACGGTGCCGAGGCCGCTCGACTGCTCCCCGGCGGCGACGAGGTTCTGGTGTGGCGCTGCCCGTGGATCGACGGACAGCCACCGCGGGTCGACGCCGCGCACGTGGCCCGGCTGGTCGCGGACCTGGCCCAACGCGGCTTTGATGGCGCCGTCATCTTCACGTCGTTCCACCAGTCGCCGCTGCCCACTGCGCTCCTGCTGCGCCTGGCCGGCGTGCCGTGGATCGCTGCCATCAGCGTCGACTACCCCGGCTCCCTGCTCGATGTGCGCCACAACGTCGACGAGGACATCCCCGAGGCCGAACGCGCCTTGTCGTTGTGCCGCGCCGCCGGCTTCCAGCTGCCGTCCGGCGACGACGGACGCCTGCGGCTGCGGAGTCCGCTGCCCGACGTTGCTGACCTCGTCGGCTCAGGCCGGTACGTCGTCTTGCACCCGGGGACGTCGGTCCCGGCCCGCGCCTGGCCGGTGGAGCGGTACGCCGAGGCGGCGCGGCTCTTGGCGCACGACGGATGGCAGGTCGTGGTGACGGGCTCCGGAGCCGAAACCGCGTTGTGTGAGCTGGCGACCGGCGGTGTAGGGATCAACCTGGCCGGCCGGACGACGATGCCGCGGCTCGCGAACGTCATCTCCGGCGCCGCCGCGGTCGTCGTCGGCAACACCGGTCCGGCTCACCTGGCCGCTGCGGTTGGTAGCCCGGTGGTCTCGTTGTACGCCCCGACGGTGCCCGCGGTGCGTTGGGCACCGTACCGCGTCCCGCGTGTGCTGCTGGGGGACCAGGACGCTGCCTGCCGCGATACTCGCGCGACGCACTGCCCCGTGCCGGGACACCCCTGCCTGACATCTGTCTCGCCGCACCAGGTCGTCGCCGCGGTGCACGAGCTGACCGAAGGATCCCAACTGGTCGGGGCGTCGCCTGCGGGTGCTGCCCTGCTACCGAGGCCAAAGGATGGAATCCGATGAGAATCGCGTTGGTGTCCGAGCACGCAGACCCGCTGGGCGCTGTGGGCGGGGTCGACGCCGGTGGCCAGAATGTGCACGTAGCAGCGCTGGCAGCTCACCTTGCGTCGCGTGGACACGAGGTCACCGTTTTCACCCGCCGCGACGACGCCGCCGTGGCGACGCGGTTGCGTGCGCCGGATGGCTACCTGGTCGAACACGTGCCCGCAGGGCCGCCGAGTGAGGTGCCCAAGGACGAGCTGTGGCCGTTCATGGCCGACTTCGCGCGCTATCTCGCCGCTCGGTGGGCGGCGGAGCGCCCCGACGTCGTGCACGCACACTTCTGGATGAGCGGTGCCGCGGCGACGTCTGCAGCGGGGCCGCTCGACATTCCGGTCGTGCAGACCTTCCACGCGCTCGGAACCGTCAAGCGACGTTACCAGGGCGCACATGACACCAGCCCGCTGGCTCGTACCAGCGTCGAACGCGAGCTGTGCCGGACGGTCGACCACGTGATCGCCACCTGCAGCGACGAGGTCGCGGAGCTTCGCCGGGCCGGCTTGCCCAGGGCAAAGGTCAGCTTGGTCCCGTGTGGCGTCGACGTTGCCCGCTTCACGCCCGCACCGCACCCGGGCGACGGGAAGCAGCGGCTCGTCGTTGTCGGCAGGCTCGTGGAGCGTAAGGGTGTCGCCGACGTCGTGGACGCGATGGCCGAGTTGCCGGGCGTGGAGCTGCTGGTGGTGGGCGGACCGGCGCGGGACTCCCTGGCACTCGACCCGGAGGTGCAGCGGTTGCGTCGGCGCGCGGCGGCAGCCGGATCGTTGCAGCGGATCGAGTTCTTCGGACGTGTCTGCCACGACTCCCTGCCCGCCGTGTTCGCGCTGGCCGACGTGGTCGTGGCGGTGCCGTGGTACGAACCTTTCGGCATCGTGCCGCTGGAGGCGATGGCATGTGGCCGACCGGTGGTGGGGTCGGCCGTTGGCGGACTGCTGGACACGATCCTTCCGGGAGTGACCGGGGAGCTCATCCCAGCTCGGCGGTCGGACCTGCTGGCCATCACATTGCGCGACTTGCTGGCCGACGGTCGACGCCGGGCGGCCTACGGTGCCGCAGGCGTGCATCGCGCCCACCAGCACTACCGGTGGGAGCAGGTGGCGGCCGAGACCGAGGACGTCTACACCCGCGTCGTCGAGTCGGTGTCGGCCCCGGCCGCGGAGGCGCTGCGATGACGATGCCCGTGCCGTACGGCCTCGACCATCTCCGCATGCTGCGCTCAGCCCTCGACGAGTTCGCACCCTCGGTCGCGATCGCCAACCGCTGGGGCAGACAGCTGGCGATAGTCCTCGAAGGTGGTGGCCGGCTGCTCGCCGTCGGCAATGGCGGCAGCGCTGCCCAGGCTCAGCACCTCACGGCCGAGCTGGTCGGGCGCTACCGAGACGACCGGGCACCCTTCTCCGCCATCTGTCTGAGCGCGGAGACCTCCACGCTGACCGCCATCGCCAACGACTATCCCGCCGAGGAGCTGTTCGCCCGTCAGGTGGAAGCACACGGTCGCCCCGGAGACGTGCTCGCGGTGCTGTCGACGAGTGGCCGCAGCCCCAACGTGGTGGCCGCAGCCCGTCGCGCCCGGCGCTGTGGTCTGCGGGTCTGGGCGCTCACCGGCGCCCGCCCGAACCCGCTGGCCGAGGAGTCGGACGAGGTGCTGGCGGTAGCGGCCGGCTCGACCGCCACCGTGCAGGAGATGCATCTGGTGGCGTTGCATCTGGTCTGTGCCGCGTTCGACCGGGCGCTGACTGTGGTCGAAGCCGCTCCGGACCAGCTGCCGGTCGACGGAGTCGGGAGCTTCTCGTGAGGGGGCTCCTGGTCGTCATCGGCGACGCGATGCTCGACATCGACGTTGTCGGTCGAGTGAGCCGATTGTGCCCCGACACTCCGGTGCCGGTGCTCGACGATGTCGTCGATTCCCCACGGCCCGGCGGTGCAGCACTGGCCGCTGCCATGGCAGCGGCGGACGGCCACGACGTGGTCCTGATAGCCCCCTGGTTCGACGACCAGGACGGCGCCGACCTGAAGCGGCTGCTCGAGCCAGCAGTGCGGGTCGTCCCGCTGCTGTTGCCGGGCACCACAGCGGTGAAGCGTCGAATCCGGGCCGCCGGGCAGACCCTCGTCCGCTTGGACAGCGGGCGACAGGCCGGCCTGGTGGAGGAGTTATCAGCCGCAGCCGCCGCGGCCCTGCGCGCCGCGACGGTGGTGCTGGTCGCCGACTACGGTCGCGGCCTCACCGCATCCCCGCAGGTTCGCGACTGCCTGCGCGAGCGGGTACGCGACGTACCGGTGGTATGGGACCCGCACCCTCGTGGGGAGCCTCCGGTTGCCGGCGTACATCTGGCGACGCCCAACGCCGCAGAGGTGGCGATCTGGGCCGAGCGGCACGGCATCTCGGCAGCGAGCGGCTCGTCCCCGCTGGCCGCCCTCACCGACCTCACCGCGGGGCTGGTGTCTGCGTGGCGGAACCGCGCCGTGGCGGTGACGTTGGGGGAGCGGGGTGCCTTGCTGTCCTACGGCGGCGACGCGCCGGTGGTCTTTCCGGCACCGGTCGCCGTCGGCGGCGACACCTGCGGGGCCGGCGACCGGTTCGCGGTGACCGCTGCCACGTCGCTGGGCTCGGGGATGGTGACCGCCGAGGCAGTGCAGGCGGCCGTCCTCGCCGCATCCGAGCACGTCAGCCACGGCGGGGCGGCCGCGTTCGCGCGCCGCCGCAGCGCCGTGGCACCCGACCGTGAGGCGCTGCCAGCCGCCGCGCAGGTTGTCGCGTCGGTTCGAGCTGCCGGAGGTGTGGTGGTCGCCACCGGCGGCTGCTTCGACCTGCTGCACGCCGGTCACGTGGCCACCCTGCGATCGGCACGCAGCCTGGGTGACTGTCTTGTGGTCTGCCTCAACTCCGATGCGTCCATTGCTCGCCTCAAGGGAACCGGTCGGCCCGTCGTCTGCGAGGCGGACCGGGCTTGGGTGCTGCTGGCTCTCGGCTGTGTCGACGCCGTGCTCGTCTTCGACGAGGACACCCCGGACGTCGCGCTCCGCCGCCTCCGCCCGGACATCTGGGCGAAGGGCGGCGACTACGCCGGCAGCGAGCTGCCCGAGAGCCAGACGCTGCGCACGTGGGGCGGCCAGGCGGTCGTGCTCCCCTACGTGCAAGGCCGATCGACCACGTCCCTCGTCCGAACGGCTGCCACGTCGCTGGTCGAGGCTCCATCCATCACCGTAGAGGAGAGCCGCCCATGAACGTCGGAACCGTACTGGTCACTGGAGGTGTCTCCGGCCTAGGCGCCGCGGTCGTCGAGGCCGTCACCGACGCAGGTGGGCGGCCCGTCGTGCTGGACCGGGTCGAGCCCGAGAGCTCCGTCGAGTCCGAGCTCGTCGACCTCGCCGACCGGGAGCACACCGAGGCTGCCGTACGGGCGGTGTCGGCGCGCACCGGCGGGATCGATGCCGTCGTCACCTGCGCCGGGATCGACTCGTGCGGTCGGCTCGAGGACGTCCCGGCGGCGGAGTGGGATCAGGTGATCAGGGTCAACCTGATGGGCACCGCGGCCGTCATCCGGGCCGCGCTGCCCGATCTGCGGCGGCGCCAGGGGCGGGTGGTGACGGTGGCCTCGACGCTGGGCCTGCGCGCGGTGAGCGACGCCACCGCCTACTGCGCCGCGAAGTTCGGGGTGGTCGGTTTCACCCGCGCGCTCGCCGCGGAGACGGCTGGGCAGATCGGCGTCACCCTGCTCATACCCGGTGGCATGCAGACACCCTTCTTCGACGGCCGTGACGAGCAGTACAAGCCGCCTCCTGACGCCAAACTCAACCGCCCGCAGGACGTCGCCGCCACGGTCCTCTTCGCGCTGCGGCAGCCACCGGGATGTGAAGTACGCGAGCTGATCGTGACGCCCTCGGTCGAGGGATCCTGGCCCTGATCGGCGGCGGCGCTGCTCAGGCGCCGACGGCATTCGTCCTGCGGGCGCTGGGACTGGGTGACCTACTCGCGGGTGTCCCGGCGCTCCGGGCGTTGCGCGCGGCGCTCTCCGACTACCGCATCGTGTTGGCGGCACCGCAGTGGCAGACGCTGCTGCTGGACCCGGACGGGCTCGTCGACGAGGTGTATCCCGCGGCTGGTTTGGAACCCTTGCGCTGGGCCGGGCCGCGACCCGCGCTGGCGGTCAACCTGCACGGGCGTGGTCCGCAGAGCCACCGACTCCTGGGATCGCTGCGCCCGCACGCGTCGATCGCCTTCGGCTGCGTCGAGGCAGACATTCCCGGACCGACCTGGTGGCCGGACGAGCACGAGCGGGAGCGGTGGTGCCGGCTCGTCCGGACCTGCCTCGTGGTGGACGCGGATCCCGACGACGTCGCTCTGGTTCCGCCTCCGGTCCGCCCGCGTGTGACCGACGCGGTGATCGTCCATCCTGGTGCGGCGTACCGGTCGCGGCAATGGGCTCCGGAGTGTTTCGGCGAACTGGTAGCCGCGTTGCGAGCCGACGGGCATCGCATCGTGGTGACCGGCACCGAGCGGGAGCGTCCGCTCGCGGTGCAGGTTGCCTCGCGGGCTGGGCTGCCCGACGACGCGATCCTTGCCGGGCGGACCCGGATCGATGAGCTGGCCGCACTGGTCTCAGCGGCCCGGCTGGTGGTGAGCGGTGACACCGGCGTGGCTCACCTCGCCGGCGCCTACCGAACGCCGTCGGTGACGCTCTTCGGCCCGACTCCACCACGGCTGTGGGGACCACCGATCGCTGGACCGCACACCGTGATCTGGCACGGCCCGGGAGACGGTGATCCGTGGGCCGATACCACCGATTCGGCGCTGGCGCGGGTGAGCGTCGAGGAGGTCCTCGACGCTGCTCGAGGCCGGTTGACCTCGGCCTTCTGAGCGCTGCTCGACGTACCCTTCCCGCGGTTCGTTCATTCACGACTCACCGCCCTCGGCCAAGGACGAGAAGTCGCGGCTGAACGAGTGGTTGCGACGGGCGGTTGGCATGAAGACGCTTGCGGTGGGTACGGGACGTGCCGCTCCGACCGCTGAATGCCGGGAGTCGCAATGTTGCTGCCGTGTCCGCGGGGTCCGGTCACCCAGCTGCTGTCCGAGTGGCTGTCGAGCGGGTCGGCGCTCGATGAAGCGGACATGCACGCGAGAGTGTCCGCCGCGCTGGCGGGCGGTGACGTCATCACCGCCGACGATGTGCAGCTGTCGCTGTGGCTGCTCTATGAGCTGCACTACCAGGGTTTCGATGACGTCGACCCGACCTGGGAATGGCGTCCGGAGTCGTTGGCGGTGCGCCGCCAGATCGAGGGCGCCTTCGAGGCCGCGCTTCGCCGTGAGACGGACGCGCTGGTGGCGTACGCCATGTCAGCGGCCGGCACGCTGGCGGATCAGTTGTTCGCTCTGGTACGCGACGCGGAGTCGCCGCCGCTGGCGCGTCACCTGCAGCGGTACGCCGATCGCGAGCAGTTATCCGAGTTTCTGATCTGCCGCAGCATCTACCAGCTCAAGGAGGCTGATCCGCACACCTGGGCGATCCCGCGGTTGACCGGCAAGGCAAAGGTGGCGCTCGCCGAGATCCAGTTCGACGAGTACGGCTCGGGCCGCCCGGCGCGGCTGCACGCGCTCATGTTCGCCGAGACGTTGGACGCCTGCGGGCTCGATCCTTCCTACGGCGCCTACGTCGATCGGGTTCCCGGTGTGGTCCTGGCTGCCAGCAACGCGATGTCGATGTTCGGGCTGCACCGACGCCTCCGCGGGGCGGCGATCGGGCACCTCGGCGCCTTCGAGGCCAGCAGCTCGCTGCCAAACCGCCGGTACGCAGCCGCCGTTCGGAGGCTGGGCGGTGGAGAGTCCGCTGCCCGCTACTTCGACGAGCACGTCGAGGCCGATGCCGTCCACGAGCAGGTCGCGGTACGGGACGTGTGCGGTGCCGCCGCGGCCACGGAGCCGGAGCTCATCGGCGACATCATCTGGGGCGCGGCAGTCTGTCTCCGCCTAGACGCCTTGGCGGCAGAGAGGCTGCTCGATGCGTGGTCAGCGGGGGACACCGCTCTCCGGAACCTCGTTGATGGCACCGCGCGGACGAGGGCATGAGCCGAACGACCTACCTGCTGCCGCTGCGTCGCCCGACGCCGACACCCGACCGCGAGCTGGCGTCGTACCTGACGTGGCTGGCCGCACACGTAGAGGTGGTGGTAGCCGACGGGTCGCCACCGGAGGTCTTCGCCGACAACCACCGTCAGTGGGGTCATCGGGTGGTGCACTTTCCGGTGTCGTCGCGTTGCCTCAACGGCAAGGTCGCCGGCGTCCTCGACGGGCTGCAAGCGGCGACTGGTGATGTCGTCGTCATCGCCGACGATGACGTTCGCTACGACGCTGCGACGTTGCGCCAGGTCGTCGACCTCATGGCCGATGTCGACCTGGTGCGGCCGCAGAACTACTTCGACCCACTACCGTGGCACGCGCGCTGGGACACCGCGCGCACGCTGCTCAATCGTGCCCTCGGGGCCGACTACCCGGGCACCCTGGCAGTCCGCCGCCACGCCCTGGAGCGGTCGAATGGCTACTGCGGCGCGGTGCTGTTCGAGAACCTCGAGCTGATCCGCACCATGCATGTTCACGGCCGGCGCCAGCGGGTGGCCTCTGACGTGTACGTCCGGCGGCTACCGCCCCCGATCGCGCATTTTCGCGGACAGCGAGTACGTCAGGCTTACGACAGCTTGGCCCAGCCGGGGCGATTACTCATCGAGCTGGCTCTGCTTCCGGCCATGGCGGTGGCTGCCGCCCGCCGCACGGCCGGAAGGTCCGCGCTCATGTTGGCAGGGGCGTCGGTGGTTCTTGCGGAGTACGGCAGACGTCGACACGGTGGCCGTCATGTCTTCGCTGCCACTGCTGCGTGGTGGGCTCCGGTGTGGACTGCTGAACGGGCAGTGTGCATCTGGATCGCGGTGTTGCAGCGTCTCCGGGGAGGGGTACCGTACCGAGGAGCCCGTCTCGTCCGGTCCGCGCACTCCGTAAGCCGACTCGCACGTGGCGGTTGTCCGGAGCCCATGTGTTCGTGTGAGGTCGGGTCACGCCGCCGAGACGTGGTCAGGTCGCGGGCGTGACCAAGCGTCGTTGTGGCGGCGACCATGCGGTCGAGGTGACGCTCTGCCCGGGCGGTCCAATGCTGGTGCGCGGCGCCGATGTCATTCGCGATGCCGATGGCATTCCCCACGAGGTGAAGCGACCGGTAGTGGCAGTGTGCCGGTGTGGCAAGTCATCTCTGCTGCCATGGTGCGACGGCACCCACAAACTCATCCGCCCTACCGCATCCGGGGCTGATGACGGCGCCACGGTCATCAGCCCCGATTTCTCTGACCGATCAGGTGCGGCGCGAGTCCGTCCGACCGGAGACCAGTCCGAGCGCGATCATGCCGACACCGAGACCGAGGTGCAACCAGTTGTCGGCGTCGTTCAGCGGGACGAAGTTGGCGTCGCTCGTCTGGTCGATGATCAGCCCGTAGATCCACAGCACCAGGTAGATGACCCCACCACCGATCAGGTAGGTGCGAGCACTGGCCGCGGTGCGTGCCATCGCGAGACCCGCCACTCCATACAGTCCGTGAACGATGTTGAGCAGGACCGAGACCTCGAAGAGACCGAGCAACTTGGCATTACCGTCGTGGCCGGCGAGCTCGAGGCCGTCGTAGAGGTTGGTGGTGATTCCTGGGACGAAGCCGAGAACGGCGGTGAGCAGGAAGACCGCGCCCACTGCCGTCGCCACGAGGCAGATGAGGGGACGGCCCGTGGTGTTGACGCTCCCTGCGGTTGCGCTCAAGGGGATGCCTCCAAGGCTCCAAAGACTGGTACCAGCCGCTGCCCACATCTCCGTAGGCCTGTGATCAGTGTGACAGTTGATGCGTGTCAGCGCCGGGAATGACGCTCTGCCAGGTAGGCGAGGCGGCGCAGGCTCTCAGTGTTTCGCCAGTGCATCAAGGCGTTCTCCAACACGTTCGGAATCAGCCGGGCCGGGCCGGCCACAACTTTCTCGGTGATGACGACGCGGCACTGTCCCGCCGTGGACTCGAGCTCGAACCGCACCCTCGCCTCACCGCTCGGCCACGCTCGCGCCCGCAGCTGCAGCAGGCGAGGCGGATCGATCGCCTCCACCTCGGTGCTGTCGCCCAGCATCATCGGCCAGACACCCACCGAGTGTTGTAACCGTGACCCGACGGCCGGCCAGGTTTCGTCGACCTCGCGGATCCGCGCCGCGCCGACCACCCACGCGGCGTACGACCACCCGTCTCGCAAGACGTCGAAGACGTGCTCAGGCTGGCACTGGAACTCGCGGATGGTGACGCTCATGTCCGGTTGTTACCCCGACCGCGTCCAGTCGATGCTCGTCCTGGTGGGAACATGATGGCCGGGTACCAGCAGAAGGGATGACGGTTATGGCTGCTTCGGACACTACCGTGCCGGGTCGCGCGGCGTACGACGCCGTCGTCATCGGCAGCGGACCTAATGGCCTGGTAGCGGCCAACCTCCTTGCAGACGCCGGCTGGGAGGTGCTGTTGGTGGAGTCGCAGGACACCGTCGGCGGCGCGGTGCGCAGTGACACGACAGTGCACGACGGCTTCATCCACGACACGTTCAGCTCGTTCTACCCCCTCACCGCGGCGTCTCCGACGTTGCAGCGCCTCGATCTGGAGAAGCACGGGCTGGTCTGGCGGCACGCGCCGGCGGTCGTCGGTACACCGTTCGATGACGGCTCGTGGGCGATGCTGCACCGCGACGCGGCGGCGACGGCGGCCGGTCTCGACGAGCGAAGCCCCGGTGACGGTGATACCTGGCTGGAGATGAAACGGATCTGGGACGTGGTGAAGCCGTCACTGATCGGCGCGCTGCTCACCCCCTTCCCACCCGTGCGCCACGGCCTCGGACTGGCGCTGCGAGCACCCGCTGTCGGCGGGTTGGCCTTCTTCCAGCTCCTGCTTTCCAGCGCCCAGTCCGTCGGCGAGCGCTTCAACGGTGAGGCGGCTCGGGTGCTGATCGGCGGCAACGCCGGTCACGCTGACATCCCTCCGACCGCTCCAGGGTCCGGCCTCATGGGCTGGCTGTTGTGCATGCTCGGGCACGAAGTGGGCTGGCCGGTGCCAGAGGGAGGAGCTGGTCGTCTCAGCCAGGCACTCGCCGACCGGTTCACGGCGCAGGGAGGACAGATCCGCTGTGGCGCCCGTGTCGTGCGGGTCGTCGTCCAGGCCGGTCGTGCCGTGGGCGTCGAGACCGACGACGGTGAGCGGATCTCCGTACGGAAGGCAGTGGTCGCTGATGTGGCGGCGCCGCGGTTGTACGGCGGACTCGTCGCGTGGGATGACCTGCCGGCCAAGCTGTGCTCTCGCATGCAGCGGTTCGAGTGGGACCCGGGCACCGTCAAGGTCGACTGGGCCCTGAACGGTCCTATCCCCTGGAAGGGAGTGCCGGTGAGCTCGCCCGGAACCGTCCACATCACCGAGGGGATGGACCACGTCGTGATCACTGCCGCCCAGATCGGCGCGCACACCGTACCCGCCGAACCGCTGTTGCTGCTCGGGCAGATGACGACCTCGGACCCCACCCGTTCGCCGCAGGGCACCGAGTCGGCGTGGGCGTACACCCATGTGCCGCACGAGGTGCGCGCCGATGCCGGTGATGGCAGCATTCGGGGAACTTGGGACCACTCGGATGGGGAACGCATGGCCGACCGGATACAGGCCCGCGTAGAACGTTATGCCCCGGGTTTCGGCTCTCGCGTCCTCAGCCGCAGGGTGCTGAGCCCCCTCGACCTGCAGCGGCTCGACGAGAACCTCGAGTACGGCTCGCTGAACGGAGGCACGTCGTCGTTGCACCAGCAGCTGATCTTCCGGCCGGTGCCGGGGCTGGGACGGGCCGAGACGCCGGTGAAGGGCCTGTACCTGGGTTCGGCGTCCGCGCACCCCGGCGGCGGAGTGCACGGCGGTCCCGGCTCCAACGCTGCCCGCGCCGCTCTCGCCCACGCCCGACTGCGGCGGTCGAGATGAGCGGCCACTACCCCCGACTCGCCATCGTGACCGGAGCCGACTCCGGCATCGGTAAGGCAACCGCCCATGTCTTGGCCGACGAGGGCTTCGACCTGGGCATCACGTTCCACACCGATGAGTCGGGCGCGGCCGACACCGTGGCGGAGGTCGAGCGACGGGGCCAGCGCTGCTTCGTGGCGCACCAGGAGCTGGCTGGCCCCGACGCCGCGCACGCGATCGGCGAGCTGGTGAGCCAGCTGGGTGGACTTGGTGTGCTCGTCAACAACGCCGGCACCGGAACCGCGGTCCGTGTGGTCGACATGTCCTACCAGAGCTGGCGTGACGTGGTGGCAACCGATCTGGACGGACCGTTCCTGTGTGCGCAGGCAGCTGCCCGGCACATGATGACCAGGGACGGTGGCGGACGCATCATCAACGTGACCAGCGTCCATGAGCATGTGCCCCGGTTGGGGTCGTCGGCCTACTGTGCTGCGAAGGCCGGCCTCGGGATGTTCGGCAAGGTGCTGGCGCTGGAGCTGGCCGAGCACGACATCACGGTGGTGTCAGTTGCCCCCGGCGAGATCGCGACCCCCATGACCGGCAAGGCGGAGCTGGACGCCTACCACGAGGACCGTGCCGGTAACCCGCTCGGGCGCCCAGGCCACGTCAACGAGGTGGCGTCGGTGATCGCGTTCCTGGCATCACCGCGCTCGGGATACGTGACGTCGACGTCGTGGGTGGTTGACGGCGGCCTGATGGGGATGGCCGCTCACGGTCACGACACCGCCGACGCAAGTTGGCGCGAGATTTAGTTGCGCCTTTCACGGCCCAACGGCGTCTCATCGAGCCGTCGGGCCAGGTCGGCTGGGTCGTCGAAGATGAGAGCGCTCGCGCCGCCCTGCTCCCGCAGCGCCGCGTCGCTGAAGCCACCGGTGCGCACCAGCAAGACAGGCATGCCGGCCTTGGCGGCTGCGCTTGCATCCCAGGGCGAGTCGCCGATCAGCACCGGCGCACCGGCGTGGATCTTGTCGGCTGTGACGCGCAACAAGTCGTCGTCCGGCTTGGAGCTCTCGACGTCGTCGGTGGTGGCGATGGCATCGATGCAGTCGTCGACGTCGAGTTGCCGGCGCGCGGCGGCCAGGTGCTTGTCCTTGCCGGAGGACGCGAAGGCGATGGGTAGTCCGTGGTCCTTGATCGTCCGGACGAGGTCGGCCGCCCCGTTTGTTGGGCGAACCCGATCCAGCATCCCGTCGAACAGCACCTCCCAGCGCTCCCGCAGCATGTCGCCTTTGTGGGTCTCGACCTCGTCGCCGGCGACCCAGGCCACGAGTCGATCGCCACCCATGCCGATGGCGGCATGCAGCCGAGCCGAGGGAATCACGTGATCGTGCTCGAGGAAAGCCTGCTGCCAGGCCACCACGTGCAGGTAGACCGTGTCGACCAGCGTCCCGTCGACATCGAGCAGCACTCCGTCGGCCATGGGTGTCGTCGTACCCGTCCTGATCCGGTTCCATGCTTGCCATGCACTGCAGCAGTGGGTACATGGGACCTTTGCTATGGTACGCGCAACGTACTACGGTGTGCGTAATAGGAAGGGATCCATGGGGCGATCGCCGAAATTCAGTGAGCCGGCACTGCTGGTCATGATCAGCTTGGCTGGTGGAGCCAGGCACGGGTACGCCGTGGCCGACGACATCGAGCGCCTCACCGGGTCTCGACCCGGCCCCGGCACCTTGTACGGAGCAGTTTCGCGGCTCGTACGCGCTGGCCTGGTGGCCGAAGATGCCGCCGACGGTCGACGGCGGCCATACCGCCTGACGCCGGCGGGGCTGGCACTTGTCCGCACCGAGGTGCAGACGATGGCAGCCGTGAGCGCGGAAGCTCAGCGACGGCTTCGCTCCATGCCGCAGGCTGGTCCCGCATGAGCAGGATCTTGGGGTTGGCCCCAGCCGACTGGCGCCGGCGGTACGGGACCGAGGTCCTCGACTTGCTGGCGGGCTCCGAACGACCGGTCGCGGATCGGCTGGACCTGTTGTGGATGTGCCTGAGACTTCGGGCCGCCGCCGTCAGAGAAGGAAGCATCATGCGCAGATTCGTGTTGGTTGCCAGCATTGGAACACTGGCTCTGGGGGCGGTGTGGGTGATAGGGGCCAGGCAACGGCTGCAAGACGGGCTGGTCGAGCTGCCGAGTCATTGGTGGAGCGCGCCGGGGCTCGGGCTATTGGTGGCTGGCGCCGCTGGGGTCATTTGGCTCGCTTGGCCGCGCCACCGCGTGGCTTGATTCACAGCACGGCGCCACGTGGTCCTACCTCCAGGCCGGCGACGGCCCGGCCGTAGAGCACCACGAGTCGGTCCCCGTGTGTGCAACGAAGCACCCCGAAGTCGTTGGCCAGCAGGGCCACAGCGTGTTCGATCAGCTGCTCGGGCTCAGCGATGCTCGGGTCGTCGAGCGAGACGTCGACCTGGTCACCGCCCACGAGTCGCACGCGCAAGACAATGGCTGCCATGTGAGCACCGTAGAGGGTGCCCACCGCGGAAAGCGGTCATCCGGTCAGTGAGCCCCCGGAGCCCGGGTTGAGATCGACCACCTTCTCCAGCCGGACCAGCTTGAAGTTCTGGTTGCCTGAGGTGCCTGGCAGCTGGTTGTTGGTGTCCTGACACACGAAGATGCCCGAGGGATATGCGGGACCGAGGTCGCCGGCGTAGGCGGTGATCCCGTCGGTGCGCTCACATCCATCGGCGGTGACGCCGGCCTCGATCCGGAACGCGCCGACGTAGGCGTTGGTGCGTCTGTTGTACACGGTGAAGTACGACTGATTCGCCTTGGCCACGTATTGAGCGGATGCGATGACGTACCCACCACCACCCGCCAAGTCCACCAACGTCACGCCCTCGACATCGGCGGCCAGGTGCCCGGACGGTTGGACGGCGTCGACCATCGTCCTGGCGTTGCCCGCGGTTGGCTCGGCCCCATAACGCCACAGTCCGACGTCCTCTTGAGCGACGTACAGAGCGCCGTGTTCGTCATCGGCCACGCACCCTTCAGCCTCCGAGCCGACCTGGAACTCGCGCCGCAATACGCCCTGGAGCAGGCCATCACCGTCCGAGTCGTGGATCTCGTACTGCCGGACCCGACCCGCTCGGGTGATGACGAACGCCGAGAGAACGCCAGTGAGGCTGCTGTCA
>Ga0183260_10001748_pt1 | contig 18066 bp, 14 predicted proteins | sample AntDrymUQ4972206_2_FD_129768 | JGI IMG/M metagenome (GOLD analysis project Ga0183260, IMG submission 129768) | Polar desert sand microbial communities from Dry Valleys, Antarctica - metaG UQ497 (22.06) (version 2) (version 2) | ecosystem: Environmental > Terrestrial > Soil > Desert | place...
GGAGGGCGACCGCGAACGGTGGTGGCGGAGATGGCCCCCATTCGCCGAGCTGTCAGGGAATCCGTCCCATACCGGCGGGCTGGATCGGTGCGCTGAGGACGTCGAACGTGACACTACGGGAGCTGGTGTTGAGCGGGGTGGGGTCTCGGTGCGCAGATGGGAGCACGAACCGGCGGACACTGCGGGTACGAAGCCCGTCGGCTCAGCACTGCTCGAGCGGCAATGATGAGTTCCCATCCGGCGCGACTGGAGGGCCTTCGCATTGTCTAAGGTTCTAGACTTACCGCGCTCCGCTCCCTACTCTTCGGGTCGTGCGCGATCAGATTGACCCGGACGACATGGTTGACGCTCGTGAAGTCGCCCAAATGCTCGGGTTGCGCCACGCAAACAGCGTCTCGACGTACTTCAAGCGTTACGCGGACTTCCCGGCGCCCGTCTATCAGGCTGGCGCAGGCCGGGCGAGACTCTGGCTTAGGCCCGAAGTCCTACGGTGGGCGCATTCGCGGCGGGGGTGTCGATGACCGTGCCGAGGCCCACGGCCCTCGATCTCTTCAGCGGATGTGGCGGGGGCTCGGTCGGCTTCATTGCGGCGGGCTTCTTAGTCGCTGGCGCCGTCGAGATCGACGCCCATGCAGCAGCGTCGTACGAGTCGCTCACAGGCGTCCGTCCTACGCTGGCCGACGTTCGGAAGGTCGGCAGAGCAGACCTGACGACCTCTCCATCGGGAGAAGTGACGCTTCTGTTCGGCTGCCCGCCGTGCCAGAGCTTCACCATCCTCAGGCGGGGTGGGAAGACAGTGCCACGTGACCAGATTCGCAACGCGCTGCCGATGGAGTACCTCCGTCTTGTGGAGGAGATCCGCCCCCGGCACCTTGCATTCGAGAATGTTCCAGGATTCTCGGAAGGACGATGGGCGGACGCGTTTGCCAACTTCACGACTCGCCTCGAAGTTCTTGGCTACCGGTGTGTGTCCGACGTGGTTGACGCAGCTGACTACGGCGTGCCTCAGCACAGGCGACGTCTGCTCGTCGTGGCCAGTCGGGTCGCCGAGCCGACATTGCCCACCGCAACGCACGGGCCCGGTCGTCTCCCGTACATGACCGTCCGCCAAGCCATCGGGCATCTCCCATCGCTGGCAAGTGGCGAGCGCGACCCGAGCGATCCGATGCACTACGCGCGCCGACACAAGGCCATCGCCGTAGAGCGGCTGACTCACGTCCCGGCAGGTGGTGGTCGTGCTGACTTGCCTCCGCGTCTCCGACTCGCGTGTCACAAGGACCACCGCGGCCACTTCGATATCTACGGTCGCATGCGGTGGGACGCTCCGGCCCCAACGCTCACGAGCGGCTGCACCAACATGACACGCGGACGCTTCGCCCACCCTGAGCAGCATCGAGCGATCACCCTGCGGGAAGCCATGCTCCTCCAGGCGTTTCCGGCGTCTGCCGCGTTGATCGGTGGAGTCGAGGCTGGATCACTCCAGGTGGGAAACGCCGTTCCCCCTCTCCTCGCTCAACGAATCGGCGAGGCCGTACTAGAGATGGAGCGGAAACCCTCGATGCGCAACCAGCGGTCTTAGGAACCATGGCGAAATTTAGAGCCAGCGCGCGAACAGTCGACATGTTGGGTCGGCAACAGATTGCCGGCATCCCGACGGCGATCAGCGAGCTCTTCAAAAATGCGCACGACGCCTACGCATCCCGCGTGGAGGTTGACTTCATTCGCTCCAGATCGCTCTTTCTGCTCCGCGACAACGGATTCGGCATGACCCGTGACGACTTCGAGCGACGTTGGCTCGTTCTCGGCACCGAGAGCAAGGTCGGCGGCAGCGGCATGCGGCCGCCATATCGCCCGCCGGGTCCGGCGCCTCGGGCGGTGCTGGGAGAGAAGGGAATTGGACGCCTCGCGATCGGTGCGATCGGTCCGCAGGTCCTAGTCTTGACTCGAGCGCAGACCGACGACGGCCTCGGCGAGCTCGTAGCGGCATTCGTCAACTGGAGCTTCTTCGAGCTTCCGGGGATCACCCTCGAGGAAATCGAAGTCCCGATCGAGACTTTTCCTGGCGGGACACTTCCTAACGGCGACGACATCCGACACCTCGTAGACCGGTCATTCGACTCGTTTGCTGTGGCTGAGGCTCACGGCGCGACGGTTCCCGATCGCGTGGCGAACGACCTCGCCGCTTTCGCCACGATTGTCGATCCCGCGCAACTGGACGCCCTCCTCGACGGACCGTCGCTCGGAGGCGACGGCCACGGGACCCAGTTCTTCATCTTGCCGGCGAGCGAGACGATGGAGAGAGACATCGATGCAGGTCGCAACATCAGCGATGCCGCGCCGCCGCTGACCAAGTTTCTTTTGGGCTTCACGAACACGATGACGCCGGGCGCACCGCCACCCAAGATCCGGGCGTGCTTTCGAGACTGGCGCACCGACGAGGTTGCCGAGGAATTGATAGCCGACGCGGAATTCTTCACTCCGGATGAGTTCCGCGCGGCAGATCACCACATCTCCGGCCGCTTTGATGAGTTCGGCCAGTTCGTCGGCACGGTGTCGATCTACGGGCAGGACTCCGTCCCGCACGTCGTCGCGTATCAGGGCGCGCATGGGTCGCCGACGGCCTGTGGGCCGTTTTCGCTGGAGGTCGCTGTCGTGCAGGGGGATCCTAAGGAGACGCGCGTAGACCGCGACCTCTGGCCCCAGTTGAACTCCAAGATGAGTCAGATCGGTGGCCTCTACATCTATCGAGATGGCATTCGAGTTCTTCCCTACGGCAACAATGACTACGACTTCATCGACATCGAACGCAACCGAACGAAGAACGCCTCTCGTTACTACTTCTCGTACCGGCGTATGTTCGGAGTAGTTGACCTCGATGGCGTGAGGAACTCCGCGTTGCAGGAAAAGGCGGGGCGTGAGGGCTTCCGCGAGAACAGGGCCTACGGGCAGTTCCGGGAGATCCTCAAGAACTTCTTCCTGCAGACCGCGATCGACTTCTTCCGCGAGGGCGGGAGTGCCTCAGACCTATATCGCGAGGAACAACAGAGGCTCCAAGCCGCTGACGCCGAGCGGCAGCGCCAAGAGCAGCTCCGGTCTCGACGCAGACGGTCCTTCCAGCGTGAGCTGAGTGAGAGGGTGCTCTGGGTGGACGAGGGGCGTCCCGTCGACGCTGCAGATGAGATCGTCTCACGAGGTGAGACCGCGATGCGCGAAGCCGCCGGCATGCGAGATCGAGGAGCGGCGGCGGTCGCATTCGTACAGGCAGAGCAGGAAGCCCGCCGCAACCTTGACCGTGCCCGACAGGAGTATCGGATACGTCCACCGTCGAAGCTCGGCCTGTCGAAGGCCACCAGGAAGGACTGGTTGATCTACAAGGAGTCGATGGACCGTCTCGACTCTGTGGTCTTCGAGCCAGCGTCAGTCCGCCTGTCGGCGGCAGCCGACCGTCTGGCGCGAGAGCTGGAGCTCGCTGTTGACCGAAGGATCCGGCTCCAGGAAGGGATCAACACGACAGCACAAGCCGTGCGATCGGCCGCTCGAACTCGGGCGGCAAGACTCCGAGAGCAGATCGACACCGTCGCAACTAGCTCACGCGAACTCATCGCGTCGACGCTGCACGACCTTGACGTCGCCACGCAAGCGGCCCTCGCGGAGTCGGCATCCCTGGACGTCGCCGCACTGGATGAGGACCACTTCGACCAACGTCGCCGTGAGCTCGCCGCACGGGTCGATGAACTGTTCGTGGAGAAGCTCGCTCGGTTCGAGCAACTCGCCTTCCGCCTGGAACAGACCTCCGCCGAGCTGGAGCGAGAGAGCGACGCCACCGACCTCGAAGAGATCGACCAAGAGGAGCTACTCGCGCTTCGCGAGCGCGCGGATGCTGACCTTGAGTTGATGCAGCTCGGGAGCGCGATTCAGGTCATCAACCACGAGTTTCTGGCGAACGTCAAGGCGATGCGAAGCAACCTTCGGCAGCTGAAGAAGTGGGCTGACCGAAACGCCGGTCTGGGGCGTGTCTATCGCGACCTTCGTGCCAGCTTCGACCACCTCGATGGATACCTTCAGTTGTTCACGCCTCTCCAGAGGAGGCTCTACCGAACAGAGGTCCCGATCTCTGGAGGTGATATCGAACAGTTTCTGCGCGAACTCTTCGCGGAGCGTCTCGAGCGGCATCACGTGACCTTCAGAGCTTCGCTTGATTTCCGAACCCACAGGTTCACGGGCTACCCCTCGACGTTCTACCCAGTGTTCGTGAACCTCGTGGATAACGCGATCTGGTGGGTGAAAGACCGTTCCACCCGAGTCATCCGACTAGACGTCCATGAGGGAGTGATGTCAGTGCGAGACTCAGGGCCCGGCGTCTTGGGGCAGGACCTCGATGACATCTTCGAGTTCGGGTTCACGAGGAAGGACGCCGGACGCGGCACCGGCCTGTTCGTCTCGCGGCAGGTGCTCCGACGCGAGGGCTTCGATCTTCGCGTCCGTCGCGACGAGGAACTCGGCGGAGCCGCGTTCGACCTAGTCCCGACGGCCGACCGCGGAGCGCACGATGGCAACTCGACGGAGTCCGACGAATGACGGCAATCGAGGACCTGTATGTGAGCGCAGCCAATCGCTTTCTGCACAGCGTCGTCGTGGTCGATGACCGGGCACGCCTCACACCTGAGGACGACGACGCCGACGAGGTTGAGGCGGATCTCGAAGACCCCAGTCCCTTTGCTGGCCTCCCACTTTCGGGCACAAAGCCACCCGAACTCGGCTCAGGGGCGAACGAAGGAAGCGATGCCGCCCCGAGACCCGACAGCGGACCCTCCAGCCAGGACGCCCCCGATCCTGAGGATCCACCTCCCGACCCCGAAGACGGCACGGCTGATGAGAACCGGCTCGACGCTGGCCTCCTGATTGAGACCTTCGCGCGTCTAGGTATGGTCTGCTCCGCGATTCGTCCCGAAGGCGCCGCTTCAGATGTCGAGCGGCTCGTCGCTCGAGCCGCGAGTCGATGCGACATCGTGACGGTCGACTGGCATCTCGCGACCCCAGACGACCACGGAGCGAAGGCGCTGGCAGTGGTCAACGAGCTCTCTTCTGAGCAGGACGACGGGCGCCTTCGCTTGCTTGCCGTCTACACGGGTGACCCGCGAGGAGACCAGATCGAGGCGGCGCTAATCGGCCTATCGCGAACCGCTCGGCTCGGGCCGCTCCTTTTCCAGCGCAATTCCACGCGGATTGTGATCTTGTTCAAGGAGAACACTCGGCTTCCCGCCCACTCCACCGGCGAGATCGTGACGGTCGTCGATCTGCCGCAACGGCTGATCAGGGAATTCGCACGGTTGTGTGAAGGCATCGTTCCGGCGACAGCCATGACCGCGTTGGGTGCAGTCCGAGGAAACCTCCACGAGATCCTGAGCGTGCTGCATGGCGGACATGATCGGGCCTTCCTCGGACATCGCCTCGCGCAAGACAACCCCGATGACGCCACCGAGCATCTCATTGAGCTCATCGTTTCGGAAGTCCGATCCGTCATCGACGAAGACGCCGAGACTGCTCGAGTGGCCGGGCACGAGGCACTCATGTTGTGGCTGCAAGATCGTGAGGAGAGCGAACTTGCTGTCTCTACGCAAACGATCGAGACACTGAGTCTCCGCGGCGGTTCGAAGATCGTCCGCAACGAGCTCGGCAACTCGGATGCCGACTACCTCCCGAAGAAAAAGTGGCACCCGACGGCGCTCTTGGCGTCTGGCGATCGCCTGCAAGCGGATGATCTGAACGCGCGTTTGGCGGAACGAATGACGGTTCGCCACCTCTATATGCGGTCATCCCCTAGACGCCTGGAACTAGGAGTTCTGATCGCCGATGCGGATCGCCACTACTGGGTCTGCATTCAGCCGCTGTGCGACAGCGTCCGTCTCGAGAAGGCGACTGCCCGCGTGCCCCTCTTGCCGTGCCGAGCGTCGGAGGACAAAGCCAAGTTCGACCTTGTTCTCTCAGCAGATGACGAGATCCTGCAGTTGGCCCTGAGACCACATCCCTCTGAGATCGAGGTCGTGGAGTTCGCCGTCACGCCAACCACGAAGGACGTCGGCGCGACGTTCGTCGAGGGCGAATGGCGCTTCACATCGAAATCTCGGGGTGCGTATATGTATGTGTCTCAGCTCAAGCCGGACCAGGCACAGCGGATCGTGCAGGATCTCGGCACTACGGCAAGTCGCGTCGGCCTAAACGAGTCGGAGTGGTTGCGCCGGAAAACCAGAGGTGAGCCGACCTGAGTCGAGGTGAGTCCGCGCCAGCGTCTGGATTCCCGGTCCTGCCCCACCCCACCATCACGGGTTGATCTGGCCGGCCTCAAGGCCCGTGCGTCAACTAGGAGGTTCGGCCACGATCCAAGAACCTGACGAGGCTCCGTTGGCGAGTGTGAGTCGTCTGCGACGGTCGCCACCGAGAACTCGAGGCGTGGGACACTCGGCGCGACGGGGCTCACAGCGCCAGCGACCTGTTCGGCTCGGAGGAGTAGACATCGAAACTGGAGGTAGGGCCGGCGGACACCCCACGCCGCCCGGCCCTGTTCACGGGACTCGTGGGCACGAGGGCGAGCACCAAGGGGCGAGCCGCGCCGGGGTCGGGGGCGTGATCGATAACTCTCGCAGCGTCATTCACCTGAGCGAGCGGGAGCGCTCGAGCGAACGCGACGATCGCGGCTTCGAGCGCGTCGTTGGTCATGAGGTCGCGAAGAGCCCGAGGGCGGTCTCGGTGAACGTGTCGACTGCGAAGGATCTGTCGAGGTGGCGGTTGCCCTTTTCGCAGGATGTCTCGGGGGCGAACAGGCAGGCGTGGCACGCTGCGCCGTGGAGGGAGTCTTCGCCGTCGTCTGGTACGTGCTCGGCGCTCATCGGGTCGGATGCGCCAGCTCCACGCTGCGCGCCGCCCTGCGACGTCTCGAAAGACGCAATGGTGTTCCAGCGCCGTGGCCTTGCTACTCCTGCCCGGTGCCTTCTCCGAACGCAACTGTGTCCGCCGCGAGCAGCGACGTGAGCCGCGCGGTTGGGACGAGGAGTCGCCGGCCGACGCGGAGCGAGGGGATCGTGCCGTTGCGCACGGCGTCGTAGGCAACGCCGCGGGAGACTCCGAGGATCGCGGCTGCGCGTTCCACACTGATCGTCGGATGGTCCCGATGGTCGGGGAGTTTCCGCGAGGGTCGAGGTCGCTGCTCTTCGGAGTGCCAGGTCTTTCTCGCGCGTTTGGTCATCGTGCGACCAGCCCGAGTCGGTTTTCCGCGCGCCGGCACCGCTTGCGGATCGCCTCGGCACTGACGCCGAGACTGGCGGCGACCCCGCGAAGGGTTTCGCCTCCGAGGCGTGTGCGGGCGATGAGTGTCGCCTCGTGATCGTCGATGATTCCAGCGTCGAGAGCTTCTCGAACGAGCATGGTCACCTCCTCGCCGGCGCACATCGGGTGCGGGGCGTCGGGCGGCTCGTCGGCGAGGTCGACGCGCCTCGGGGCGAAGGGATACTCGCGCGTGACGTCTTTGCGGGTATCGCGCACGATGTTGGCCGCGATGTAGCGGGGACGCCGGTTGTGTGGATAGCGGCGGATCCGCTCCCAGGCGCATGCCACGACGACGGCATCAACCTCGTCATCGTCGTTGGCGTTCGCGCGGGAGATCGCGATGACCTTCAGTCCTGGGATCAGCGCCTGGAGCACGGCTCGGGCCGCGAGCGCGTCGGTCGGGGCGCGCCGGACAAGCGCGCAGAGGAGTTCGTCGCTCACGGACGGGTGGCCGGGGTGGCGGATGTACGCGACGAGTTCGCGAAGTCCGCTGTGCCCGCGGAACGCGGCGTCGTCACGGGCCCATCGGTTGAGTGTGTCGTCCGGACCCGCTTCGCTCGTCAGGCGCATCCAGTCGTCGTCGAGTTCGCGGAACAGCCTCATTGTTGTGACCTCCTTTGTGTCGGGAGGTGGAGGTTGAATGGGGCGTCTCACGTGCGGTCTCACGGGAACCGGCCTGAACGGCTCACGTGAGCGGCCGGTCGGGTTCGTTCCGTAGATGACGTTGAGGGCCGCTAACTGGGCGGGGCGCAGGGACTCGCGTCACACTCGCGGTGTGGTCGGTCAGCGAGCAGGCGAGCGTCCAGCTGTCGCTGGCTCGTCAGCGGGTTCTGACGCGGCGAGCCGTCGCGTTGGGTTGGTCGTAGCGGCATCGTGTTGGTTGGTCGTGGTCGTGTTGGCGTTCGGGACGTACGCGCTGCGCAGGGCGGCGGTTCGTCTCGCGGTTGATCTCACCGGCGGCGCGGGCGCGTCGGCCTTCTTGCCGAGAGCGTTCCTCGTTCTGCCGCTCGCGACGACTGGCCTGGTCCTCGTCTGGCGTTCCAAGGCGCGCGGCGTTGGCTGGGTCGGCCTCCTCGGCGCTCTGGGTTTGGCGGTCGGGCTCTTCGGCAGCGTCGCCGTGTCCTACGCCACGCCGCCGCCGCTGTCGCTACGCGGCGCGCACGTGCCCGCGCTCGGCGCGATCGCGACCATCGGGAGCGTCTCGTTCGCGCTGGCCGTCCCGCTGCTGGCGGTTGGTGTGCTGCTCGTGTTCGGCAATGGGCGGCTCGGGCGACGTGAGATGGCGGTCGCTCGTGTCGGAGCGGTCGGGGCTGTGCTGGTCGCGCTCGGTTTCGCCCTGCGGCCCGACCGGCTCGTCGTTCTCTACGTCGGTGGCGAGCCGGTGAGTCCTCTGGGGATTCCCCGGTTCGATACGGGCGCGGCGACGTTGCGGTTCGGCGGTGTTCTCGTCGTTGGCGTGGCGGTCGTGCTCGCCGTCGCGTTGTTTGTCCGCCGGTGGCTCGACGTGCCGGCCGCGCTTCGCCTGCACTACGTGCGCGTCGGTGGCGCGGCCGGCTGCTCTGCTGCGTTGGCGGGTGTCGGCACGGTCTCGTCGGTTGCGAACGGGGTCGCGCTTCTTGCGGCTGCTTTAGTGCTGCCCGTCGTGATCGCGAGGGGGGCGCATGCTCTCGCTTCGGCACCTCGACCCGACCCGCGTGAACCGGGGTTCGTGGCGTTGTCCGGGCGATCGGTTGTTGGTGTCGGTTCGTTTGATCGGGCCGTGTCGCTTGGACTTGTCGCCGCCCGTCTTGGCGCGGCGGTGTGGGCGGTCACGCTGTACGTGGGTTTCGACGGCGAGTTCAGCGGTGGCGCGCCCCGCCTCCTCGTCGCCGGTGTGGTGCTGAGCGCGGTAGTGGTCGCCGTGCTGGTGTTGGGCGAGGTGCGACGACCCGACGTGCGCCTTGTTGTCGGCGTCGAGGTGTTGCTCGCGGCGCTCATCGCCATGGTCGACGGGGTGTCGTCACGGGTGGGGCATCTGTTCTCGGGCGCGGCGAGCCTTGGCGGTCCGTGGCCGCAGGTCGTCGTTGTTGCCGCTGGGGTGGTCGGCGGTCCTTGGTTCGGCGCGGCCGCAGGCGCTGTCGTGGGCTTTGGACGGATTGTCGGCGTCCTCGCGAGCGGGACACCTGTGTTCGCGTCTCAAGCGCAGGGCTTACTCGCCTCGTTCGTCGGTGTCGTCGTTCTCGGTGCTGGTGCGGGCGCGGCGTCGCGCTTGCTGCGCGACGCCGAGGCCACGATCGCGTCGGCCCGGGCACGCGACGCCGTCGCCCGCCGCTTGCACGATGGGGTGCTGCAAGCCCTCGCAGTGATACGGCGCCGGTCAACCGACCCGGAACTCGTCGAGCTGGCAGCCGACGCTGATGTCGACCTGCGGTCGTTCCTCGACGCGGGTGAGCTCGATGCCGGTGGTGACCTCGGGCAGGTGCTGCGCTCCGTTGCGGACGACGCGGCTCGTCGCCTCGCTCTGCAGGTCGACTTGGCGATCGACGAACTGCCGCGTCGGGTCACGCCTGGTGTGCTCACCGCGGTCGCCGGCGCGGTCAGCGAAGCGCTGGTGAACGTGGCCAAGCACGCGAAGGTGTCGCGTGCGACGGTGTACGCCGGTCGAGGCGAGGATCGGCGCTTCTTCGTCAGTGTCATCGACACCGGCGTCGGCTTCGACCCTGGCCAGATGACGGAGGGTCGCGGGATCCGAGGCTCGATCAACGAGCGCATGGCCGAAGTCGGTGGCGACGCGACAATGAGGGCGCTCGCTGGTGGTGGAACGGAGGTGTTGGTGTGGCTCCCATAAGAATCGTGTTGGCCGACGATCATCCCGTGTACCGCGACGGACTGCGCCACGAGCTTGGCGCCGGCTTCGACGTCGTGGGCGAAGCGTCCGACGCGCCCGAAGCCGTCGCGGTCGTGCGGGCCACCTCGCCACAGGTTGTTGCGTGTGACCTCGACATGCCCGGCGGCGGCGGACTGGCCGTCGCGGCGAGCGTCGGCGAGGTGACCCGGGTAGTGATCCTCACGGTGCACGAAACCGAGCGCGCCGTGCTCGACGCCGTGGGCGCGGGCGCGGTCGGCTATCTCCTCAAGACCGCGTCGGCCGACGAGCTGCGGGATTGGTTCCGCCGTGCAGCCGGTGGTGAGCCGGTCTTCCCGCCGAAGTTGGCCGCCCTGTTGCTCGGCGAGTTCCGCCTTCTCGCAAGAGCAGCGGGTACGAACCCGCTCACCGAGCGCGAACGCGAGGTCCTGATCCTCGTCGCCCGGGGGATGACTCAGCCTCAGATCGCGGCGCAACTTTTTATCTCGGCGCGCACTGTGGAGAGCCACGTCCGCAACATCCTCACCAAGCTGCACTTGTCGCGACGTGACGAGCTCGTCCGCTACGCCGTCGACCACGGGCTGCGCTGAAGCCGGCGCGGCGCTCGGCCGCGCACGTGGAAATGAGGGCATTCACGGATAGTTCGGAGCCGGGCTGGTGTCGACACTGGCGGCATGGCCACAACCGAACCCACCAGTCCCCGCTCCCGCCGCTTCGTCGTGCGCTGGGCGATCGCTACCGCCGTCGTTGCTGGCGCTGCCCTGGGAGGCTTCGCGCTGCGCGCCGAAAGCTCACGCCGCACGCGGACGCCGGCCGAGGCTCGTCGAACCGTCGACGCCGATCCTCGTAGCGCGGGCTCGATCTTCGCCGGTCTCCCAACCATCTCCGACGCGCTCAGCCCAGCAGGGGAAGCGGCGGCGGCGGATGGCTCCGCTGTCGACTTCCGAGCGTGCGACGCTGCGCCCGCGGCCGACGCGGCTGCCGGCGCAACGCCGGCGTCGTGGGTTCCCTACCGCTCTGTGCTCGCCGAGGCAGGCAGTGTCGAGTTTCGCCATCCAAGCGACTGGGACGTCGTCGAGGACGGTGACCGCATTCGCATCTCGAGTCCCGACGGCATCCACGTCACAGTGCTGACGGTTCCGCTCGGCAAGGGTCGCATCCCGTCGCTGAGCGCGGTCTTCGAGCAGGCCGCTTCCGAAGTACCGGCCATAGAGCTCAACGATGTCAGGGCCATCAGCGTCGGAGGGCACCAGGCGTGCCACGCCAAGGCCCGCGCCGACGGCCAGAGCGGCGAACTCATGGTCGTCGATGGGGGTTCGCTCGTCGCGGTGATAGTCGCGACCTACGAATCCGACATGCCGGCCGAGCTTGCACGCCAAGCCGGCGCCGTCATGACCAGCATCCGCTTGGAGTCGTGACAATGGTCCTGGTGGTCCCGGTGGTCCCGGTGGTCCCGCTGGTCCCGGTGGTCGCTGTCGCGGCGCTGCCGCTGCTGGGCGCCGTCGTGGCGCTCCTCTGGCCCGAACGTCCGGCCGTGCGGGTTGGCGCAAACATTTCAGCTGAGGACGGCCTGCAAGTCGCGCCCGCCGTCACGGAGCCACGACGCCAGAGCAGGGTGGCGGCAACTGTCACTCCTCTCGTCGTTCAAGACGCCAGCGAAACAGCGACCGTTCTTGTCGATCGGCTCGGACGTCCACCCGCCGGCGGGTGGACAGGCACCCAGACCCGCGACGTGGTTGTCTGCAGCGACCCGGACGCTCTGAACGGGCTCTGGACGCTCGTGACCGTCGGGCGTCTCGGCGATGACGACGTCCTCGTCGACTGCGTCGGCGTCGGCGTGCTCGGCCTCACCGGTGATCCGATCGCGGCGCGGGCAACCCTTCGCCGGATGTGGGCCGAGCTGCGTTGGCCCGCCGAGGAAGGCCACGTCGAAGTGATCGGCGTCGGAAATCTCGACGAGTTCCCCGGCGCGCTTGGCCAGCACGACTGGTCGACCGCGCTCGCCCGACTCGAAGCGGCTGCCACAACCGAGGTCCCGGACGCGACGCCGCTCATCGTGCTCGCCGCCAACCTTCCAACAACGCGCGCCGAGGGATCTCGACTCGCGACCTTCGCGCGCGCCGGGCGCGGAGCAGGCGTCGTCGTCGTCGGTCCTTGGTCGGGGAGCTGGTCGCTGAAACACAGCGCCGACACGCTGCGACTCGACCCGATCGGTCTGGACGTCCTTCCCCTCGCCCAGCCCGAGCCAGCCCGCAGAGTCCCGTCACCCGACCCCGCCGACCAAACCCGCCCAGCCGCGGAAGCTGGCGTGGAGGTGTCCGTCCTCGGACCGGTCGAGGTCCGAGGGGTGCACCTCGGACCGAAGGAAACCGAACTGGTCACCTACCTCGCACTCCACCCCGAAGGAGCGACCGAAGACCAGCTCCGCACCGCGCTCTGGCCCGACCGCGTCGCGCCCCGAGGAACGTTCAACAACGTCGTGTCGTTGACCCGGCGCCACCTTGGAACAGACGCGGCCGGCGAGCCGCTCCTGCCGCGCCGTCACGGCGGTCGTTACCGCCTACGTCCCAGCGTCTCCTGTGACCTGTTGTCCGTCGAGCGCGCCCTCGACGCTGCCCGCGACGCGGCAACGCCTGGCCACGCGCTCGACACTCTCGCCGAGGCGCTGACGGGCGTCCGAGGCCGTCCGTTTGACGGCTGGACCGGACCTGAGTGGCCGTTCGAACAAGCCTTCGTGGCACGCGCCGAAGCCACCGTCGCCGCGGCCGCGCACCGGCTCGTCGACCTCGCCCTCGCCGCAGGACGTCCCGAACTGGCGCGCATCGCCGTAGCGCGAGGTCTACAAGCTGTCGCCGACCCGCTACTCGAGGACGACCTCCGCAGGCTGCCCGCAGCCGCGGCTACGGGATCGAGCCCACGACAACTGCGTCTCGAAGAGGGTTGAAACCTGCGCGCGCCGCGGCCATGATCTGTCGATGGCGTGGAGAGCAGCTCGGATGGTCCTGAGGCTTGTCTGGCGCGTCTCGACGGTGCTCGCGGTCGCGCTCACCGCGATCGTCGTTCTTCAACTCTTTCTCGCCCGTGCGACGGTGCGCGCGGTTTCGCGATAGATGCCGATCGACGTCCTGACGGTGGCTGGCAGCGACGGGGGCACGAGCGACGGTGTAGTCGCACGGCCGGTGTCGCGCTATCGCTTGCGTCGACGCGGCAGCAGCGGTAGCCACTGTCGGTCGTCAACGAGACCTCGGTCCCAGATCGCAGTGGCAGTGTGCGCTGGAATGTTGTGGGGAAATGCAACAAGCAAGCCCCTGTTGCCGTAGCCGAGCTTGCGATCTTCGGACTTGGGCTCGTCGTAGCCGCGGGACAGCAAGATGCTCTTGCCGACGTGCGCACACGCGTCAACGAATGATTGCGAGATCTTGCTCGCTGTCACCAACTTATCGAGCGACGGCAAGGTTGGCTCGGGATTCGCAACAGCGACGACGCCATTCATGCCTTGGCCTTGCAGCCAGTCAGCCAAGAGCGCTGGGCCCGTGACAAGCCCGGCGCAGAACGAAAAACCGAGCTCGGCTTCTCGCAGGGTCTTGGCAACCGTCACGGGTAACTCGGTCTGGGAGCGGTCCTCGCCAAGGTCGTAGGAGCGCCCTAAACCAAGCCACGATTCGAGTACATCGACGACTTGTCGTCCAGAGCCGATGAAGTCGTCCACCAGAAGGATCCGCTCGGCGTCCGGCGGGACCTCTGTCAAGTTGACGACTCTGAGGCCGTGGGTTTCGGCGATGTCGTTAGCGAAGTAGCTGACGATGCCGCCCGAGTCCTTGGCCGAGCCGATCGGACACACGTAGGCGCCCACGTACGCGGGGTTGTCCGTCACGAAGCTGACAAGTGCGGTCACTAGGTCAGCGCGTTTGAAGAACCTCATCGACTCCAGCGCCACGATCACGTCGGTATACAACTCGGCGTTTGCGAACTGGCGTGCGAATTCTCGCACTCCCCGAGGCGTGAGCGGTTCCTGCGGAGCGTCATCCTCGTGAGGTGGCGAGAATTCGGATCCCGCCAGTAGGAACCTCGCGATGGTCTGACCCATCGCGGCCATGGTCAGCTCGGGGGGCATTGGCCACAGGTCGGACGGGAGGTCGGCGTAGAAGCCAGCCTCGAAGAGTTGTTGCCGCATCTTGCTTACGGCGGCGGTGTCTATTCCTTCGGTCGTCGCGCGGTCCTCAGCAGCTACGCGAACACCGAACTTTCTACGCACGACGAGTTCGGCGGCCAAGTACGTCGGCACGGCTATACATCGAGGGGCGAAGACGTAGCCAACGTCACGGTTGACGAGGTATTGATCAGACCAACCCTCCGTATCTGGAAAGTCATCGCGAAAGCGACGAACTGATCCTTCGCTGGTGATCAGCAGCGCCCGCGACAACAGACTTCGTCCCTTCGGCGACGACGGCGGATCGATCCAGACGTAATTCTTGAGGCGAGGTTCCACCAGACCCGCTAGCCGTTCGGGTTGTCCGACCACGTCGAGAATCTTGCGGATGACGTCTGCGATCTCCCCAGCGATGTCGCCGCGCTCGTTTCGGCGGTTTAGCGCGCCGCGCAGCGACTGCAGTGCGACCATCTGATCGCGTTCCGTGGCGAGACCAACCGACTGAGGCGAGTGTTCCCATGCGAAGCTTCGGACGAACAATTCTCGGAGCCGCAGCCGCTTGATGATGTCCGCTGCCACATCCGCCTTTCTTGGTTCCAGCGTGCCGCTCGACAGCGTGCCGAGCACAGCCGCGTCCAGGTCGAGGAACTGCTCGTCCGTGAAGCGCAACGGCAGCAACTCGACCGGACCGAGCTTCCCCCCCATCACCGTTAGTACTGATGCCACCATCGCCTCGGAGGCTCTCACCTTCTGGTGTCGATAGACCTTGTCGTGCAACAGCGCACGAGCCAGAGCGAGTTCATCGAGCGTCCGTGCGCCCGACTGAGCGACTCCTGTGATCAGGTACGCGATACCGCGCTCTTGCACTCGGCGCGAGATCTCTTCGGGTAGGTCTCGCCAATTTACTGGGGCGACGCGGAGCTTTCGGGTTAGTCGAACGATGTCGACGACGTTGGGCGTTCCGGTGTAAACGGCATCCCGCTTCAGGTAATCGAGCTTGTCGGCATCGAACGGACCGGTGATGACCTCATGGAGAAGCGGGACGTCTTCCGAGATCGGAAGCCCGATGATCGCGCTGCTCATGAACTCCGCCGGATCGTGGGGCGGCGGCGCTAGAGCGGATTGGGTCCATGCAAAGTTGATGAGATCTACGAACGCCGGGGAGCGAATCATGAAGTACGCCGCCATCTCGCTGAGGTGAGGCTCTTCGACGCGCATCTCGTTCGCGAAGGCCCGCTCGAGCTGGTTGACGCTGCGGTCGCCCGCCAAGGCGTTTTCCGAGACGTGTGACATGAGGCCGTGGCCGATGTCGTGGCACATCGCCGCCAGACGCAACAGCTGCTCCAGCTCTGCTGTGATGACGGCCGGGCCGCGTATGTCGACTAGCGCCGTACGGATGGCTCCCACGAGCATGGACGTTTGGTGAAGCACACCCAGCGAGTGTTCAAGGCGGGAGTGCATCGCGCCGGGGTACACGAGATGCACGACGCCCAGCTGTCGAATCGTGCGGAGTCGCTGTACGAGCGGCGAGTCAAGGAGGACGACCTCGGGCGGCGTGAGGTGCACCGTGCCCCAGACCGGGTCGTTCAGCTCCTTACTGCGGAACTTTCGCTCGGCGGCGACTCGCGGCCCATAGGAACCTAGGCAGTTTTCAGTAAAGCGAGTAATGCCGTCGGCGTACGCTTTGAGGGCAGCCTTCTCTTGCTCCGCTCGTGCCACCACAGCAGCTGAAGGTTACGCGGCCAGAACTAAGAGACTGTTGCCGGACGTCGGTAGTGATCGACAAAACTAACGGCGAGTTGCGCGTACAGCTCCTGACCTCCGGGAAGCTCCGCGGTGAGGAGCTGCGCCCACTCCGGATCAATGGTGATCTTGATGCGGCGGAACGAAGGGTTGATCCGTCCGACAAGCCTGGAAGCGATTGCTTCTCGAATCGCGTCCTGAACCACGGTCGAGTCGCCGTGGACGGCATCAGGGATGATCTGGAAATCCACGTCAAGGTCGATGGCGTCGGCTCGATCCAGGACCTCCTGGTACACGGCTGCGAACGCTTCGTCTACACGGGTGTCGTTCAAGTCAAGGACCCGCTCGCCACGGAGTGAAAGCGCCGCCAGGATCCCAGTCATGAAGTCAACAGCGGTCAGGGTTCCGCTCATGTCGGCGCTCCCATCCGCATCACAGATCCGCACACTATCGACCGCGCGCGCTCCAAAGTAGACGCGCTAAAGCGCGAAATACTAGGGCCGCACTTGAATAGCATATTTGTAGTTTGACACGCTTTCTTGCGTGAATCAAGAGGTTACTACGTTTATACCGAACATACGTTTGTCGCGCCAAAGCGCGAAGCATGTGGCGACTCGAGTCGTCGCGCTCAGGACTGAGCGCGACTGGACGACCGGTCGGCTGGCTCGTGAGTTGGGCGTCAGATGGAGCAGCCTGAAGAAGATCGAGACTGCGGCGTCGCTGCCCTCGCTTGGCATGTTGATTGCCCTTGTCAGGGTTTTCGAACTGTCCTCTGTTGAGGAGGTCCTCGGCGAGGGACGCTTGGGAACGTCCCTCCTTCTGGCCCTTGAAGTGGAAGCGAGACGAGACGCCCACATCCGGCTGGACTCGATTGTCACCGACTGACGCGCGGGTGGCGATCGAACTGAGGTCGTCCTGCTTCGGCCAATCTCCCGGGGCGCAAGTCGGGGACCTAGGCACGTGGCGCGACGTGGAGCACCCGGCGGACGGCTTGAACGCGCTGCGCGTCGAGCGTGCGGAGCGATACGTCTTGGCCGGTTCGGGGAGCGACGAGGATTTTGCCGCCGCCGGAGTAGATGCCGACGTGGCCGAGGTCGTGGACTTGTCGGCCGCCGCGGCTGAACACGAGGTCGCCGACGGCGAGTTCGTTGATCGACACGGGGATGCCGATGTTGATTTGGTCGGCGGTTGTGCGGGGTACGGCGATGCCGGCTTGGGCGTACGCCCATTGGACGAGCCCGGAGCAGTCGAACCCGGTCACTGGGCTGGTGCCACCCCAGACGTAGGGCACGCCGAGCACGGACATGCCCGCCGCGATGATTCGGTCGGGTGAGCCGGGGACGGTCGCTCCTCGAATGGCGACGACGCGTGCGGTCGTGTCGGCGGCTGGCGCGGCGTAGAGGCCGTAGGCGGCGGCGCGGGCGAAGACGGCTTCGACGTAGGCCTGTGATCGGTTGTACGCGAAGAGGGCGTCGGCGAGGTCGGCGTCGGGTCCGGCGTCGGCGCAGAGTTTGCGTGCCGCGGTGTGGATGGCGTCCCAGGCGTTGTCGGGTGACGGTGCCGTTCCGGCGGGGCGGCCGGGGGCGAGGGTGGCCCACCGGGCGAACGTGGTGCGCAGGAACTGCATGGGGCCGTGGGCGCGGGCGTAGCCGTCGGGTTCTCCCGGGTCTCTGATGAGGGCGCGGCCGTCGCGTCCGTCGAGGGCGACGCCGACGATGGGAGGTTTGACGTCGCCGGTCGCGGGGTTGGCGCGGCCACCGGCGTGGCGCGACTCGATGTAGCCGACCCCGGCGACGATCTGCCATGGCAGCCCGGGGCATGCGGCCGCGGCTTGGCGGTAGACGTTGAGGAGTTCGGCGGGGATCTCGGCGATGGCGACGGCGGAGGCCGCGTCGGCGTATGGCGGGGTTTCGGGTCCGGTCGCGGCGGTGGCGACGGTGAGGACCAGCGCGAGGGGCGCGGCGACGACGAGGGCGAGGAGTCGTTTCATGTTCCCCCAAAGCCC
>Ga0183260_10001749_pt1 | contig 18054 bp, 18 predicted proteins | sample AntDrymUQ4972206_2_FD_129768 | JGI IMG/M metagenome (GOLD analysis project Ga0183260, IMG submission 129768) | Polar desert sand microbial communities from Dry Valleys, Antarctica - metaG UQ497 (22.06) (version 2) (version 2) | ecosystem: Environmental > Terrestrial > Soil > Desert | place...
CAAGCTGATACCGTCCACTGCGATCGATCCCTTGCCGACGATGAGGGAACCGAACGTCGCTGGGAACGCCACGGTCAGCCTGTAGGACTCCCCCTCCGGCGTGATTGCGGTAATCGAGCCGGTTGCGTCCGCGTGGCCCTGCACGAAATGTCCACCGATCCTGCCGTCAGCGCGCATCGAACGTTCGAGATTCACTGTCGATCCTGCCACGAGCGAGCCGAGTGTCGTGACCCGTGCGGTTTCGGGTGCAACGTCGGCGTCCATCGCGTCCCCCTCGGTCCCCACCACCGTCAGGCAGACCCCATTCACCGCGACGCTCTCACCGAGCGCGAGTTCCCCGGCAAGTGAGGTGCTGATGCGGACCCGGAAGCCCGACGAGGTCGGCTTCACGTCCGCAACGTGCCCGAGGCTTTCAATCAGCCCTGTGAACATAACCCTCCAGGAGAATGTCGTCGCCGAGGTGCCGGGAATCCTGCCAGGTGATGCGGGACGAGTTCCTGATCGTCGCACCAAGCCAGGGCAGGCCGGCGTCGCCGATCGTGCGAGGCGCCACCAGTATCTGGACGCGGTCGACCAGGTCCGCGTCCCAGAACGCGCGGTGCAGCGATGGTCCGCCTTCGACAATGACGGAGGACGTGCTGCTCGCGCCGAGCGCCGCGACGGAAGCGTCGAGGGAGCGGCCGCTGTCGATCACCTGGATCGTGGCCCCAGCGTTTTCCAGTGCCGCGAGGCCAGCAGGATTCGTCGCGACGCCCTGCCGGCTGGTCACGATTATGACGGGGCCCTCTCCGAGCGTCGAGAAGAGACGCGCCGCAGGCGGCGTTCGCAGGCGTGAATCATAGACAACGCGCGTCAGAGGACGATGACGATAGGCCAAGCGCGCGGTCAGCATCGGGTCGTCCGCGAGGACGGTCCCAGAGCCAACGGCCACGGCGTCCACCTCGGCGCGTTCACGGTGGACATATCGATTCGCCTTCGCTCCTGTCAGAAGCGTCCTGACACTCTGGCCCGCCGACACCATGCCGTCCTCGCTGATCGCAACCTTGATCGTGATGAACGGCCGGCGGCGGCGCACGATCGAGAAGAACGGCGCGTTCAGCTTTGCGGCCTCCTCCGCAAGTACCCCGGAGGTTACCTGGAGTCCTCTCGCCCGCAGGAATCGATTGCCTCCGCCGGCAATCGGGTGTGGCTCCTCGTTCGCGACGACGACTCGAGCGATGCCGGCCGCTGCCACGAGTGGTGCGCAGGGACCAGTACGGCCGACATGCGTGCACGGCTCCAGCGTGCAATAGAGCGTGGCGCCACTCGATCGATCGGCGGCGTCCGCAAGAGCGTGAACCTCCGCGTGCGGACCGCCGGCGAATTCGTGCGCGCCGCGACCGACGATCACACCGTCACTATTGACGACCAGCGCACCGACCATCGGGTTGGGTGAGGTTCGTCCACGGCCTCGTTCCGCGAGCGCCAGCGCTTGTCGCATGTAGAACGCGTCGCGATCAGCGGCCATCGATGAAGCCGGTCCGGGTCCGCAGACTACGAAGGCCGGTCGCCAAAATCCTTCACTTCGAACAGCGCCTTCACGTACTCGTCCGCGGAGAACGGGATCAGGTCGTCAATCCCCTCCCCGACCCCGACGTATCGGATCGGCAGCTTCAGATCGTGGGCAATCGCGATCACGATGCCGCCTTTCGCCGTGCCGTCCAGCTTGGTGAGGATGATGCCGTTGACGCCCGCAACCGCCATGAACTCCCGTGCCTGCGCCAATCCATTCTGCCCAACCGTGGCATCGAGAACCAGGAGCACTTCGTGGGGCGCGTCGGCAACTTCCTTGGTGGCAACCCGTCGAATCTTGTCCAGTTCCGACATCAGGTTGACGCGGGTGTGCAGGCGTCCTGCTGTGTCCACCAGCACCACGTCCCGGCCGCGCGCCTTGGCGGCAACCAGGGCGTCGAAGACCACCGCCGCCGGGTCCGCACCGGTGCGGGCGCGCACCATGTCGACTCCGGCGCGGTTCGCCCAGATCTCCAACTGCTCGACGGCCGCGGCGCGAAACGTATCGGCGGCGCAGATCATCGGGACGCGTCCCGAATCCTTGATCAGGCGCGCGAGTTTACCGACGGTCGTGGTCTTCCCCGTCCCGTTCACGCCCACGATCATCATCACATGCGGCTTGTGCGCCTGTGAGATGGGCCGCTCGGCATCACGCAGAATTGAGTGGATCTCTTCGGTCACGAGCGAGCGGAGCGACTGCCCGCTGCGACGCTTTGCCTTCACTGCCTGGACGATCTGATCTGATGCCGCGACGCCGATGTCGGCGGAGATCAGGGCCTCCTCCAACGCCTCCATGGTTTCGAGATCGACCGGGCGGCTCCGGCGATCCGGCTCGTCGGCGCGGTTGACGACTTCGTCGAAGCGTTCGACGAACTGCTCCTTGGTGCGCGTCAGCGACTGCTTGATACGATCGAAAAATCCCATGAATTAACCGTCAACCTCCGCGCGCTGCCGGCGGCCCATCAGGGCCTCGACGGCGTCCAACGGTAAACATTGCCCATCGAGTACCGCCTGCATCTGCGCCGCGATCGGCAACTCGATGCCGTGCCTTGCACCGAGCGCCAGCGCGGCGCGGGTCGTCCGCACACCCTCGGCCACCATCCGCATACTGCTGAGAATGTCGTCCAGCGATCGCCCCTGGCCGAGCGCAACGCCCACCTGGCGATTCCGGCTCAGGCTTCCGGTGCACGTCAGCACCAGGTCGCCCAGGCCGCTCAGCCCCGCGAGTGTGTCGCGTCGTCCGCCCTCGGCGAAGGCAAGCCTGGAAATCTCGGCGAGTCCGCGAGTGATCAGCGCCGCGAGCGTGTTGTGACCGAGACCCAGCCCCTCGCTGACACCGGCCGCAATTGCGATCACGTTCTTCAATGCGCCGCCGATTTCGACCCCGGCCACATCGGCGTTCACATAGAGCCTGAGGCCCTGTCCGCGGAAATGTTCCTGAACGGCGGCGGCCGCGGTTGCGTCGGTGGACGCAGCAATCATCGCAGTCGGCAGGCCACGGGCAATTTCGAGCGCAAAGCTTGGCCCGGAGAGGACGACGACGCGGCAGCATCCGGCGGTTTCACTTTCGATGACCTGCGACATCCGCTGGAGCGACTCGACTTCGATGCCCTTCGTCGCGCTGACGAGAACCGCGTCGCTCAGGAACGGTGTCGCACGCGTCACGACGGCACGGAACCCGTGTGACGGGACCGCGACCACCACGAAGCGAGCGCCCGAGAGCGCCTCCTCGAGCGAAGCGGTTGCAGCGATTCGATCCCCGAGCGGGATGCCGGGCAGATACTGCGCGTTCGCGCCGGAGGATCGCAACACTTCGACGTACGCTTCGTCACGAGCCCAGAGGCGGACGTGATGTCCCGCGTTCGCGAGGTGAACCGCAAGTGCCGTGCCCCAGCTCCCCGCGCCAAGGACCGCAGTTGTCTTCATGCCCGCGCCCCCATGCGCCGTTCGGTACCGCGACGCAGGCGCGACCAGTTGGTCCGGTGCCGGAAGAGGATCAGGACCGCGGTGCCGGCAGCGACGAGGATCACCGACAGCGGCGCGCCGACGATCCAGGCGGCCGGCGGCAGTGCGAGCGTCGCGGCGATTGACGCCAGCGACACGTAGCGCGTAATCCACGCGATGATGAGGAACAGCCCGGCCGCCATCGCGGTGGCGCCTGGTGACAGGACGGTAAAGACGCCGGCTGCCACCGCGACACCCTTGCCGCCGTGGAACCGCAGCCACACGGGATAGACGTGGCCAACGACAGCTGCCGCGCCACTGAGCGCGATGAGTGCGGTGCCGCCCGCGAGCATGTGCGCGATCGCCACCGCGCCAATCCCCTTCGCCACGTCCAGGGACATGACAATGACCCCGCGCCAGGGTCCCGTCGTGCGCAGGACATTGGCGGCGCCAACGTTCCCGCTGCCGGCGATGCGGACGTCGATGCCTTTGAGGCGCGCCAGCAGGTACGCGAACGGCACGGAGCCAGCCAGGTACCCGAGGAGGATCGGGAGCATTACGTCAATGGTACTCGCAGCAGGGGCTCATACGCTGCCCCGGTGGGAGACGTGCGGCTGCGAAAGACGATCAAGTGATCGATGCGACAGCCACCGGCGTCCGCTTGCTCGTGCGTGACACCGTGACGAATAGCGGCGCGGGCGACGCCCTGCGGCGGCTCTTTGATACGGGCGATCGTCAGGTGCGCGGAATACGCTCTGCCCTCCGGTCTGAAGCCCCACGGCTGGAGGCGCGACCCCACTTCCTCGTGCAGCAATGCCAGCCCTTCCAAGCCCTTCGTCACGCCCATCCAGAGCACTCGTGGTGGTCCCGAGGGCGGGAAGGCGCCGAATCCGGACACTTGAAGGTCGAACGGGGGGATCTGGATCGAAGGGGTCAAGGCGTCGAGCACCGCTCCGGCCCGCGGATCGGACACCTCGCCGAGAAACCAGACGGTCAGGTGCATGTGGCCCGGAGGGATCCAGCGGATCCCGCGGGACGCACCGACGTGTTCAAGCCGCTCGCGCAGCCGTTCGGCGCCGCGCGCGGCGCCGGTCCTCACCTTGTCCGATGGAAGTGCGGCAACGAACAGGCGCACGGCTCAGGGCCGTGCCGCCGAGGCCGCGAGCAGGAGTCGGCGAACGCCTTCGATGGCGGTCTGTGTCGCCTGGAACCGCACCATGTCGCGGCCGCCGGGGAACACATGCGTGCGAACCGAAAGCGGATGGCCTGTGACGCGCGTCGCGATGACAACGGTGCCGACAGGCTTGGCGTCGGTGCCACCTGACGGCCCGGCAATCCCTGTGATCGCCACGCACACATCCGCCTGCGTTCTGTCGTGAACACCGTCCGCCATGGCGGCGGCTGTCGGTTCACTCACTGCACCGTGAGTCTCGATCGCTGCCTGATCGACGCCGAGCAGTTGAACTTTGAGCTCGTCGCTGTAGGCGACAACCCCGCCGCGAACGTACCCTGAACTGCCGGCGACATCAGTCATCCGCGCCATCAGCAAGCCGCCCGTACACGATTCCGCGGCCGCAAGTGTGAGTCCGCGCGCCTGCAGCAGTTCCCCGACTACGTGCGGCAGCTGCCGTCCGTCGGTGCTGAACGCAAAAAGCCCGAGAGCCTTCACCAGTTCGCCACGGGCATCATCGAGAGTCGCCGTCGCACCCACTGCGTCGGCTGAACGCAGCGTCAGGTGCAACTCAACTTGTCCTGGCGTTGCCAGGACCGTCGTCTCGATCGGCTCGGGAGCACCGCGCCACCGAGCGTAAAGCGGCTGCGTGAGCTCCTCGACGTGCGATTCCGACAATCCCGTTGTAAAGATCGAGACGCTGTGGAGGCGCGCCAGGCCGGCACGGGCGCCAAGCAAGCCGTCCGGCTGACAGAGCGCGTTCAACATCGGTTGCAGCTCGCGCGGCGGGCCCGGGAGCAGGATCGCGATCTTCTCTCCGGCGGTGATGAACAAGCCTGGTGCGGATCCGTTCGGGTTGTTCAGCGCGGTAGCGCCTTCAGGCACCATGGCCTGCTTCCGATTGAGCGCCGGCATCACCATCCCGCGTCGTGCGAACCGATTGCGGATCCCCGCGGTAATCGCCTCGTCTTCCGACATGGAGATTCCGAGCGCGTCGGTCACCGCCTCGCGCGTCAGGTCATCGTCAGTGGGCCCAAGTCCGCCAGTGACGACGACGAGGTCGCTTCGAGTGATGGCGAGTGCGAAGAGATCTCTGAGCAGGGCGCGATCGTCGCCGACAACCGCCTTGGCCTTCAACGGAATGCCCAGCGCTGCGAGCGTCCGGGAGATGAAGAGCGAGTTCGTGTCGAGCCGCGTGGAACCGAGGAGTTCGCTTCCGACCGCGATCACTTCGGCGCTTCGCAGCTCGGCGGTCATGCGATCCAGCCTGGAACCAACCAGAGCAGCAGTCGCAGTGAGACGTTGGCGTACACCGCCGCCATCGCGTCGTCTGCCATGACCCCGAGACCGCCGTGCAATTCTTCGAAGCGTCCCGCTGGATACGGTTTGATCACGTCGAAGACGCGGAAGAGAACGAAGCCGGCCAGGATCCCGGACCATCCGAGGTTCGGGATGAATGCGAGCGTCATCAGCATGCCGACGACTTCGTCCATCACGATCGGGCCGGGGTCGACGCCGCCGAAATATCGTTCGGCCGTTGTTCCGGCCCAGACGCCAACGGCGAAGAGGCCGAGGATCATCCCGACTTCGACAACCGGCGAGCCGGTCCACCACACCAGCGCGTAGAACAGCAGCCCGGCCGCGGAGCCCACGGTACCGGGCGCGAATGGGAAATAGCCGCAGTATCCGACCGTCGCGATGAAGACAGCGAGTCGGGTCACGCTTTCACGACACGAGTGTGAGCCAGGCGGTCGTGGACGCCTCTGCGGTCGCTGCCGATCAGCACGGGCAGAAACCCGAGCCCGGCGGGCAGGGCCGAGAGCAGATAACCGAGAGCCCTGAGGGCCGATGGACCGACCGGAACCCGGTCCGTCCAAGCGTCTTCCTCCGAGGTGACAACGCGAATGCCGGTCAGCATCTTGCCGATGGTCTGTCCGCCGACGGCGGTAAACGCCGCGACATAGCCGCCGTTGAGCAGCACCAGGAACGCAGCAAACGGCACGACCGGAATCGCTGCCGCATCCGCGAACTGCAGGCCGCAGATCCTGAGCGTGAGGCGAAGGACGATGGCGTCCATCCCGACGATGAGGCCAAGATCAATTACGGCGGCCAGGATTCTCGGAACAATCGGCGCCAGTTCGGCCGAAACGGCAGCATGCGTCGAGGCCGTCCGACGGACCGGCGCAGCCCGCTGCACCGGCGCGTCATCGTCCTCTTCGACCTGCTCGTCTGTGCCCTCGGCATCGTCGTAGTCGTAGTCGTCCTCGGGCGCGAGGTCGAGCTCGAATTCTTCGAAGACCGGACGTTGAGGCTCGGGCGGACGCTGGATCGCCGTGGATTTGCGCACCGAGACGGGTACCCGCGGCACGGCCGGAAGCTTTACCAGGGGCGCGTCATCGTCCCGGCTGCCGCTCCGAAATAGCGGAAGTTCGCCCGACGCAGGCGCGCCTGTCGTCTGTTCGCGACGCGGATTCGCCGGCTGTGGCGTCGGAACCGAGCGCACCGGAGGCATGGGCGCGGCGATCGGAGCATCCAGATCCGCGAGGGAAAGATCCGCAAGAGGTCCGGAGGGTTCCTCTGTCCGGATCGGCAGGTCGAGGACGTCCTCGTCCACCGATAGAGAGAACTCGTATCCGCAGTTGCGGCAGCGGTCGCCGTTATCGAAGCTGATGTACTGACACTTCGAGCACCTCATGGGCGGCGAGACTCGATGTCGTTTGGCGAGCGGCGGCCCGATCGTGCGGCCGCCAGTAGTTGCCGCTGGATCAGGGCAGTCAGTGCGTCGGCGCGTGGCCGCAACGGATCGCCACCTGGAACGGCTTCAAGCGCCGCGAGCGCGTCGTGCAGCTGTCCGCGGACGCGGAGCGATTCGCCGCGGGAGAGCGCGACCTCCGCAATGGAAGGCACTGGCAAGGTCGCCTTCAGCGTGGACGATGACCGCTGGTCGGCGGCCGGAAAGAGCCAGCTCACGACGCCGCCCTGAACGAGCAGACCGAGCGCCACGGTCGCGAGGAGCAGCCCGGCGAGGACGCCTGCCCCAATCCAGCGCCATCGCGCGAAGCCGACGGCTGGCGGGGTCGGCCGAACGACCGCCGCGCGCGATTCAGCGCCGCGTGTAACGCGCCCCGGGGCGGTCGCAAGCTCGACCCGTTCGATTCGCGCGAGGAGCGCAAGGGCTTCATCCGCTGACGCGCCGTGCTCCACCGCGGCAGCGACCAGGCGGCGTGCCGCTTGCGCGTCTCCCCGGTGAAGCGCCGCATTTCCGGTGTGGAGCAGCTCATCACCTTTTCGCTGCCGCTCGGCGACAGCACTGCGCGCCCGTTCGATGTAGGCACGCGCCCGTGCATGACCGCGGTCGATGAACAGTACGCGCGTCCACACGTTGATCGCGAGTTCGTGCTGTTCAGAAAAGTAATGATCGAGCCCCGCGAGCAGGAGCTCTTCGATGCGCGCGTCGCGGTCGCGTTCTGGCACGTCTGCCGCTGTCGGCAGACGGTCTGAACGGAGCGGGTCGGTCATGTCGGTGAATTATAGTCTTGCCATGGCCATTATCGAGTCGATTCCGAACCTCAGCGAAGGTCGCCGTCCAGAGATCATCGCGCGCCTGGCAGAGGCGATCACGCGAACACCAGGCGTTCGGCTCCTCGACTTGTCGTCCGACGCGTCACACAACCGCTCGGTCTTCACGATCGTTGGTGACGCACCGTCGCTGAAAGCCGCGACACTGGCACTCTTCGAGGTCGCCGTTGAGACGATCGACCTGCGCACCCACAAGGGGGAACATCCGCGCCTCGGCGCCGTCGACGTCGTCCCGTTCGTGCCGATCGAAGACGCGACGACCGAGGATTGTGTCGCGCTGGCAAAGGACGTGGCCGCGACGGTCGCGGAGCGCTTCGTGCTGCCGGTGTTTCTCTACGAGGACGCGTCGAAGAACCCGGCGCGAAAGAACCTGGAAGATATCCGCCGCGGCGAGTTCGAAGGTCTCGCCGCGAAGATGGGCACACCGGGCTGGACGCCTGATTTTGGTCCCGCGCAGCCGCACGAATCAGCCGGCGCGTCGGTCATCGGCGCACGGATGCCGCTCATCGCCTACAACATCAACCTGAACAGCGACCGGCTGGATGTCGCGAAGAAGATCGCCGCTGCCGTCCGGCACAGCACTGGCGGACTGCGCTTTGTAAAGGCCATGGGCGTCATGCTCGAAGACCGCAAAATCGCGCAGGTATCGATGAACCTGACCAACTATCAGAAGACGCCGGTCTTCCGCGTGTTCGAGATGGTGAAGCGCGAGGCGGAGCGCTACGGGGTGACGATCCTGGAGAGTGAGATCGTCGGCCTGGTCCCGTCAGCGGCCCTGCTGGCAAGCGCCGAATACTACCTGCAGATCGAGGGCTTCAGCGCGAACCAGGTGCTCGAGAACAAGCTGAGAGCCACCGCGTAGGTTCCTATTCCCTTTTCCATCTACCACCCTCCATCCGTCATGCGCTCTCCTCTTCCCGGCGCGACGGTATGATTCCGAACCCTTTCATCTTGCGATAGAGGTTGCTGCGTTCGACGCCGAGCACCTCCGCCGTCCGCGAGATGTTTCCGGCCTGCGCGGCGAGCGCCTTCAGGATGTAGTCGCGCTCGAAGCGATCCCGTGCCTCGTGCAGCGTCACGACCTCTTCGCTCGTCACCGTGACATCACGGACGCTGCGGCCATCGAGGAAGGCGAGATCTTCCAGCGTGATCAGTTCGCCCGGCACCATGATGATCAGGCGCTCGATGACGTTTCGAAGTTCGCGGACGTTACCCGGCCATCCGTAACTGCGAAGGCCGGTCGCGGCGCCGGTGTCGAAGCGCTTCGGCCGGCGCCCATACTCGCGCGCGAGTTCACCCATGAAGTGATCGGCGAGGACGGGGATGTCGGAGTCGCGGTCACGCAGAGGCGGCACGTACACGGGGATGACATTCAGGCGGAAGTACAGGTCCTCGCGGAAACGTCCGGCGCGAATCTCGGTCGGCAGGTCTTTGTTCGTGGCTGCCAGTACCCGGACATCGACCTTGACGCTGTTGGTGCCACCCACTGGCTCAACCACTTGTTCCTGGAGCGCGCGAAGGACCTTCGCCTGGGTCTTCAGCGTCATGTCGCCGATCTCGTCGAGGAACAGCGTCCCGCCGTCCGCCAGCTCGAACTTCCCACGGCGATCGGCGACCGCGCCGGTGAAGGCGCCTTTCATGTGCCCGAAGAGTTCACTCTCGATCAGCTCTTCGGGGATGGCGGCGCAATTCAGTTCGATGAAGGGCGCGTTCCGCCGCCGGCTCAGACCGTGGATACTGCGCGCCACGAGTTCCTTGCCCGTCCCGTTCTCGCCGAAAATCAGGACCCGCCCGTTCGTCGGCGCCGCCATCGCGATCTGTTCGCGCAACTGCCCCATCGCGTAGCTCTCCCCCACCATCGTCAACCGCTTGTCGACGGTGGCGCGTAGAGCGCGGTTCTCGGCCTCGAGTCGACGCTGCCGGACCGCATTGCCAATTACCAGCACAGTCTTTTCCAGCGACAGCGGTTTCTCGACGAAGTCATAGGCGCCGAGCTTGATGGCGCGCACGGCGGACTCGATGTTCCCGTGTCCTGAGATCATCACGACCGGAGAGTCGACGCGACGGTGACGGAGCTTCTCGAGTGTGGCGAGGCCGTCCATGCCGGGCAGCCAGATGTCCAACACGATCACGTCGAAGGCAGCGCGGATGACACGGTCGAGACAGGCCTCGCCACTGTCCACCGCTTCGACGGCGTACCCTTCGTCACGCAGGACGCCGCCGAGGGCGCTGCGCACACCGGCCTCGTCGTCCACGATCAGGACGGTCGGCCTCATGAATCGGTCCCTCTGGTGTTCAACATGGCAACTCGATGTTGAAGATCGTACCCGACGGGACGTTATCGGCGACGTCAATCGCGCCGCCGTGTTCGGCGATGATCCGTCTCACGATGGCGAGGCCGAGGCCACTGCCGCGCCGTTTGGTCGAGTAGTACGGCATGAACAGCTTGTCGCGGTCCTCCGCCGGGATGCCTGGGCCATTGTCGGCGATCGTGACGCGGACGACGCTGTTGACCGGATCGTGATGGGTTCCGATTTCAATCTCAGGCGCGCGGCCATCGGGCCGGGGACCTGCGGCAGCGCCGCCGAGTGCTTCGACCGCGTTGTCGACAAGGTTGATCACCACGCGGCGGATCTGCTCGGCGTCGATCCGAACGAGCGGGACGCCCTGGCCCAATCGGCTGCTGAGCGTGATGTCCTTGAACAACCCTGCATACAGCGACATCGTTTCGGTCAGCACGACATTGAGATCGGTTGGCGTCGCTTTCGGCGCCGGCATGCGCGCAAACTGCGCGAACTCGTCGACCAGCGCTTTGAGCGAGTCCACTTCCGTGACAATCGTGGAGGTGCACTCGTCGATCAGGGCGCGGGCGTTTGGGGGCGCTGTCGCGAATTGGCGGCGCAGGCGCTCCGCGCTCAACTGGATCGGCGTGAGCGGATTCTTGATCTCGTGCGCCAGCCGTCGGGCCACGTCACGCCAGGCGGCGACCCGCTGCGTCCGAATCAACGGCGTCACGTCGTCGAACACCAGGACGGTGCCCGCGGGCGAACCGTCGCCGGCCGGCAACAGCGTCGCGGCGGCGGCGAGGTGCACTTCCCGGCCTTCACGCGCCAGGGCGATCTCCTGCGCGGCCGGCTCAGCGGCACCATCGCGAGCGCGTTGAATGATCTGCCACAGCGGGCGCAGATCGTCCCGCTCGAACACGGCCGCAGCTTGTTGCCCGACGGCCTCAGACGGGACACCCAGCAATCGAACCGCGGCGGTGTTGAGGGTTTCGATCTGCCCTTCCAGACCGATCGAGACGACCCCGGTGGCGATGCGCTCGAGGACGGTTTCGATGTACTGCCGGCGCTCCTCGACCTCGACGTGCTTGTGCTCGAGGTCGAGCCTCGATCGTTCGAGCTTTCGTTGGCTCGCGGCGAGCGCGCCAGCCATCGTGTTGAACGCCTCGACCAGCGAGCCGAACTCGTCGCGCGTCTCGGGCTCGATGCGGTGATCCAGTCGACCGGCGCCGATCTCGCGAGCGCCTGCCGCCAGCAACTGGATCGGACGGGTGATGCGTTTAGCGAGGTACATCCCGATCCAGGTTGCGCTGATCAGGATCATCAGCGTCATCATCAAGAAGATCGAGAGATAGACACCTTCGAGCGCAGGCCGCATGACCAGGAGCTGTGTGTAGCCTTCGTATGCTTCGGTGATCCGCCGCGACTTTTGCGATAAAGCGCCCGAGAGCAGGTGACTCACGATGACCACTCCGAGCGATCCGCCCGACGCGTCTCTGACGAGAACGCCCGCGCGCACCAGCTCGCCGCCTTCAACGGGATCGTGTGCGGTGACGTCACTGCTGCCGGACGCGATGCGGGCGGCAAGCCGGTCCGCCGAACCGCGGCTCTTCAAGCGAGCGAGCGCCGGAGACTCCACCGCCACTACGGCCCGCGGGTCCGCGCCTGGCTGGACGCGGTAGACCTCGACGAGCGCCACCCGTCCCTCGCGCACGTCGCCCTCGATCGCTCGACGAATCGGCGCCACTTCGCCGGCACGCAGCGCCTCGAGCGGCAGCTGGCGCGCGATCCGCGTCGCGTGACGGGCGACATCCGCCTGCCGCTCGTCGTAATAGCCGACCGCGATGTCCTTGGCCGACGACATCACCTGCTCGACCGGGTCGGCGAACCACCGTGCCGTGCTGTTGCGAATCAGCTGGCCGCCGACCAGCAGTACGAGCACCGACGGAACGATCGTGAGTCCGAGGAGCGCCAGTACCAGCTTGGCGCGGAAGCGCGAGAACGGCAGTCCGCGCCGCCTCTCGACCACCAGCTTGACGATATTGCGCGCCAGCACGAAGGCCAGTGCGATGAGCATCATCAGGACGCCGGCGGAGAGCGCGTAAACGACAACCTCGGTCAGGAAATCCGGGTTCATCTCTGCCGACTGGTCGGCAAGGATGCTCATGCCGACGAGCGCGGCGATGAGGGCGACGATCCCGAGGAGAATCAGGCGTGGATTGTCGCGCAGTGGCCGCCGCGCGGCTGGAGCCTGTCGCACCGCCCCTTTGCGGACCGGGAGCGTCGGGCGAGTGTCAGTGACGGGGGGCATTGGCGCGATCAGCTGGCGGAGCTACTCCTTGGCATTCAGCAGGTCCTTCAGCTCGGTCATGAACTCGCCGATGTCGCGGAAGTGGCGGTAGACCGAGGCGAACCGCACGTAGGCAACCTTGTCGAGCGTGCGCAGTTCATTCATGACGAAGGCCCCGACCTCCTCGGTAGTCATCTCCCGCTCGGGTTTCTCCTGGAGCGCCGATTCGACGCGGTCGGCGACGGCTTCGAGTGACGCGACGCTCACCGGGCGCTTCTCGCACGCCTTGAGAAGCCCGGCCATCAGCTTCTGCCGTTCGAAACGTTCGCGGCTGCCGTCCTTCTTAACGACCATGTAGGGGATCTCGTCGATCCGCTCGTAACTCGTAAAGCGCCGTCCGCACCCGAGGCACTCGCGCCGGCGGCGGATCACCTCGCCCTCCTTGCTTTCGCGGGAGTCGACGACCTTGTCCCCGAGGTGGGCGCAGTATGGACACTTCATCGCGATGTCGCTCCCGTCCCCTTCACTTGCGCTGTGCCCGGCTCCTGGTCTGGCGCCTGCGCGATTTTACGTACGCCGCTGAAGGTGAGACCGTCCTGTGCCATGTAGAACAGACCCAGCGCCGTGACCGGCAGGAATGAGATGGCGTGGAGGACAATCGCGCCGCCCACCGCCTGGTCAGCTGACGCAGCGAAAAATGTCTCGACGCAGATCTGGTAGGCGGCGTGGAATCCGCCGATTGCACCGGGTGTCGGCATCGCGACCCCGACCACCAGCAGCGTCATCACGAGGAACGAACCCGTGTAGGGGAACGTAATATGAAACGCCTGAGATGTCAGCCAGATCCCGGCGGCGATCGACATCCACAGCGGGAACGACAACACGAGTGCTATGGCGAGGCGCCCGGGCTGACGCATCACGGCAAGCCCCTGGGCAAAGGCCTCGACGAAATGTGCGAGCAGGCGCGCGGCCCGGGCCGGCAGGATCGCTTCGACCCTGCCAGCGGCGCGGCCAAGCCGCTCGGGGTGCCCGGCCAGTGCGAACAGGAAGCCGAGGCCTACCACCGAGGCGCCTGCCGCCACGCTGCCCCAGAACTTGACGTGCGCGAACTTGTCGGCATCGCCTGAGACCACGCCAGCCGGTACCGTCAGCACGAAAAAGCCGAACATCAGCAGGACGACGGCGAGATCGAGGAGGCGTTCGATGATAATCGTCGCGAACGCGGCCGTGGGGCGCAGCCCTTCGATTCGCGCCAGCAGGTAAGGCCGGATGACTTCACCGGCCCTGGGGACGAAGGTGTTGGCCGCAAACCCAATGACCGTCGTGCGGAAGGCGTTCGAAAAGCCCGCGGCCCCGATCGGCGCGAGCAAAGCCTGCCACCGCCAGGCGCGGAACAGGTAAGTCAACAGCGTCGCCAGGACGGCCAAGATCAGCAGCCATGGATTGGCGCGGCGGGTCTCGGTCCAGACGCCGGCCACGTCGACGTTGCGGAAGAAAAAGGCCAGCAGACCCGCGGTGACAGCGAGAATAAGGATCGAGCGGCCCCGTGAACGCATGTGTTAGGTGACAAGTCTATGGGAAAACGTGAGTTATTGCTCGTCGTCGCGTTCGTGCTGGCAGGCGCCCTCGTCTACCAGTTCACGGCGCCGCCGCCGGATCCGGCTGCCAGGGGTTTCTCGGTTTCCCGAATCATCGACAACATCCGTCGTGAGGTCCGCGGTCGACCCGAGTCGGCAGAGATCACCCAGACCTTCACCAGGCCCGCAGCCGAGAGCCTCAAAGAGATCCGTCTTCGTATTCCCAGCGGCGGGATGACCGTCACCGGCGAAGACCGGGCCGATATCAGTGCCGAGTTCCACGTGCGATCGAATGGCTACGACAAGGCGGAAGCGGAGAAGCTGGCGAAAGAGAGCACCTTGAAGTTCGACGAAGCCGGTGGCGTGCTGATCATCGCTACTTACTTCCCGGACGAGGGGACGCAACGCCCGACCCTGCGTCTCAAGGTCCCCTCTCGCCTCGCCATCAAGGTGGACGACAAGACCGGTGAGATGACCATCACCGATGTTGCCATGGTGGCAATGGGGATATCGCGCGGCGCCACCACCATCACGAAGGTGACCGGTGCGGTCAGCCTGACCCAGCGCGGCTCCACCGCGACGATCACCGACATTGGCTCCCTGAAGCTGACGAGCGCGGCCGGCGCACGGGTCCGCGTCGCGCAGGTCCGCGGCGACCTGACGCTCTCGCTGCAAGGTGGCGAATTCCGCGGTGAAGGCCTCACCGGTACTCTTGAAGTGGAGTCCAGGACCACCGATGTGCAGTTCGACAAGATCGACGACTTGCGAGGCCCGATACGCGTCAACGCGAATCTCGGTAAGGTGACGTTCAATGGACTGAAGACCGACGCGCGCATCGACGGGCGCGAGACCGAAATCCGCGTGACCATGGCGGCGCCGGCGCCGCTCGCTATCTACAACGAGGGCGATGAGCCGGTCGAATTGACGATGCCGCCCGGTGGCGTCACCGTCGATGCGCTAAGCGTCAACGGCAGAATCACCGTGGACGGCGAGCTCGAGCAGGCCGGACTTCGGGTTGTCGCTCCACCTGGGGGCGCGACGGACGATCGTCGAGAGACGCGGCTCAACGGCAGCATCAAGGGCGGTGGTCCAACGATCACCCTGCGCAGCCAGAGGGGAGACATCGCGCTGCGATCCAGATAGCGTCGTGCAAGCAATGCCGGTCGCGCCGGCGGATTTGAGTTTTGAGGATTGGAGTTGTAATCTTCACGCTCTTTTCTTCGTGAGGCGCACCCAGTTGTCCACTTCTACTCCCGTCCTCGAAACTGCACTTACAGGTCTTCAGTTACACCGCCGCGGTAAGGTCCGCGACGTCTACGAAGTCACGCTCGACTCAGGCGAGACCGCGTTGCTGATGATTGCGACCGACCGCATCTCGGCGTTCGACTACGTGCTCGGCTCAGGCATTCCCGATAAGGGCAAGGTCCTGACCCAGCTCTCGGCGTTCTGGTTCGAGCGCCTCGAGGGCCTCGTCCCGCACCATCTTCTCGGGATCGACGTCGACGACTTCCCGGCGGCCGCGCGCCCGCATGCAGACGTCCTGCGCGGGCGCACGATGCTGGCGCGCATGACTCGCCCGCTGCCGGTCGAGTGTGTAGCCCGAGGTTACCTGTCAGGGTCCGGCTGGAAGGAATATCAGCAGACCGGCGCCGTCTGCGGCATCAAGCTGCCCGCGGGCCTCCGCGAATCCGACCGGCTGCCGGAACCGATCTTCACGCCGGCGACTAAGGCGGACACCGGGCACGACGAGAACATCTCGTTCGAACAGGCCGGGGAAATCGTCGGTCAGGATCTGATCACGCGACTGAGGGATCTCACCCTGGAGATCTATCGCCGCGGCTGCGAGCACGCCGAGTCGAAGGGCATCATCATCGCCGACACCAAGTTCGAGTTCGGCCTGGTGTGCGACGGCAACCCCGCCACCGACATCGTCCTCATCGATGAAGTGCTGACCCCTGACTCGTCGCGCTTCTGGCCGCGGGAGTCATACACGCCGGGCCATGGCGTCCCGAGCTTCGACAAGCAGTTCGTGCGTGACTACCTGGAGGACATCAAGTGGAACAAGCAACCGCCGGTTCCTTCTCTTCCTGACCCGGTGGTCCAGAAGACGCGAGAGAAGTACATCGAGGCGTTCCGCCTCCTGTCCGGTCGCGAGCTCATTTAAGACGTGCGCGACCAGCTCGAAAAGCTCGTCCAGGAGATGCTCGACAAGGGCGTGCTCTATGACGATGCCCGGCGTGAGTTCGAGAAGATGTTCATCGCGCGCGCCCTGCAGCGATCCAGGGGCAGCGTGGGTGATGCCGCCGTAATGCTCGGAATGCACCGCAACACCGTCGCTCGCAAGATGACGGAATACCGGATCAAGCGTTCCGCGTAAGAACGCGGATGGTAGATGGAAGATGGAAGATGGAAAAGTGCCCCCCTCTATCTGAGGTGTGAGACTTCAGCACTCGGCACGGTCGCAAGACGCCTGACTCTTTACCTTTTTCCATTTTCCATCTCCATTCCGGCACCATCCGGGTCGGCAGAATTAGCAGTCGACCCGGCAGACTGCTTGACATGGTCCTCCCCCTCCGCTACATTTAGCAGTCGGGTGCACCGAGTGCTACCGCACATGTGGGCCCCACGGCTTATTCCTAGGCTTTTAGGTCGTTGCACACCACCAACCAACCTTTTTCACGGGAGAGACGCGCAGTATGGCAGCCACGAAATCTGAAGTCGGTATCCGTCCCCTGCACGATCGGGTCATCGTGCAGCGCATTGAAGAAGGCGAACAGAAGGTCGGCGGGATCATCATCCCGGACTCGGCCAAAGAGAAGCCCCAGCAGGGCAAGGTGATCGCCGTCGGCAAGGGCAAGATCGAGAAGGACGGCAAGGTGACGCCGCTCGACGTGAAGGAAGGCGACACGATCCTGTTCGGCAAGTACTCGGGCCAGGAGATCAAGCTCGAAGGCACCGAATACCTGATCATGCGCGAGGAAGAGATCCTCGGCGTCCTCACGAAGTAGCTTTCAGCTTTCAGCCGTCCGCTCCTCGCGGAGCCGGGGCTGCAGGCATCGGTGAGTTCGGGTTTTATAGATGGCTGACAGCTGTAGCTGACAGCTCGACAACGGAGATAAGAGATTTATGGCAAAGCAGATTATTTACGGCGAGGAATCCCGGCAGGCCATCCTGCGCGGCGTGAACCAGCTCGCCAACGCCGTCAAGGTGACGCTCGGTCCCAAGGGCCGCAACGTCGTGCTCGACAAGAAGTTCGGCTCGCCCACGATCACCAAGGACGGTGTGACGGTCGCGAAGGAAATCGACCTCAAGGACCCGCTCGAGAACATGGGCGCCCAGATGGTCCGCGAAGTGGCGAGCAAGACGTCCGATATCGCCGGTGACGGTACCACGACCGCAACCGTGCTCGCGCAGGCGATCTTCCGCGAAGGCGCGAAGAACGTCGTGGCCGGTGCCAATCCGATGGAACTGAAGCGCGGCATCGAGAAGGCCGTCGAAGCCGTCGTTAACGAGCTGAAGAAGCTCTCGAAGCCGGTGTCCGGCACGATGATCGCCCAGGTCGGCACGATCTCGGCGAACAACGACGAGACCATCGGCAAGATCATCGCGGAAGCGATGGACAAGGTCGGCAAGGACGGCGTCATCACGGTTGAAGAAGCC
>Ga0183260_10001750_pt1 | contig 18044 bp, 15 predicted proteins | sample AntDrymUQ4972206_2_FD_129768 | JGI IMG/M metagenome (GOLD analysis project Ga0183260, IMG submission 129768) | Polar desert sand microbial communities from Dry Valleys, Antarctica - metaG UQ497 (22.06) (version 2) (version 2) | ecosystem: Environmental > Terrestrial > Soil > Desert | place...
CTAGGCCCACTCGCTACGCTGCTTGCATGAAGGCCGCCGTACTCCACGAGACCGGGCCCCCCGAAGTCCTCCGTCTCGAAGACGTCCCGGATCCCGAGCCGGGCGAGGGGGAAGTGCTCGTCCAGGTCGAGGCTGCGGGCGTCAACCGCTTCGACCTGAACCAGCGCGCCGGCGCCGCCTCGAGCTTTCCGCTAATTCTCGGCGGCGACGCCGCCGGGACGAGGGCCGACACGGGTGAGCGCGTGCTCGTCACCCGCGGGAAGGGATCGAACGCCGAGCTGATGGCCGTGCCCGAGACCAGCGTCTATGCGCTCCCCGCAGGTGTCGAAGCCACGACCGCCGCGTCGCTCCCGGTCCCCTATACGACCGCTTGGTGGGCCCTCGTCGACCAGGCCGAGCTCGAGCCCGGCCAGACGCTACTCGTGCAGGGCGGCTCGAGCAGCACCGGCCAGGCGTGCATCGATCTTGCGCGAGCACGCGGAGCGACCGTCTATGCGACCGCGCGCGAATCGGCCTGGGGGCGCCTGAAGGAGCTCGGGGCCGAGGCGCTCGCCTATGACGACCCAAGGCTCGCCGAGCTGCAGGCGAACGTCGTCTTCGACCCGATCGGCGCCCGCACGTTCGCTCAGAGCGTCGGCGCGCTCGGCCAGGACGGCCGCCTGGTCACGCCTGGAGCAGTGGGCGACCCGAACGTCTCGTTCAACGTGTGGGCTTTGCTCGGCAAGCGGGCGCGGATCCAGGGCATCGGCTCGGCACCGGCTCCCCGCGAGACCGTCGAGCACCTGCTCGAGCTGGTCGCCGGCGGCGAGCTCCACCCGTGGGTAGAGCGCGAGCTGCCACTCGGCGACGCCGCCGAGGCTCATCGCCTGATCGAGGCGAACGAGGTGCTCGGCCGAGTCGTGCTGAGACCCTGAGCCAGACCAAGGTCCGCGCCGGGAACCTCAGCGATCGTTCGGCAACCACCCCTCGCTGTACTCGACCCAGTTCGATCTCGGCAGGTCGGCGTGGGCCTTCGCGTATGCCTCGGCCGACTTCGTCGTCTCCCGCTCGACGCTCGCTCCGTATCCCGCCGCCGCCTCGCACACGGTGTACACGACGCCGCCGCCGATCCCCCGGCCACGCGCGCCGACGGCTAGTACAACCGCACTCTCGTCTCCGCTCGCGACGATGACGTGCTCCGTGCCAGGCGGGCAGTAGAAGAAGTCCCAGGTCGCCAGCTGGCGCTCCTCACCCTCCACGACCAAAGTGCACGAGCCGGCAAGCACGAGAAACGCCTCCTGTGCGTTCTCACGGTGGTACATCGCCATCGCCTGGCCCGGCTTCAACACGCTGATGTTGATGCCGAAGTGCGGGAATCGCCGCTTGCCCTCGAACGTGCAGAAAGAGCCCAACGGCCCTTCGTCGCGCCAGCGCGACTCTCGCGCATTCACGACGAACCAGCCCTCACCGTCCGTGACGAGCCCGTTCTTGCTCATCCGCAGAGGGGCCTCGGGTGCCACGCTGGGGATTCTGACACGGACGAATGGAGCCGGCTAGCAACTTCGTGCGACGGGCCGGTGGGCGTCTAGGGAGCGCGCCGCTTGTCCGCGAAGCGGACCAGTGGAGGGGGTCTGGGGGAAGCGCGAAGCGCTCGTCCGCGAAGCGGACCAGTGGAGGGGGTCTGGGGGAACCGGGAGGGTTCCCCAGCTGATCTGCAGTAACCGAGGGGTACTCAGCTGATCTGCCTCATAGGAGGTTCAGCTACTCGTCCGGCAGTCGCCGCAGAAACCTCGTAGTACGACATCGTGCCCCTCGAGCTCGTAGCCAAGCTGATCTCCCAGGCGGTCGAGCGCTCGCTCGAGCGGCGGATCTGCGAACGGCTCGATACGGCCGCAGTCGCCGCAGCGGACGTGATGGTGATGCTCCCCGCTGGGAGCGATCGGCTCATAGCGTGATGCTTCCCCGAACTCGAGGCGCTGCAACAGCCGCTGCTGGGTGAGCTGATCGAGGACGCGATAGATGGTGGCGATTCCGACGCGTTGACCAGACGCGCGCAAGCCGTCGAAGATCTCTTGGGCGGTCAGGCAGCACTCCTGGACCGCCAGCAGGTCGATTACGGCGGCGCGTGCCCGCCCGCTCCGAAAGCCCGAGCGGCCCAACACCGTCTTCGCATGCTCGGCCCAGCCTACAAACGGGCCCGTCATCGTTTCGATGCTATCCATGCTTCTGGCTGCCCTCCGCTTCGCGACCGCCTTTGCTAGTTTGGGTCGATACATGGTAGCGAGAATTATTCTTGCTCTTGTTCTCAGTTTTCAGATCATCGGTTGCGGCGGCGGCGAGAACACCGCGGGAGACGATGAGCAGCATGACGTCGTCGTGTCCTTCTACCCGCTCGCGTACGCGGCCGAGCGAGTCCGCGGTGAGAGTCTTTCGATCAGGAACCTGACGCCCCCAGGTGCTGAGCCGCACGACGTCGAGCTCTCTGCGCGCGACGTGGAGCGCGTACGCTCCGCGGCGGTCGTGCTTTACTTTGGCTCAGGGTTTCAGCCTGGGCTGGAGCGCGCGGTCGAGGGGGCGGACGGAGAGACGATCGACTTGCTCGAAGGGCTCGATCTGCGCATGGGCGGCGCCCCGGACGAACACGAAGCGGAGCACGCGGAGGAAAGGGCACGAAAAGATGTCGACCCGCACGTCTGGCTGGATCCCGTGCGTTACGCGCAGATCGTCGAGCGGATCGGAACGATTCTCGACCGGCCAGACGAGGCGGCCGCGCTAAAGAGGGAGTCGATGGCGCTCGACGGAGAGTTTCGGACCGGCCTCGAGAACTGCGAACGGCGAGAGCTGGTGACGAGCCACGCCGCCTTCGGATACCTCGCGGAACGGTACGGGCTCGAGCAGATCGCGATCACCGGGCTCTCACCCGAAGCCGAGCCCACCGCCGGCGAGCTCGAGCGCGTCGTCGAGAAGGTGCGCGAGCACGGCGCGACAACAATCTTCTTCGAGACGCTCGTCTCGCCGCGCATTGCCCAGACGGTCGCACGCGAGGCGAACTCGAGAACGGCGGTTCTGAACCCGCTCGAAGGGCTGACCGAAGAGGACATCGACGCCGGCGCCGACTACTTCTCGGTGATGCGCACCAACCTCGCCGCTCTCCGCGAAGCCCTCGAATGCCGATAGCAGTCGAGCTCCGCAACCTCTCGTTCGCTTACGACAGCGGCACACCGGTCGTGAGCGGCGTCGATCTCTGTGTCGCGCCGGGCGAGTTCATCGCCGTCGCTGGTCCGAACGGCGGCGGCAAGACGACGCTGATGCGGCTCGTGCTCGGACTGGAGCGGCCGACGCACGGAGAGGCGCTCCTGTGGGGCGAGCCCGCGACGCACTTCTCGCGCCGGGCAACGCTCGGCTACCTGGCCCAGCGCTCCCAGCTCGGCGTCGACGCCCCCGTCACGGTGCGGGAGGTCGTCGCCGCGGGCCGACTCGTTCGCAGCGGACTTTTCGGGCCACTGGGCGCGAGGCACGCTCTGGCCGTCGAGGAAGCGATCGCGCGTGTCGGCCTCGAGACCGAGGCCGACCGACCGCTCACGCAACTCTCGGGTGGGCAGCAGCAGCGGGCCTTCATCGCTAAGGCGCTGGCCGCCGAGCCCTTGCTGCTTGTGCTCGACGAGCCGACGACCGGCGTCGACGCAGAGGCCCAGGAAGCGCTGGCTCAGCTGCTGGACCGACTTCATCGCGAGCTTCAGGTGACGATCCTCTACGTCTCGCATGAGTTCGGCGCCGTCGAGCACTTCGTCGAGCGGCTCGTGCTCGTCCGCGGCGGGATCATCTTCGACGGGGCGCCGGGCGACTTGCCCGCCGTCTGGCACGACCCCGCGCATGTGCATGTTTGAGCTGGAGTTCATGCGACTCGCGTTCGCCACCGGCGCGATCGTCGGTGTGCTTGCGCCGGCGGTCGGCTTCTTCCTCGTTCAGCGCCGAATGAGCCTGATCGGCGACGGCATTGGCCACGTCGCCTTCGCCGGGGTCGCCGTCGGTTACCTGCTTGGGATCTCCCCCGTTGCCACCGCCTTAGCCGCCTCGCTCGCGGGTGCGATCGCGATCGAGTGGCTGCGCTCCCGCCGCCGAACCGCGGGCGACCAGGCGCTCGCCCTCGTCTTCTACACGGGAATCGCGGCCGGGGTCGTGCTCATCTCCGCCGCCGGCGCACTCAACGTCGATCTGTTCGCTTTCCTCTTCGGCTCGATCCTGACCGTGACTCGAGACGACCTCATTCTCGTCGCCGCGCTTGGTGGACTCGGGTTGGCGACCATCATGCTGCTCTACCGTGCCCTGGCGGCCGTGGCGCTGGACGAGGAAGGAGCCCGCGTCGCCGGCGTTCCGATCGGAGCGCTCAACATCGTCGTAGCCGCGCTCGCCGCGCTGACCATCTCGCTCTCGATGCGGATCGTCGGCATCCTTCTGATCGCTGCGCTGATGGTGCTGCCCGTAATCGCCGCGACACGTCTCGCCTGGAGCATGCGTTCAACGCTCCTCCTCGGCATGGCGATCGGGCTCGCGTCGGTCCTCGGAGGGTTGACGATCTCGTACTACGCCGACATTCCGCCCGGCGGCACGGTCGTACTGCTCGCCGCCGCTTCCTTCGTCGTCACCTCGACGCTCCAGACCGTCCGCCTGCGCTGATTCGATGCGGGCGTGACACCCGCGGCGCGCTTCACTGTAATGGCGATGCTGACAGCGCTCGGGATCGTTCTCGTCACGACCGCTATCGGTCTTCTCTCCAACTGACCGCACGACCGTTCCGTCGAGCAGCCGCCCTCACTCGTCCGACCGAAGAATGAGACCGCAACGGCTACAGCGACCGTCCTGACGGCGCTCTGGCGACCAGCCTCGATACATCGGCACTCGAGAACGAGCATAGCCACGCACACTGACCGTGGCGGAAGCCCGCTGTGAGCAACTCGATTCTCGGACACGACTTGTTGAGAAGGCACAGCGCAACGACGCGAAGGGCTTACCTTTCGCAGTTCTTCAGAGATGCGCCCGGCAAGATTCGAACTTGCGACCTCTGCCTCCGCAGGGCAGGCCAGTGGTTGGACGTCGTTGGCGCGGGATGGCGGAACGTGGCTCTACGTGCAGTCTTGCGCGGCTCTTGGCGTGCGCTTCGGCTCGCTCTCGGGCACCGGTTTTCGTTGAGTCCGGACATTTTTCGGACATATTGTTGCCATTGTCGTCAACGAAACCAAGAGAAATCAGAGCGACTCGAGTGAAGACCTGCCGGATGTCGGACGCTACGCGCGCAAGGTGCTCACCAGCGCCGGAGCTCGCGAGGACATATGGGGTTACCGACGCCGACAGGACCCAGCCCGACCGCGCCGCGAACATCGTCAGCACGCCGCCGGTCGCGAGCAGGCGGCGTCATCTGCCAGCCGCGAGTCTCGCGCGCCCGGTCAACGCGGACGTCGGATCGCGGCCGCGGCAGTGTGTCGGGCGCGCGCCAAGCCCGCGACGGGGTCCAGGCGGGCCGGGCGCGCGCCCCTGAGGGCGGCCGTCGCGAGCTCGTGAATCCTTGACGCCGCCGCCGACCAGGTGTGCTCGGTCCGGTATCGCATCATGCTCTCGGCGACGGCGGGCCGGCCCGCCTGGACAACATCCTGGAGCGCAGCGACGAGCTCCTCGGGATCCTCCGGGCGAACGGTCCGACCCCACCCCTGCTCCGCGACGAGCTTGGCGAAGTCGTCGCCCTCGGTGCAAACGATCGGCAGGCCGGCCCAGATGCAGTCCAGCAGCCGATTGCGGTACGCGAAGCGCGATTCGAGCGTTGGTCGGTGTGTCGAGACGCAGACGTCCGCCTCCAGCAGGTAACCCGCGCGGTCGGCGTACGACACCCACTCGCGGTTGACGCGCACGACGTCGCCCGCGGCCTGTGCGACCCGCTCGGCGGCCCCCATCGCGGCACGCAAGCTCGGTCGCGCCGTCGACATGAAGAACAGTCGCCAGCGGTCGTCGCGCGCGTGCAGACGCGTCACGGCGGCGATCGCCGTCTCGGGGTCGAACCAGTCCCAGACGCCGCCGTTCCACAACACGATCCGCGCGTCCGCAGGAAGCTCTCCACCGCGCAGCACCGGCCGCGACGGCGCCACCGGCGCGCGTTCGTCGATCCCTGAGGGCACGACGTCGATGAGATCGGTCAACATCGGATCGGCGTCGTATCGGCCCGGGTCCAGCCGCCGCGCCGCGGCGAGCATCCCGAGCCACATGTCGCGTTGGCGCTCGGTTGCGCAGACGAACGCTCGGCCGCGGCGCAGCGCATAGGAGATCCGATCAATGCGCACGATCGCAAGTGCGCGGCGCGCGAGCGGGTGACGCCCGCGGTGGTGCTCGAGGCCCTCGAACGGCTCGGGGTTGATGAGGTCCACGACCCACGGGCGACCTCCGCGCACGAGCGCCGCCGCGAGCCGAGGCGCAAGCGGCGGCGCGAAGACGACGTCCACGCCGCGCAGGGCCTCCTTGAGCGTCGCGGGCGTTTGCGGGTCGTAGACGTGCAGCTCACCGCTCGCGGCCGTAGCGCGACTGCCGATCGGCGCGGCGCATCTCGGCGCAGCGCCGCCGGCACGGAGCGCCTGGCTCAGCTCCGCATAGCGGATCCCTGCCGCCGCCATCTCGAGCCCGATCTGCTCGGCGCAGAGAAGGAGGATGCGTAGGCCCACGCTCACTCACCCTGCCACAATCTTCGCCGCCCAGACGGTTGACCGACTACTTTGTCGCCAATGGTCGGCCAGCCCCACGCCGAGATCCTCGATCGAACCGAGACGGATCGGCGTCAAGCGCCGTGGGCCACCGTTGTCGTCGCGAACTACCGCCGGCCCGAGCTCGTCGCGCGATGCCTGGAGTCGCTGCATCGGGCGCCAGAGATCGAGCGTGGCGAGGTCGAGACGGTCGTCGTCGACGACGGCTCCGCCGATGGCAGCCTGCCGCGGCTCGCGGCCAGCTACCCGTGGGCGATCTTCGTTGCCCGGCATTCGAACGGCGGCTATGCCCGCACCGTGAACACCGGAATCCGCATCGCGCGAGGCGAGTGGATCCTCACACTGAACAACGACGCCACGATCGAGCCGAACGCACTGACGGAGCTACGCGTCGTCGCCGAAAGCTCGCCTTCGATCGGCTGCGCCAGCGCGCTCATGCTCTTCGCCGACGAGCGGCGAGGCGGGACGATCAACTCCGCGGGACTGGAGCTCGACCGCCTCGGCCTCCCCTACGACCGGCTCCTCGGCCTCCCGGCTGATGCCGCGGGCACGCAGCCGGCCGATGTCTTCGGCAGCAGCGGCGGCGCGTCGCTGTATCGCCGTGCGATGCTCGACGCGGTCGGCGGGCTGGACGAGGAGTTCGGCGCCTATGTCGAGGACGCCGACCTCTCCTGGCGCGCGGCGATGGCCGGCTGGCGCTGCGTGCTCGTGCCGACCGCGGTCGTCCACCACCACCACTCGGCGACCGCCGGTCACCTCTCCGATTACAAGTACTGGCATTTCGGGCGCAACCGCATCCGACTCCTGGCCAAGAACGCGGCGACGGCGCACCTGCTGCGCTTCTGGCTGCTGATCGCCGCGTACGAGTGCGCCTACGTCACCTATGCCGCGGTAGCGGATCGCACCCTCGCGCCGCTCCGCGGTCGCCTGCGCGGGCTGAGCGAGTGGCGCATCTCACGGCGGATGGTCTCGGACCGGCGTCCGATCGAAATGGCGCCGATGCAAGGGATCACCGGCGCGCTGCGGCGGCGCCGGACCTGGGTCGGGTAGCGCTGCCGGTGCCCGCCGCGGCCACTCCTCGCACCGGCTTCGACGGCAAGCGCGTCGCGATCGTCCACGACTGGTTTCAGGGTTTCCACGGGTCCGAACGGGTCGTGGAGGCGATGCTCACCGACGTCTTCGCGGGCGCGCGGACGGTCGACCTGTTCACGTTTCACGCCGCTCGCGAGCTGCTGCCTGCGCACCTGGCAGCCGCGATCGTCGGGGAGTCGCGCATCGCCGCCCTCCCCGGGCTGCGCCAGCGCGGGCACGACCCCGGCCGCTGGCGCTACCTGCTGCCCTACATGCCGCTGTACTTCCGGCGGCTGGACCTGCGCAGCTACGACATCGTCGTCGCGTCGTCGCACTCCTGCGCCGTCAACGTCCGCCCCCGCGGCGACGCGACGTTCGTGTGCTACTGCCTCACGCCGATGCGCTACGCGTGGCTACCGCAACTCGACGGCGCGCGGGTCACCGGCGCGCACGCCGCGGCGCTGCGCGCAGCGCGCGGCTACTTCAAGCGCCTCGATCACGCCGCGGCTCAGCGCGTCGACCGCTATGCCACGCTGTCGAGCGCCGTCGCCGAGCGGATCCGCGACTTCTACGGCCGCGACGCCGAGCTGATCTTCCCGCCCGTCGAGGTCACGGACTTCGAGCCGGCCGGCGCGGCGCGGCGCCAAGCGGGCCACTTCCTGTGGGTGCACCGCTTCGTCGCCTACAAGCGGCCCGAGCTCGTCGCGGAGGCCTTCCGCGGTCTGCCGCACCGGCTGACGATGGTCGGCATCGGCCCACTCCAGGACGAGGTCCGCCTCCGCGCACCAGAGAACGTCACGGTCCACGGTTGGCTGGAGCGCGATGAGCTGGTCGCTCTGTTCGGCCAGGCCTCGGGCTTCATCCACGTCGGCGAGGAGGACTTCGGCATCTCGATGGTCGAGGCCCTCGCGGCGGGGCTGCCGGTGCTCGGCCTCGACGCGGGCGGCGCGCGCGACATCGTCCGCGACGGCGAGGACGGCCTGCTCCTCGGGCGCCTCGGCCTGACCGAGCTGCGGGCGGGCATCGACGAGCTCGCGCGGCGCGAGTGGGATCCGGCGCGACTGCGTGAGCGAGCCGCAACGTTCTCGCGCGAGCGCTTCGCCGAGCGCTTCGCGGCGTTCGTCGCGGACGCGTGTGCGGCGAAGGCGATCAGCATCAGCGGTCAGGCCTAGCCACCGGCGCCGAAGGAAGGCGCGCATGAAGCGCCCGCACCGCTGCCCATCCACGCACAACACAGAGCGCGACGACGGGAAGCGCGGCCGCCGCACGGGCAGCGCCCGCCGCGGCCGCGCCGGCCGCGGCACAGGCCGCGACGATCGTCGCGTCGGCGCAGGCCATGCGCGCGGCCGGCCGAAGCTCGAGGAACGCCTTGCGGGCGCGCGCCGCGAGACCGAAGACGATCACGAGTTGCCCGGCGAGCAGCGCGGCTGCCATCGCCGCGGGATTCGCGGGCGCGACCGCGAGCGCGAGACAGCCGAGCGCAACGGCCGCGGCCGCGCCCCCTGCGCAAGGCCCCAGCATCCGCCCCTCGAACTGACGCGCGACGGCAACGGTGCTCAGCACGATGCTGCTCGCGGCCGCCGGCAGCGCCGCGAGCACGAGGATCAGACTCACCTCCCCCTGCCCTGTCGCGTCGCGTACGAAGAACGTGAGGATGGTGCCGGGGGCCGCGATTCCGATCGCCGCGAGAGCAGCCGCGCCGGCAGCGACGCAGCCGAGAACGATTTGCACGACACCGGCGTTGCCGGCCGCCGCAGAGGGGTCGGCGGAAGTCCGAGCCAGGCGCGGGAAGATCGCCGAGCTCAGAACACCAAGCAGTCCGTTTGCACCCGTCACGAGGCGCACGCCGATCCCCATGACGGCGGCGGCAGCGTTTGCGCCGCTGGCGCTCAGTAGCAGGGTGCCGCTGGCGATCGAGAGCTGAAACAGGATCGCCAGGCCGCCGATGCCGGCGATCACGCGCAGTGGCTCGCGGCGGTGCGATCGTGCGAGCCGCGCGAGGTGCAGCGGGCGCAGGCGATAGACCGCGATCACCGCGATGATCGCCGCACACTCGGCGACGCCTGCGAGGTAGGGCGGGAACGTCGCCGAGAGGGCGAAGCAAACCCCGGCCGCGAGCGCCGGGGCGGCCCCGCGCAGGAACACGTACGTGGCCTGAGGCGCGCTGTCAGCGCGTCCGAAGCGCTCCCACACGTTGAGTAGGGCGAACAGTGGCAGTGCCACGGCAAACGGCGCCACCGCGAGCGCTGTCGCACCGTGCCCGGCGAGCGCAAAGACGAGCGCGCCGGCCGCAGCGGGCAGCGCAAGCGTCAGGCGCGTGCGCGTCAGCGCGCCGCGGACGCGCTCGTCGACGGCGCCGCGCGCGGCCCGGCGGGCACCGAGCTGTGCGGGGCCAACGTCGACCAACGCCTGGAGCACCGCATAGAGCGCCTGAGCGGCGAGGACGGCGCCGAACGTCGACAGCTCCATGACGCGTGTGCCGAGCACCAGCCACGCGAGCTGCGACAGGTGGGCCGCGACGGTGGCCGCACCGACGACAGTCGCAACCCGCGCAGCCGTCGGCGGGACGGCCGGCGACGAGGCCGCCGCCGGCTCGGATGCGTTCATCGGCTGGCGCTGCGCGCCGCCGCCGCTAAGCTCGCTCGAGGGATGTCGACCGGGCGTGTCGTCGCTTCACGCGCGTCTGCCGCTGCTGCTCCGCTCAAGGGGGCACTGCTCCGGGCGCCCGGGCGGCTGCCCCCGGCGCCGATGCTCGGCACGTACCTCTTCGTGCTGTGGGCGACGTTCGTCACCGCGGATCCAGTCTCGATCGGCGGCATCCCGTTCAAGCTCTTTCTCCTGATGCTGGCGCTCGGACTGTGGCTTCCGCATCGTACCGGCAGGCCAATCCCCTTCACGATCCCCGTCTGCCTCGTGGCCATCGGCGTTCCGATCGTGTGGTCGATCGTCGGGCTCTTCTACCCCCACCCGTACGACGGCATGACCCCGTCACCGGCGCACATGACGCTCGCGCATGGCAGCCGCTTCCTGTACCTACTCATCTACTTGCCGATCGCCGACTACACCCTGCACGCGAGCGCGCGGCGAGCGGTCGCCATGTGGGTCCGGCCGGCGCTCGGGCTGATCTCGCTGACCTGGCTGTTGTACGTCCTGTACCACCATCTGGGCGTCGACCTGCCGGTCACGCTGACGACGACCGGTCGCGACGCGTCGGCGAAGCTGGGGCCGCTCCTCGGGGTCGTGTCGCCGCCCGGCGTCAGCCCGGCGCGGGTCTTTTTCGCCAACCACATCCTGATCATCCCAGCGATCGCCGTGCTGATCGCGTGGCTCGTCCTCGCCGACCGGCGACGTCGGTGGTGGGCGCTCGCGGCCGCGCTCGCCGGGCTCGCGGTCCTGTACCCGATCCATTCGCGCGGCCTGACGATCGGCGTGCTCGCCGTTCTGCTGACGACCGCCGGCTTGTCCTGGAGAACGCGGTCGCTCTGGCCGTCGGCACTGCTTTGCGTCAGCATCGCCGTGCTGCTGTCGACCGGCTTCGACACCCGCGCCGTCCAGTTCCTCACGGGGAACCGCTCTGACCCATCGTCGCAAGACCGAGTCATCCAGGCGCCGCAGCTCCTCGACGGCTTCGTGAAACGTCCGATCCTGGGCAGCGGCCTCGGCGCCACGCTGCCTTCCGGCTACGCGCGCAGTACAACCGAGCCCTATCAGTTCGAGCTGAGCTATCACCAGATCCTCTTCCAGAACGGTGTCGTGGGACTGGCACTGATCGTCGGGCTGCCGCTCTTGGCAGGCATCCGTTGCCTCCTGGCCCTGCAGCATCTGCACCGGGACGAGCGGGTCATGGCCGTCGCCGGCATGGCGGGCCTGGCCGGCATGTTGGTCGCGGGCGCTTCGAACCCGTACCTCATCTCGAGCTACGGCATGCTCGCCGTGGCCGTCACGCTTGCGCTGTGTGCTCGCGCCGTCCAGCTCGCGCGGGAGAGGCGGCGCGGTGCGCCTACGTTCTGACGAACACTGTGACGGCTCCGCCGGCGGCACGATCCGGCAGCGCCTGCAGCCCGGCTTGCTCGAGCGCGCTCACGACCGCCTGCGCGTCCCCATCGTCGCAGTGGAGCTCCGCGACGACGGTCCCGACGTTCGCAAGCCAACCCACGTCACCTCCGAGCAGTGCCTCCTCGGCACCCTCGATGTCGATCTTCACCACATCGGCGCCGGCACCCTCCGCGCCAAGCGCCGCGAGCACGACGTCCATGGAGCAGACCTCTACCGCCAGCTCCCCCTCGCGCGCAAGGCGCCCGCTGTTCGGTTCCTTCGATGGCGCGAAGCGCGCCTCGCCGGCCGCGGGGCCGACCGCGCACTCCAGGACCGTCGCGGCGATACCGTTTTGACGCAGATTGCGCCGCAGAAGCCGCGCGTTGTCCGGAAGCGGCTCCACGGCGACGATGAGCTCGCAACGGTAGGTTCTAGCAAACCAGATGCTCGCCAGCCCGATGTTTGCGCCCAGATCGACGAGCGAGCGCGGGCACTGACCCTTCGGCAGTCGATACACCTCGTCGACCCACACCTCACGCAGGGCGAGGAGGTCGCCGCGGCTGCATCGGTACGTCAGCCTGGTCTCATCCGCGAGCGTGATCGTACGCATGCGAGCACGTCTCCGGGGGCCCCACACGCGTAGGAGCCGGTAGGCCATGATGTCAGTGCTCCAGCGGACGAAGGAGCGGCGGTCGGCCGCGAGCCTGTGTGCGTGCGCGATCTCCGACACCACGTTCGCGAGGGTGCCCATCCAGCCGATTACACCAGCTCCACCCCCACCGCGAGACGATCCATGAACGACCCTGACGGCCTGGCCGACGATTACCTCCAGTTACTAAAAGGGGCGGTCTCCCATACCCTCTATGCCGAGGTTGACGGAGGTATTCACTACCGGCGCAACCTTGCCGCTCGGGGCCTTCTTGCGCTCCTTCGACGCTACGGCATCACGCCCGTACGAACCGGTGCGCGAGCCGCGAGCGACCGTGCTCAGGGCCGCGACTGGCCGGTTTTCGCGCAGACGATGATCGGCACCGCGCGGCTGGACAGCCTGCAGGCCTGCGTCGAGGACGTCGTGCGGTCGGGGGTGCCCGGCGACCTCGTCGAGGCTGGCGTGTGGCGCGGCGGCGCGTCGATCTTCATGCGCGGGATCCTCAAGGCACGCGGCAGCAACGATCGCCTCGTCTGGGCATGCGACTCGTTTGCAGGGCTTCCGGAGCCGGACCCCGCGTTCCCGGCCGACGCGGGCGGCGAGCCCTGGCATGAGTTTGAGCACCTGAGCGTCGGCCTCGAGCAGGTGCAAGCCAATTTCGCCCGCTACGGACTCCTCGATGACCACGTCCGCTTCGCGAAGGGCTGGTTCAAGGACACGCTGCCAGAGCTGAGCGGCCGGACATGGGCGCTCATTCGCCTCGACAGCGACATGTACGCGTCGACGATGGACGCGCTCGCACACCTGTACCCGAGGCTGTCCCCGGGCGGCTACCTCGTCATCGACGACTACTCCGTCGACGCGTGCCGTCAAGCCGTCCACGACTATCGCGAAGCGCACGGAGTGCGCGAGCCGATCCAGGCGATCGACTGGACTGGTGCCTTCTGGCAGCGGGCGTGGCCTGCCGGCTCGCCGGCAGCGACGAGCGGGGCGGGCGGCGGAGGACGGAAGCTGGCCTCGTGAGCATCACGAGCCGCACCCTCGGTACCGAGGGTGCCCGTACCGCACTCGCCCACGCACTCGTCGCGGCCGGCGCTCGCGTCGGCGTCACGCCCTACAACTGGCAGCTTCTACGCAGCACGCGCCGGTGGAGCTGGCATGTCGCAGTCCCCGAGCGGGTGCCGCGCCCACCGTGGCACGCGCGGCCGGCGCGCCAGCCCGGCCCGGCCGACGTCGCTCTTTGCGAACGACTGATCCTCGCGTACACCGCGGCGCTCGGCGGCCGTCCCGCCGGGGAGCAGGCCTCGGGCATGTGGCGCTGGATTTACGAGCAGCGCCAGCTTGCTCTCGCGAAGATCCTCGAGCGCCGCGACGCTCCGGCCCTCGCGGCCGAGCTCGCCGTGATGTTTCGCAAGACGTTCATGCTCGGACTCGCGCCGGGTTCGCTCGGCAGCCACAGCGAGTCGGCACTGGGCAGACGGATCTGGCGCATAAAGACGCTCGACGGCCTTGTCTCGCTCGCCGAGGCGCTTGGTGTCGTGAAGGTCGAGGGGCCTGAGCAGGCCGCCGCCGGCAGCGCCTTCGACGGCGGCCTCGAGCAGCTCGCCGAGCGGATCGAGGCAGCGCTGGACCTCTCGATCGACTTTCCCGACGTCGGCGCACCTTACGGCCTGGCGATCGGCCGCCGCCTGCTCACGATCGAGTCGCCGGAGCAGATCTACAGCGCCGTGCGCATCGATCAGGCGCTCGTGTCGCAGTTGCGCGGCCGGGCGCTTGCCGCGCCGCGAATCGTCGAGATCGGGGGCGGCTACGGCGCCACTTGCCTTTGGTTCCTGCGCGGCGGCCGCAGCCCGGAGCGCTACGTCATCGTCGATCTGCCGATCGTCAACGTCCTGCAGGGATACTTCCTCTCGCAGGCGCTCGGCGACGGTGCCGTTTCACTGTTCGGCGAGCCGCCGGCCCGGGTTGTCATCGCACCGGACAGCGCGCTGGACTCCGTCGACGTCCCTTACGACGTGCTCGTCAACAAGGACAGCATGCCGGAGCTGCCGGAGGCCCGCATCAAGGAGTACCTGCGGTGGGCGAGCAGGACGTGCGAGGGCATTTTCTTCAGCTGCAACCAGGAGTCAGCGGCGCCGTTTCTCGGCGAGCCCCAAGGGCTCGTCCCCCAAGCAGTGGCCACCACGGGCGCCTTCGCGCGCGTGCGCCGCGACGAGTCATGGGTGCGGCGCGGCTACGTCGAGGAGATCTACGCGCGCTTGGACAGCGCCAATGGCCGCTACTAGGGGTAGGCGTTGCCAGGGAACACCCTAGGTCCGCCCGTGGCGAATGGCATCGGCTGCGAGAGGATTGACCCGAGACCGTTCACTCTGAGCCGCAAGCCAGATCATCGCGCTCGGAGACGTCGAGAACGGCATTCCCGCAAGACGGAGCGCCTGCCAGGCAAGCTCGCGCATTCCTGAAGCCGGATGCGTACCCTCGAAGTATCGCCTCAGTTGGCGGAAGCCGGCAGCACGACAGTCACGTCTCAGGCCCCGCATCGTCACGCCGCGCTCGACCCACCCCTTCTCATCGCTGGTCGAGCGCCCGTCAGCCGAATAGCGGTGCAACCATGAGGGCTCGCCGATCAGGAGCCATCCCCCTGGTTTCAGGTGCCGATAGATCGTCCTCAATACGGTGCGCTGGCGCCTTGTGTGATGCAACGAGTTGTAAACGAGAGCACAATCAAAGGTCTGGTCAAGGTCCAGGTACTCCATGTCCGCGATGCGGAAGTCGGCCTGCACCTTCCATCTGGAGGCAAGGGTCTGGGCACCCTGGATGTTCGCGGGAACGATGTCGACCCCCGTCACCGCAAACCCGCGTTGTGCGAGGAAGACGCTCGACCATCCGGTCCCGCACCCGACGTCGAGGAGCGAGGCACCATCGCCATTGAGCCCGAGGGTCTCGAAAGCGTGCATGACGGTGGCGTACCTGGTGAAACTGAACCCGCGCGTACCACGCTCGCGAAACGGCGTGAGGGGTCCGATACCCGTCTTCTGCCGGCTCTTGATCTCGGCTAGCTTGTGCTGTTCCATCTCGGGCGGGCGGGGCGCCGGGAACGATCGGCCCTCGTCTACCGGCGCGAGCCGTCGGCGGCCTGCTGACCCTCGCCGGCGCCACGGCGCCACGGCCAGCGCGACCGGCGCAAGCCTGCGGTCGCGGCTCCGGGGCTGAGCGCGATGGAGTCGGTCGGACCGTAGCCGTAGTAGCCGCCGTAGCCTGTTTCCTGCGACCGCTTCGCACCGTTGATGACGATCCCGAGCGGGCTGATGCCGAGGTTGTCTAGCTGCTTGCGCAGGTGGCGCACGCCCGTGCGTGTGCTCTTGCGCTCGCGGATGACGACCAGCACGCCGCTGACGCGCGTCATGATCGGGATCGCATCCGGCACGACGGTGATAGGCGACGTATCGATGATCACCAGGTCGTACAGACGCTCGAGCTCCGCGACGATGCTCCCCATTCGCTCAGATTCGAGCAGGTCGGTCGGGTTCGGGGGCACCGGTCCCGACGTGACGACATCGAGCGTGCGGCCCGTTAGCGAGAGCCCACCGCGCAGCAGCGGGTGTTTCTGGATGACGTCCGCGAGCGCGGCCTTGCCGGCGAGCACGTCGCTCAGGCCGCGTCCTTCCCGGTCGGCGAGGCTTCCGGTCAGGCTGCCGCGGCGTAGGTCGGCCTCGAGCAGGACGGTGCGGTCGTTGGCGGCGGCAGCTGTCGTCGCGAGGTAGCGCGCGACCGTGCTCTTGCCATCGCCGGGCGCCGAAGAGGTGATCAGCAGCGAGCGGATCTCGCGGTCGATTGCGAAGTAGCGCAGGTTCGTGCGCAGCGCGCGAAACGCGTCGCTCTCCTGCCCTAGGAGCACGAGCGCCTCCTTGCCGCTGCCCAGCGAGCGGCTCTCGGGGATAACCCCGAGGATCGGGCGCTCGAGGATCGCCTCGGCGTCACCGCCATGGCGCATGCGCCGATCGACCCGGTCCAGCGCGAGCGCGAGGCCGCTCCCGAGAACGAGGCCGGCGAACAGGCCGATGAGCGTGTTGCGCAGCGGCTTCGGCGACGATGCCGAGCGCGGCGGCATCGCGGGCTGAACGAGCTCGGCGTTGCCGGTCTGCAGCGAAGCGAGCAACCCGAGCTCCTCGATCTGCGAGCGCAGCGAGCGTCCCGCAGCGCCGCCGCGCTCCTCGGCGTTCAGCTCCTGCAGCCGCCCGCGCACGAGCGACGCGGCCTGGTTGATCTTCGACCGGTCGGCGTCGCGACGAAATGCGATGTACTGCCCGGCAATCGTGTTGGCCAACTGGGCGGCGAACGCCTTACTGCGATCCGTCGCCATCACGACGACGACGTTGGACTGGCCCTGCGCGAGTACCTCCACCTTGTCGCGAATCTGGGCGGGCGTCAGACGCCCCTCCAGCGCGCCCGCCGCGCGGATCGAGATCGTGTCCAGCTCGACGAGGGCAACGTTGGTGGCCGCCTCGCGCGCCGGATCCTGGGACGGCGCGAGCACGGTCGAGCCGAAGAGCTTCTGGTCGAAGCCGGGATCGCGGAACAGGAGCTTCGCGGTCGCCGTGTACTGCTGGGGAGTCAGCAGCGAGTACAGCAGCGCACCGCCACCAAGCACGGCGATCGCGGCGAGGATGACCGGCAGCCGCTGGTACAGCGGACGCAGCATGTCCAGCAGGGAGAGGGCCTCGAGCTTCCTGGATTGGGCGGTGTCGACTGCCGACACTGCCTCCTCCTCAGCTCGCACGCGTATAAGGCACGGCGGCGGAGTTTAGCTACGCGGATCCTGTAATAGGCGGAGCGGAGCGCCGAAGAGAGCGTCCTCCCCTGCCGGTCAACATGGGCGTTGACGCACACGTCCCGCGAGCGACAGGGAGGCAGCAAGTCTGGTTGTGCGTCCCGGAGGGGCAGCGTTTAGGAAGAGTATTTCGGAAACAGCGTTGGGGGCCGCGGCAGTTCAAGGCCGCATGGGCGGCCTACGCGGTCGGGTCGTCGAGCGCGACATCGACCTGCTACGCCGCTTCGTGGAGGCCGCACGACGAGATGCCATACGCGGAACCCTCGAACCGGTAAGCACTCGAGCTGCGAACTAATTGCATTTGCGAGATACTCCGCATTGCGAGCGTCGTACAGGGAGCCCTACGATCTGAGACACACGTACGCGACGTTCTCGATCGCGGCCGCCGTGTCGCTCTTCGCGCTCGCGCTCGCGCGCCGGGATGGGCACGTCGCTCGAGATGATCGACCAGACCTACGGCCACCTGGCCCCCGACGCCGACGACTCTGAGTTGGGCTTGCTCAACGCGTTCGATGCGCGCGTTTCGGCAACGCGTGGACATCTTCTGGACACGGCCGACTGAAGTCAGCCTGACCTACCGAGCGATAAGTGGCTCACGTGCAGGTCTTTCTGGGATGCGCCCGGCAAGATTCGAACTTGCGACCTCTGCCTCCGCAGGGCAGCGCTCTATCCCCTGAGCTACGGGCGCCCGGGCGGCCTAGTGTAGCCGCCGGGCCGCGCTCGAACCCACGCGGAG
>Ga0183260_10001751_pt1 | contig 18042 bp, 18 predicted proteins | sample AntDrymUQ4972206_2_FD_129768 | JGI IMG/M metagenome (GOLD analysis project Ga0183260, IMG submission 129768) | Polar desert sand microbial communities from Dry Valleys, Antarctica - metaG UQ497 (22.06) (version 2) (version 2) | ecosystem: Environmental > Terrestrial > Soil > Desert | place...
CGTAAGATGGCTTGGCGCGCTTAACGAGGGTGTTCACCATGCCACGGATATCCTGCCTATGCTGGAAGTCTTCCGGGCACAACTGTTCGGCCATCTTCAAATGCACAAAGACAGCGGCGTCGTTGTTGCGGCATTCGTAGCACTGGGCAACCTTGTATAGCAGGCTGGTCTTACGCTCCAAAGACGGAGTACGGGAAATATCTACGTCATCTGACAACCGCAAGGCTTCAGATATCTCGCCGGACTCGTACTCTACCCTAACCATGTGGATGCCAACGTTCGTCGGCCCGAAGAACAACGTGTTGTGGTAGTTGTGTCTTTCATCGACGCGCAGCGCGGCCTGATGAGCTGGACCGCGCAATATCTCACGCGCTTGCCAAGGATCACCGGTACGCATTAATCCTAAAGTCGATACCAACAGCAGTCCACCATAGAGCGAGAAGTGCTCAGGATTACCGTCCGGCAGCAAAGGCTTCAGCGCTTCGCTGCCTTTCATAGCAAGGTCCAACGCGCCGGCAGGCATATCGTCGGTGAGCATCGCATGTCCGAGGCTCCACGTGGCAGCCGCTATCAGCAGCGGGTCTTCAGTCTCCTCGGCGTAGCGCATAGCGCGGTCCGCCGCAAGCCCACAGAGATCAAGCCGTCCAAGGTACTTCAACACTGCACGCGTCAGCTGGTAGACCTCGGACGCATGGCGGCACGCCTCAAGAGAACGCCCGTGTTCGTGCACGGATCGTTCACTGTTGATAATCAGCGCTGGCAGAACCCGTAGCACGTCGCTGTACTTACTCGGCGAGGTAAACCAGGTCGTCTGTGCGACACTGATCTGTTCAGCTAACTCGCTCAATGTGGGAAGCGGCCCGGCGTCGCTGAGCGCGAGCGTGCGATACGTGATAAGCGCCCGTTCTACCTCAGCCAGGCGCGGATTCACTGGCCCCTCGTGGTCTTCGCTTGGGGCCTCACCCATCAGGGCGGACGTGCGTACACCCAGTACCTTGGCGAGCTTGCGCAGCACTGATAGCGACGGCGTCTTGCTACCGGCCTCGATCATCTCCAGGTAGCGCGCCGTGATGCCCGCGTGGGTCGCCACGTTGACCGTGCTCTTCTTGCGATCGATGCGGTACAGCCGGATGAGCTGGCCGGTTGGCATGTCAGGCACGGCGGCACCTCCGTGGTGGCGGTTCCTACCGCCCCAGACTACAGACAGACGATGATCTCAATGTGCCGACCGGCGACCATCTGTTGCCAACCGTTACCGGTTGTCACTCCAGGTGATCAGTTCCATCGAGTCGCGGTGTCGCGTCTCTCTGACCTTGCGCGAACGTTCTCCCGGGGATGGTATACTGGGTTTCGGCCGAGGGTGCATAGACGAACTGTCGCGTACCCCGTCGACCTCAGTAGTGCGGGATCCACCCGCCGAACCGCGTGTCTTGTTCGGCGGATCATGCTGACCCACGAGCCGTGCAGGCGGCACGCACGGGAGAGCCAAGACGCGGGACGCCGCACCGAGTTTGTGTTCAGTGCCGTTGGCTGACGAGGCGGCGTTTGCGCCGGTCCACCGGCCGGCGCCTTCCGGCAGCTGTAGCCGACAACGCCGATGATCATCAGGGCAACCGCCACCACCGACAACCCGGCCGACCCCCGCCCAGTCCGGTGGCATCTCGGGGACCAGGGCCAGGGTCGCGAACGGAAACAGTCGATCTCCCCACTCGGGCGCGCCGACGCTCTGCGCCACCGCCTACAGCAGGAATCCGCCCAACCGCGGGCAGCGCCCCCAACCGCGAGTACCGCCCTGGGAACCCAGCCCAGCGCCAGCACCGCCGCCCCAGGCACAGCAGGGCAACCGGTGTCACGTTGAGCCCACCGGCGAGCGCGGCGCCGAAACCGAGTGGTGCTCCCGCCGCGGCAGTTCCGACCCACACCGCCATCCCCCGTACTCGCCAGCAGCAGCCCGGTCACGGCCGCCACGATTTCCGCGTCGCCGGCAACCGCGGGACAACTGCCCGGCGCGAGCGAAGCTGACCTGGAAGGACAACTCCGCCAGGTCGACGGGAGCCGGTCAGTGCGCCGCACCCGACAACCCCAGCAACTCGGTGACTGTCGTACCTAGTGCGGCGTGGATCGACCTGGAACACACCGGGGCCAGGCTCCGCCTGGCGTCACGTCCGCTCATGCCGATGTGCGGACGATGAGAAGCCGCGCTACCTCTGAGCGAGCGGCCCCGACCTGTCGGGCTCACATTGTATCCGCAGACCAGCGATGAAACGACCCACCTGCTGGCCGAACATGCCCGTGCTCGAAGACGGTTACAAGCTGTGAGTATCAGCGCCGCTCGTTGTGTGATCGCGAGGGTTTGTGGGCCAGCCGGTGGTGAGCGGGATCAGGTGGGTTTGGCCTTGGAGTAGGCAGGTGATGGCCCAGCCGGTCTGCCGGTTCAGCGGGCCGGTGTGGTCAAGGCCCAAGGATCTGGCCAGGTCGGTGGTGTGCAGCCGGGCGGTGGCTTCCAGGAGTAGGGCGTAGGTGTTGGTGGCGGTTCGAGCTCGGTGCCAGGCGGTTGTCATGGTGGCTGCGGCGATGGGTAGCCCGGGCCACCACAGGGCGCTGGCGGCGAGGTAGAGCAGGCTCCATCCGGCAAGGGTGGTTGCTCGGCTGAGTGTCTGGCGGGCGCTGGTGATCTCGGTGCGGGTGCTCTCGGGTATAGCCAGCCACAGACTCGGCCAGGCGGTGGGCAGGTCGAGGTGGCATTCGCGGTCCAGGCGAAGGACCACGGCGTGAACGCGGTCCCCGATCCAGGTCGGACGGGCCGGCCGTTCCTGGGCGATGCGGGTGATCGCCCGACGGGCCGGACCCAGATCCGTGCTGGTGGGCGCCCGCGCGGGGTCGGCACGTCCTGCAGCCTGGGTGTCGAGTTGTGCCCGGTAGTGCTCGAAGGCCGCCTCCCAGCGCGTGGCACGACGTGTGATTCGGGCGTGAGCGAGGCGACGCAACGGCGAGGGCCAGGATTGCCATTGGTCGGCCAGCCACATCCGTTCGGTGAGTGATCCCAGTGCTTGGGCGGCCAGACCGGCCCCGGCGGCGGTAAGCACGAGCGCGAGCAGGATCAGCACCAATGCGCCGGGCGAGGTGGCGATCGGGGATTCCGCCCAGGTGTCGACCTGGCGGATGATCCGGCCGACGTCAAGGGGATGGCGGTGGCCCAGGATGACGGCCGCGGCCAGTGTCGCGAGGTAGAGCAGACCGGGCAGGACCAGCAGTGACAGCCAGCGCTCGGCCAGCTTCTTGCCGAGTTCGGTGAGCAAGCCCCCCACGGTCTAGAGCCGTTCCCAGAGCAACGGCTCACCGTGCACCAGGCAGGCAGGCGGTGTCGGCGAGGCGACCGGGTCGGGCTGCCATCGTCGGGAGCAGCTGCCACGAGGGCACAGGAACACCACCTCGACCGGACGCGGATCACCCATACCCATCGGGCGCACGCCACGAAAACCCCCACCGCGGCGGGCCGATCCGCGCCCCTCAGCGTGTGGGGCGGCTCGCAACACGGCGTGCAGCTCGTCGAGCGGCCCGGTGAGCTCACCACCGTCGCGCACCACCGCGATGAGCCGGTCCAGCGGAGATGCGTCACCGGCGCTCTCGAGTCGGGCCCGGATCTGCGGTTCCTCGGCACAGACCCGCGCGAGCGCCTCCGCGGGTGGTGTTGTGAAGTGTTCCTCCAACACAGTCATCGCCCTCTCACGCCTAGTACGCGTCCCGCCATCGGCTGACCCTACGTGACCATGCCTCGAGTCACGGCAAGCAGCTTCGCACAACCCCGAATCACTCCGGTACCGTTGCATGGTCCAGCACCTCCTTTCCTGACACGGAGGTTTGCATGCGGTGGCGGGCGGGGTCGGGCGACGACGCGCGGCGCTTCGACGAGATTGTGGCCCTGGCGGACCAAGCAGCCAGAACCGGCGATCCCGCTACGATCGACCGCGTTGTGTCACTGCTTCGGCAGGTTGAGGACCCCCACCATCCCCGCTGGACAGGGGTCCTATTCCTGATCAGCAGCGCCCTCCAGAAGCGATTCGAGGGCAGCGGCGATGTGAGAGCCCTGGACGGGGCCATCGCCGCACGCCGTCAAGTGGTGGCCGTGACCCCGCGAGACCACCCCGATTGGGCTGAATATGTGACCGGCCTCGGCCTTGCGCTGGAGGAGCGCTTCGAGACCACGGGAGACATGGCAGCCCTGGAGGAGGCGATCACCGCATACCGTCACGCTCTGGCCGCTACCCCGCTCGATCACCCTCGTGTGACCGGGCTCCTGACCAACCTCGGCGAGACCCTGTGTCTCCAATTTGAGCGCACTGGCGACGTGGCCGCGTTGGAGGAGGCCATCACGGTGAACCGTGATGCTGTGCAGAGGACGCCACCCGACCATCCCGACCGAGTGACGCCCCTCTACAGCCTCGCATTCGCTTTGGACGAGCGGTTCAAACGCACCGGTGATATGCCGAGTTTGAGAGAGGGCATTGACGCATGCCGTCAGATTGTCACTGCGACTTCGCCCAACCATCCCCGTTGGGAAGAACGGCTAGCCAACCTTAACGGCGCCCTCGGCATCTGGATGGAGCGTGGCGGCGACGCGGCGGGTGTGGACGAGGCTATCGGGGTCTTCCGTAACGCGGTCGGGGCCACCCCGCGAGACCATCCCGACCGGGTGTCGCTCCTGTCCCTCCTCGGCGTGACGCTCCTGAAATGCTATGAGCGCGGCGACGACGTGAAGATCATGAACGGTGCCATCGCCGCATTTCGCGACGTGGTGGCCGTCACCCCGCCCGGCCACCCCGAGCGTGCATTACGCCTATCTGAGCTCGGCACCATCCTTTACGCGTGCTTCAAGCATGGTCAGGATCCGGAGATCTTGGATCAGGCGATCGTTGCGTACCGCAACGCGGTGTCGGAAGTGACGTCTGGTGATCCTCGCCGGGCTAGCGATCTTCACCTGCTCGGGCTCGCCTTGATGGATCGATATCGGCATGGCGGTGATCTATCGATCTTGGACCGGGCCATCGCCGCGTACCGCGACGCCGTCGCCGCGATCCAGCCTGAAGATTTCGACAGGGTCGAAGTCTTGTCCAACCTCGGCGTCGCGCTCGGGGATCGATACAGGCGCGGTGGCGAGGTGGCGCTCTTGGACGAGGCGGTCGCCCTCCATCGCGAGGTACTGGCCGCCACTCCACCAGCCCACCCTAAGCGGGCTCGGCGCTTGTCCGATTTGGGCGTCGCCCTCCAGGGGAAGTTTGAGTACGATGCTGATGTGACGTTGATACGGGAGGCGATCGCCGTCCACCGCGACGCGGTGGACGGGACTCCGGTCGGCCACCCCGACCGGGCCCAAAGCTTGTCCAACCTCGGCGCGGCTCTTTACGCGTGGTTTAAGCGTGACGGCAATCTGTCCGTATTGGAGGAGGGCATCGCCGCGTTCCGTGAGGCGCTGGCCACCGCCCCGCCCGATCATCCTGACCGGCCGCTGTTCTTGTCCAACTTGAGCGCAGCCCTCGGTCAGACAGCTCGGCGGAAGTGATCGGCTGCTATGCAGTGGCGTCGAGGCGAACGGGATGAGTGACCACGACCCGGCCGAGCTCTTCAACCTCGGCTTTGCCCTGCAGCAGCGGTTCGTGCGCAGTGGGGATGTGGAGCATCTCGAGGCGGCCATCGCCGTTTATCGCCACGCCGTTGCCGTCACTCCGCCCGGACATCACCTTTGGGCGACGGTCCGATCCAACCTCGGCGCCGCTCTTGAGGCGCGCTTCAAGTACAGCGCTGACGTGGCGGACGTCGAGGATGCCGTCAGCGCATTCCGTGACGCCCTGAGCGGCACCCGGGAGGAGGATCCCGCCCGGGCGGGATTTCTGACCAACTTGGCCGTCGGCCTCAGCAGGAGATATGAGCACAGCGGCGATCCGTCGCACCTGCGGGAGGCCGTCGCCGGATACCGCCACGCAGTCACCGGGACGCCACCTGATCATCCTCATATGATGACGAACGCGACATACCTGGCCGACCTCGGCGCCGCGCTTCAAACCCATGTCGAACGCGGCGGTGACCAGGCCGCGCTGGAAGAGGCCATCGCCGCGCACCGTGACGCAGTGATGCGGATTCCAAGCGATCATCCTACCCGGGCGACCCTCCTGTTCACCCTCGGGCGCGCACTCTACACCTGGGCCCAGCGCACTGCGGACATGGTAGCTCTTGAGCAGGCCATTGCCGCGTACCGCGACGGCCTCGTCAGCGCCCCCCCGGGCCACTCCCACCGGGCAAGCTTGACGTCCCACCTCGGCCATGCCCTCGCACGACGCTATAAGCTCAGTGGTGATGTGGCGGCCCTTGAGGAGGCGATCACGGCGTACCACCACGCCGTCGCCGCCGATCCCGGCCGGGGAAGACTCTTGTCCGACCTCGGCCGCGCGCTGCGAGAGCGGTTCGAGCGAAGCGGTGATGTGACGGCCCTGGAAAAGGCGATCGCAACCTGCCGCGACGCCATTGCCGCCACTCCACGTGACGATCCCTCCTGGGCAGAACGGTTTTCCGAGCTTGCCGTCGCCCTCAACATCTGGTTCGAGCGCACCGGCGATGCCGCGGTCTTGGACGAGGCCATCGCCACGCACCGCGACGTGGTCACCGCCACCCCGCTCGACCACCCCGACCGAGCGGGGTTCCTATCCAACCTCGGCGGCGCGCTACAGGAGCTGTTCCAGCGCACTGGGAATGTGTCACCGTTGGAGGAGGCCATCGCCGTCCACCGCGACGCGGTCGCCACCATGTCCGACGAAGACCCCGAGCGGGCCGGTTACCTGTCCAACCTCGGCCTCGCCCTGCAAAAGCGGTTCAACCGCAGTGGGGATACCGCCGCTTTGGACGAGGCCGTCGCCACGCACCGCGACGCGGTAGGCGCCACTCCGTTTGATCATCCCAAGCGGGCCGGAATGTTGTCCAACCTGGGCGGTGCTCTCTGGGCGCGGTTCGAGCGCAAGAGGGACGCCGTCGCTTTGGAGGAAGCCGTCGCCGTGCTCCGCGAAGCAGTCGGCGCGACCCCGCCCGATCATCCCGACCGGGCGATGCGCTTATCCAATCTCGGGGTCGCTCTGCAGCAGCAGATTGGTCGCGCCGAGAATGAGGCCGCGTTGGCGGAGGCCGTCACGGTACTTCGTGAGGCCATCGCTGCCACTCCGCTCGATCACCCGGATGCCTGGATGTGTATGGTCAATCTCGGTAGCACGCTGCGCATCCACGCCAAGCACGCCGGAGGCGTGGCAGCGCAGACAGAGGCCGTGGAAGTCTTTGCGCAGGTGGCGCGGTTGCCAGTTGCCTCAACCTCGGTTCGGTGTCGCGCCGCCCAGGAGTGGGCCGACCTCGCGGCGTCCGCCGATGACTGGTCCGGGGCAGCCGAAGGTTACGCGCTGGCCGTGAACCTGCTTGCCCGGCTGGTGTCACCCGGCTTGCCGCGCGCCGAGCAGGAGGACCAGCTGTTCAAGAGCGCCGGGCTGGTGTCGGACGCGGCCGCCTGCGCGCTGCAGCGTGACGGCGACGCCGCCGCGGCTCTCGCGCTCCTTGAGCAGGGCCGCGGAATGCTACTCGCCCAGACTTTGGATGCCCGCGCCGACCTAAGTGACCTGCGCGATCACAGCCCGCAGCTCGCCACACGGTTCGAGGATCTCCGCACACAGCTAGATGAGACCCCCAGCACATCCTCGACTTCCGTTACCGCGGGTGGTGACGGCGTGGCACTCGACACCATGCACGAATACATGAGTGATCGGCGACACCAAATGGTACAGGAGTGGGAGGAGCTGATCGAGCGGATCCGCTCGATCCCAGGCTTCGATCGGTTCCTACTACCTCCGCAGCTCGACCAGTTAACGGCTGCTGCTGCCCATGGCCCGATCGTGACCGTCAATGTCAACCGGTATCGCAGCGACGCGCTCATCCTAACCCTCAGCGGCGTGCAGGCCGTGCCTCTTCCCGGCCTGACACCCGAGTCAGAACGCGAACACGCCGCTACCTTTCTCACCGCGCTCGACCTCGATCTAGAAGACCAGTGGGCGATCCCCGAAGTCCTCAGCTGGCTGTGGGAGGTGCTCGCCGAGCCCGTGCTGAAGGCGCTGGGGATCACCGGCGCGCCTCCGCCTGACCGGCCGTTGCCTCGAGTGTGGTGGATCCCCACCGGGCTGTTGAGCCTGCTGCCCCTGCATGCCGCTGGGCGCCACGCCGACCATTCGGGAGAGACGGTGATGGATCGCGTCGTCTCCTCCTACACACCCACGATCCGCGTCCTGCAGCACACGAGAGCCACACAGCCCGCTGTCACTGCCACTCCCGCCCGCCCGCTCATCGTCGCCATGGCGCAGACCCCAGGCCAGCCAGACCTTCCGGAAGCCGGCGCGGAGGCGAACCTGCTTGCCGAGCGGCTCCCCGAAGCCCAGGTTTTCACCGGCGACCACGCCACTAGGGACAACGTCCTCGCCGCTCTGTCCTCCAGTGACTGGGCGCATTTCGCCTGCCACGCCGCAAGCGACATCGTACGACCGTCTCTGGGCTGCCTACTCCTACACGACGGACCCCTGTCAGTCCTCGACATCGCACGGCTGCGCGTGCCCAACGCTGCCCTGGCATACCTGTCCGCGTGCAGCACCGCCGGCGCCAGCGTCCGCCTGGCCGACGAGGCCATCCACATCTCCTCCGCTTTCCAACTCGCCGGCTACGCACACGTCATCGCCACCCTCTGGCCCATTCTCGACGAGATCGGCCTGGACATCGCCGATGACATCTACGCCAGCCTGACCGCCGCCTCACCTCAGATCAGTCCCGCCCACGCGGTCCTCGCTGCCGCCCGCCGCCAGCGCGATGCGAACGACGGTCACTATCCAGCCCTGTGGGCCTCCCATATCCACACCGGCCCGTAGCGGCTGGGATCTGAACCCGTGGCTATCCACCATGGGCGCCCAGCCACTGGGGTTCACTCTGTGTTTGTCAAGTTGCCGGGTTCGGGGTGGTCGTAGAGGCTGCGGTTCGGGTCCGGGAAGTGACTTGTCCGAAGAGTCGGCCGTGGGGGTTGGGCCGCCCGCGCAGAGCGTGTCCGACCTAACTGGTGACGTCCGCTCATGCCGCGATGAGGGCGTTGGTGATCTCGGCAGGTAAGCCCGTTGTTGGGCGGCAGGCTCCCGGTGGGAGAGACTGCTTTTGGCCTGTGACCTGAGTGTGGCAGCGAAGGTCACGCACGGTCTGTCCGTGCTTGGTGCGGATGGTGTCAGGACGTAGTGATCACCGAGCCGGAGACCACCCGGCCGGCTTCACCGCGTGGGAGATCATCTTCAGCACCGGTCGCGGTGGGGTCGGATGCGATATAGACGGACGATGATCCCAACACGGCACCCCCGCCTATTGCCACTCTCAGTGACGATAGTTACTTTCAGTTCTAATACATCAGTGTCCAGGAAGATCATGGGTCTCTGACCTGCTGGAAAGCCGTCTGATCATGGTATACTTGGGTATCCGCACCGAGGGTGCATAGGCGAACCGTCGCGTACCCCGTCGACCTCAGTAGTGAGGTCCGAGAAGATCTTTTACTGTGACGTTCACAAGATCTACATGGCTGCGGTGGCCTGGGCGCCCGGCACAAGGTGCAGGCATGCTGATCATCCCCGGATGACCGTCCAGCTGCACGACATTATCTCGGATACCATGGTTAAGACCGAACGCGCGGCGTATTGCAACAGTCACGCGAACGGTGCGGTGATTGCGGCTCAGGCCTGTTTGAGTCTGGTGCCGACTTCGACCACGAGCCAGTGGTCGTCGCCGAACAGTCGTGCGGTTTCGGCATGGAGTGTTTCGAAGAGCTGGCGGGCGGTCTCCTCGTTGCCGGATTCTGCGGTCCAGCCGGCAACGGCGTACCTAGCTTGCAGGGTGGTTAGGTATGCTTCGCCCAGTACCCGGCCACTGTCCTCAACGAGACGAGCCGCGAGCTTGGCCGCCTTCTTCGGCTCACCGGCACTACCCACCGCCTGAACGTGCGTGAGCCGCACGTTCAGCGTGTGGCGGTGCTCTGGGCCGTAGGCCCGCTGACTCTCCTCGATCGTAGCCTCGAGTATCGGAAGCGCGGCGTTGGCGTTCCCGGCGTCGGTTAACGCACCGCCTAGGTTCCATCCGCAGTCGATGATGAAGGACCAGGGGACCGATTCTAGTGACTCAGCATACTCGAGCAGCTCGCAGAAGATCCGGGCCGCAGCAGCCGGCCCGTCCAGACGCCAGGTCCACACGGCGACCTCGAAACGGGCGCTGAGGGTTCTCTCGTGCGCGGCGCCGAGCGATTCGGTGGTCGTGGAGGTCGCCTGGCAGGCCTCCTTTGCTGGGCACGTCGAGCACGTGACAAGAGCGTTCGACCGGGCACTGGCCGCAGGGCAGTACCTCGCCGCGACCCACCTGGCGATCTGCCTGGCAGACGCGGGCCAGGAGAGCCGGGCGGTCGAGCTGCTCGAGCTGACCATCAAGCGAGCGGAAGACAGCGGCACCGTTTCCCCCGAGGACCTGCTGTCCATGCGGGGAGACCTAGCCTGGGAGATCGGCGAGAAGGTCGGCGGCCACGGCAATCCCATGCGTGCCCTGGGCATCCTCCGGCGGGTCGCGGACGACAGCGTGGCCCTGCTTGGTAAGAACCATCCGGAAACCCTGTCCGCCCGGATCGCGCTCGCTCGCCAGCTCGGTGCGTCCGGCAACCCACGGGAGGCGCTCGACCTCGCACGGGAACTGGTCGACCAGGCACGTCGGCTGGCTCGGCGTACTCGATCAGCGCGTGCCAGGTGGCGTCTGGAACCGTTGATGAGGCGGGGTCCCACGCCGTCGCGTCGACCAGGTAGTCGAAGGCCAGATAGTTGTCGTCGCCTGCTGGCTGGAGCAGGCTACTGGTGGCGTGCAGCGGTTGGGTGGCCCAGGCGAGCGCGTTCTCCCATGAGCCGGGACGCAGTGTCGCCCCGCCTCGGTCCCGCAGGTACTCCTCGTGGAGGACTTGAAGGATGCCGATCGGTACCGGCCGGTGGTATCCGGCCCGCCGGACATCGACAGCAGCGGCCACCAGTGCCGCTCCACGTGCGTCGCCAAAGGTTCGGCCTGGTACCGGCCTGCGGGCGGCTGACCAGGCACCCTGCCACTCGGCCAGCAGCTGCGGGCCAGCCGCCATCGCCTCAGCCAGGCCATGCTTATCGGCACTGTTAAGCACTTGTGCTATGCGCACATCGTGGGTCAGCTCGCCGGCCCGCGCGAGTTCGCGATCGGACCACCTGGGTTGCAATCGGATCTCTCTGTCCACTGCGGACAACACTTCACGCCCCACCCGCGCCACCTGGCGGTCGCTCGGCGCTCGCTGCGGATCGTGGCGGGCACTGAGATCATCTCGCTCGTGCGAGCGCATGGTCGCCAACACTACGATCCGGCTTCTCTCGATGAGCTCGGCGAGATCGGTCTGGGTCAGCCCTCCCATCCCCAGATACCGCTCCAAGTCGTCGAGCCACAGCACACTTGGCCGCTGCTGACTGGCTGCGATGATTGCGGCCGGCAATGCGTCGGGCGTCTCGGGCTTAATGCACATGTGGCGCGGCAGGCAGGCGCGCATCGCCTCGTACGCGAGCCTGGTCTTCCCCGCGGTGGAATCGCCAACCACCAACACAAATCCACCCGCCGTCAGTGCTGCTTTCAGGTCTGTCATCCGGTCGCGCTCCACAAAGACCGGAGTCCGGTCCACCCGACCGTCGCCGTGCTCGACCGCAGTAGCCGGATGCACCCCGAGCCGGATCGGATCGTCGATCCCGCTTACCCGCGCGACATACAGCCCGGATCGGGACCCCGGTGCAGCCTTCGTGCGATCCGCGAGATGAGCCCGACCCCGCTCGGCGAGCACGGCAGCCACGGCACTGCCGACCCCCACAACCACGGCCGCCACCAGACCGGGGTAGACGCGCCCGGCCGCCGAGAGCACGGCGGTCCCCCCGGCTGCCACCGTCAGCAGCCACCATCCTCGCAACTGGCGCCACCAGCTCCGCACCACCCGCATCACGGGAACCCTCCCGCCATTAGCCGAACCACTGTAGTGGGGCCGCTGCGCCGTCGCACACACACGTGCACGTCATCGCCCGCCACGACATTCTTGATCAACAAGCGGCATGACTACTCGTGTTCTCGCTTCGTCTGGCGTGCGGTGCCTCGGTCGCGACGGGCACGGCCACCTCCGCGGGTCGGGTCGGGGTTCGATCGAGGCGTCTCCGCGGGACCTGCCTCCATCTAGTATCCGCAGTAGAGGTCCTCTTCTGCCGAGAAGAGTGTGGCCGGACCGGGAACCAGGACGTGGGAGGTCAGGGTGTTCCTCACCTCGTGAACATTGGGGTTATTAGAAAGCTTTTTCACTGAGTTTTCTTCGGCGCGCCTCCCACGGAAACAACGACCCCTCCAGAAGAATGTGATGGACAGCGCTAACAGTTCATCACACCCCGGAGGGATCGTTGCCCTCTCACCGTATCACAGGGCTTGACGAGGAGCAGGTCGAAGAACTCGCATCCCGTCTGGAAACAAGGATCGAGTGGGACCAGGGGAAAGGCCGCCCGCGTAAGCTGACACTGCGCCAGACGTTGCGCGCGGTCGTGCTCTACGAGCGGGGAGAACATGACCCAAGAAGTGATCGCCTGGATCTACGGCGTGAGCCAGCCGCAGATCTCTATCATGATCAAATTTCTTGAACCGCACATCGAGGCAGTGTTGGCCGAGTTCGTGCCCGACCCCGCCGACGCCCTGCCCGACCGGGTGTCGTGCATCGACGGAACGCTGCTGCCCTGCTGGTCATACCAGGGTCACCCCGAGCTGTACTCCGGCAAGCACCACACCACCGGCCACCTCGTCCAGCTCGCCAGCGACCTGGCCGGCGGGGTGTGGGCGATCTCTGATCCCTATCCGGGGTCTTGGCACGACATCCATGCTTATGCCGAGACCGGCTGGGCTGAGCATGTCGGTGATGACGGCGGAATTGGTGACAAGGGATATGTCGGAACCGGTCTAGTCACGCCGAAGAAGAAACCTCGGGGCGGTGAGCTGTCGAACCAGGACAAAGACTGCAACAAAGAGATCAACGCTCTCCACTCCGTAGCGGAACGGGCAATCTCCCACATCAAATCCTGGCGGATCTTTCACACCGACTACCGGAGACCACTCCACACCTTCGCTCAAGCCTTCAGGACGACCCGCGCTCTCTACTTCTTCAGCACCACTTTTTGATAAGCCTCATTGCGTCTGTGCTGACGGCGAATCACCGTAAACAACCGTTGTCGCCGTTGGCGCGCGTAGGGACCTAAGCGCCGTGCGTCAGCATCCTATAGGATGGCATGATTGCCGTGTAGGATCGGGGATATCAGCCAACGTCTCACATCTATTGTCCGAGTAACCGCGCGATTGCCAACGCGAGTTTCGCTTCGGTATCAACATCGATCCAAACATGATCTGCCACGATGCGCGGAATTTCGCATTTCCTGTCAGCCTTTAGGATAACAACCCTAGGCCTGCCAGTTTCGAGTTCCCTGCGAACCGCGCGCTCCAGCTCGGCCATACAGTACCGGGATTGCACATACGCCCCCGTGATGACACATACGAATACGTGGGCGTCCTCAATTCCGTGGTAGAGGTTGGACAACAGTTTTTGACCAGCGCGGAGGTCCGTTTCGTCCCTCCATACCTGGCGATGCTGACGTAGAAGATGTATCTCAATCTGGTCGGCCTTGATGCGGTTCCGATGTGTGTAGCTGAGAAAGTACAGCTCGGAGTTTTCCTCGGGCGATGTCTCCCTGTCCCGAACACTTCTATAGTGCTCGGTGAGCTGCTCGTAGACCCCGAAGAACGTCTCCATCATCGTTGCTAGCTCGTCCAAGTCGTCGGGCGTTGCCTCTTTAATGACAGAAATCGCGTGGCGGAGGGCTGGTCCGCTTACCACGTCGGCTACCTCGCTTGGAACTTTGTCGACATCTTTTTCGAACTCAGCCAACTTCATCTCAAGGAGCATGAGCAAGGTCTCTTTTCCGTGCGCTACACTTTTCGCCTCTGCTAGGGCGGCCTTCGCTAACTCGTAGCAATACCCAATCTCTCCGCCGACATAGCCGCCCCGCTTGAACGCAGCGTGTAGCTCTTTACCGAAACGCCTTCTAATGAAATCGCCAGCAGCACTTCTCCCCTCCAGTTCGTTCATCGCCTCAAGCTGAGGGTCATAATTTTCCGGAAAGATGTCTGAAAGCCGGATCCCCAACTCAAGCGCAAGGTCTTCCGACGCTCGCTTGAAGCCGTCGCGCATTTGCGACAAGTGATACAGCGCCGCGCGCTGTATCACATCGTTCTCGTCCCGGTCCCCGTAGTCGTAGTCTTTCCAGTAGCTGTAGTAGCGTTTGTATGCAGCGATGTTGTATCCGAGCAAATAGAAGTCGGCTTCGAGTTGGGGAGCAACCATCATGATCCTTTCTGCATCCAGTGTGGGCCGTGACCTGTCACTCATGAAGGGGTGAAGGCAGGCCCATTTCACACCCTTGCTGCCACATCACAAAAAATCGATCCGCAGGGCGACGCCGAACCATCCTCTTCTGCCGCGATGAGGGCGTTGGTGGCGCGGCAGGCTCCCCGGTGGGAGAGACTGTTTTGACCTGTGGGCTGAGTGTGGCAGCGAAGGTCAAGCACGGTCTGTTCGTGCTTGGCGCGGGTGGTGTCAGGACGTGGTGTCAGGACGTGGTGTCAGGACGTGGTGGCCACCGAGTCGGAGACCACCCGGCCGGCTTCACGGTGTAGGAGATCATCTTCAGCACCGGTCGCGGTGGGCCGGATGCGACAGACGGACGGTGATCCCAACACGGCACCCCCGCCTATTGCCACTCTCGGTGACAGATGGTTACTCTCAGTTTTAATATATCAGTGTCCGGGAAGATCATGAGTCTCTGACCTGCTGGAACGTCTTCTGGTCATGGTATACTGGCGACGTCCAGAGGGTGCATAGACAGACTGTCGCGTACCCCGTCGACCTCAGTAGTATGGGATCCACCCGCCGAACCGCGTGTCTTGCTCGGCGGAATCGTGCTAATCCACGAGCCGTGCAGCCAGCACGCACTTGAGAGCCAAGACGCGGGACGCCACCACCGAGTTTGTGTTCAGTGCCGTTGGCTGACGAGGCGGCGTTTGCGCCGGTCTCAGCGGGGACGGGCCGTAGCGTCGACGGTCGTGTCAGACGGCGAGATCCCGGCGGGTGTAGCCGACGATACCGATGATCATAAGGGCGACGGCCACCACGGGCAGCACCCCGACGGCGAGTACCGTTCTGGGAATCCAGTCCAGCGCCAGCACCGCCGCCCCCAGGCACAGCAGGACGACCGGTGTCACGTTGAGCCCACCGGTGAGCGCGGCGCCGAGACCAAGTGGCGCTCCGGCCGCGGCAGCTCCGACCCAACCGCCATCCCGGCACTCGCCAGCAGCAGCACCCCGGCCACGGCCGCTGCACCTTCCGCCGCGTCTCCAGGAAACCGCGTTGTGCGCCTGGGCCGGTCGCACCGGCGCCGGGCAATCGCGGGACAGCTGCCCGGGGCGGGTGAAGCTGAGCTGGGTGGACAACTCCACCAGGTCGACGGTGAGCCGGTCGATGCGCCGCGCCCGACAGCCCCAGCAACTCGGTGACTGTCGTACCTGGTGCGGCATGGATCGACCTGGAACCACGGCGGGGTCAGGCTGTGCCTGGCACCACGTCCGCTCATGCCGATGAGCGGTCGTTCGTGGTGGGGGGCTCCGTCTAATAAGCGGCCGAGTCGAGGAAGGTGAATGTGAATCACAAATCAGAGCGGAGTCACGGCCTTTCCGGTCGCGTCGATGGTGAGATCTGCCTGCCCAAACGATCGATCCAAATCCGGGTGCGGAAGATCGCGAACGACTCCATCGACAAGTACGACATCGGTGTCGGACAACGAAGTCTGACCATCGCCCGTGATGACGGTGCTGGATCGGATGACGGTGATGGTCACGACTCTGCCGGGGTTCCGTGGTTGGCTGACATCGCCGGGCTATCGAGGGTCCAGCCGCAAGTGCCGGAACGGTGCCAGCTCGTCGACCAGCTCACCGCGGACCTCGGCACCGACCAGCTCCGCGACGCGCAGGCAGAGAGTCACGCCGCTGTGGGTGACGGCGAAATGGAAGTTCTCGATGGTGGTGCTTCGTCCGAGCACGGGAAGCCCGTCGATCGGGATCGGCCGCACGCCGATCCGGCTCGCCTCGACCTTGCTACCACGAAGGCCCGGGTAGAGCTCCTGTGCCAGGTGGAGCATCGCCTCCGCCGCACCGGGTTCGGTGATCCAGGTGCCACCGTCATGTGTTGATACGGCGGCATCTGCGGTGATGTTGCGCAAGACGAGCCGCCCGCCGCCGTCGGGCCGCAGGTGGATCTGCGGTGCGTGGATCACCCGCCCGACCGCAACCGCTGTGGGCCCGGTATAAGCCAACAACCCCGCGGTGTTGCGCATCGGAAGGTCCACGCCCGCGAGCGCTGCGACCTTGCCTGCGCCGGGACCGGCACAGTTGACCACCGCATCGGTGCGTACCATCTCGCCATCGGAAGTCCGCACACCGTCGATGCGCTCACCCCTCATCGACATCCCCACGGCAGCGCAATGGGGCCTCACCTGCGCTCCCGATGCACGGGCCGTCGAGAGCAGCGCGGCGATGAGCCGGGCGGGATTGACCCAGCCCTCGTCGGGAAAGTATGCGACCCAACTTCCGATCGCCTCGGGCGCCATGCCCGGCTCCAGCGAACGGACTTCCTTCGGATCGAGCCAGCGTGCCTGGTAACTCCACTCCAGCAGCCGAGTGACCTTGCTCTCCTGCTCCTGTTGTGCCTCGGTACCCGCTATCCACTCCAGGTTTCCGCTCTCGTGGTACCAGTCGCAGCACGCCACGCTCGATGCGAAACGCCGGTGGGCCTGCATGCCCTCAACGTTGAGGTCGAAGTGTGGCCACCGGGGATGGGAAGCTAGGAGGCTGGTGTTTTTCGTGATATCTTACGCAGAGCGATCACCTAGCAGTGTGCTGACCTGGGGCGTTTACTCTTCGTAGTTGCCGTTTTCGTCCAAATACTGTGTTTGACACCAGCCTCCTAGCCGGTCGCCGGTATGAGATCGACGCCGACGGTCACGATGGGGCCGTCTTGATGCACCACCTCGGTGGGTCCCAGCTTGCGGATCAGGGCGAGCATGGCGCGATTGTCGGCCATGACGTCGGCCGTGAAGCGGGTGATGCCCTCCTCGCGTGCCCGCTGAACCAGCCGCCGCAGGAGCGCACTGCCCAGGCCGCGGCCTTGCCAGGAATCGGCGATGGCGATGGCGATTTCGGCGTGCTCGGGCCGCTCGCGGGAGCGCACGAACCGGGCTACGCCGATCCCCTCGCGGGTGGCCGCGGTCGCCGCTGCGATGGCTTCGTGGTTGTGATGGTCCAGCTGCGTGAGGTAGGCCAGGTGGGTCTGGCTCAACCGCTGGACGCCGGTGAAGAACCGCGAGCGGCGGGAGGGCAGGCTGAGCCGCTCGAAGCTGGCGACCATCGCGTCGGTGTCGGCGGCGACGACCGGACGTATCAGCACCTCCTCGCCTGAGAGCAGCACAACCTCTGGCTCGTCAGGCACGGTGGGTACCTCCCGTGATGGCGGTTCTACCGGTCCAGAGTACAGACGGAGATGATCTCAATATGCCACGACGAGTGCACGGCCACTGTCAGCCACCAAATGGTTACCCCAGGGGAGAGGTTACTGGCAGTCTGAGCGATTCGTCTCTATGACCTGCGGAAACGTCTTCTGCCTGGTATACTGGCCTCGTCCCAAGGGTGCATAGGCGAACCGTCGCGTATTCGGCCGTGCTCATCCCCGCGTCGTCCGCTTCGACACCGGCGAGCCGCACCAGCACTCCGCGGGTCCACCTCCTGGCTCGAGCCACCATCCCCACTCCCCTCCGGCACCCGCACCGGGTA
>Ga0183260_10001752_pt1 | contig 18033 bp, 14 predicted proteins | sample AntDrymUQ4972206_2_FD_129768 | JGI IMG/M metagenome (GOLD analysis project Ga0183260, IMG submission 129768) | Polar desert sand microbial communities from Dry Valleys, Antarctica - metaG UQ497 (22.06) (version 2) (version 2) | ecosystem: Environmental > Terrestrial > Soil > Desert | place...
GTCCACCGGTCCGCACCTGCACTTCGAGCAGCGGCTGAACCGGATCAATCAGCCGGCCGTCTTCCACGGGAATGCGCTGGTCTACAACACTGAGATCAGGTCCCGCAACTGTGGGGACGTGCCCGTCGTCGGCGACTGGAACGGTGACAAGCGAACCGATCTCGGCGCATTTCGGCGCGGCGGCAAACCGACGTTTCTGCTGCGCCGGCCCGGCGGTGCCGCGACGGTCGTCATGTATGGCGCTCCGACGAGCGAGCCGGTGGTGGGTGACTGGAACGGCGACGGGACCACGAACCTCGGGACGTGGGACCGATCAAGCCGGACCTTCTCCTGGCGAAGTCCCTCCGGTGGCACCACCTCGCTGAAGTTCGGGGGCTTCCGAGACAAGCCGGTCGCGGGCGACTGGGACGGCGACGGGCGGACCGACGTCGGAGTGTTCCGCCCTACCCAGGCGACCTTTCGGCTGCGCGCCGCTGACGGCTCCATCACCCGGATCCGGTTCGGGCGCGTCGGATCCATTCCGGTCACCGGCGACTGGGACGGTGACCAGCACACGGACGTCGGCGTCTTCGATCCGGTGACTCGGGAGTGGGTCCTGCGCAGGGGTGATGGTTCGCTGAAGACGTTCCCCTACGGCGCACGGGGGACGCTGCCCGTTGTGGGCGACTGGAACGGCAACGCGATCACCGATGTGGGCGTGTGGTCGCCTCGGTCGGGCACCTTTTCGCTGCGCGTCGCTCACGGCAACCGGACCCGGTTGGTCGAGTGGGGCCGCCGCCGCTGAGTCCCCACTTGGTGTCTCCCATCATCCGAGACTCATCGCCCTCCTCGCTCGCCGATCCCGCCCATCGAATGGCGGACACGGTTGCCGAGACACCGCGCCGATGACCGCCTGAAGGCGCCACTCGACGTTGGTTATGGCTCGTTTGCGGCGTGCAGCGCCAATACCGTCGCCATCGTGTCTGCCTCGTCGATCGGCTTGTCGTCGCGATAGCGCAGCACTCGAGCGAAGCGCAACGCGACTCCACCGGGGTAGCGCGATGACGACTGCAGCCCGTCGAAGGCGACCTCGACGAGCAGCTCCGGTCGGACGAACACGGTTGAGGTGGTGCGGCGTACCTCGCGAGCCAGAAACTGCTCGGTCTGCCACGCCAGCGTCGCATCGGTCAGTCCCTTGAAGGTTTTCCCCAACATGACGAGGCTGCCGTCAGAGGGGTCGCGAGCACCGAGATGGAGGTTGGAGAGCCAGCCTGCGCGTCTGCCGTGACCCCATTCGGCGGCCAGCACCACCAGGTCGAGCGTGTGTCGAGGTTTCACCTTGACCCAGGCGCTGCCGCGCCGACCCGCGTCGTAACCGGAGTCCAATGCCTTGACGATGACTCCCTCGTGCCCGGCGGCGATCGTCTCGTCGAAGAACAACTGCGCCTGCGCCGGCGACGAGGTGTGTATCCCCGGCGCCCGGTGAGCCGCTGATACGACAGCATGGAGCTCGTCGAGCCTGGTACGGAGCGGCTGCTCGAGCAGGTCGCGCCCGTCGCGGTGGAGCAGATCGAAAAAGACCGTCGACACCGGCGCCTTGGCCCGCAGTCCGGCGATATCCGCACGACTCGCGGTGCGCGCGGCGGTCACCTGGAAGGGCGCGGGCCGGCCGCCGGGCCGCAACACGATCGCCTCACCGTCGAGGACCAGCCGGCGCGCCGGCAGCGAGCGCACGACCTCGACGACTTCCGGCAGTCGCTCGGTGATGTCGTCGAGGCTGCGCGTGAAGATGTGGATGTCATTGCCGTTGCGATGGACCTGGATGCGGATGCCGTCGAGCTTGGCGTCGACCACGACTGCCCCGTTGCTCGGTGCGGCCTTGGCGATCGCTGCGCTCAATGCCGGTGCGGCGGAGGCGAGCATGGGTCGGATCGGTACCCCGATGACGAGCCCGATGCGCTCGAGCGCGTCGGGGCCGTCGCGCACCAACTCGGCGGCTGCTGCGGTCGAACCGAGCAGCATCGAAGCCCGTCGCACGAGCGACGGTTGCACATCAAAGGCCTGTGCGATGGCGTCGAGCATGACCCCGTCGAGCGCACCCTGACGCAGGTCCTCGGTCACCAGGCGCCACAGAAAGATCTGTTCAGGTTCGGTCGCTCGCCCCAGCAGATCGGTCAGCGCCTCACGCCGTTGCTCTTGGCTGCCAGCTCCGGCCAAGACACTCATCTGCTCGAATGCCGCATCGACATCGGCGACGGTCAGCGTCGGCTCGGCTGCTGGGCTCACCTGTTCGAAGCTGGCCCAGCCGACACCGGTGCGCCGCTGCCGTAACCGGCCGGAGAGGTATGTGACCACGGTGGCGATCTCATCGGCCCCGGCGGCATGGAGAGCACGCGCCAACGCGGCGCGTTTGGCCAGGCGGGATGCAGTGTAAGCCACCTCGACGGAGACCTGGGCCAGGTCGCTGAGCAGCACGCCCCCATTGTGGGACAGCCCGCCGACATACTGGGTCGATGACCGCTGTCGAGGCGAGGGTCCCGGTGGTGTCGTGCGTGTGGCGTCCCGGCCGGCCAATTCCACTGGGAACCATCCTCGGGACGCTTCGTCGCGGCCCCGGGGATCCGACATACGCGGTCCGCGACGGGGTGCACTGGCGTGGGTTGCGTACTCCCGAGGGAGCGGCGACGTTGGCCCTCACCTCGCGGGCGACCGCCGGGGAGGTTGCGGCCACGGTCTGGGGGCCGGGTGCGGACTGGACGGCGGCGCGGGTGCCGGCGATGCTCGGCGGCGAGGACGACCCGTCCGGCTTCGAGCCGCCACATCCAGCGCTGGCGACAGTGCACCGACACCACCGGCATTGGCGGGTGCCACGGTCGGGCTTGGTCTACGAGGCGCTGATCGCCGCTGCATTGGAGCAGAAGGTAACCGGACGCGAGGCGTGGCTCGGATGGCGTCGGCTGGTACAACGCCACGGTGAGCTCGCCCCGGGACCGGCTGGTGACATCGGTCTGCGGGTGCTTCCGGAGCCGGAGCGGCTTCGCCGCATCCCGAGCTGGGAGTGGCTGTCGATGCACGTGGACGGTGCCCGCTCCCGCCTGGCGGTACGCGCGGGGCAGCTCGCCGACTCGCTGCAACGCACCCTTGACGTCGACGCCATCGCGGCCGAACTCATGCTGCGCTCGGTTCCCGGCGTCGGCGTCTGGACAGCGGCCGAGGTCCGGCAGCGGGCGCACGGGGACGCCGACGCGGTCAGCTTCGGTGACTACCACATCCCGTCGAGCATCGGGCTGACACTGATCGGTCGAGCGGTCGACGACGCCGAGCTAGCGGAGCTGCTGGCACCGTACGCGCCGCATCGGTACCGGGTGCAGCGGTTGGTGGAGCTGGCTGGCATCCACGCGCCGCGGCACGGGCCGCGGATGGCGCCACGACGACACCTGCCGGGGTCGCGCCGGTGGTGAAGTGGAACCGGTGGCCTGCTTGGCACGTCCAAGCGGGGTGTCAGCTATCGCGGTGAGGCGTGCGGCAGTGGTGACCGCCATGCGACTCGGCACCCGCGTCCTGGTGGCGAGCCTGCTCATCGGCTTCGCGATCGCGATAAGCGCCGGACAGGCGTACGCCTGCTCCTGCGCCCTGCAGCCGCTCGAGGATCGGGTGAGGTCGGCGGACGGAGTGTTCGTGGGCACCACCGATGACCTCGTGGCGGGACTGTCGGCCACGTACCACGTGCAGGTCACGGCCGTGTACAAGGGCAAGCCGTCCGCCGAGGTCACCATCAACACCGGCACCGAGGACCCAAAGCCCGATGACGGAATATTTGTGAGCAGCTCATGCGACACGCCACTGCGGCCGGGGAGGGAGCGCCTGTTCTTCGTCGCTGGGGCTCGAGACGCTTGGACCCTGCGGGCATGCAGCTACCCCGAGCCGCCGAACCACGCCGAACGCCCCGACTTCGTGACACTCCTCGGTCCTCCCGCCGCACCCGTAGCCGTACCTGCACCATCAACGACGCAGCAGGCTGGCGCCGGTGACCAGGTCAGCCAGGAGCCGGCCGGATCGAACACCTGGGGGTGGCTGGCGACGGGCGGTGGACTCCTCGCCGCTTGCGTCGTCCTCCTGGTCGCAATCCTGCGGCGCCGCCGCGGGTCGAGCGCCTGACCGACCGCCCGAAGCGGCCACGACACTGTCGGGGGTGGGTCGTACGCTCGACGCATGAGGCCAGTCACCACCTTGGAGCGCAAGGTTGCGCCTTTCCGGGTCGTCAGCGACTACCAGCCGTCGGGCGACCAGCCGCAGGCGATCGACGAGCTCGAGGAGCGCGTCCTCGCCGGCGCCAAGGACTCCGTGCTGCTGGGTGCCACCGGCACCGGCAAGACCGCCACGATCGCCTGGCTGACCGAGCGCCTCCAGCGTCCGACGCTCGTGATGCAGCCCAACAAGACGCTGGCCGCGCAGTTCGCCAACGAGCTGCGGCAGCTGTTCCCTGACAATGCGGTCGAGTACTTCGTGTCCTACTACGACTACTACCAACCGGAGGCGTACGTCCCGCAGACCGACACCTACATCGAGAAGGACTCCTCGCTCAACGAGGAGGTCGAGCGGCTACGACACTCGGCGACCAACTCGCTGCTGACCCGGCGTGACGTCATCGTGGTCGCCACGGTCTCCGCAATCTACGGACTCGGGACGCCGCAGGAGTACGTCGACCGGATGATCCAGCTCCGGCTCGGTGACGAGATGGACCGCGACGGGCTGCTGCGTCGGCTGGTTGCGATCCAGTACGCGCGCAACGACCACGCCGGCACCCGCGGCACGTTCCGGGTGAGGGGCGACACGCTCGAGGTATTCCCGGTCTACGAGGAGCTCGCGGTGAGAATCGAGTTCTTCGGCGACCAGATCGAGTCATTGATGACCTTGCACCCAGTGACCGGCGAGGTAGTGACGCAGGACAAAGAGCTCTACATCTTCCCCGCCACCCATTACGTCGCCGGCCCGGAGCGCATGGAGCGCGCCATCAGCGGGATCGAACTCGAGCTCGCTGACCGGCTCGCCGATCTGGAGCGCTCCGGCAAGCTGTTGGAGGCGCAGCGCCTGCGCATGCGCACCAGCTATGACGTGGAGATGATGCGCCAGGTCGGCACCTGCTCCGGGATCGAAAACTACTCCCGGCACATCGACGGTCGATCACCCGGCTCGGCCCCCAACTGCCTCCTCGACTACTTCCCCGAAGACTTCATGCTCGTCATCGACGAGTCGCACGTGGCGGTGCCGCAGATCGGCGGAATGTACGAAGGCGACATGTCGCGCAAGCGAACTCTCGTTGAGCATGGCTTCCGGCTGCCGAGTGCCATCGACAACCGTCCGTTGCGATGGGAGGAGTTCCTCGAACGCATCGGGCAGACCGTTTACCTGTCCGCGACGCCAGGGCCGTACGAGTTCAGCCGCGTCGATTCCGTTGTGGAACAACTCATCCGGCCGACCGGATTAGTTGACCCCGAGGTGGTCGTCAAACCTACGAAGGGGCAGATTGACGACCTCATCCACGAGATCCGGCTGCGTACCGAGCGCAACGAGCGGGTGTTGGTGACCACGCTCACCAAGAAGATGTCGGAGGACCTCACGGACTACCTGCTAGAGGCCGGAGTCCGCACGCGCTACCTGCACAGTGAGGTCGACACGCTTCGGCGGATCGAGCTGCTGCGCGAGCTGCGCCTAGGGGAGTACGACGTCCTCGTCGGCATCAATTTGCTGCGCGAGGGCCTCGACCTGCCCGAGGTCAGCCTGGTGGCGATCCTGGACGCCGACAAGGAGGGGTTCCTGCGGTCGGGGACGTCGTTGATCCAGACCATCGGGCGGGCAGCGCGCAACGTCTCCGGTCAGGTAGTGATGTACGCCGACAAGATCACGCCGTCCATGGCGAAGGCGATCGACGAGACCAACCGGCGCCGCGACAAGCAGCGGGCGTACAACGTCGAGCGCGGGGTCGATCCCCAGCCGCTGCGCAAGAAGATCGCCGACATTACCGACATGTTGGCCCGGGAGGACGCCGACACCGAGCAGCTGCTCGGCTCCGGGCGGCAACGCAGTCGGGGCAAGTCGCCGGTTCCGGGGCTGTCGTTGAAGGACGCGGGCAGGCACGCGGCCGACCTCGCCGGGCTGCCGTCGTCGGACCTGGCCGACCTGGTGCAGCAGCTGACCGACCAGATGCACGGTGCGGCGGCGGAGCTGCAGTTCGAGGTCGCTGCGCGGTTGCGGGACGAGATCCGTGAGCTCAAGAAGGAGCTCCGCCAGATGGTCTCCGCCGGCGCCCGCTGACCCGGCGGTGCCCCTATCCCACGTGAACGTGGGATAGGGGCACTTCCAACGAGTTCGAACCCATTGGAAGTGCCCCTTAGCCATGGGAAGCCACCTGTCGGCGTTGCCAAGACCCGCGGGTGATCGGGGCAGGAACTCACGGATGAGCGAGAAGATGGAAGAGGATCCAGGCGTAGACCTCGGCCTCATAGCGCAGCCGGGCGTACCGGCCGGACGGGCCGGTGTGCGCCCCCTCGCCGAGCTCGCACCTGAACAAGCACCGCGGTGACCAATCAGGATCGGTGGCCCGCAGTGCGGCCACCCATTTGGCGGGCTCCCAGACCATGACGCGAGGGTCGTGCACGGCACCGGTGACCAGCAGATCCGGGCGGCCACCAGCGGACGGCAGGTTGTCGTACGGCGAGTAGGCGCGCAGCCAGGCGAAATCCGCCGCCCGGCGCGGATCGCCCCACTCGTCCCATTCGCCCGCTGTCAACGGGATGGAGTCGTCGAGCATGGTCGTGACCACATCCACGAACGGCACCTCCGCCACCACCGCGCGCCACCGGTCGGGCCGCTGCGAGAACACCGCCCCCTGCAGCAGGCCACCGGCCGATAGACCACGGGTCGCGATCCGATCACCGTCGACGCGCCCGGCAGCCAACGCGTCGGCGACCGCGATGTGATCGGTGAAGGTGTTCTGCTTGTGCTCCATCCGGCCGGTGAGCCACCACCGCCGGCCCCCCTCGCCACCACCCCGGATGTGCGCGTGCGCGTACACCACGCCGCGGTCCAGCAGGCTCAGCAGCGCCGGGTCGAACTCCGGTTCGTCACAGGACTCGTAGGCCCCGTACCCGTAGAGCAGTGCCGGCGCAGACCCGTCCAGCGGCGTGTCGCAGCGGTGGACCAGGGTGACCGGGACCTCGACGTCACCGCTGGCCACGCCGATGCGTTCGCTGCGGTAGCGGCTCGGCTCATAGCCCGGCGCCTCCTGGCGCCGCCGCAGCCGACGCTCGCCGGAGCGGAGGTCGACCGCGTACCAGGCAGGCGGCTCGGTGTAGCTCTGCTCGACGACCGTCACCTCGGTGGCGTCGAAGCGTTCGTTGCGGTCGAGGGCGATCGTCCCGGCAGGCAGGGAGCAGGCGATGTCCACGGCCTGATTGCAGGCATGCAGCGGGACGGTGCGCAGCAGGGGCGACCCGCCCCGGCGCAGCCGCAGCACGAGGTGCTCTGCGAAGGCCTCGACCCGTTCGAGCCGCTCCTCGGCTGCTTCCGGCACCAACTCCTCCCACTGTGCTTGCCCCGGCGCGGCCAGTGGCGTGGTCATCGCCCGGAACTCCGGGGCGTTGTCGTTCGTAACCACGAAGAGCACGTCCCCGTCCGGAGTGCGGCCGTGCTCGCAGTGATACTCGATGCCCTTACGCCGCGGCTCGACACATCTCGCCGGTGCAGTCGGGTCATGCGCGTCCACCAGCCAGACCTCGCTGGTGTCGCGGCTCTGCGACCACAACACGATCACGTCACCGGAGCGGCAACCTCGGACCATGACCTCGAACTGCTCGTCGAGATCCTCGTAGACGCAGACGTCGCCGCCGACGGAGGTTCCGATGTCATGGCGCCACACCTGGTATGGGCGGTAGAGCCCGTCATGCACGGTGTAGAAGAAGCTGCCCGAGTCGGCACTCCAGGCGCCGCCGTAATAACTGCGCTCGATCCGTTCTGGCAGGTCAACACCGGCGTCGAGGTCGCGGAACTGCAGCGCGAAGATCTCCTCGCCGGTCCGGTCGACCGCATAGGCCAGCAACCGCTCGTCCGGGCTGACGATCCGGTACCCGAGATCGACGTACGCGGACCCGTCAGCGAGGCTGGCAGGATCCAGGATGACCTGAGGGAACTGCGCATCAGGGTGATCGACGGAATCCGAGGCGATTACCGCTTTGGCGACGGAATCCGTTGCCTGCGATCGATCAGACGGGTGGAGATCGCGCAACAGTTGAGGGTACTCACTTCCCTCCGGCGTCGAGGTGTAGTAGGAAAACCGTGCACGCTGCCAACTGACCGACAACTCAGTTGGCGGCAGCCGCGAGGACATCTCCTCGGCGAGGGCCTGGATGAGAGGGCGCAGATGGACAGTGGCGGCGTCGTAAAACGTGCGTTCGGCAGCAAGGTGGTCGAGAACCTCTGGCGAGCTCGAGTCGCGAAGCCAGGCGTAGTCGTCGCTGCGACGGACCCCGTGCAGCACGGAGTGCCTGGGCCGAGTCGGAGCTACCGGCGGCGCGACGGCTGGATCGGTGTGGTTCACAGATCGGACCGTACCGCCCGCGGCTTGGTGGCGGCATCGCTCCTTTGCGCGGCCACGGCGTTGGGCGCGGTCTCGACGCCGGTTGCCGCCGAGGCGGCTGAGGACGACGACATCTTCCGGGTCGGTGTCCTGCAAGACATCGACAACCTGAATCCGTTCAAGGGCATCACCGCTGCCGCGTACGAGGCCTGGGCGCTCATGTACGACGGGCTCACCGGTTATACCGCCGAGGACTTCGCCCCTACCCCGCGAATTGCTGAGTCGTGGGAGCAGTCCGAGGACGGCCTCACGTGGACCTACAAGATCCGCCAGGGTGTCACCTTCCACGACGGGGAGCCGTTGACGGCTGACGACGTGGCGTACACGTTCAACCGGATCATGGACGGGAGGCTGGAGAAGACCAACTACGGCAGCTACGTGGCCCAGATCAAGACGGTCAAGGCGACCGATGACAGCACGGTCGTGATGAAGTTGAAGAATCCGACTCCGTTGATGGAGCGGCTGGCAGTCCCGATCCTGCCGGAACACATCTGGTCGGAGATCGACGACGAGGAAATCCGCCAGTACGCGAACGAGCCGGACTCCGACCCACCGGGCGGCGTTGGCAGTGGCCCGTTCATCCTCACCGATGCTCGTGAGGGCCAGTTCTACCGGTTCACCAGCAACGAGGATTACTGGGCTGGCGCACCGAACATCGGCGGGGTGGAGTACCGGTTGTACCGCAACGCCGATGCCATGGTGCAGGCGTTGAAGAATGGTGAGATCGACTTCGCCGACGACCTCGACGCCAACATCTTCGCTGCCCTCGAAGGGACCGAGGACATCGAGGCGCGATCGTCGGTTTACTACGGCTTCAACTATCTGACCTTCAACTCCGGCGCTGCCCTTACCGACGGGACGTCGATCGGGACCGGGCACCCCTCCCTGCAGGACCCGCAGGTCCGCCTCGCGATCCACCACGCCGTCGACAAGGAGGCGTTGGTCGACCGAACGCTCGACGGGCGGGGCGCTCCGGGAACGACGGTCATCCCACCCCTGTACCCGGAGCACGCCGAGCCGGACGACCCGGTGACGTACGACCCTGACGAGGCGAACCGGATCCTGGACGAGGCTGGTTACCCGCTCGGCTCCGACGGGATCCGGACCATGCCCGATGGCTCCGACCCCCTGGTGTACCAGCTGTACGCCCGATCGAACTCCGAGACCTCGCAGACCACGATCAAGTTCCTCCAAGGGTGGCTGGAGGACATCGGGATCGACTCCACCGCTGAGACGGTCTCGGAGAGCCGGCTGTACGAAATCGCCGGTGAGGGCACGTTCGACATGTACGAGTGGGGCTGGATCGTCGAGCCGGACCCTGATTACCAGCTGTCGACGTTCACCTGCGGCCAGTTCAGCTATGAGGACGGCGGCACCGTGTATGCCGGGCTGAACGACAGCTTCTACTGCAACGAGGAGTACGACGACCTGTACGAGCAGCAGTCAACCGAGACCGACCGAGACGCCCGGACCGAGATCGTGCAACAGATGCAGCTCATGGCCTACGACGCCAACGCCTACATCGTCACCGAGTACTACGACTACCTGCAGGCATACCGCAGTGACCGGTTCACCGGGTTCGTGCCGCAGCCGGAGCCGGACGGGGCGATCCTGTTCCAGTACGGCACCTACTCGTACCTCAACATCGAGCCGGTGACCGAGGAGAACAGCTCCGGCAGCGCCGCAGGAGGTGTCTCCGCCTCCGGCTCCGGCTCCGACTCCGGCTCCGACTCGAACACCGGCCCGGTGATTGCGGGCCTCGCCGGGGCAGCAGTCCTTGGCGGAGTCGGTCTCTGGCTGTTTGCTCGACGGCGTCGTAGCGCAGACTCCGACGTGGAGTAGCCGGTGGCGGTAGCGGCGGCTGTGAGGGCGGCAGACTCGGATCCCGAGCCGCAACGACCGGCCCGAGGCGGGCAACAGGGCGGCTTGGGTCGATTCATCGGGTACCGCCTCGTTGCGGGGCTCGGGACCCTCGTCTTCGTCCTGCTGTTCAACTTCTTCTTGTTCCGGATGTTGCCCGGCGATCCAGCAGCCCGCTACCGCGCGGTGAAGAGCATAAGTCCCGCCGACCTGGCGAAAATCCGAGACGAGCTGACTGCACCGCTGCCCCAGCAGTTCGTTGCCTACCTCAAGGATCCCTTGGCACTCGACGGGATCTCGTCGTGGAAGGGGCAGCCCGTCTGGGACCTCGTGCAAGGGCGAGCGTGGCCGACGCTCGTTCTCCTGGGCGCGACGACGATTGTCGCCGTCGTCATTGGTGTCTGGATCGGGATCAAAGCAGGGTGGAACCGCGGTAGCCGCTTCGACAAGGTTTCGACAGCGGTGACCTTGCTGTTCTACGCCACTCCGGAGTTCTGGCTGGGACTGCTTCTCATCCTGCTCTTCTCGACCGGCATTGGCTTCTTCCCCGGGATCTTTCCGAGCGGGGGAGTCATCGATTCAGGAATCGACCCGCTGTCCTTCGAGGGCATCACGAGCATCGCCGATCACACCGTCCTGCCGGCCGTCGCACTCGCTGCCGTCTATCTGGCCGAGTACTCGCTGATCATGCGCGCCTCCATGGTCGACGAGCTGGGTCAGGACTATCTGATGACCGCTCGCGCCAAAGGAATGATGGACCACATGGTGCGGCGCCGACACGCCGTACCCAACGCCTCTCTGCCCACGATCACACTCATCTTCCTCAACATCGGGTTCATCATCGGTGGCGCGATCACGGTGGAAACCGTGTTTTCGTACCCCGGGCTCGGGCTGCTCACATTCGAGGCCGTCAGCGAACAGGACTACGTCTTGATGCAGGCCCTGTTCTTGGTCTTCACCATGTCGGTGATTGTGTTCAACATCATCGCTGACATCGTGATCGCCGTCATCGACCCGAGGATCAGGACATGAGTTCGCCCGCATGCGGCGGGCTTCTACGGTGACCACGCCGAAGAAGCTCTCTCCCTACGCCATCGCGCGGATGCGCCGCAAGAAGTCCCTCCAGCGATTCGCGCAGGCATTCTTCGGACAGCCCGCAGGGGTGATCGGCCTGGTCATTCTGTCCGTGTTCGTTCTACTCGCGGTGTCTGCGCCGCTGTTATTCGACCGCGAGATGTTGGACATCACCGAGACTCTCGGCAACGAATCCCTGGAACCGCCCAACGGCGACTTCTGGCTGGGAACGGACGAGAACGGACGATCTATCCTTGCCGTCCTGGTCTGGGGAGCCCGTGCCTCACTGGTGGTCGGCTTGGCTGCCTCGCTGATTTCGATGGTCCTCGGCACCCTGATCGGGATCGGCAGTGGTCACTACACGGGTCTGGCCGGAAGCGCCTTGCAGCGGCTCACTGACTGGTTCCTGGTGATTCCCTTCATCCCGCTTGTGGTCGTGCTGGCCGCCGTGCTCGGTCAGCGTGGATTGGGCACGATCGTGCTGGTGTTGGGCGTCACCTCATGGCCCGGAACCGCACGTCTGGTACGCGCGCAGACGCTCAGCGTCGAGGGCCGGCCCTACCTCGAGCGGGCGAAGGTGCTGGGTGACAGCGACTGGCAGCAGATGACCAAGCACGTGCTGCCCAACGTGATGCCGTTGGTCATCGCGAACACCACTCTGACGGTTGCCATCGTGATCTTGTCGGAGACGACGTTGGCGTTTCTCGGGCTCGGTGACCCCTTCCTCGACTCGTGGGGGACCATGCTCGACAAGGCGACGGGAGCTGGTGCCGCGTCGACTGGCGCCTGGTGGTACTTGCTGCCGCCCGGCATCTGCGTGATTCTCGTCGTGCTGGCGTTCACGCTCATCGGCCGGACCCTCGAGGTCGTGCTCAACCCGCGTCTTGGAAGTGAGTGACTCATGAGTGACGTCGCCGCCTTGGAGCTGCGCGACGTTCATGTGACGTACCGAACCAGAGAAGGCCCGGTGCCGGCCGTACGCGGAGTTGACCTCAGTGTCTTCGCTGGCGAGGTCGTCGGAGTGGCCGGCGAATCAGGCTGCGGGAAGTCGACGATTGTCTCGACAATCCTTCGGCTCTTCCCCGCCTCCGCCACGGTGACGGGTGAGGTGCTGCTCGGCGGGGAGAACGTCCTGACGATGCGTTGGGGTCGGATGCGTGCGGTCCGTTGGGGGGTGGCCTCGGTGGTGTTCCAGGGGGCACTCCACTCGCTCAACCCCATCCAGCGGATCGGCACGCAGCTGGTAGAGCCGATCTTCCTGCACGACAAGTTGGCCACGGACAACAGTGCCGCCACGAAGGTTCGGACCTTGCTGGAACAGGTGGGTCTACCGGCTCGGCACGCTGACGCCTACCCGCACCAGCTGTCCGGCGGGCAGAAGCAGCGAGTGATGATCGCACTCGCCTTGGCCTGCGACCCCCAGGTGCTCATCTGTGACGAGCCCACCACGGCACTCGACGTCATGGTCCAGGCGCAGATCCTCGAGCTGTTGATCGGGATCGCGCGGGAGCGGTCGATGGCGATGCTGCTCATCAGTCACGACCTTTCCGTCCTGGGCACAAGCTGCGACCGGGTCGCCGTCATGTACGCCGGTCGCATCATCGAGCACGGGCCAGCGCGTGCAATCTTCGATTGGCCGGAGCACCCGTACACCCGCGCCCTGTCGAGCGCGTTTCCCACCATCGGCGACGCGGCGTCGCGGTACGCGCCGTCAGGGCTCCCCGGCGACCCCCCGTTCCCCGGCGATCTGCCCAGCGGCTGCCCGTTCCACCCTCGGTGCCCCTCAGCCCTGCCAGTGTGCCCGACGGTGGACGTGAAGCTGCTTCCGGCGGGGCCTGGGCGTACGGCCGCGTGCGTGCTCGTGGATCAGTCGGTCCCGACACGATGAGCGCCGAGACGATGAGCGAGCGCGCCGCCGTCGGCAGCGTCGCCAGCGAACCGGTCATCGAGGTCGACGACTTGGTCGTGACGTTCCGCGGGCGGCGCGGCGGCGGGACAGCGCGGGCACTTGACGGCGTCAACCTGGCGGTCGGCCGCGGCGAGATCGTGGCGCTGGTGGGGGAATCCGGTTGCGGGAAGACGACGCTGGCCCGGTCGATCCTGGGGTTGGAGCGGCCCGCGTCCGGCGAGGTGCGCTTCCAAGGTGAGCCGCTCGGGTACGGCGGCCGCGCGTTGAAGGCGTACCGCCGGCGGGTCCAACTCGTGCTTCAGGACCCGACTGGGTCGCTGAACCCTCGGCAGACGGTGTACGAGGCTGTGGCCGAAGGCCCTCGGGTCCACCGGATGGCCGACGAGTCCGGCCGCGTCGTGCAGGCTCTGAGCCAGGCGGGGATTCGGCCGCCGGAGCGGTTCTTCCTGCGTTATCCGCATGAGCTCTCCGGTGGTCAACGCCAGCGGGTGGTGATCGCCGGAGCGTTGGCCCTGAATCCTGAGGTCATCGTGGCCGACGAGCCGGTGAGCAGCCTGGACGCCTCGGTCCGCGGCGAGATCCTGGCATTGCTGTTGCAGCTGCGCGAAGAGCTCGAGCTGACCCTTCTCGTCGTCACGCACGACCTTGGGCTGGCGTGGAACATCGCTGATCGACTGGTGGTGATGTACCTCGGCAGGGTGGTCGAGGACGGGACGACGGAGCAGGTGTTGAACAATCCGCAGCACCCGTACACGAAGGCGTTGTTGTCGGTGGTCCCGGAGATGGAGCAGGTCGAGTCGATCGTGCTGACCGGGGAGACACCAGACTGCGCCCGCATCCCGACGGGTTGCCGGTTCCACCCACGCTGCCCGGCGTACGCCAGTGGCGAGGCGGAGGCAGCAGGCATTGCTGACGACTGCCGCAGTCGCGAACTCCCCATTCTTGGTGCTACCGGAGGCCATCGCGCCGCTTGCTGGCTGGTGCCCGCGGGGGACGCCCCGATCCCACGTTAACGTGGGATCGAGACACTTCGAATGGGTTCGAACCCATTGGAAGTGACCCTCCACCATTGGAAGTACGTCGGGTCCGTGGGAGGCTTCACTACTGACTGGTGAGTCAGTCATCCAGGAGGCGGCATGGCTCAGTCGTACGGCGACATGTTGCAACCCGCCTTGCCCAAGGAGATGTACGTCGATTCCGGCCACTGGGAAGTGGAGCGCGACCGGGCGATCTTTGGTTCCTGGTTCTGTGTCGGGCGCCTCGACGAGCTCGGCCTCGACATCGACGAGCGGGTCGCCGTCGTCGATGTGGTGGGTGAGTCGGTGCTGGTGACCCGCGACGGCGAAGGCCAGCTGCACGGCGCGTACAACGTCTGCCGCCATCGTGGCTCCCAACTGATCCCGCATGACCCCGCCCAGCCTGCTCCGGCGGCCAGCGCGACACGGGCGCTGCGTTGTCCCTACCACTCCTGGACCTACACGCTGGGTGGCGCCCTGTTGAAGGCACCACACACTCAAACGCTGCGCGAGTTTGACCACACCCAGTTCACACTTCACCCTGTCGCCGCGCAGAGCTGGCGCGGCTTCTGCTTCGTGCACCTGACACCGGAGCAGGCAACGCCGCTGGGGGATGAGCTGGCCGCGATCGATGCCCGGTTGCAGCGCTACCCCCTCGAGCACCTGGTCAGCGGTCGGCGACTGGTATACGACGTGGGTGCCAACTACAAGGTGCTGGCGGAGAACTACAACGAGTGCTACCACTGCGGCCCGGTGCACCCGGAGCTCTCCCGCCTGGTCCCTGCGTTCGCCGGCGGCGGGCAAGACCTCGCCTGGGAGCAGGGCATCCCGCATCGCGAGGGGGCGTGGACGTTCACGACCACCGGTACTTCGTCGCGTCGGCCGTTCCCCGGTCTCAACGAGCACGAACGCACCCGCCACAAGGGCGAGCTGGTGCACCCGAACCTGTTCCTGTCCTGCTCCGCCGACCATGTCGCGGCGTATACGCTCTGGCCGCAGGCGGTCGACCGCACCACGGTCGTCTGCGATCTGCTCTTCGACGCCGACGAGGCGGTCCGCGACGACTTCGATCCCGATGACGCCGCGGACCTCTGGGACCTCGTCAACCGACAGGACTGGGCGGTGTGCGAGTCCGTCCAGCGCGGGATGCGATCGCGGGCGTACGCCCAGGGCTGGTTCGCCCCGATGGAAGACGCCAGCGCCGACATCCGCCGATGGCTGCTGCCGCGGCTCGTGCCTCGGGAGGGCGGCTCCGATGGCTGAGCAGGTCGAGTACGTCGTCGTCGGCCTCGGTGCCTTCGGCAGCGCAGCCACGTACCAGCTGGCCCGGCGTGGGGCCGATGTCGTCGGTTTCGAGCAGTTCGAGCTCGGTCACGTGCGGGGAGCGTCGCACGACACGTCTCGTATCCTGCGACACAGCTACCATACGCCGGAGTACGTGGGGTTGACGGTGCATGCCTACGACGACTGGGCTGACCTGGAGCGCGATTCCGAAGAGTCGCTGGTGACCGTCGTCGGTGGACTCGACCTCTTCCCATCGGACTCCGCGGTAACGGTGACCGACCACACCGAGTCGCTGTCGGCCCACGACATCCCTTACGAGGTGTTGGACAGCGAAGCGGTGCGGCAGCGGTTTCCGCAGTTCCGCATTTCGCCGGGAGTGACCGGGCTCTACCAGCAGCGGTCAGCGATCGTACCGGCGGCCCGAGGGACCGCAACGATGCAGCGGATGGCGCAGGCCCATGGCGGGCGACTGGTGGAACGTTGTGCCGTCACCGGGGTACGAGACCGCGGTCATGCGGGGCTCGAGGTCGAGGCCGGGGATCGGACGTACTACTGCCGGCGCCTCGTGGTCTGCGCCGACGCCTGGACCAACGATGTCCTGACCGGGCTCGACGTGCGGCTCCCGCTGAAGACGACGCAGGAGCAGTTCAGCTACTTCGAGCCGGCCGATCCGCCTGCCTTCTCGCAGGGACGGATGCCGCTGTGGATCTGGCAGGGTGACCCCACTTTCTACGGCTTTCCGTGCTACGGCGAGGGGACGGTGAAGGCGGCGCAGGACTGCGGCGGCCCGCAGGTCACCGGCGACACGCGATCCTTCGAACCAGACGCCGGGCGGCAGGCGCTGTTGGCCGACTTCATGTCTCGAACACTTCCCGGCGCGGGGTCTCCCGCGTGGTCGAAGACATGCTTGTACACACTGACACCCGAGCGCGACTTCATCCTCGGCCTGGCGCCTGAACACCCGGCGGTGTGCATTGCGGTTGGTGCCGGGCACGGCTTCAAGTTCACGCCCACCATCGGCCGGCTGCTCGCCGACCTGGCTATGACGGGGGAGTGCCCGGTCGACATTGACTCCTTCCGCCTCGATCGGCCGGCGCTTGTCGACCCCCCGCCGATCGAGCAGTGGGCGATCTGAGCAACAGGTCAGGTCAGGTCCGAGGGGTCAAGACCGAGCTCCGCTGCGACGGCTTCCCGCGTCCAGGTCCGCAGCTGGGCACGCCTCACATTGCGGTAGACCAGGGCTGCGACCGACAAACCGTCGAGCAACCCGCCGATACGGGCTACCGTCGCGGCAGGGTCGGGACAGGTGAAGTCGCCGGTCGTCGTACCCTCCACGATCGCGTCGCGCAGCGCCGCGCGCCAGCGTCCGTCCAGTCGGCGCAGTGTGGTGCGGATCGGGGGGTGTCGCAGCGCCATCGCCCAGGCGTCGATCCACAGCGTCCAGCCCGAAGCGGCTCCGGTCGGTCCATAGCTGGAGATGACCCGGCGCAACCGGTCCAGCGGGTCGCTGCCACGGGCGACCGCTCGGTCCAGGCGGGCGAGATCGCGGTCGACGGCGTGCTCCAGAGCGGCCGCGAGCAGCTTGTCCTTGGTGTCGAAGTGGTAGAACACCAAGCCGGTGCTGACACCAAGTGACTTGGCCACGTCTTGGACCCGGAGCTGGTCCATTCCCAATCGACCCGCCTGGGCGAGCGTCGCCAGCAGGATCTCCTCCCGGCGTACCTCGACGTTCCGGCGACTCATGGCGCCCGACCCTACCCGCGCTCCGCCAGAGCCCCGCGCCACGATCATCCGAGGCTTATCACCCAGTCATTCAGGAGGCTTCTGCCTTGCCTGCGGGGACCACGGCGTCTGCGGCCGGTCCTGCGGCACCCCGTCCAGAATCAGATCGACCCGTTCGTCGAAGAACGCCACTAAGCCGCCGATGTTAGCTGCGTCATGGAGCGGTGCCGCGTAGCTCCATGCCAGATCGTCGACGACGTGGGAGCCGTTCGCTGGCGACCAGTAGGAGGCTTTCCCCTTGTAGGCGCAGTAGGACTGGGTCGAGCTTGGGCGCAGCTCGGCTAGCACGTCCTCACGCGGCAGGTAGTAGCGGGGCGGCAGCATGGTCTCGAACAACACGCGAGGGTGAGGCGACTCCGCGAGCACCTGACCGTCGAGCTCGAGCCGTACATGACGTGAGCTGGGTAGAACGTCGATGCGGTGGAACGGGTCTCGCCGGCCAGGCGACTGTCGACGGCCTCACCATCCGCGGTGTGCACCGCAAAAGGGATGGA
>Ga0183260_10001753_pt1 | contig 18026 bp, 15 predicted proteins | sample AntDrymUQ4972206_2_FD_129768 | JGI IMG/M metagenome (GOLD analysis project Ga0183260, IMG submission 129768) | Polar desert sand microbial communities from Dry Valleys, Antarctica - metaG UQ497 (22.06) (version 2) (version 2) | ecosystem: Environmental > Terrestrial > Soil > Desert | place...
GACGGCGAATGATTTTGCCGTCCGCGAAGACAACATCAGCCGCGAGGTCCTCCGCGCGGTCCCTGCGACCGAGTCCCTCGACATCGTCCTTCTCGTGGACGACAGCCAGGCGGCGGCGCAGGCGATTCCATACCTTCGTGACGGCCTCACCAAATTCGTCGAACGGATGCAGGGGAAAGCATCGATCGGGATCGTTACCGTGGGCGAGCGCCCGACGTCGGTGGCGGAACGAACAACCGATATCGAGGCGCTGAAGAAGGGCGTGTCGAAGATCTTTGCGCGGCCCGGAGCGGGGGCGTACTTGCTCGAGGGCATCCTCGACGTGAGTCGAGGGCTGCAGAAGCGCGACGTCACCCGTCCGGTGATCGTGGCGTTGACTCACGAGGGCGTCGAGTACAGCAACGCGTCGTATGAGCGGGTCCTCGATGAGCTCCACAAGAGTGGCGCGGCACTGCACGTTCTCAGCATCGGCACGCCGGCGGGGCCCGTAACGGACGAGATCCGAAACAAGAACGTGGTCGTCGCACGGGGTACGGAGGAGAGCGGTGGACGGCGCGACCAGCTGCTCGCGGAGATGGCAATACCAGGGGCGTTGACGGAAATCGCGGACGAGTTGCTGAACCAGTACGTCGTCACCTACGGTCGGCCCGATTCCACAGTGCCGCCCGAAAAGCTCAAGGTCACGGTCAAGAATCCGAACGTGACGGCGCGGGCCGCGACCCGCCTTCCGAACACCAGGTAAATGCGCCTCCCGGCCGTGACCGCTCTGATCGTTACCTGCATCGCCGGCCTGCTCGTCGCGCAGCAGCCGCCGCCGCCGCAGCCGCCGAAACTGCGGTCGGGGGTGGAGCTCGTCTCATTGAACGTGTCAGTCACCGCGGAGGGGAAGTACGTCACTGATCTGGAGCAGCCGGAGTTCGAGGTGTTCGAGGACGGCGCGAAACAGAATGTGACTTTCTTCTCCCGTAAGCAGCAGCCTGTCGCGCTGGCGATCCTGCTCGACACCAGCAACAGCATGGAGGACAAGCTGAAGACCGCGCAGGAAGCGGCGGTCGGGTTCGCGAAACGCCTGAGCCCCGAAGATCTCGCCCAGGTGATCGACTTCAGCAGCCAGGTCCGCATCATCCAGGGCTTCACCAACGATGCGGGAGAGCTCGAGCGCGCCATCCGCGGCACCAGCGCCGACGGATCCACGGCCTTGTACAACGCGATCTACATCTCGCTCAAGGAACTCAAGAAGATCAGGCCGCAGAACGAGAACGAGATCCGTCGCCAGGCGATCGTGGTCCTCTCCGACGGAGACGATACGTCCAGCCTGCTGCCCTATGAGGAAGTCCTGGATCTGGCCAAGCGGTCGGAGACCGCGATCTACACCATCGGGCTGCGTCAGGGCGCAATCGACACCGGCCGCGCCAGCTTCAAGGAAGCCGAGTTCGTGCTCAAGCAGCTCGCGACCGAGACCGGAGGACGCTCGTTCTTCCCGACTCACGTCAACGAACTTCCGAAGATTTACGAGCAGATCTCGCAGGAGCTGTCGACGCTCTATTCGCTCGCCTACACCTCGAGGAACCCGATGCGGAACGGCGCCTGGCGCCGGATTGCCGTGCGGATCGCGCGGCCGGGGCACATTGCCCGGACGCGACAGGGCTACTACGGGCCCTCAGCACCCTGAAATGCGCGCACTCCCACTGCTGTTCTACGCCGCGGCCACGACGGCGTATGGTGCTCACTTCGCGTGGCGCGATGCACGCCTCGGGCGTCTCGCGACTGGACTGCTCGCAACAGGGCTGCTCGCCCACACGTTCCTGATCGGGATGCAGACCGTGCAGGCCGGGCATGCACCCCTGGTCGGTACGACCGCTGCACTCTCGGCTTTCGTCTGGCTCCTCGGGCTGGCCTATCTGTATGTGGAGCTCACGTCGGATGAACGGTCCATGGGCCTGTTCGTCACCGTGCTGCTGGTCGCACTCGGCATCATCCCGGCGTTCGATGGAGACGTTTCGCAGCGACCGGCGGTGCTGCGGAGCCCCCTCTTCACCATTCATGTCATGGCGATGCTGTTCGCCTACGCCAGCTTCGCACTCGCGTCCGTGCTCGGCGTGACATACGTGCTGCTGTTCAAGGAGATCAAGGCCAAACACCTCGGCGTCTTCTATACGCGCCTGCCGTCGCTGGGCGTCCTCGACGTCATGAATGGACGCGCGGTGGCGGTCGGCTGGATCTTCCTCACGGTGGGCCTGCTCGTCGGGGGCATCTGGGCTTCGCAAGTTCAGGGTTCTCCGGATCCACGGGTGCAGCACATGTCGCTGGCCGACCCCAAGATCCTCGTCGCGATCATCTCGTGGACGGTCTACTCGTTCGCGCTCTACGCACGCCGCGCGATCGGCTGGAAGGGACGCCGCGCCGCGCTGCTGTCGACCGCCGGCTTCGCGATCGTGCTGCTCAACTTCATCCCGGTCGGCTACTTCCTGACGAGGAGCCACAACTTTTGAGCGTGGTGCTCTTTGTGATCGGGGTGAATCACCGGACGGCGCCGATCGAGGTGCGGGAGCGGGTGGACTTCGCCCGTGAGGGGCTCGAAGCCGCCCTGACGGGCCTCGCGGCGCGCAACGTCGTCCGCGAGATGGCGGTACTCTCGACGTGCAATCGGGCCGAGGTCCACGCCGTCGCCGATAGCGACGATGCCATCGACAAGGTGGCGCGGTTCTTCGGCGAATACCATGGCGTGGCGCCGAGCGAGCTGCAGGCACACCTCTACGTCCATCGCGGCGCCGACGCGGCGCGGCATCTGTTCCGAGTCGCGGCCGGTCTGGACTCGCTGGTCGTCGGCGAGCCGCAGATCCTTGGCCAGGTGAAGGCCGCTTACACCGTCGCCAGCGACCAGCACTACACCGGGACGGTCCTGAACCGGCTGTTCCACCTGGCGTTTGCCGCAGGCAAGCGCGTCCGCTCGGAAACGGGACTGGGCGAGGGCGCGGTGTCGGTCAGCTACGCGGCAATCTCGCTGGCGAAGAAGATCTTCGGCGATCTGTCCCGCCTGCAGGTACTGATTCTCGGGTCAGGGGAGATGGGCAAGCTCACCGCGATTCACCTGCACGCCCAGGGCGTCGCCGGCATCACGATCGCGAGCCGCACCCGATCGACGGCCGAACGTCTCGCCCAGCAGATCGGCGCCACGGCCTGCGACTGGCCCGAGCTCGACGCCGCGCTGATCCAGGCCGACATCGTCGTGACCGCGACAGGTGCGCCCGCTGTTGTTCTCACCAGGGCGGATCTGGAGCGCGCGATGAAGAGCCGTCGTGAGCGCCCGCTCTTCGTGATCGACATCGCGGTTCCGCGCGACGTCGACCCAGCGGCAGGGACGCTCGACGAAGTCTTCCTCTACAACGTGGATGACCTCCAGGGGATCGTCGAGAGCAACCTGGAGAAACGGACCACCGAGCTCTCGCGCGCCGATGCGATTGTCAGCAGCGAAGCGGCTAAGTTCGCCGCCTGGCTGCAATCGCGAGAGATCATCCCGACCGTCGTTGCCTTGCGCGACCGCTTCGAGTCGATCCGGCGCGCGGAGCTGAATCGCCTCCAGCACAAGCTCACGGGACTGCCGCCGGAAGCGCAGGCGCAGGTGGACCACATCACAAAGCTGATTGTCGAGAAGCTGCTGCTGACGCCGACGGAGCAGCTCAAAGCCGTCAGTGACGACTCGCTGGCTGCCACCTACTCGGACGCACTGAACCGCCTGTTCAGTTTGCCGCCCCCTGCCGATCCGCTGGCCGACGAGCCCGTGCCGTCCAAGACGCGGAAGGTGACGTGAGGCCGGTTCGCATCGGCACCCGCGGCAGCGCGCTGGCGTTGTGGCAGGCGCGCGCGGTCGCGACTGCCCTTGAACATGACGCGATCCCCTCGGAGCTTGTCGTCATCACTACTCGCGGCGATGCGAAGCAGGATGCGCCGCTGTCGGCGATCGGCGGTAAGGGTGTCTTCGTCGCGGAGATTCACGACGCGCTCCGGCGCGAGGATATCGATCTCGCGGTCCACAGCGCCAAGGACATGGCCGCGGTCTCGCCCGATGGATTGACGATTGCCGCCGTGCTCGCGCGTGAGGACGCGCGCGACGCCCTGGTCTTCCCAACGGCCCAACGCCCAATTCCCAAACGTCCCATTGTCGAAGGTTTCAGCCCGGCGCCTTGGAAGTTGGAAGTTGGGAGTTGGGAGCTGGCGCACTCTTTCAAAGGCGCCATCGGCACGGACAGCCCTCGACGCGTCGCGCAGCTGCGCAGGATCTATCCGCAGGCGCGATTCGAGTCGATTCGCGGCAACGTAGACACGCGGCTGCGCAAGCTGGATGCCGGTGAGGCTGACATGCTGGTGCTCGCGTGCGCCGGACTGCGGCGCCTCGGGCTGGCCGATCGCATCTCTGCGCCAGTTGCGATCGTCGATTGCGTGCCGGCGCCCGGGCAGGGGATCATCGCAATCGAGGTGCGCGCCGACGACGAGCGCAGCCTCGCAATGGCGCGGGCGCTCAACAACCGGGAGGCGAGGACGGCGCTGGCAGCCGAGCAGGCGGTCGTCGCTGCGCTCGGTGGCGGTTGCCAGCTCCCGCTTGGCGTCTTCGCGGAACTTCGCGGCAACGACCTCGCGCTCCGCGCGGTCGCCGCATCGATCGACGGATCACGCGTCGTCCACGGGGAGACAACCGGCAATTCCGCCGCGGCTGTCGAGATCGGCACGCGTCTCGCGCAGGACCTGGCTGCACGCGGCGCGATGGAGCTGCTGCACTCATGAAAACACCCTGCGTCTACATCGTCGGAACAGGTCCCGGGGATCCCTCGCTCATCAGCGTGCGCGGGCAACGCATTCTTCAGAGCGCCGACGTCGTCGTCTACGACCACCAGGTTCCGACCGCGCTGCTGCAGGTCGCGCCCGCTTCGGCCGAACGGATCGACGTCGGTCCGGCGGCGCCGCGCGCCTTCGATCAGGAAGCCATCAGCATCCTTCTCGCCGAGAAAGTAGCCGAGGGGAAGTCTGTCGTCAGGCTCAAGTGGGGTGATCCGTTCGTATTCGACAGCGGCGCCAAGGAAGCACTGTTGCTGCGCGAACAAGGTGTCAACTTCGAAGTCGTCCCCGGGATCCCTACCGCTATCGGCGGCGCCGCTTACGCCGGGATCCCACTCACCTATCCGGGTGCGGACGATGTCGTGATCTTCGTACGTGGACATGAAGGCGAGAGCGAGGACGCACCGGACGTGAACTGGAACGGGCTTGCCGGCGTCGGCGGCACGATCGTCTGTTATGCAGGGGCGCGGCAGATCGGTGCGATCAGCAATGCGCTGATCGCGCACGGACGCTCGGCAGAAGAACCCGCGGCGCTGGTGTATAGCGCCACGATGCCGTCCCAGCAGACAGTCACCGGAACACTCGGCACAATCGCCTCGGATGCGCTGATCGACGTCCCGGCGCTCTTCGTCATTGGACGTGTGGCGGCGCTGCGCGAACACCTGCGCTGGTTCGACGACCGGCCGCTCTTCGGCCGGCGCATCGTGGTGACACGATCGCGCGAGCAGGCCGGCGAGCTGCTCGACATCCTGCAGGAGCTGGGCGCCGAGGCGATCCCGTCGCCGACCATCCGCATCATGGCGCCTGAAGATCCGGAGCCGCTCGACCAGGCGGTTGCGGACGCGTCGACGTTCGACTGGATCATCTTCGCGAGTGCGAACGCTGTCGATGCGTACATGAGCCGTCTGACCACCGTCAGCGACGTCCGGCAGCTGAAGGACGTCAAGCTGTGCACCGTCGGTCCGTCCACGGCGGCGCGGCTGCTCCACTACGGTATCCGTGCGGACCTGACCCCGGCTGAGTACCGAGCCGAGGCGGTGATCGATGCCATGGCGGCAGCTGGATCGCTCGATGGCGTCCGCGTGCTCCTCCCACGCGCCGACATCGGACGTGACGTGCTGCTCGAAGGTCTCACGAAGGCCGGCGCGTCCGTCACTGACGTCGTCGCCTACAGGACGCTGCTTGCCCAGGGCGACACCGGCGGCCGTGACATCTACCGGATGCTGCTGGACGGCCAGATCGATGCGGTCACCTTCACGAGCGCGTCCACCCTTCGTAACTTCGCGCAGATCCACGGCGTGGAGCAGGCTGCGGATCTTCTGCGCGGCACGGTCGTGGCGTCGATCGGCCCGGTCACGGCGGAGGCCGGTCATCAGCTCGGAATCTCAACGACCGTGATGCCGACCCAGTACACCGTGCCTGACCTGGTCGATGCGCTCGTCGAACATTTCCGCGGCAAGGAGCCGCGCGCGCATGGCCGCTAGAACGTCACCCAGGTCCCTCGATCTCGTGCATCGTCCGCGGCGCCTGCGCCGCTCGGCGGCGATCCGGGGCATGGTGCGTGAAACCCGGCTGTCGGCGGAGATGCTGGTGCTGCCGCTCTTCGTCTGCAGCGGCGAAGGGCAACGTCGCGAGGTCAGCTCGATGCCCGGTGTCCACCAGCTGTCGGTGGACGAGATCGTCAAGGAGGCACGCGCGGCAAATGATGAGGGGGTGCCGGGCGTATTGTTGTTCGGGCTGCCAGATCAGAAAGACGTCGTCGGGGACGCTGCGTGGGATCCAGAAGGTCCGGTGCAGTCGGCGGTGCGAGCGCTGAAGAAGGAGTTGCCCGACCTGCTCGTGACCACCGACGTCTGTCTCTGCGAGTACACCTCGCACGGCCACTGCGGTCTGCTGGCCGGCGAGGAGATCCTGAACGACGAGAGCGTCGAGCAACTGACGCGCGTCGCGCTGTCGCATGCAGCCGCCGGCGCGGACATCGTCGCGCCGTCCGACATGATGGACGGCCGGGTCGGAAGGATCCGGGAGGCACTCGACGACGGCGGGTTTACCGGCATCGCGATCATGTCGTATGCGGCGAAGTACTGTTCCGCCTTCTACGGACCCTTCCGCGATGCTGCCGATTCTGCGCCGGCATTCGGTGACCGCCGTTCGCACCAGATGGATCCGGCCAATGTCGAGGAGGCGCTCCGCGAGGTGGAGCTGGACCTCGCAGAAGGCGCCGATATCGTGATGGTGAAACCGGCGATGACCTACCTGGACGTCATCGCGCGGGTGAAGTCGGAATTCGGCGTGCCGACCGCCGCGTACCACGTCAGCGGTGAGTACGCGATGCTCAAGGCAGCGGCGCGCAACGGATGGATCGACGAACCGCGCGCGATGATGGAAACGCTGACGGCGATCCGCCGCGCCGGCGCCGACATCATCATCACCTACTACGCCCGCGATGCGGCGCGCGCCCTGCGCAGCGCTCGCTAGGCGGTCCCCACGACGATCAACGTCGCGTCGTCCTCGAACTTGCCGTCGGTGAATGCGTTCACGTCGGCGAGGATGGCATCTTTGAGGGCACCGGCCGGCGCGGTGCGCGATGCCACTCCCACCGCGGCGAGGCGGTCTTCGCCGTACTCCTCGCCGTCAGCGCTGCGCGCCTCGGTGATGCCGTCGGTATAGAACAGCAGGCGATCGCCCGGGCCGAGCGGTACTTCCGCCTGCTCGTACTGGTTCTCCGGAAAGACCCCAAGCACCATCCCGCCTTCGCCTAACTGCTCGACCCCGCCGTTGGGCCGGATCAGCAATGGCGGATTATGGCCGGCGTTCGAATAGACGATGCGTTTGGCGAGAGGTTCGATGCGGGCGTAACAGAAGGTGGCGAAGCGTCCGCTGGCCATGTTGCGGCAGAGGAGGCGATTGACACTGTTGTTGATCGACGCCGGCGACACCGCCTCCTGCGCGAAGGCGCGCACCGCGGCCTGCAGGTTCGACATCAGCAGTGCCGCGGGCAACCCCTTGCCGGCGATGTCGGCAATCGAGACGCCGAGAACGTCGCCGAAGCCGAGCGTGTCGAAACAGTCACCCCCGACCCCGTCCGCCGGCAGCCAGGTGACGGAAAGGTCGATACCGGCCACCTGCGGGGTGGCGGTCGGCAGCAGACCCCGCTGAATGAGGCGCGCTTCCTCCACTTCGCGCTGCTGCTTGTGATCGCGCCGCCGGGTGGCGCGTCCTTCCGCGACTTCGCGCTCGACGATCTCGATCAGAGTGACGTCTTCCCACGGCTTCTGCACGAAGCTCTTGGCGCCGCGCCTCATGGCTTCCACAGCCGTGTCGATGCTGCCCCACCCGGTCATCACGACGATCGGCAGGGACGAATCGTGACTGCGCACGCGCGAGATCAGATCGAGGCCTTCTCGCCCTGACGTCGTATCACGGGTATAGTTCAAATCCATCAGCAGCAGGTCGAAGGCACCGCTGCGCAACCGGTCCATCACGGCTTCCGTCGAACTCACCAATTCGAGTTTGTACCCTTCGCCGGTCAGCAGCCAGCGGAGCGCTTCGAGTACGTCAGGCTGATCGTCGGCAACCAGCAGCCGCGCGGTTTCGGCAGGGTTCGCAGAGGGCATCCGGAAGTCCGTGAACAGTTCGTGCATGCATACGTCTGAAAGACAAGACGCGTACCATGCGCGACACGATATTTAGACGATAGTTACGTTCGTCCCGGGGCGAACGGTCGCGTCAGCGCGACCCGAGGTCGCAGAACCGCGACGACCGATTATAGATGTCGAACGCGGCATCGGAGAGTAAATGGGACAAACGACACCGGTCAGGATCCTCGCAGCCGACGACCAGGTTGACATCCTCGACGCCTTGAAGATGCTCCTGACCGACGAAGGCTACGAGGTGACGACCGCGCGCTCGCCCGGCGAAGCCCTGGAACGGCTCGAAGGCGCCGAGTTCGACCTCGCGATCCTCGACCTCAATTACACGCGCGACACCACGTCCGGCCAGGAAGGCCTGGACCTGATGGAGCGGATTCGCGTCCTCGATCCCACCCTGCCGGTGCTGGTCGTGACCGCGTGGAGCAGCGTCAGCGGCGCCGTTGAGGCGATGCGCCGCGGGGCCCGCGACTACATCGAGAAGCCGTGGGACGACGAGCGGCTGCTGGTGACGGTTCGCACCCAGGTGGACCTTCGGCGAGCGCTGAGACGAAGTCAGCGGTTGCAGGAAGCAAACGCCCGGCTGCAGCGCGGTGCGGCGCCGGCCTTCATCGGCGACTCGCCAGCGATCCAGCAGGTGAAACAGACCATCGAACGGATCGCGCCCTCCGATGCGGCCGTCCTCATTACCGGAGAACACGGCACTGGCAAGGAAGTGGTTGCGACGTGGCTCCACGCCCTGTCCGAGCGGCGCTCCAAAGCGCTCGTGACCATGAACGCCGGCGGTCTTGCCGAAGGAATCGCCGAGAGTGAACTCTTCGGCCACGTCAAAGGTGCGTTCACCGATGCGCGGTTCGACCGGATCGGCTGTTTCGAGCTCGCCGACGAAGGCACTTTGTTCCTGGACGAAATCGCGAACATGCCGGTCCGCCTCCAGGCCAAGCTGCTTCGGGTCCTGCAAACCGGTGAAGTCCAGCGGGTCGGATCCTCGCGTCTGCGTTTCGTCAACGTCCGCGTGCTGTCGGCGACGAATGCGGATCTGCCGACAGAAATTTCCGCCGGGCGGTTCCGGGAAGACCTCCTTTACCGTCTAAACACCGTGGTCATTCATTTGCCGCCTCTCCGGGAGCGCGTCGAAGACGTGGAGGCACTCGCGACGCATTTTCTGGCGCACTATGCCGCACGATACCGAAAACCGATCACCGGGTTCGACGAATCGGCTCGGCGCGCAATGAGATCGCACCGCTGGCCTGGGAATGTCCGGGAGCTGGGGCACGCCATCGAGCGCGCCGTGCTGATGGCGGATCCGGCGGCCACGAGCATCGCCGGATCACACCTGGGCCTGGGCGCACCACGAGGTCCTGAACCGTCCGCCGAGGCCCTCTCGCTGGAAGAGGCCGAGCGGGTATTCATCGTGAAAGTCCTGGCCCGTCACAACGGCGATGTCAGGCTCGCCGCGCAGCAGCTCGGTATGAGCCGCAGCGCCCTCTATCGAAGGCTTCAACAGTATGGCGTCACCGAGTAAGTCGAGAGCGCCCCGCACGACGAAAGGCGGACATCGCAGCCTCGAACAATCCGTCCTCTACCTGGCGATGATCGCCGGGCTTCCGGCCGGCCTCGGGCTGCTCGCCCTCTCGTGGGGCCAGCCATACTCGTTCGAAGTCCGCTGGACCATCACGAGCGTCGTTCTGCTCGTTTGGCTCGGGTCGGCCGCGGCTGCGTACCAGCTCGTCCAGCGCATGCTGTTCCTCCAGGCAAACCTGCTGGGCGCATTGCGCGAGGGTGACTACTCGATCCGCGGCACCGGCGCGAAAGCCGGCAGCGGTGTCGATCTCGTCATGAATGAGATCAACGCCCTCGGTGACACGCTGCAGCGGCAGCGCACCGAGGCGGTGGAGTCGACGGCACTGCTGACGAGTGTGATGGGGGCGATCGACGTTGCGGTCTTCGCTTTCGACATGGACGAGCGGCTGGTGCTGGTCAATCCGGCGGGCGAACGGCTCATGGGGCAGCCGGGGACGAAGCTGCTCGGCCGCGGCGCTGCCGACCTGAAGATCGCGACGTGCCTCGAAGGAGAAACGCCCCGCCTGCTCGACCGGCCCTTCGGTCCGGAGAGCGGACGGCTGGAGTTGCGCCGCAGCACCTTCAGACGGGAGGGCAAGCCTCACCAGCTGCTGGTCTTCGCCGACCTGAGTCGCGCGCTGCGTGAACAGGAGCAGGAGGCGTGGCAGCGGATCGTCCGCGTGCTCTCGCACGAGATCAACAACTCGCTCACCCCGATCAAGTCGATCGCGCACAGCATCAAGCGGATGCTGTCGCGCGTGCCCGATCTGCCACGTGCCGAGGAAATCCAGGACGGCCTGAACCTGATCGAGACCAGGTCGGGATCACTCGGCCGGTTCCTGCGGTCCTACGCACAGCTCGCGCGGTTGCCGAAACCGCAGACCAGGGACACCGACGTGAAGGACCTGGTTCACCGCGTGTCCGAGCTCGAGAACCGCTTGCCGGTGGTCGTCAAGGGAACCGAACGCTCGCGGATCGTCGCTGACCCCGACCAGCTCGAACAGTTATTGATCAACATCATTCGCAACGCTGTTGACGCCACGCTCGAGACAGGAACGACGGGAGAAGTGGCGCTCGACTGGAAGCAGGTCGACGGCGCGCTGCAGATCACGATCGACGACCAGGGCCCTGGCCTGCCCGACACCGCGAACCTGTTCGTCCCGTTCTTTACGACCAAGCCGGCTGGGTCGGGCATCGGTCTCGCGCTCAGCCGGCAGATCGCTGAAGCGCACGGCGGAACGCTGACGCTGGAGAATCGCGTCGGAACGCGAGGCTGCCGCGCCGTCCTCAGACTGCCGAACGCGTGAACCCGGCCACCATCTGAACCTGCGTGCTATCGTCGAGAGATGGCACGCTCACGATATCCCCGGTCTGAACGGCTCTTCGCATCTTCGTCGCGCATCCTGGCCGGCGGCGTGAACAGTCCGGTCCGCGCCTTCAAATCGGTCGGCGGCACTCCCCTCTTCATCGAACGCGCGCGGGGATCACGCATCGAGGATGCCGACGGGCACAAGTACATCGACTACGTGATGTCGTGGGGTCCGCTGATTCACGGTCATGCGCCGAAGGGACTTCTGAAGGCGCTCGCAAAAGCCGCGGCCAGGGGCACGAGCTTCGGCGCACCGACAGAGCTCGAAACCAGGCTGGCGCAGCGCGTCGCGATGCTGATGCCCTCGATGGAGCGCGTTCGTTTCGTCAGTTCCGGTACCGAGGCCGCGATGAGCGCGGTCCGGGTCGCGCGCGCGGCAACGAAGCGTGACCGGATCATCAAGTTCGAGGGCTGCTACCACGGCCATGCCGATTCGTTCCTCGTGCAGGCGGGGTCCGGCGCCATGACCCTCGGCGTGCCGACCAGCCCCGGCGTACCGAAAGCGGCGGCGGCCGACACACTGCTCGCTCGTTACAACGATCTCGAATCGGTCCAGCGAGTCTTCTCTAAAAATCCGGGGACGATCGCCGCCATCATCGTGGAACCGATTGCCGGCAATATGGGTCTCGTGCTGCCGCAGGATGGCTTCCTCGACGGCCTGAGGACACTGTGCCACCACGAATGCGCACTCCTGATCTTCGACGAAGTCATCTCGGGGTTCAGGGCATCGACGGGCGGCGCCCAGAAGATCATGGAGATCCGGCCGGATCTGACCATCCTCGGCAAGATCATCGGTGGCGGCCTTCCTGTCGGTGCGTACGGCGGGCGACGCGAGATCATGGATCTGGTTGCTCCGGCGGGGCCGGTTTACCAGGCGGGGACGCTTTCCGGAAATCCACTCGCGATGACGGCGGGCCTGTGGTCGCTGGAGAATTTGTCCCCGAAGCTGTACGAGCACCTGGCAAGGCTGACCGCGCAGCTCGCGGCCGGACTCGCCGATGCGGCGCGTGAAGCCGAGATGCCACTGCAGGTCAACGCCCACGGCTCGCTGCTGACGCCCTTCTTCACGGACCAACCGGTGAGAGACTTTCAGTCGGCGCTCTCTGCAGATACCGGGCGCTACGGCGCATTCCATCGCGCCATGCTGACTCGCGGCGTTTACCTGCCGCCGTCACAATTCGAGGCGTGGTTTCTGTCCGGGGCACACACGCCGCGCGACGTGGAGACCACGTTACGCGCGGCGCGACAATCGTTCCGTGAGCTGCGAGACGCGCCGTCCTAACGAATAGCTGGCGGCGTGTCCAGCCTTACGCGCAGGATCGTGCCGGCATCGAGCGTCACGTCCTTGCCTTCGGTGGCCGCGATGGTGCCTCCGCCGCCGATCAGGACACCCAGCAGGGCGCCTTTCACGCCACCGAGGATGCCGCCGATGATGGCGCCGACACCAGCGCCGGTGCCAATCCGTCCGGCTTCGCCCTTCATGCCCGAGCTTTCGATCGCCTCGGTCACCGTGCCGCGCATCGGGTAAGTCCGGCCCCGAACCGTGACCTGATCGAATGACACGGTCATCTGCCCTTTGCGGTCGGTTCGGGTTGCGCGCTCAACCGTCCGCACAATCCCACGGACCACCGATCCTGCCGGAATCAACACCTCGTCGCCCCTGAAGAGATCGACCGCGGTCGTGGCTTCAAACCGATCCTCGACCTGCGCGGTTTCGGAGCTGAGTTGGCTCTGAAGCCGCACGTCGATCTCCTGCCCCGAAGGAATCGCGTTGGTGCCAGTCTGTGAGCCCCGTGTCGAGGTGCCAGTCTGCCCGGCCTGCCCGGCCTGGGTGCCACCTGAAACGCCGCCGTAGGTGCCACCCTGCGTTCCACCGGCCCCGCCGCTGGTGCTGCCTGACTGGCCCGGCGTCCAGGTGCCACGCCGGTCGGAGCTCGTATCGCTACGCATGTCACCGGTCGCGCGTGAGCGAAGGGTCGCAACCCGATCGCGCACCTCGGTGTAGTCGCGGCGCGAAACGTTACCTTCCTTGCGCAGCTTGACCTTCAAATAGATCACTTCATCGCGAAGCTCGTCGAGCTCGCTCTGGAGCGATGAGGCCATGTTTGAATCGGAACTGCGAAGACGTGACAGGTCCGAACTCGCCTGATACACGTCGTCCTGCAGCCTCTGGATGTCACTGGAACTTACCGAGTTCTGGGCATACACCGCCGCCGGCGCGGCAAGCGCGACCGTCATCACCAGTGCTGTCACAAACGATTGAGTAATTCTTTCGATTTTCATCATCCCTCTCTCGAACCGGCTGATGCCGGTTGCCACTCCCGATCGCTGCAAGAGACGCGCCCGCCGAGCTCAGCCAATCCTATCTGTATCCCGCGTGAATAAGGACTGAACCGCGTCAGATCTGCCTGCTGGTAAAATCAAGGGGATCAATGGCTCTTCTGAAGGTTCACAAGACGGTTGGCGTGCGCGTCGGGGGCATCCAGGTGGGCGGCGGAGCACCGGTCATCGTGCAGTCCATGACGATGACCGACACGGCCGATCCGGTGTCGACCGCCCAGCAGTGCATCGAGCTGGCGCAGGCTGGATCCGAGATGGTGCGCGTGACGGTGAACCTGCCGGAAGCCGCCGCTGCGATTCCTGAGATCAAGAAGCGGATGCTCGATGCCGGTGTCACGGCACCACTGATTGGCGACTTTCATTACAACGGCCACCTGCTGCTGACCCGCTACCCCGACTGCGCCGCGGCGCTCGATAAGTACCGCATCAACCCCGGGAACGTCGGGACCGGCAAGCGGCGCGACGAGCAGTTCTCGACCATCTGCAAAGTCGCGGTCGATCATGGCAAGCCGGTGCGGATCGGCGTCAACGGCGGCTCACTGAACCAGGAGCTGGTGCTGACGAAGATGCAGGAAAACACCGACCGCTCCCTCGGGAGAACATCCGAGGAGATCATCAACGCGTGCATGGTGCTCTCCGCCGTCCAGTCGACCGAGCTCGCGATCGAGTCCGGTCTGCGGCGCGACCAGATCATCATTTCCTGCAAGACCTCGCGTCCGCGAGATCTGATCTCCGTCTACCGGGATCTGTCGCGCAAAACCGACCAGCCACTGCATCTCGGTCTCACCGAAGCCGGCATGGGCACCAAGGGCCTGGTGTGGTCCGCGGCAGCAATGGGCGTCCTGCTCAACGAGGGGATCGGCGACACGATCCGGGTCTCATTGACTCCCAAACCAGGTGGCGATCGTCGGGAAGAGGTCTACGCGGCGTGCGAACTTCTGCAGTCCCTCGGGCTTCGTGCGTTCTCTCCCAGCGTTACCGCATGCCCGGGTTGCGGCCGCACGACGAGCAGCACCTTCCAGGAACTGGCAGAGCGGACGCAGGATTACATCCGCGAACGGATGCCCGAGTGGAAGAAGCGGTATGACGGGGTCGAGACCATGACGCTCGCGGTGATGGGATGCGTTGTCAATGGGCCGGGTGAGTCCAAGGCCGCGAACATCGGGATCAGCTTGCCTGGCACCGGCGAGGCGCCCAACTGCCCGGTATTCATCGACGGCGAGCATCGCACAACCCTGAAGGGCTCATACGAAGAACTCGCCGTCGCATTCCGGGACCTCGTCGACACCTACGTCGACACCAAGTACCCCGCACGCACGCTGTAGCTCAGATCCCGCTCACCAGGTCAGCGCCGTCCTTGTACTGACGCTTCCGCAGCGCGCCGTCGTCCTCGTCGGAGACCGGCACTCCATTCGCTGTTGAGCCTTTCCCGCCGTCGCGGTCGCTCTCCTCGCGGCGACCGGCACCCACCGCATCGGGCGGTGCATCACTTTGCACCTGTGCCTGGTTGTCGTCCGCGTCGTTCCTCGGATTCCCTACAGCGGCCGCCAGCTTGTCGCCGTGTGGACGTGATGGTTCTTTTTCTTCAGGCATGTATCCTCCGCGGTGGAAGCCAGCAATTGCGATGCCTGCTAGGGGCGGACCAGTGCGCGTTCGAACTGGTGGATACGGTGCGTCCAGACCATCGACAAAGCAATACCGCAGACGATCAGTCCCAGAGACAGACCCCACCACAAGCCGATCACATCAAACCCGAGCAGGAAGCAGAGCCAGTAGCCCAGCGGCAGCCCGATGAACCAGTGTGCCGCGAGGTGCCACAGCATCGGCGTCCGGGTGTCGCCGAGACCACGCAAGATCCCGGTCGCAACTCCCTGTAATCCATCGAACAGCTGAAACACCGCGGCAACGAACAGCAAAGTGACACCGACGTCCAGCACGCGGACGTCGTCGCTGAAGGCGAGCAGGAGGAGGCGCGGCATGGCGAGGAATGCCAGCGCCGCCACGGACATGAACAGCGTCGCGAAGAGCAGGGCCGTCCACCCGGCACGTGACGCTCCCTGGGGATCACGCCGTCCGACCGCGTGACCGACGCGCACCGCTCCTGCCGATGCAATGCCGAGCGGGACCATGAAGGTCAGGGCCGCGTAGTTAATGGCGATCTGGTGTGCCGCGAGTGACGCGGGCGCCAGTCGTCCGGCCAGTGCGGTGGCGGCAGCGAACGCGCCGACTTCAAGCGTGAGTTGAGCCGCGGCCGGAAGACCGAGCCCGAGCAGCTTGCGCAGCCAGGCCAGCTCGATGGTCATCACGCCGAACACGCCTCCCGTCCGTCCGGGTGTGAGCCGCCGCGCATCACGCTCGCGATAGAGGATCGTCGCCAGCAGCGCGCCCATCATCGCCACTCTCGAGAGCACTGTGGCCCAGGCCGCCCCCGCGACGCCCATGGCTGGCGCACCGAGGTGGCCGAAGATAAGCAGCCAGTTGACGAACACGTTGACGAGGTTGGCGCCGAGGAGCGCGAGCATCACGGGACGGACAACGCCCATGCCCTGGAGGTAGCGCCGGAAGGAGGCGTAGAGAAGGAGCGGCGGAACACTCCACGTCACGATCTCCACGTACGGTCGCGTGAGCGCCAGCACGCCCGGGTCCAGGCCCCACGCGTCGAGTCCGCTCGAGATCCAGAAGAGCAAGGCCATGATCGGCAGACTCAGACCGAGCGCCAGCACCACCCCGTGCAGGAGCCAGCGGTGACAGGCGTCAATGTCGTTCGCCCCGAAGGCCTGCGAAACCAGGGTGTCGAGGCCGAGCAGCAGCCCCATGGCAAAGATCGAGACCCCCATGAAGACAGACGTGCCAAGTCCAACTGCCCCGATCGCTTCAGGGCCCAGTCGTCCGACCATCAAGGTATCCACCATGCCCATCGTCATCCAGCCCATTTCGGCGAGGACGACAGGCAGCGCGAGCGTAAACATCGGGCGGAACTCGTCGCGGAGGTCGTGAAGGGACGGCAGCATCAGCCTCTGAATTGTATCGGGCGAGGGGTAGCGCGTATGCTCCTTAGATGTTCCAGTTGATGCTAGTGCTGCTTGCGTTAGGCGCAGTCATACAGGAGACGCGCACGCCCGAAGCGACATCGCTCCTCGGGAAGCCGCTGTTTGCGCCATCGATTTCGGTCGACCGCACCGCCGTCCTGGAGGAGGATCTCGCGGCCGCGCAGGCGGCACTGGAGAAGGATCCCGGGAGTGCCGATGCGATCATCTGGGTGGGACGCCGGACGGCCTACCTTGGTCGTTACCGCGACGCCATCGCGGTGTTCACGACGGGTATCTCGAAGCACCCGTCGGATCCGCGCCTGCTGCGGCATCGCGGACACCGCTACATCAGCACCCGACAGTTCGACAAGGCGATTGTCGACCTTACGAAGGCAGCGGCGCTCGTGAAGGGCCGGCCCGACGAAGTGGAACCGGACGGTCAGCCGAACGCGAAGAACACACCGACGAGCACGCTGACGACAAACATCTACTACCACCTCGGGCTCGCTCATTACCTCGCCGGTGATTTCGCAAAGGCCGCGGATGCCTATCGTCTGTGCATGGAGCATTCAAAGAATGCCGACATGCAGGTCGCCACGGCACACTGGCAGTACATGACGCTCCGCCGGCTCGGGCGTAAAGCAGAAGCGGCAGCCGTTCTGGTGCCGGTGACGGCAGACATGGCGATCATCGAGAACGAGTCCTACCACCGGCTCCTGATGATGTACAAGGGCGCGACGGATGCGGCGACACTCCTGGCGGCATCACGGGCCGAGAGCCTCGACGCGGTCACGATTGGTTATGGCGTCGCGAACTGGCACCTCTATAGCGGGCGCAAGGAGGAGGCGCGCACCATCCTGACGGAGATCACCGACAAGTACCGCTCAACCCAGTGGCCGGGATTCGGCTACGTCGCGTCGGAAGCAGACCTGGCGCGGCTTCGCTGAGTCATGACCATCAATCACTTTCGACCACACCCGTGGCACGGCCTCGACGCCGGGCAGAACCCGCCCGAGTCGCTCAACGCCTATATCGAGATCACGCCGTTCGACACGATGAAGTACGAGGTCGACAAGGTCTCAGGCTATCTGCGGGTCGACCGGCCGCAGCGTTCGTCTGCGCAGCACCCGGCGCTCTACGGTTTTATTCCGCGGACCTATTGCGGCGAACGGGTGTGCGCGCTGGCGCCTGTGGCCAAACGCGGGGACGGTGACCCGCTCGACATCTGCGTCCTCAGCGAAC
>Ga0183260_10001754_pt1 | contig 18023 bp, 12 predicted proteins | sample AntDrymUQ4972206_2_FD_129768 | JGI IMG/M metagenome (GOLD analysis project Ga0183260, IMG submission 129768) | Polar desert sand microbial communities from Dry Valleys, Antarctica - metaG UQ497 (22.06) (version 2) (version 2) | ecosystem: Environmental > Terrestrial > Soil > Desert | place...
AACACCTTGGTGACCTGACGCCGAACAGCCAACCCGAGCTCCATCCCTGATGCTCTCCCACGCGGGCATCTTGAGATGAGTCAACGAATCGACCTACGCGGGCATCTTGCATGAGTCAACGCGGGATTTGGCCGGCTCACGAGCCCGCTGGTAACGTGGCTCGTCGCGCGCGAGTTGCTCGACGCGTCCTGTTCCACCACTCCACTCGACCCTTAAGAGGCATAGCTCTCGTGGCTAACATCAAGTCCCAGATCAAGCGCAACAAGCAGAACGAGTCTGCCCGTGAGCGCAACAAGTCGGTCAAGTCCGCTCTCAAGACGTCGATTCGTCGTTTCCGTGAGTCCGCTGATTCAGGCGACACCGAATCGGCGCAGCAGCTCGCCAAAGCGGCCAACCGCAAGCTGGACAAAGCGGCTTCAGCCGGAGTGATCCACAAGAACCAGGCCGCCAACAAGAAGGCCTCGATCTCGAAAAGGGTCGCTTCTCTGTGACTTGGCTCTGTGACTTGGCTCTGTGACTTGGCCGAGGGCACTCAGTTCGCCGCAGGCACCCTTCTGAGTCGAGATGCTAAATCTGGGCCCCCACTCCCTCAACAGCCTCGGCTCCTACGCTTCCTTACCCAACCCTTGGCTTACAGTTTCGCTCACTGAACCGCCTTGGCTCGTACGACCGAGATCACCAACCGCTCGCAGGCCCACTCGCGGTCGCCGGCAGCTCCCTTCACGTCAGCATCGGCCCGGGCTGCTGCCTGGATGGCGATCGCGACACCGCGGGGCATCCATCCTCGCGACTGGGTGGCCAGGTACTTGAGCTTCCACGGCGGCACTCCGACTTCACGTGCCAGGTCGTTCTCACGAAGCCCTCGCGGCGCTGCCATGTACCGTGCCAGCCCCCGCAGTCCTGCGGCCACCGCGCTGGTGATGAGTACGGGATCCGTCTTGGCAGCGATTGCCCATCGCAACTGTTCGAGCGCCTCCTGCTCCTTGCCCTCGATGGCGGCGTCTGCGACGGCGAAGCCTTTTACCTCAGCGCGCCCGCCGAAGTATCGGCGCACCATGGTCTCCGTGACAGGCGCCCCTTGTGCATCGCCCGAGAGCTGGGCGGCGGCTCCTGCCAGAGTCCGCATGTCGTCACCCACCGCGTCGATGAGCACCGTGGCTGCCTTGGCGTCGATCTTCGACTTGTGGTGGCGGAACTCAGCGGCGACCCAGGCCGGTAGGTCCCACTTCTTCAGCGGTTGAGCCTTGATCTCACTCGCGCCAGCGCCCCGAAGCTTGTCGAGCAGCGCCTTGCCTTTCATGCCGCCGGTGTGGTGGAGGACGAGTGCCACGTCGTCAGCCGGTTGAGCGACATAGCCCAGCAGGTCAGGTTGGACCCCTTCGGGGAGGTCTTCCAGAGTCCGCACCACCACGCAGCGCAGCGTCGCGAACAGGGACGGGCTGGTGATCTCGGCGAGCGCGCTAGGCCCCATCTCGGCTCCGGACAACTCAAGGAAGTCGGCGTCAGGATCGGCATGTACGACGGCAGCGCGAGCCGCCGCGATCGTGCGCTCGGCAAGGAACTCGTTGGTCCCCGTGATCAAGGTGGTCGACCCCAAAACAGCGGCTGCGGTGGGTTTGGCCATGATGTGCCAGCATGCCACGAACCACCGACCGCGCGGTGGCCAACTACCGTCGGCTCATTGCTTGGACGTCGCGACCGCCAGGCCGTCGCCTCGAGCCACGACAGCGATGTCACCGTCGAGGTCGGTCCGGTAGATGTCAGCACCGAGGTGTTCGAGCTGTGCCAGCGTCTCGATCGAGGGGTGTCCGTAGTCGTTGTCAGCCCCAACCGAGATCAGAGCAACGGCGGCCTGCGTGGCAGCGATGAAGTCAGGGTCTTGGTTGCCTGAACCGTGATGCGAGACCTTGAGGACGTCGACGGCCAGGTCGGCGCCGGTGCGCAAGATGTCGAGCTCTTCTTCTGGCTCGGCGTCTCCCGTCAGCAAGAACGTGTGGCCCTGTACCTCGACCAGCATCACGACGCTTGCGTTGTTCGCCGAGTCACCTTCCTCCCCCGCGCCGAGGTCCTGCCCCGCTCCGACCAGGTGCGGGGTTCGGACGGGGCCTAGGACCTCCCAACTGACTTGCCCAATCCTCCTGCGCTCTCCGGTCACGGCGATCGTCACCGGAACGCCAGCCGCCGTTGCCACCTGACCTACCTCCGCCGCCTGCGCCTGCGGGTCGGGCAGCGGTGACACTGCTATCTCCGAAACAGGCCGGCCGTCCAGCACACCGGCCAGCCCGTCGACGTGATCGGCATGGAAGTGTGTGACGATGACGAGTGCCACGCTGCGGACCTCCAAGTCATCCAGACAACGGTCGATCATGGTCGGCTCCGGGCCAGTGTCCACGACGACCACGGAGCCACGTCCGGCGTTGAGGACAAGCCCGTCGCCTTGTCCCACGTCGCAGGCCACCATGAGCCAGCCATCGGGGGGCCAGGCAACTCGGCCAATCGGCCGCAGGATCGCAACGAGGGCGACTACGACCACTGCGAGGCAAGCAAAGCGGCGTCGTAGCAGTTTCGACATCGTCACGACGCATCCCAGACACAGCAGGGCCAAGACTGAGACCCCGACAGGGGTGGCGGGCCATCCCATACTTGCGCCGGCGACCCCGGCCGCGTGATGGGCGACACTGATGATCCACCAGGCAGGTAGACCCGCGAGCCCGCCGCCGAAATGGCCGAGTGCGTCGCTCGGGATCGCCGCCAGGCCCGCGACCAGGCCGAGGACTGTCGCCGGCCCTACCGCGGGCGCAGCCAGCAGGTTCGCACCAACCGCGACAAGACTTACCTGGCCGGAGATGGCGGCCACAACCGGTGTGCACATGATCTGAGCTGCCAGCGGCACGGCGATTGCCTCTGCCATCGGCACCGGCATCCATTGGGCCAGAGCGTCTCGCCAGGGTGGTGCCAGCAACAAGATCCCACCAGTGGCCAGGGTCGACAAGACAAAACCCACCGACCGTGCCAGCCAAGGATCGAGGAGGAGCAACGCGATTACCGCTACGCACAACGCGCGCACTCCTCGTTGGCGTCCGCCGACTGCCAACCCAGCGAGCGCCACTAGCCCCATCGCGGCGGCCCGCAAGACGGAGGGTTCCGGTCGCGCCAGCAGGACAAAGAAGACGACCGACAGAACACCGACAGCAGTCAGCCCGTGGGCGCGTACGCCGGACCAACGGGCAATGAAAAGCACGAACCCGAGCACCAGGGTCAGGTTGGCGCCGCTGACCGCCAGTAGGTGCGTCATCCCGGTCGTCTTGAAGTCCTCCACCGCCTCGGGTGGCATGCCGGAGTCATCGCCATCGACCAACGCCGGCACGAGCGCCCGTTGCGCCGGCGGCAACGGTGAGGCTGCTTCAGTCAGCCCGGCCCGGACCCGACCGATCCCTGCGAATACCCAACTTGGCTGGGATGTGACGGTGGGGCTCTCGCGAGCAGACAAGATCCCGGCAAGGTCAGGACCCTCCGCCACCGACAACCGGCCCGACGTCTCCAGGTATTGACCGAGCCGGACCTTCATCCACGACTCGTCCGCGATGACCAGCAGTGGCGATCGAACCTGTGTCGTCTCGCCTCTCCCGGTGACCTGGCGAGCGCTGAGGCGGACCACGACGTACGCACTGAACCTGCCCTGACGCAGCACCGGATCGGTGACGACGACGCCTTCGACAGCTACCTGCGCTTGCTGCTTCGCCAGGATCGGCACCGGACCGACCTGGACGGCTCCCGCTCGCAGCCCTGCAACCGCAAGGCCGGCACCCGCAACCAGGAGGGCGCCAGCGGCCGCGATCCTCCACCGGCCCTCTCCGCCTAGACGATCACTGGCGGTGGCGATCCTCAATCGGCCGTCAGCCCCCCGACGGTGACCGCTAGCCCACGGCCCGTGACCGGCTCCCCTCCACCCCCAGCAGAGCAGGCTGACCCCTACCGCGAGGAGCAATACTGCGCCCAACACTGCTCGACCGACTGGCCAGCCAAGCCCCATTGCGGTCATGGACCATGCCGCCACCGCGGCGGGAGCCAACCGGAGATCGAGGCGCTCGCGGGTCATACATACACATACGCTTCGACTTCAGCCAGTGTGGCGTCGCCTATCCCGGAAACCTCGAGGAGCTCGTCGACCGCGGTGAACGCGCCGTTCTCGGCGCGCCAAGCCAAGATGGCGGCGGCTGTGACTGGGCCGATTCCCGGCAGAGTCTCGAGCTGCTCTGCGGTCGCACTGTTGAGGTCGACCCGAAGGGGCGTCGGCGTGCCGGCTATCGTCCCGAGACTTTCAGGGGACGGCTCCAGGATCGGTACCTCCAGCCCGACGACGATCTGTTCGCCATCGACCAGCAACCGCGCCAGGTTCAATGCCGCAATGTCGACTCCGGGGCGCACTCCTCCAGCTGAGTCGAGGGCGTCCGCAACCCGCGCACCGGCTGGAAGCTCGACAATCCCAGGTCGGCGCACTTTGCCGGCTACATCGACAATCACCGAGGCGTCGCTGGTTGGCTTTCCCGTCGTCGCTGCGGTTTCGCGCAGCGGCACCTGCGCCGGAAAGACGTCAGATGGCGACAGCGTGGTGGGCAACGCACGCTCGCTGGTGACGCTGACTGTTTCGGGTTCGGCGCGAAGGATCCACCATGCGGTGACCGCGACCAGCACAGCAACTGTGACGGCAGCAAGAGTGACGTGATGGGTGGTGATGTCCCAGCGTCCATACTCCATCGCCGCCCCTTTTCGAGCCCGATGTCTGCCACCTCTTCCAGGAGTCGCGCGCGCTTCCTGGCGAACGCCTGCGCCGAGCCCTGTGAGCTCCGAAGCATCTGTTTCGTCGTCGCCCTCGGCCAAGGCCTCCTCCCTCGACACTGACCGGTTTCCGGCGGAATCGGTTTCAGCTCGCGAGCCGGTACTGAACGTGGCCGCCAGTGCATCAAGACGTCGCTGCGCCGCGGCGACCGCGTCACCGTTGGCAGCGGTAGGTCGTCCGAACATGCGGTCACGCTAGAAGTGGAGCGTGCTGGACAACAGCCCGGTTAGGAGTCCTGTGGACAACTAGGCGGAGTCGTCTGGTTGTGAAGAGCCAGACCCTCCGCTGAGCTGCTGAGCCCGTCTCGGCGCCACTACGACCGCCAGCATGCCGGGGCCGACATGGGCTCCTATGACCGCACCCACCTGGGTGACCACAACGGAGTCGAGCTGAGACAGTCGCTGCGTCAGTTGGCTCGCCAATGCTTCGGCGCCGGCGGGGTTAGCCAGGTGAGACACCGCGACGTCAACGTCGGTGTCTTGGGCTGCGCTCACGGCTAGCTCGAGCAGCCGATTCACTGCCTTTGCAGACGTCCGTACCTTTTCCAGCGCCACGATGCTTCCGTCCTCGACCTTGAGCAATGGCTTGACCGCGAGGGCTGAGCCCAACCACGCGGCGGCCACCCCTACTCGTCCACCGCGACGTAGGTACTCGAGGGTGTCCACGTAGAACAGGGCGGTCATCACAGCGGCGCGGGCACGCGCCACCTCTGCGGCCTCCTCGGCGCCGGCGCCCACTTCCAGAGCTTCTGCTGCGGCCTGCACCGCAAAACCCGTAGCCATCCCCAGCTGGCGGCTGTCCACGGGGTGCACCGGTATCGACGCCCGCTTGGCGGCCAGTTCGGCCGACTCGAATGTCCCCGACACCTCACTCGACAAGTGCACCGAGACGATGGCCTCAGCGCCGGCTTGTGCGGCGCGTTCGTACGCACGCAGGAAGGCTTCGGGTGACGGACGACTCGTGCTGACCGGGGCGCGGCCCTTCAGGGCCGTGGCCACCATCTCGGGCGTGGCTTCCGTCCCTTCGTCATATGCCTTCGCTCCGATGATCACCTGCAACGGCACGACGATGACGTCAAGGTCCGAGGCGAGCTCTGTGTGCACCGATGTCGAGTCGGAGACGAGCGCGACCGAGCGGGGCATGCCGGGGAGACTATCGCTCAGCCGATGACGACGTTCACGACCTTGGGGGCGCGCACGATCACCTTCCGCACCGGCGAGCTCCCGATCGCACGGATGACGTTGGGGTCGGCCAGCGCCAGCCCTTGCAGCGACGGCTCGTCGATGTCGGGCGACACGTCCAGCTTGGCTCGCACCTTGCCCTGTACCTGCACGACACAGGTGACCACGTCTCGCACCAGCAGCTCGTCGATTGCCGTGGGCCAGCCGGCTTTGGCGACCGTGGGCTCATGACCCAGCAGGGACCACATCTCTTCAGCGGTGAAGGGCGCCACGAGGCTCAAGATGATCGCTACCGTCTCGGCGGCTTCGCGAACCGCCGGATCACCCGGACCGCAGCCCGTGTCGATCGCCTTTCGAGCGGCGTTGACCAGCTCCATCACCCGGGCTACGACCACGTTGAAACGCAGACCCTCGATCAGCTGCGTCGCCTCGGCGATGGTGCGGTGAGTTACCTTGCGTAGCTCGACGTCACCGTCGTCAGGCAAAGTGCCGGGTGCGCTCGTGACGTCTCCGCTCAGCCGCCAGGCCCGCTGCACGAACCGCAAGGACCCGGCAGGAGACAGGTCAGCCCAGTCGATGTCCTCCTCAGGAGGACCCGCGAACACCATCGTCAGGCGGATGGCATCGACCCCGAACTCGGCGATCTGCTCGCCCAGGTCGACACCGTTGCCCAGCGACTTCGACATTCCCTTGCCCTGGTTTCGAACCTCGCCCTGGGTCATCAACCGGGAAAACGGCTCGACGAAGTCGAGGTATCCCAGATCGTGCAGCGCCTTGGTGACGAATCGGCTGTACAGCAGGTGCAGGATCGCGTGCTCCACCCCGCCGACGTAGTGGTCGACCGGACACCATCGCCGTACCGCCTCGACGTCGAAGGCCTGCGCGTCATCGTGCGGGGTCGGGTACCGCAGGAAGTACCACGAGGAGTCGACGAAGGTGTCCATCGTGTCGGTGTCGCGCCTGGCCGCACCTCCGCACGTAGGGCACGGCACGTTGACCCACTCGGTCGCCGAAGCCAGCGGAGACACCCCCTTGGGAGCCAGGTCCACGCCCTTCAGATCCGGCAGTACGACGGGCAGCTCGTCGGTCGGGACGGCCACCTCACCACAGTCCGGACAGTGCACGACCGGAATCGGAGGACCCCAGAATCGCTGTCGTGAGACCAGCCAATCCCGCAGCCTGAAGTTGATGGTGCCGCGACCGGTGCCAGTTGCCTCGAGGTAGGCGATCGTGCGGGACTTGGCCTCTGCCACGGTGAGCCCGTTGATGTCCAGGTCGCCGTTGGACGAGTTGATGGCTCGGCCCTCGCCGGTGAACGCCTCACCCTCGAAACTCTCCGGAGGCTGGACGGTACGCACGATCGGCAGGTCGAACGCTCGGGCGAAGTCCCAGTCCCTTTGGTCCTGTCCCGGCACGGCCATGATCGCGCCGGTGCCATAGTCGGCTAGCACGTAGTCGGCCGCAAAAACCGGCATCTGGCTGCCTGTCATGGGGTTAGTGGCATGCACACCCAAGAAGACGCCTGTCTTGTGCCGACCCTCGCTCATGCGGTCGACGTCAGTGGTTCGGCGCACCTCGCGCAGATAGTCGTCGAACGCATCCTGCTGCCCTGGCGCGCACAGCTCGGCCGCCAGCGGAGCATCGGCCGCGACGACGAAGAACGTGGCGCCGAACAAGGTGTCCGGCCGAGTCGTGAACACGGTGACCGGCTGATCGCGACCCTCGACGGGGAAATCGACGTGAGCGCCCTCGGAGCGGCCGATCCAGTTTCGCTGCATGGTGAGCACGTGGTCCGGCCAGCTACCGGTCAGCGAGTCCATGTCGTCCAGCAGGCGTTGGGCGAAGTCGGTCACCTTGAAGTACCACTGGGTGAGTTCGCGCTTGGTGACGTCCGCGCCACAGCGCTCGCAGCGGCCACCGACGACCTGCTCGTTCGCCAGCACCGTCTGGTCGTTGGGGCACCAGTTGACAGCCGACGACTTCCGGTAGGCGAGCCCTGCGTCGTACAGCCTCAAGAACAGCCATTGAGTCCACCGGTAGTACTCCGGGTCCGAGGTGTGCAGCCTCGTCGACCAGTCGAACGAGATGCCGTAGCGGCGAAACGACTCCGCCTGGGTCTCGATGTTCTGATACGTCCAGGTGGCGGGGTGCTCGCCTCGCTTGATGGCGGCGTTCTCGGCCGGCAGCCCGAAGGAGTCCCATCCGACCGGGTGCAGCACGTCGTAGCCCTGCTGGAACCAGTAACGGGCGATCACGTCGGCCAGCGCGAACACCTCCCCGTGCCCCATGTGCAGGTCACCGGATGGGTAGGGAAACATGTCCAACAGGTAGCGGCGCTCCCGGCTGCCGTCATCGACCACCTTGAACGGGTCAAGGTCGGCCCAGACTTTCAGCCACTTCTCCTGTGTGGCGTCGATGTCGTATGTCGCTCGAGGCTCGGGATACGTCGATTGGGGCTCGTCGTGTAAGGCTCTCATGACTCCTGCTCTCCTGATCTGACTACCGGCTCTGCTGGGTCGTCGGCGGGTCTTCTTGACGAGTGGCAACTGTCAACAAGGCGGCCGCCGTGGTCTGGACACAAAAAAGCCCCTCAGTCGTGAGGGGCAGCCGCGCTGTCGTTGACCGGGGTCAGCGCGGCTAGGTAAGGAGCAGAACCTGACGATGCATGTTGCTAGCCTATCGCAGCACTTGGACTCTGGGCAGCCCTTATTTTTCGGCAGCACCAGCCTCAGCTGACATCCACGATTCGTCCGAGTGAGCGCGCCAAAATCCCGCGACCCGGGTCGGACGAATCAGTGCGGCTGGCTTGCCAGCGTGCTCCGACGCAAGGTGACCAGCCGCGGGGTGGTCAGGTACGCCAGCAGGTACAGCCCCGCGCACACGATGAGCAGCGATCGGTAGCCCACCGCCAAAGCGACGTACTCAAGACACCCTCCGAACATGGCGCCCAGGAGGTTGGTGCCGAATGCGGTGGTGGCATTGCTGGTCGTGGCGAAGCGCTGCGCGAAGATCACGTTCGCGGCCATGATGGGGATGAACGCGATCACGACGGCGACGACAAGCCTGGGCAGCAAGGGTAGCGACAGCACCCATGCGGTCGGCACGGCCCAGGCAAGCACCAGTCCGCCAAACAGCAAGGCGTACATCGTCCTGATCGGCGGCACCGCAAACTGCCGAGTGATCTCGACCGCAGCCAGCACGGCGAGCAGCACGCCGCCGAACACCAACGCATTGACCAGCCATGTCGTGCCGAAGTACAGCGCGAAACCGGTGATGTTCTTTGTCTCCAGCAACAAGAACGCCGCACCCAGGAAGAAGAGGTCTCTATATGCCCACATGCCTGTCGCCTCCCGGCCGGCGACGAGACCGACGGACATGACGCTCACGAGCAGGATCAGCGCGATGGCGATGACGTAGATCCACGGGATGCCCAGTAGACCGTCCCCGTCTTGCACATATAAAAAGGGGTGGTCGTCGGTCGAGGGAGGCGGGACGACACCGGAGGGTGCCCACGTCGTTTCACATGACTGATCTGCGTCGGTGAGCCCCGCGACCATCACGGCCAGCGAGATCGCTTCTGGGTTGGACAACAGGCAGGGCGCATGGCCGAACACCTCATCCAACGTCCCCGCAAGGCGGTCGACCAGCCATGGCTCCCGGTAGAAGTTGTACATTGCGAAGGCTCCACCGGGGGCGAGGTGGTCTCGCGCCGCGGCCATCGCCTCCTCCGTGAAGAGGTAGCTTTCCAGGCGCAGCGCGCTGGCACCGGACACCAGAGTCAGCGAGTCCGGCAAGGCGAACAGGATGAGGTCGTACTCCTTGTCGGTACGTTGCAGGAAGGCACGGCCGTCGTTGACGTACGTCGAGACCCGCGGGTCGTCGTACGCACCGTCGGGGTTGTGGGCCTCACCGAATTTCAAAAGCTCCGGGTCGATCTCGACGGCATCGACGTGCTCCGCCCCTTGGGCAAGGGCGATGGACACATCGGTGCCCGTGCCGGCCCCGACGATGAGCATCTGCTTCGGCGGTTCGGGGACTCGCAGATACGGCTCGACGTAGAACGGCTCCTGCTCCTGCCGGAGGGCAGCCGAGGTCAGGCGCTGGTGCGGGATGCCGTTCACGTACACCTGCCACACCGTCTCGCCACTCTCGTCAACCTGCTCAAAGGTGCTCACCTGGTAGTACGGCGACCAGAACACCGCGCGTTCGTCCGTGTCCTGGAAGAGCGGATAGCCGAACAGCGCCAACAGCGCGACGACCAACGTCAGGGACACCGCCCTGCCCGCCGTACCGAAAAGTACGACGAACAAAGCAGCAACCAACGAGAACCACACCAGAGGTGGCGCCCCCAGGAAAGAGAAGAGGGTGAAGGTCGCGATGCCGACCATCGACCCGATCAGGTCGTAGCGGTACGCCTCCAACCGTTCCAGGGAGTGAAAGCAGTCGGCGACGAGTTCTCCCGGCCCGGCCAGAACCGCGGCAACCGCGAGGAAGATGACCGGTAGGGCCACCCAGATGGGTGGGCCGGAGGTGCCGAGGCTGGTGAAGAAGATGACCGAGTCGTCTGTTCGGTCGACGGTGACCGGGTAGGCAGAAATGAATCCAACGAGGCCCAACAGCGCAACCGGCGAGTAGAAGGGCAGGCCCCGGTTGGGCTTGCTCGCCCGCAGAAAGCCCAACCCGATTCCGAGGAACGAGCCCAACAGGACGAAGTTGCTGAAGTAGCTCAGGTGTACGACTTCGGCACCAGACCACCTGATCAGCGACAACTCGAGAACGAGCATCAGCGCGCTGGCGAGCACCAACCTCACTCGTGCGGACACATCGCGCCTCCCGCAGTCCCAGGTCGCCGCCGTACCTGCGCACGCCAGACTGATGAGCGACTCCTGCACCTGGTCATTGCGACACATGCTGCCACCCGCGGTGCCGGAACTTGGGCGATCCGCTCCTGACACTCGCCGATGCGCCTGACAATGGGTGGGGACCGCGACCAGAGAAAGCCCTCTCAGCGTCTCCACGGGGCACCTCACACCGCAGGCGGCGGTCGAGAGGGTGGATTGATGCGTCCAGGTCCGAAGAGGCAGCCGACATTGATGCGCCCGGGTCGGAAAGGCAGACTGGCCCCGGCGCTTCCCCCGACGAAATCCTGCGAGGTACTGATGAGCACGATCGAGGCCGACCACAGCACCCAGGGCTCGTACGTCGAGCCGGGGCGGGAGTTCAAGCGCGACACCAACTACATCGCCACTCGCATCACGGCAGACGGGCGTGACGGCTACCCCGTCGAGCCCGGCCGTTATCGACTCGTGGTGGCGTGGGCCTGCCCGTGGGCCAACCGGGCCATCATCGTGCGACGCCTGCTCGGTTTGGAGGATGTCTTGTCGATGGGTATCTGCGGACCGACGCACGACAGCCGCAGCTGGACCTTCGACCTTGACCCTGGCGGTGTAGACCCGGTGCTCGGCATCGAGCGCCTCCGAGACGCCTACCTCGCCCGCTTCCCCGACTATTCCCGTGGCATCACCGTCCCCGCAATCGTCGACGTCCCGACCGGTCAGGTCGTGACCAACGAGTTTCGGCAGATGACGATCGACTTGTCACTCGAGTGGCGCGCGTTCCACCGCCCGGGTGCCCCTGATCTCTACCCCGAACCGCTGCGCCCTGAGATCGACGAGGTGATTAGCCTGGTTTTCCGCGACGTCAACAATGGTGTCTACCGCTGCGGGTTCGCGGGTTCGCAGGAGGCGTACCAGCGGGCGTACGACCGGCTTTTCGCTCGCCTGGACTGGTTGAGCGACCGGTTGTCGACGCAGCGCTATCTCGTCGGAGACACCATCACCGAGGCCGACGTCAGGCTCTTCACGACGCTGGCCCGCTTCGACGCCGTCTACCACGGGCACTTCAAGTGCAACCGCTCCAAGTTGGCTGAGATGCCCGTGCTGTGGGCTTACGCTCGCGACCTGTTCTCCACGCCGGGCTTCGGCGACACGACTGACTTCGACCACTTCAAGCGCCACTACTACGTCGTGCACACCGACATCAACCCGACTCAGATCGTTCCGGCTGGTCCGGACCTGACCGGCTGGATGGAGCCGCACGGACGCGAGGTGTTGGGTGGCCGTCCGTTCGGAAACGGTACGCCGCCGGAGCCGCCTCCTGCATCCGAGACGGTTCCCAGCGAGCACACTCCGCTCGACACTTCTGCGGCCGCCTAAACGCCGCTCTGGTGAAGGCTTCACTGCCTCGACTGGCGTCGGAGATACCCCAGCTTCACTGTGACCCCCGCGCAAACTGCGGCGCGGGGGTCACAAGAGCCTTTCCAGTCAGCGCACGTCCAGGCGCACGTACTTGTAGCCGGAGACCACCTCACCGACATTGCGACTGTCGGAGTCCTGGGTACCACCGCGACCCTTCGACTCGGTGCGCAAGGTGGCAGTGACCTCGCTGTTTCGGGGCGCGCGTGCGAGTTCGACGAGCAAGTCGTCGAACGAGGTCGCCCGGGGCCCTCCGCGCCCGCCATCGGCCCCGCCCGTAACGAAGAGCACTCCCTCGCGCGCGGATTTGGGGATGCGCACTGACAGTTTGACGACCGTGTTGTCGCCAATCCCGTTGCTAGGAGTGAGAGTCAAGCGAACAGGCAGATCGGTGCCGGCGGACACCGTCTCCGAGTGCCGACGGGAGACTGTGATCCAGCGGTCAGCCGGCTTGATCTCAAGCTTTGCAATCTTCAGCGCGTCGTACTTTGGACTGTACGACGCCTTGTAGTGGACGTCCGTGATCTCGACCCTTTCGAACCTGTTGTGCAGGATCTGCGACATCTGCGCGTAGGACTCGAATATAGAAGCGAACGTGATATCACGACTGCTGGCGAACCGGTCGCCGCGGGTGAAGGTCCAGCTCCTGCCATCCGCACGCGTGCCTTCGAAGGTCCAGCGCACGCTCGCCGTGCCGCCGCCGATCTCGTCGAGCACCCTGTCGGCGTTCGCGAGCAGGTGAATGGCCGATAGGAACGGCGTGGCCCGACGGAAGGTGACCACCGTCTCACCGCGACGAGAGTTGCCGTTGGTGGCCTCGACGCGAGACGTCACCTCGGTGGAGCGGGGGAACTGGTTCATGATCCCGTGGATGCCGGCCAAGCGATCATCGACGATCTGACCCACCGGCGCGCTGGGGTTGGCGACCTTGAAGGAGCCGAACACGGTGTCCTTCTGGATATAGATCGCGTCGGCACCATGCATTGACAACCGGCCGTTACCCGACCAGAGCAGCGGGTGTCCGAACGCGAGGGTCTCGTCACCGCAGACAGCAGTGGCGGTGCCGGTGCCGGCATAGGTGATATCGCCGTACGATAACGACGCCGCGAGGTTGCCGCCCGGTACGATCTCGGTCGCCGGGGCAGCCGCGGACGTCTTTCCTCCCGTCACCAGGGGCCGGTTGATGTCGAATCCGTTGGCAGCCTTCCGCAGGTGACGATTGGACAGGCCAGACACGCTGAATGGCATGGGCAGCCGCTTGAAGCCGCTGTCTGCCTGCGCCGTCGACATGGCTCCTGACGAGACCAGTCGATCAGCCAGAGGCCCAGGGATGGCGACCCTCGTCGCGCTGGCCGCGGCCTTGAGGGCTGGGCTGGCCGGCTGAGCGTCGAGCAGCTCTCGCATCTCGGCGCCAGGGGTGACGCCAGCGACGTCACTAGGTGAAAACGACAAGCCGTAGGCAACAGCGCCGATCAGTCGGCCGTCGTCGGTGTAGACGGGGGAGCCAGACATGCCGGCCCAGATGCCCTTGTCGACGTTGCCGTTGGCGTCGGTGATCTCAGAACCGTTGAGCTTGACCATGATCATGTCGAGGCCGGGAGCAATACCGTCTTGAAGAACACCCAGCACCTTGCCGCCAAATGAATCCGGAGTGGTGCCGCTGGTGACGGTGAGACCGTGCACGGGCATGTCCTTGGTGAGGTCGCTGACGCGAATTGCTCGCGGACAGCTCTGGTCGGGCGCCGATTGCACCGGTGAAACCGGCACGGTGGCGACGACCAGCCCCGCGATGGCCGCGCCGAGCACGGTCGTGCGTGGTCGGACCCACCTGCGCTGGGTCCAGAGATGTGCTGCCATGTACGTCCTCCTCCTGAGGGGGGCCACGCCAAACGGCAAGCCCATGATCATTAGACGCCGGGAGGGGAGCAGATGGTTCATGCGCCGACATCACGATCAGGTGACGATGTCTGAGCGCATACCTCAGCTGTTCGAGTGGTCGCCGCCGCCTGGGCAACAATCGGGGCGGCCCGGTCACATTCGCGAGCCGTCTTGTGGCGGCATTGCAGCGAAACTGGGTGAACTCCTCCGTCTCGACTGGGGGGTAGGTTGCAGCAGTGCGCGTGGCCAGCTGGAACGTCAACTCGATCCGCGCCCGGATCGACCGGGTCGTGGCATGGCTCGAGCGCAGTGACGTCGACGTCTTGGCCATCCAGGAAACCAAGTGCCGCGACGACCAGTTCCCCGCAGGACGACTGGCGTCACTCGGCTACCAGGTTGCACACTTCGGTCTGTCGGCGTGGAACGGTGTGGCGTTGATCTCACGCGTTGGCTTGGACGACGTACAGATCGGCTTTCCTGGCCAGCCCGGATGGGGCGAACCGGTTGCTGGGGAGCCTCGCGCCATCGGCGCCGTCTGCGCCGGAGTTCGGATCTGGAGCTTGTACGTCCCCAACGGGCGGACCTTGGGAGACCCGCACTACCTCTACAAGCTCGACTGGCTGGCGCGGCTGCGCGAAGCCGGCGAACGATGGCTTGTCGATGAACCGAACGCACAAATCCTTCTCACCGGCGACTGGAACATCGCGCCGCAAGATGACGACGTGTGGGACATGCGGGTGTTCGCTCACTCCACCCACGTGTCTCAACCCGAGCGCGATGCCTTTGCGGCGATTCTCCGAGCTGGCTACGCCGACGTGGTGAGGCCCCACACTCCCGGCCCGGGCGTGTACACCTACTGGGACTACACCCGGCTGAGGTTTCCGCGTCGCGAGGGCATGCGACTGGACTTCGTACTGGCGAGTCCCGCGGCAGCTCGGCGCGTGACCGGCGCGGAGATCGACCGGCAGGAGCGCAAGGGCAAGGGCGCGAGTGACCATGCCCCGGTTTTCGTTCAACTTGCCTAGCCGGACGACTTCTAAGAGTGGGACATGACAACCGAACATCTCGAACGGGAAGACAAGTACGAGGTGACGGACGAGTTCGCGGTCCCGGACCTGGCAGGGTTCGCCCCAGACGGCAGGCTGAAGACGACCACGCTCCAGCTGGAGGCGACGTACTACGACACAGCTGGAAGCCACCTACGTCGCCACGGCATCTCGCTCCGAAGACGCAAGGGTGGTCACGACAGTGGCTGGCACCTGAAGCTGCCAGCGGGAGGCGATCGGGTAGAACTGAACAGCGACTCCAAGAGCACCGGAGTTCCTCGGGAAATGTCGACACTGCTGCTCGGTATCCGCCGGGGAGTCAAACTGGCACCAGTGGCCAAGCTCTCCACGACTCGCCAGAGCCATCGGCTGACCGACTCCACTGGAGCACTGCTGGCCGAGGTCGCTGACGACTCCGTCAAGGCGGTAACCATGGGGGAGACCGCCACCCTCACGAGTTGGCGTGAAATCGAAGTCGAGCTCGGCCCGGAGGGCAGCTCCGGACTGCGCTCGGCGATCGGTGAACATCTTCTCAGGGCGGGCGCGCAACCGTCCGCCACGCGGTCAAAAATCGCCACAGCGCTCGGCCCTGTCCCTGCAACAGACCCCCCAGAGGGTTTGGCCGGTCTCATCGATGACTACGTGCAGACCCAGGCTATGGCGATCTGCCAGGGAGATCTCGGTCTGCGCCGTGGGCAGAACGCCATCCATCCGACTCGAGTGGCCATCCGGCGGCTGCGTAGCACGTTGCGAGTCTTCGCTGAGGTCTTCGACGCCGGACCGGCTGAGCGTCTCGAAGCCGAGCTGGTGTGGTTTGCCGGCCTGTTGGGCGCGGTGCGTGACCTCGACGTACAACGGGGGCGTCTCGCCTCCCAAGTGGCCGCTTTGCCGGACGAGCTGGCTCTGGGCCCGATCGCTGCTGACATCGACTCGGAGTTGTCCGGCGAGCGCGCTAGGGCGTGGCAGCGTCTGCGATCCGCCATGAACGGCAAACGCTATCTGGGTCTCCTGGCCTTGCTCGAGCGGTGGCGGGTCGACCCGCCGTTCACCGACGCCGGAGCCAAAAATGCCAAGAAGGTGGCCAAGTCCGTCGATCGAGCCGAGCGCAGGCTCTATAGACGACTCGACCAGGCACTCGAGCCCGGTGCAGAGGACGAGCTGCTGCACCGAGCCCGCAAAGCCGGAAAGCGGTTCCGGTACGCCGCTGAGCTGGCCACGCCGGTGATGGGTGACGAGGCTACGCACAAGGTGAGACGGGCGAAGAAGCTGCAAGAGCTGCTCGGCGAATACCAAGACGGTGTGGTCGGGATGGCGACGCTGCGACGCCTCGCGGTACGTGCCGACACTGATTCGGGCTTACGCGGTTTCAGTTATGGGGTGCTGCTGGGGATGGAACTACAGCGCGCAGAGCAAGCTAAAAGCGCCGTCCGGGAGCTGAGGAGGTGAAGCGCGGCCGCTTGCCGCGCGCTTTGGCTGCCTCGTCTCCGCGCAGCGTGCCCTGATCTCGTCGATCAAACCGCAATAGGGTCTGATCCGTGGAGAATCCGCTGGAAATGCTGAGTCTGGACCAGCTGCGGCGACGCACGAGCATCAAGTGGCGCCACTACCCCGCCGACGTACTGCCGCTGTGGGTGGCCGAGATGGACGTGCCGGTCGCCAAACCGATCGCCTCCGCGCTCACCGACGCGATCAGACTGGGCGACACCGGCTACCCAGCCGGTACCGACTACGCCGAGGCGGTCTCGGAGTTCGCGGCGAGCCGGTGGAACTGGCAGGTCGACGTCGACCGTACGGCGATCGTCCCCGACGTGATGCTGGGCATCGTGGAGGTGCTGAAGCTTGTCACCGGTCCCGGCGATGCCGTCGTCGTCAACTCACCGGTCTACACGCCTTTCTACTGGTTCGTCGAACATATGGACCGCGTGGTGGCGGAGTCGCCTCTCAGCGACGACCATCGGATCGACCTCGGCTCGCTCAGTGACGCGTTCGAACGCGCTACCTCAAACGGGAGGAGGGCTGCCTACCTGTTGTGCAGCCCCCACAACCCCACCGGCACTGTTCACACCCGCGATGAGCTGCTGGCTGTTGCTGAACTGGCTGCTCACCACCGGGTGCGGGTTGTGGTTGACGAGATCCACGCCCCCGTCGTACATCCGGGAGCCACCCAGGTCCCGTATCTTTCGCTGCCAGGCAGTGAAGACTCCTTCGCGCTCGTCTCGGCGTCGAAGGCCTGGAATCTCGCCGGGCTCAAGGCGGCGCTCGCGGTGGCCGGCTCGGAGGCAGTAGCCGACCTGGCCCGGATGCCTGAGGAGGTCAGCCATGGCCCTAGCCACCTCGGAATCATCGCTCATAGCGCTGGCTTCAGGGCCGGGGCCGAGTGGCTCGACGCGGTGTTGTCGGGGCTCGACCGCAACCGCCACTTGCTGGCCGAGTTGCTTGCCGAGCACCTGCCGGACGTGAGATATCGGCCGCCGGAGGGCACGTATCTGGCCTGGCTGGACTGTCGGGAGCTGGATATGGGAGACGACCCCGCTGCGGTGTTTCTCGCGCGTGGCCGGGTGGCTTTGAACTCAGGACCAGCCTTCGGCACCGGTGGTGCTGGACACGTCCGACTGAACCTGGCCACGTCGCCCGACATCATCACCGAGGCCGTACGACGGATGGCCGCCTCGGTTGGTTGACGCACCCGGACGAAACTCGCCTTCGGTGGCCAGCGTGGCTGCGAGTGAAGACGGAACGTTGGCTACCGCTGATGCGGATGGTCTTGTGCGGTTCTGGGATGTCGAGCGGCGGGAGCAGGTAGGCCCAGTACAACCAAGTGGCC
>Ga0183260_10001755_pt1 | contig 18020 bp, 20 predicted proteins | sample AntDrymUQ4972206_2_FD_129768 | JGI IMG/M metagenome (GOLD analysis project Ga0183260, IMG submission 129768) | Polar desert sand microbial communities from Dry Valleys, Antarctica - metaG UQ497 (22.06) (version 2) (version 2) | ecosystem: Environmental > Terrestrial > Soil > Desert | place...
AAAGCGGCTTAGGTTCAGCAGCAAGCAGTGGCGAAGTATTTTCCGTGGGCTGTTGGCGCAACTCATACGGCGTCTGTTCCCACCTTCGCCCAATAGTGTCTGATCTCATTGCCGAAGGTCAGAGGAGATGACCCGCGCGGCCAGGGAGATGACCGAGGCCGCCAGGGAACTGAGGCGCGCCGTGGACCGGCTGGCGGAACTCCACGAACGTCCCAACAGAACGCCGGTCCTCACCGAATTCCTGGGTTCCGGCGGGCTCCCCGAGGAGGAGGCTGCCCGGCTCGCCCACGAGACGGTGCATGAGGTGCGAGCCGATGTCTCTGGCGAAGAGAAGCTACCTCCTCCCACTCCCGAGGAGATCCGGGAGTGGGAGCGCCGCAGGGAAGAACGCCGTCAGCGCGAAGGTTACCACCAGCCCCGTTGAACTCGCCCCTGATCGTGCTGGACACGGGCGTGGTCGTCCGGGCCTTGACGGGACGCCCCGGCTCACGCAGCGGGCAAGTGCTTGCGGATTTTACCCTTCCGTCTCCAGCGCGTAAGGGACCACGACGAACTCGTGCCGCGCCAGCGGAAAGTCTTTCGTGTTGCGCGTCGCCAGCTTTAGCTCGTGGTGTTGCGCCAGGGCCGCCTGGAAAGCGTCGGGCAGCTTCCAGCCGTGTTCCCGGCGCAGGCTCGCGGCGAGGTCGGCCACGGGTTTCGTGATCTCCAGCGTGGGAAAGAAGTCGAGGAACCTGATCGCCATTCTTCGAGAGGCGTCATCGAAGCCGGTTAGCACCTCCGCGCGGGTGACCACCGATATGGCGGCCTTGCCTCTGACGCCGGCCAGATAGTTCTTCGCCCTGGGTGATTTGTTGAAGCGGTCGATCAGGATCGCGGAATCCAACAGGAACTCCACTACCTGTCGTCCCACTCCTCGCGAATCCGGATCTGGTACTCCAGCCCATCTCCGCCCTTCCACCGACTCCCCAGCTTATCCGCTACCGCTTCGAAGTCGTCTTGCCGGTCATCGGCTGGTTTCTCTTCCGTCTCGCGGCTCACTAGCAGACGCTCGATCTCCAGCCAGTCCTCGTAGTCTATCTGCACCGCGACGGGGCGCGAGTCTTCGTCCGTGACTATCTTCTTGCGAATGGCGTGCATGGTCTTCTCCTGATCCGGCATGAGTCCCGTCCATGCAATTCTGCCACACCCGGCAGCCAGGCTCTCTCAGCCAACTCGCGCCGCGCGCACCGCCTCCAGGTACTTTAGCGTCTCCTCCACGGGGACCACGTCGCCATACTTGGCGTCTATGTCGTAGAGGTTGGCGTCGTGGGCTTCGGGGTTTCGGTCGCCGACGGCCTCGCGCGGGACGACGGGCCTGTAACCGTACTGGAGGGCATCCACAGCGGTGGCGCGGACGCAGCCGGAGGTCGAAGCGCCGGTGACGATGAGGGTGTCCACCCCGGCGGCGGCGAGGAGGCTCGGGAGGCCCGTCCCGTAGAAGGCCGATGCGAACAGCTTATTGAGAACAGGCTCCGTTTCTCGGGGCGCTATGCGCGGATCTATCTCCGCCCATCGGCTGCCGGCCTCCAGCGTGAGTAGCGCGGGGACCTTATCTATGAACGCGGCGGCGGTGAGCCTGTCGGACTCGCGGTAGGCGACGGTGGTAAAGACGACCGGTATCTCCGCTCCCCTGGCGGCTTCGAGGAGCTTTTGGATCTCAGAGACCGGGCCTTCGAGATCGCAGGCGAGCGGGGATTCGGGATCGGTAAATCCCAGGGTCATGTCCACGACGACGAGGGCGGGACGGCGGCCGAAGCCACCCCGTCCGCCGAAGCCCTCGATGTGCGCGCCGCTCATCCGCCGTTAGTCCGCACGGCGCCGATCTCTGCGGAGAGCCACTCGTTAAACCGGCGGCGGGTGTCCGCGATAGCCTGCCGCTGCTCCTCCAGCGCCGGGAGGTCGCCGTGGTCGAAGCCGGGCAGCTCGCCCCGACCACTCTTTATCTCCTCGCGCTTCGATGCGGTCGCTCCCGCGTCCACCTCGCCATCGGCTACCACGACGCCGTAATCGTCCGCAGCGGCCTCGGGGCTCACGAGGTTCCACCGGACGTCCTTCGCCACGGCCTCGGGGTCGCGCTCCAGCGGGTCACCGACGCCGCCGGCCCCGGCGGTCTCGAAGACGAGGCGGTCGCCCTCGGAGATGGGCACGTCACGCACTTTGGACGGAAGATCAACCTCCTCGCCGTTCGTCCGGATCAAAGTCTTCCTCGACGACGCGCCGGGTTTGCCGCCGGCGACGCCGTAGGGGAAGGTGTGGGCGCGGTCATCCTGGTAGGTGATGCGCCCGCCTGAGAGGAATCGGTAGACCTTCTTGATGCCGCAGCCGCCCCGGAACTGGCCCGCGCCGCAAGAATCTTTCCGGGCGGAGTACTCGTCCACGATCATGGGGTAGTACGTCTCCATGTACTCCGCCGGCACAGCCATGAACTCCGGCCACCAGCTATGCCCGTCGAGGCCGTCCTTGCCGGGGATGGCCGGTATCCCGCCGTACAGGATCTCCATGGTCTGAAACGGCTCGCCGCCCTCCTTCACGCCCGAGTAAACGAAGTTCGGGCTCGTGCCGTAAGAACCAGAGACGTTGAAGCCGATGGCCTTCGCGTACACCGCTCCGAGCACGTCGAAGAGCCGAGCCATGACCACGAGGCGGTTGCTGAGGGGCGCGGGCTCCTTGGGGCGCAGTATGCTGCCTTCGGGGATGTTCACCTTGATGACGTCGGCGTATCCGTCGTTGAAGAGGATGGTCGGGTCCACGGCGGAGATCAGGAAGACACCCGCGAACATCTGGAACATCTCCTTGTTGAGGAGAAAATTGACCGGACCGGGCACCTGATCGTCGGTTCCGGCCCAGTCCAGATGCAGGGTATCCCCCTCGCGCCACATAGCCAGCTTCAATTTGATGGGTCCGTTGCCGAGGCCGTCATCGTCGGTGTAGTCCTCGAACTCGAAGCGTCCGTCCTCCGGGATGAGCTGCCGGATCAAACCGATGATGCTCGTCCGCGTCCGGTCCAGAAGCGCATCGCACGCTTCGAGGTACGTGTCCTTGCCGAAGCGGTCGCAGATGTCCTTCACCCGCTGGGCTCCGGCAGAGGTCCCGGCGGCTATCGCCATCACGTCGGCGCGGGTCTCGCGCGGGGTCCGCGAGTTGTGGCAGAAGAAGCGCAGGACTTCTTCGTTCAACTTGCCGCCGTCGTAGAGCTTGACGGGCGGCAGGCGAATGCCCTCCTCGTAGATGGAGCGGGCGTCTATGGGGATGGAGCCGGCCGTGCTCCCGCCCACGTCCATGAGGTTGCCCCACTGGAGGGCGTAGCCGATGTGCTCGTCCGAGTGGAAGATGGGGCGGACGAGCAGGATGTCAGGGAGGTGGGACGTGCTCCCCTCCATCATGTACGGGTCGTTCAGGGCGATCACATCCCCGTCCTTCAGGCTCTCCACGGTATATGGTGAGTGCTCCAGGACGGTATCAACGGGGCTGCCGAACTGGCCCACGATCATGCGCCCCTTCCTGTCGGCGATGAGCGGGAACTCGTCGGCCTGCTCCCGAATCACGGGGCTCACGGCCGTGGTGACGAGCACCCGGTCCATCTCGTGGCGGATGTTCTTGAGCGCGTTCTCTATGATGTCCAGCGTCACGTGGTCTATGTCGTACTCGCGCACGAAGTCAGGCAGGGCTTCCTTCTGGGCCGTCAATTTATGCCTCCTCGATCAGGATGTTGCCGAAGCGGTCCACCGCGCCCCGATAGCCCGGCTCTATGACCGTCGTCGTATCGTCCTGCACAACCACGGCAGGCCCCTCAACCACATTACCGGGACGGAGCTTGCCTCGGTCGTGGATCGGGGTCTCGGTCCACCCACCGCCGAAATACACTTCCTCTTTACGCAGGACGGCCCCCGAACCGTCCTCCGAATGCCCGTCCTCGCTCTCTACCAGGCTCACGCCCTTTATGGTGCCGCGCCCGACGACGCGGACGGTGGCGATCTCCAGCGGCGAGTCCGGCAACTCGAAGTTGTACCGCTGGTGGTGGGCCTCCTCGAACCGTCCGCGTAGGAAGGTGCTGTCATCCCCGGTCAGTTCCTCGAGCTCGAAGCGGCAGGGGATCTGGATGTTCTGCAGGTGGTAGCGGCAGTCCGCGAACAGGTCGAAGCGCTTGTTCTCCTGCTCGACGCCCTCCCCGTCCAGCCATTCCTCCGCCTGAGAGATTAGTCCCTCCGCTGTTGCCCTCAGCTCGTCGGCCGGTGTCTCCTCGGCGGTTCGCAGGTACGTCTCCGGGAACTCGTTCTGGATGTCGGAGGAGAGGAAGCCGAAGGCGCTCATCACGCCCGGGGTCGGAGGTACGATCACGGATCGCGACCGGATGAGCCGCCCGAGGGCGCTGGCGTGCATAGGGCCTGCCCCACCGAACGCCACGAGCCCGAACTCCCTGGGGTCGTGGCCTCGCTCCACGCTCACGACGCGCAGCGCCGCGTGCATGTTCTCGTTGACGATCTCCAGTATCGCCTCCGCCGCCTCCTCCACGCCCATCTCCAGGGGATCCGCGACGGTCTCCACCGCCTTCCTGGCGGCATCTTCATCCAGCGTCAGCGTGCCGCCGAGAGCGACGCCGGGCGGGATGCGGTGCAGCACCACGTTCGCATCCGTGACGGTGGGAGCCTCGCCGCCCTTGCCGTAGGCGGCCGGGCCGGGGTCGGCGCCCGCGCTCGCCGGGCCGACCTGCAACGCGCCGCTCGCGGAGAGGAAGGCGATGGAGCCGCCCCCAGCCCCGACGCTGTGTACGTCCACCGCCGGGGACTTGAAGTGGAAGTATCCGAGCTGGATGTCGCGGCGCACCGGCGTCTCCCCGCCCCGGCATAAAGACACGTCCGTGGAGGTGCCGCCCATGTCGAAGGTCAGGATGTCGGGGACGCCTATTGCGCGGGCCAGGTACGCCGAGCCCGTGACACCTCCGGACGGTCCTGACAGGGCTATCTGGATCGGACGCTCCGAGACCGCCTCGGTGCTCATCGCCCCGCCGTCGGAGCGGACGATGGAGAGCCGGCCGCCGAACTTCTTCTCCCCCATCGAGGACTCGAAGTTCCTCATGTAGAGCATCGTGCGCGGCTGCACGGCGGTGTTCACGACTGTCGTGAGCGTCCGCTCGTACTCGCCGTACTCCTGCCCGATGTCGGCCGAGATGGAGACCGAGAGTTCGGGGTACGCCTCACGCACGATGTCCCGCGTCCGCCGCTCGTGCTCCGGGTTGACGTAGGAGTTGAGAAACCCGATGGCGAGCGACTCCACACCCCGATCCACCAACTTCTCGACCGCCTCGCGCACCCCGTCCTCGTCCAACTCCGTCAGGATGCTACCGTCGGGGCCGATGCGTTCGGAGATTCCTACCGTATCCGTGGGGTCGGCTGGCGGGTCGGGTTTCTGGAGGGCCATCCAGCCGTAGAGGGGACCAGGCGTCCAGGCGCGGGCGAGGAGGAGGACCTGCTCGTGGCCTTTCGTTGCGAGGAGGCCGACGCGCGAGCCGGTGTTCGTCAGGATCATGTTCGTCACCACGGTGGTGCCGTGGAAGAGGAGGTGGAGGTCGGTGAATCCTATGCCGACCTTCTCGCAGACCGCCTCCATCCCCTCGACCACGCCCCGCGAAGGGTCATCCGGCGTCGAGAGGACCTTCCCCTCGGTCAGCTCTCCCGTCTCCTCGTCGAAGACCAGCACGTCCGTGAAAGTCCCGCCGACGTCAACCGCTACGTTGTAAGGCATTTCGCTCCCTTCGGGCGCTCAGCTTGTCAGCTGTCAGCTTTTGTCGATGAGCGTGTCGTTCGCGTGCCTGCGCCACCGTGTTCTGTCTTGTCCGTCCATCGCGTTCTCCCCTTGCCCGTCACGTACTCCTCGCCTTTCCTGGCTGACTGGCTGAAATGCTGACCGGCTGACGGCTCATACGAAGTTGCCCGCCCTCTGCACCCGCCCCGGCAACTCCTTTCCAAGCCGCTCCGAGAGCCATTCGGCCACCTTTATGAGCGCGTCGAGGTCTATCCCCGTCTCGTGGCCCATACCGTGCAGGGTGTAAACGAGGTCCTCCGTGGCGATGTTGCCGGTCGCCCGCGGCGCGAATGGACAACCTCCCGTTCCCCCCACGGAGGCGTCAAGCACGGTCGCCCCACTCTCGACCGCCGCCACGGCGTTGGCGATGCCGGTGTTGCGCGTGTCGTGGAAGTGGCAACCAACGGTCGTACCGAACCCGGCCACGCCCTCTACCAGCTCTCGCACCTGGCTCGGAACACCGACCCCGATGGTGTCGGCCAGCACGATCTCATCCGGTTGGGCTTCGGCTACTCTTTCCGCGATACGCAGGACGTGATCCGGCTCCACCCGACCCTCGAACGGGTCGCCGAAGGCTGCGGAGAGCGTCACGGAGACGCGCACCCCATCCAGCCGCGCCCGCTCGACGAGCCTGGCGGCGAGCGCCGTGGCGGCCTCGACGGTGGTGTTCTGGTTCTTCGCGGCGAACGCCTCCGTGACGGGGAAGGCGTAACGCACCTCGTCCACGCCGGCCTCGACGGCGCGTTCGTAACCCTTTTCGTTGAGGACCAGACCGGCGTAGAAGGTGTTTGGACCGCGCTCCAGCTTCTCCATCACCTCTTCCGCCCCGGCCATCTGCGGCACGCGCTTCGGGTTCACGAAGCTGGCGGCCTCGATGCGCGGGACGCCGCAGGCGGCGAGGCGGTCGCATAGTTCGGCGCGGACTTGCGGGGCGATGGACTTTTCCTCGTTCTGGAGGCCGTCGCGGGGGCCAACGTCCACGATCTCGACGCGCATCAGACGATCCCCCGCTCCCGCAGGGCATCCCGCTCCTCTTCGTCCAGGCCGAGCAACTCCCCGAAAACCTCGTCGTTGTGCTGGCCGAGGGTGGGGCCTGTCCAGCGGACCTCGCCTGGGGTCCCGGTGAGGCGGGGGACGACGTTCTGCATGGGAAAGGCCCCGATCTCCGGGTCTTCGACCGTGACGACGTTTTCGCGCGCCGCGTAGTGCGGGTCCTCGACCATGTCTTTGGCGGTGAACAGCTTGCCGGCCGGGACGCCGGCCTCCCTCATCGCTTCGAGCACCTCGTCCCCGGTACGGTCCTCTGTCCAGGCGGAGATCCTGCCGTCCAGCTCCTCCTGGTGCTCTCCGCGGGCGTGGTGCGTCGCGTAGCGCTCGTCCTCGGCCCACTCCGGATGCCCCACAGCCCTGGCGAAGCGCCCGAAGACGGTGTCGGCGTTGGCCCCGATGACGACGTAGTCCCCCTCGGCGGTGGGATAGGTGTTCGATGGTGCGACGAACGGCAGGATGGCCCCGGTACGCCCGCGCACGTGCCCGGCCAGCGCGTACTCGGGGATGGTGCTCTCCATGAGCGCGAGCACGGCCTCGTAGATGCCGACGTCCACCACCTGCCCACGGCCGCCGCGCGCCTCGCGGTGAAAGAGCGCCGTCACCGCCCCCAGGGCGCCGAACGTCGCGGCGAGAGAGTCGCCGAGGCTGATCCCCACGCGCGGCGGCGGCCGATCCGGGAAGCCGGTGACGTGCCTTATGCCTCCCATGGACTCGCCTATGGACCCGAACCCCGCCTGGTCCTTGTACGGTCCCGTCTGCCCGTAGCCCGAGACCCGCACCATGACGAGACCGGGGTTGGCGGCGCTCAGGTCCTCGTATCCCAGACCCCACTTCTCCAGCGTGCCCGGCCGGAAATTCTCGACCACGACGTCAGCCCCGGAGATGAGCCTTCGCGCCAGTTCCTGTCCCTCCTCTTCGCGCAAGTTCAGCGTGACGGACTTCTTGTTGCGGGCGATGATCGGCCACCACAGGGTGCGCCCTTCTTTGCGATGTCTCCCCCACTGGCGCATCGGATCGCCCTTCCCCGGCGGCTCGATCTTTATGACCTCGGCGCCGAAGTCCGCCAAAAGCTGGCCGCAGAAAGGTCCAGCGAGCAGGCTCCCCATCTCGATGACCCGGACACCCTCTAGCGGACGCGGCCCGTCCCCCGGCACGTTCAACGGGCTTCGCTTTTCTGATCATCCTTCAGGGCTTTTATGACGAAGTCCCTCCCCTCGTAGACGTGCTCGCGCATGACGATCCCGGCTCGCTCCGCGTCGCCGGCCTGGAGCGCGCCCAGGAGTTGGCGATGGTAGTGGTTGGAGATCAGCCGTTCGTGCGGCCCGTACCAGAAGAACGCCTTGAACACCAGCGGGACCTCGACGGTGCGCCGTACGAGGCGTCCCAGCCTCTTGTTACGGCTGGCCGTGATGATGATGCCGTGGAACTCGTTGTTGAGCGCGACGAGGAGCCGTATCTCCTCTTCGCGCCCGGCGAACTCCCTGTCGCAGAGCCCCTCCATCTCCCCGGCCAACTCCCGCATTCGGGCCAGTTCCCCGGCCTCTATCCGGGCGGCGGCCCGCCGCGCCGCGTGCCCTTCGAGCACCGCGCGCAGGTCGTAGATGTCCCCCACCTCCTCCACGCCGAAGGAGCACACCACGGCGCCGCGGTTCGGCGCGATCTCCACGAGCCCCTCGGACTCCAGCATCGTCAAAGCCTGCCGCACCGGCGTGCGGCTCACCCCGAGCCGCTCCGCTAGCTGCTCCTCGATCAGGCGCTCGTTCGGAGCGTACTCGCCATCGAGGATCAAACGCCGCAACCGCTCGAACACCCGCAACGGCCCAGACCTCGCCTCACTGCTCCGCAAGGCGCCCATCAGTGCCCCTTTCCCCTGTACCCCACGGCTTCCCCGAAGCCACTTGTATACAATCTTACGCCGATCCGTGGTTTGTGTCAAGAGTTCCATTTGCCGGCACGCGGACGGGGCCACGCTCCCGGACGCGCACGGAAGGTTCTACGTTTGCGCTATCTCCGCGAGCACGGCGCCGCCGGGGACGAGGGCGCCTTCGGGGTGCGGCAGAGAGGCGACGCGCCCGGCGTGAGGCGCGGTCACGGGCTGCTCCATCTTCATGGCTTCGAGGACCAGGATCACCTGCCCTTCGTCGACCTCGTCGCCCTCCCGGACGAGCACCTTCACCACCGTTCCCGGCATCGGGGCGGTTAGGCTCGCGCCCGCGTCGGCGCCACCGGGGCCGGGGTCGTCCACGTTGGGGAGCGGTGGTTTGGAGAATCGGTGGCTTTTTCCCTGGAGCGAGATCCTGACGTCCGGCCCATCGACAGCGAAGCCAGCAGTGAAATTTTGCCCGTCGAGGACGACGTTTAGCTGTTCACCCTCGGCGGAGAGCACCTGCGCGATGACCTGCCGACCATCGAGCCGGAGTACCAACGTGCCACGCTCCCCACGCTCCACCTCGACTTCATGCTCTTCCCTTCCGGCGAGAAAGCGAAGCCGGACCGAGCCTAGTGGGCGCCAGGGACCGGCCGCGAACGGGTCGGCGGAGGCCGGGTGCGTGAGCAAGGAGACCTCGGCCACCGCCGCGAGCAGGACGGCCTCCGGGGGCGGCGATATTTCGGACGGAGCTTCCGCCAACTCGTAGGCTTCGAGGAAGCCGGTCGTCGTCTCCCCGGCTTCGAATGCTGGATGTTCGACGATACGCCGCAGGAGCGGGAGGTTCGTGGGCACGCCGAGGACCGCGTAATCCCGTAGCGCATTTCGGAGGCGCCGGATCGCCGAGGCCCGATCGGAAGCATGGACCACCAGCTTGGCGAGCATGGGGTCGTAGAACAGCGAGACCTCGTCGCCGGTTTCCACCCCGGCGTCGTTGCGGATACCAGGTCCTTCTGGGGGCAAAAAGGCGAGCAGTCGTCCCCCGGCGGGCAGGCCGTCTTCTTCGGCGTAGAGGCGTACTTCGATGGCACTGCCCCGGGAGGTCACGTTTTCCTGGGAAAAGGGGAGCGGCTCTCCGGCGGCGATGGCGAGCTGGAGGTGGACGAGATCCCGGCCCGTGACCAGCTCCGTGACCGGGTGCTCGACCTGCAATCGGGCGTTCATCTCTAGGAAGAAGAACTCCTCGCCGTCCAGCAAGAACTCCACCGTTCCGGCGTTGCGATAGCCTGCCTCGCGCGCCAGACGCACGGCAGCGGCGCACATCTCCTCGCGGAGATCAGGGCTCAGGGCCGGGGAAGGCGACTCCTCGACCACCTTCTGGTGGCGACGTTGGATCGAACACTCCCTCTCGTAGAGGTGGACCACGTTGCCGTGCCCGTCGGCGACGATCTGCACCTCCACGTGGCGCGGGTCTTCGACCAGCTTCTCCAGAAACACCGACCCATCGCCGAAGGCCGCCTCCGCCTCGCGCTTCGCGGCCCGCACGGCCTCGGTGAGATCTTGCGGACGCGCCACGGTTCGCATCCCGCGTCCCCCGCCCCCCGCGCTCGCCTTGACGAGGAGCGGGTAGCCGATGCGCTCCGCCTCTTCGGCGAGCCGCTCTTCGGACTGCTCCTCACCGTCGTAGCCCGGCACGATCGGCACGCTGGCGCGGCGGGCGAGCTCCTTCGCCCGCACCTTGAATCCCATCGCGTCCATCGCCTCCGGCGACGGCCCGACCCAAACCGCCCCTGTCTCCTCCACCGCCCGCGCGAACGCCGCGCTCTCCGACAAAAACCCGTACCCAGGATGCACCGCCTCAGTCCCCGACGCCTCGATAGCTGCGACCAGTTTCCCGACGTTCAGGTAGCTCTCCGTGGCCGGGGCTGGGCCGATGTGGCACGCCTCGTCGGCGAGGCGGCGGTGCATGGCCCGTTCGTCGGCCTCCGAGTAGACGGCGATGCTGCGGATACCAAGCTCGCGGCAGGCCCGGATGATGCGCACCGCTACCTCGCCCCGGTTGGAGACGAGGAGGCTGGCGAAGGTCAACCCTCCCCCCGGTTTCTCCAGCGGGGTTCGCGCTTCTCCAGGAACGCGCCGAGGCCCTCCTGTCCCTCCTCGCCCGCGCGAAGCATCGCGTTCATCCGCGACATCAACCCAGGCGTCTCCGCCATCTCGACGGACTCTATCTCCCGGAGGAGGCCCTTGATCGCCGCCTGGGCGTCCGGGCCGCCTTTCAGCAACTCCGAGACCTTCGCCTCCACGGCGGCGTCGAGGCCATCCTCCGGCGCGACCTCGTGGACCAGCCCGATCTCCCGCGCCCGTTCCGCGTCGAACCGCTCGCCGGTCAGGAACAAGGCGCGGGCGCGCGAAACCCCGATCTTACGCACCACGAAAGGCGCGATGGTGGCGGGCGCTATCCCCAGCCGCACCTCCGTGAACGCGAACCGCGCGCCCTCCTCCGCCACGACCACGTCCGAGGCCGCCACGAGCCCGGCCCCGCCCCCGATGGCCGCACCTCGCACCTTCGCCACCACGGGCTTCGGGCACTCGTCCACCGCTAGGAACATGGCGGCGAGCCTCCGAGCGTCCTCCAGGTTCTCCTCGTACGAGAAGCGCGCCGTCTCGCGCATATACCCAACGTCCGCGCCCGCGCAGAACACCGGCCCCTCACCCGTCAACACGACCACCCGGATGTTCTCATCCTCCGCCAGTTCCTCGAAGCAGCCCGTCAGCTCGGAGATCAGGGTTTCGTTGAGAGCGTTGCGCGATTCCTGTCGCGTCAGCGTGACGGTTGCAACCGAACCTTCGTCCGTTCGCTTCAAGGTGTCGGGCATCAGGCTTCTGCCGTCAGGTCTTTTTCCGCCGCCATCCCGGCGACAAGCGGATTGGCAACGCCGCCAGACCTCGCACCGTCCCGGACTTTTCTCATGCTCACCTTCCCTAACGCCTGTCGCCTGATGCCTGCTTTCACATCCTGAAAATCCCGAAGCTCGTCCCTTCCACGGGTGCGTTCGCGGCGACGGAGAGACCGAGGGCGAGCGTCATCCTGGTGTCGGCGGGGTCTATGACGCCGTCGTCCCAGAGCCTCGCGGTCGAGTGGTACGGGTTGCCCTCCTGCTCGTACTTGTCCAGGATCGGACGCCGGAACTCCTCCCGCTCCTCCTTCGTCATCTCTTTCCCTTCTCTCGCAAGGTTTTCCTCCCGCACCGTGAGCAGGACGTTCGCCGCCTGCTGGCCGCCCATCACGCTAGTGCGGGCGTTCGGCCACGTCCACAGGAAGCGCGGCGAGTACGCCCGGCCGCACATCCCGTAGTTGCCAGCCCCGAATGAGCCGCCGACGATGACCGTGAACTTTGGCACGCCCGCGTTGGCGACCGCCATGACCATCTTCGCGCCGTCTTTGGCGATGCCCCCAGCCTCGTACTCCCGGCCGACCATGAAGCCCGTGATGTTTTGCAAGAACACGAGCGGGATGCCGCGTGAACAACACAACTCGATGAAGTGCGCCCCCTTGAGCGCGCTCTCCGAGAACAGGATGCCGTTGTTCGCCAGGATGCCGACGGGGTGCCCGAAGATACGGGCGAAGCCGCACACCAGCGTCTCGCCGTAGAGCGGCTTGAACTCGTGCAGCCGGCTGCCGTCCACGACGCGGGCGATGACCTCGCGCACGTCGTAGCCCTGCCGGTAGTCCGCCGGCACAATGCCGTACAGCTCCGACGGATCGTAGAGCGGCTCCTCCGGCTCCTCGACGGTCCACGGAGGTTCTTTCTTCGTGTTCAGATTCTTGACGACGGAGCGGACGATGGCGAGGGCATGTTCGTCGTCCTCGGCGAAGTGGTCGGCGACGCCGGAGCGGCGGGTGTGGACCTCCGCCCCGCCAAGCTCTTCGGCTGTCACCTCTTCGCCGGTGGCGGCCTTCACCAGTGGCGGCCCGCCGAGGAAGATGGTGCCGGTCCCCTTCACAATGACGACCTCGTCGCTCATCGCGGGGACGTAGGCTCCTCCGGCGGTGCAGCTCCCCATGACGGCGGCTATCTGGGGTATGCCCGTCGCCGACATGCGGGCCTGATTGTAGAAGATGCGTCCGAAGTGGTCCCGATCCGGAAACACCTCGTCCTGCAGCGGCAGAAACGCGCCGCCGGAGTCCACGAGGTACACGCACGGCAGGTGGTTCTCCTCGGCGATCTCCTGCGCCCGCAGGTGCTTCTTGACGGTCATCGGGTAGTACGTGCCGCCCTTCACTGTCGCATCGTTGGCGACGATCACGACCTCCCGCCCCGCAATGCGCCCGATACCGGTGACGATGCCGGCGGCCGGCACGTTGCCGTCGTACATCCCGTAGGCGGCGAGCGGCGAAAGCTCCAGGAAGGCGGCGCCGGGATCGAGGAGGCCTTCGACCCGGTCTCGCACGGGGAGCTTGCCACGCTCTTTGTGCCGCCTCTGCGCCTTTTCTCCACCACCACGCCTGGCTTCGGCGGAGCGGTCGCGCAGTTCGCCGAGCAGCTTCTCGAAGGCCTCGGCGTTTCTCCGAAAAACTTCGCTCTTCGGGTCCGCGTGGCTGCGGAGCTTCGCCATCTCCCTCCCGTTGTCGGCTACGTCCCTCGTTCCATGTTATCCACGGCGGGTGGCCCGCGCTACTCGGGACGGTCCGCGAAGATAGGGCGCAGATCCTCCAGTCGCTCGTAGGTCCACCACAGGTAGTTGCGGGTTCCGCCCCGGCGCAGCGGGTGCAGATCGGCATTCTCCGGATCTTCGAGGAAGGCGTCAAACGCCTCCTGGGAGGGCCACTCGACCAGGATCATGACCCGCCGCGGCTCGACCTCCGGCCCGCCGGCATCCAACGCCTCCTCCAGGCGCCCAAGCGCAACCACCCGCCCGCCGTGCTTCTTGACGGCCGCGGGCGAACGGCGCGAATACTCGCGGTACAGGGCATTGTCCGCCAGGTCTAACAGGTTCAGGGCGTAGAGTGACAAAGAACCCTCCTCTTCTCGTCCGGCTGTCGGTGGAATATTACCGGAGAGCGGGAGGCGGGTGTTCCGCCCGCTACCGGGTAGAAGCGGGTACGCGAAACCCGAAGAAGGGGATAAAAGGATGATTTGAGGAAAATCGTCCGTGGATCCGTGGTTGCGGCGCTTCTCTCGGGCAGTAGTGGCGGTTCCTCGCACAACCGATTCTGGTCCTAGGCGCGCCGCTGCTACGCCTTTGGGGCAGTCGCCCACCCTGGTCTACGCACTGCCGTTGACGGATCTGTACATATATGTAGAATGCACATAGATCTCATTGAAGATTAAATATGAGAATGAAGACTTTGGCGAGGTAGCACCCCCGGCAACCGTGGATGAGGGGTGAGTTGCGCGAAAGGCGGGTCCTGCGGCACCCTTGCTGGTGTCTGACGTCAGCAACAGGAGGTGCCAATGGACCCGCACCAACGATTTTGCCATAACGAGCGCTGCTGCTGGGCCTACGGAAGAGCGGGAGAAGATCACATCGTGATCCACAGCCAAAAAGAGCAGCGCTACCGCTGCAAAAGATGCGGCCAAACCTTTTCGGCCACCAAGGGCACCGCGCTCTACCGGGCGCACAAGCCGCATGCCCTGCTCGTGACCGTCGTAACCCTGCTGGCATACGGCTGCCCGCCTCAGGCCATCGTCGCGGCCTTCGGTCTCGACGAACGCACCATCCATCGCTGGCAGAAAGAAAGCGGCAACCAATGCCAGCGCCTCCACGAACACCTCGTGCAAGCTGGAGGGGTGCTTTTGGCACAAGTCCAGGCCGATGAGTTGCGCGTGCGGGTCGTCGGTGGCGTGATGTGGCTGGCTTCGGCACTTTCGGTTACTAGCCGACTGTGGCTTGGCGGCGTACTGCGGATACGGCGCGACCGCACCTTGATTCGGGCGCTCCTCGAAGGCGTGCGCGCTTGTGGCACTTTCGAGACCCTTTTGCTTTACACCGACGGGCTGACAGCTTACCCTAAGCAGGCGCTCAAGGTGTTGCGTGAGCCACTTCGCAGTGGGAAGCGAGGGCGCCCCCGGCTCCTTTTGCCGGACGGAGTCATGGTAGCCCAAGCGATCAAACGCTACGCTCGGCGACGGGTAACCGGGGTCCTTCGGCGCATCGTGCGTGGTACGGAGGAAGCAGTGCGGGTTCGACTGATCTCCACGCAGGGCAATGAAGGCGCGGTGATCAACACCGCCTACATCGAGCGCTTTCAGGCCACCTTACGCTCTCGGCTGGCTCCCCTGGTGCGCAGGACGCGAGCGGCGGCGCGTCAGAGGGCGACGCTCGAGGCGGGCATGTGGCTGGTTGGCACTGTCTACAACTTCTGCTGTTGGCATCGCTCTGTGAGGCTCCGATGTAGTAGCCCCGAGGAGCGGCGATGGGTCGAGCGTACCCCAGCTCAGGCTGAGGGTCTGGCAGATCATCGCTGGTCGGTGCATGAGTTGCTGGCCTTCTCCGTACCGCCTGCTCCACCCAAGCGGCGCGGGAGACGACCGAGGTGGTTGTTAGAGGCTGCCAGTGCTGCTTGAGTGCTCATCCACGGTTGAATGGGGTACTACCGGAGTGGGCAGCAAGTTGAACGGGCAGAGCTTCGGGGCGTCTGGCATATTCGACTACGACGATCCGGTGACGATCCGCATGAGGAAGTACGCCACGGGCACGCATGTACTGCTGCGGGAGATCGAGGTGGAGACGGAAGCCACGCCCAGAGAGGTGGTCTGGAGCAGGAACAAGGCCAGGCTCTTCCGCTACCAGCGCGCCGGCGGCGGTGGCGGCAAGAGACGAGCGGTTCCGATACTGCTGATCTACGGCTTCGTCCTCAAGCCGTACGTCTTCGACCTGGTGCCGGGCAACAGCCTGGTGGAGTACCTGGTGGAGGAGGGCTTCGACGTCTATCTGCTCGACTTCGGGATCTCCGGTTCCGAGGACGCGAGGCTGTCTATCGAGGATCTGGTCCTGGACTACATGCACGGCGCGATCCAGGAGATCCAGGAGATTTCGGGCGCGGAGGAGATCAGCCTCTTCGGGCAGTCTCAGGGCGGCACGCTGGGCGCCATGTACGCTTCCCTGTTCCCGGACGGACCCCTCAAGAACCTCGTCCTGCTCTCTGGACGCCGGGCACGTGGGGATGCTAGTCGGGCCGGCGGCCGTCGGCAGCCTCTGGCCCCGCGTCCGGGACTGGCTCGAGCCCCGCTCGGACTAACCGCTCAGGCTAACAGGATGGAGATGAGCGGGTGACCGTGGACCCTACCACCAACCCTATAGCCCCGACGTCGCGGTGGATGGCGGCGGCGCGGGCCCGGGAGAGCGAGCGGGCGGACCGCCTGTTCGACGACCCGCTTGCCAGCACGCTCGCCGGCCCCGAGGGCTTCGCCTGGCTGGAGCGCATGGAATCCGCCGCGCGCTCGGAGAGCCCCGGACTGTACCCCGTGATCCGCACCCGCTTCTTCGACGACTTCCTGCTGGACGCCTGTAGGAGATCGGGGGTGCGCCAGGTGGTCCTCGCGGCGGCCGGCCTGGACATCCGAGCCTTCCGCCTGAACTGGCCGTCGGGGACCCGGTTGTACGAGATGGACCTACCCGAGGTGCTGGACGCTAAAGAGGAGGTGATCGAGGCCGCCGGAGCAAAAGCAAGCTGCGAGCGGCGCACGGTTCGAGGAGATCTAGGTCAGGAGACCTGGCCGGAGGCACTCTTCGCCGCCGGCTACAGACCGGAGAGACTGTCGGTCTGGCTCATAGAAGTCTTCTCTTTTACCTTCCCAGGTCCGCCGTGCATGGGCTCCTGGAGAAGGTAGGCACGCTAACGGCGAGCGGCAGCCTCCTCGGATTGGACGTGATGAATAGGGGGCTGTTCTTCTCTCCCGTGTCATGGCCGATGCGGGCTGCCCTCGCCCGGCGCGGCGCGCCCGGACGATTCGGAACGAATGATCCGGAGACGCTGATGGCCCGCCACGGCTGGGAGGCGGACGTGACGCAGCCCGGAGAGGAGGGGACGAACTTCGGGCGGTGGCCCAGGCCGATGGTGCCCCGGAGGCTGCCGGGCCTGCCGCGAAGCTTCTTGGTGAAGGCGCGTCGCTCGTAAATTATTACGAACGACCGGCGGGAGGCAACGCTCGGCGGGTCCGCCTCTACTCGAATAGGTCATGGTTCTAATAGACGTCACTGGAATTGTTTACGCGGATATCATGGAGGTGCCGCGATGGACGAACAGCAAAAAGGGCAACAGCACGAGAGCGGCTGCGCCCGGCTCCAGTTGGGCGCGTTGCCGGTACACGGCTTGAGAACGAACATAGACGGAACGCTTAGCCTCCCCGGCGGGGTCGATGTGCCTTTTCGCCTTATCCGGCCCGACGACGTGCCCGCCCTGCAGCGCTTCCACGGTCGGCTCAGCGAGAAGACGATCTATCTGCGCTTCTTCGGTTCGTTGAAGGAGCTTCCCGAAGCGAAGGCCAATTACTTCGCCCACATCGACGGCGTGGGCCACCTCGCCTTTGTCGCGCTGAATCCCGACGATCCGGACGAAATTATCGCGCTCGTGCGCTACGACCGCGCACCGGGTAGCGAGAGGGCTGAGTACGCGGCTCTCGTCGAGGATCGCTGGCAGGGTCACGGGGTGGGGATAGGCTTGACCCGCCGACTGGTCGACGAAGCGCGAGACAAAGAGGTTCGGTTCTTCTACGCGATGGGGATGGGCCAGAACACGCGCATGCTGGAGCTTCTTCGGCGTCTCGATCTTCCCGAACACGAGCGCGTAGAGGATGGCGTCAAGCATGTGGAGGTCGAACTGGTACCCAAAGCATCCTAACGCACCGGGCACAACGAGAAGGCGCCAACGGTTTTGGAGCATAAGGAAAAGGGAGTGTGGAAATGGCAACATTTGCTTTTGTGTTACCCATCCTGCCGGGGCAGGAGGAAACTGTAAGGGGCATGAGGGTGGCGGTCTCGGGTTCGGGAGAGTTGCGAGAAAAGTACGAAGCGTCCAGGAAAAGACGGGGAATCAGCGAAGAGAAGGTGTGGATTCAGAGGACACCCATAGGATACGCGATAGTCGTGTACTGGGAGACGGAGGATCCCCAGCGCGCGCTCCGCGAGATAGCCAACTCTCAGGACGAGTTCGACAAGGATTTTCGGCGGCTCATAGAAACCGCTGCTCCGGCCATGGACCTCGGCCAAAAGCAGCCCCTCTCCAACGAGCTACTCTTCGAGTGGAAAGAGTATTAGT
>Ga0183260_10001756_pt1 | contig 18015 bp, 15 predicted proteins | sample AntDrymUQ4972206_2_FD_129768 | JGI IMG/M metagenome (GOLD analysis project Ga0183260, IMG submission 129768) | Polar desert sand microbial communities from Dry Valleys, Antarctica - metaG UQ497 (22.06) (version 2) (version 2) | ecosystem: Environmental > Terrestrial > Soil > Desert | place...
CCACGCGGCTCTCGACGGCCTCCTCGACGCTGACCGTGTACTCCCACAGTGTCCGCTTACCGCTCGCGCCACTAGCCGGCTGGGGCTGGCGCGACACCTGCCGCATGCCGTCATACCTGATTACGCCAACCAGATCGGCCTCGGCGCGCAAGGCCGTGTAGGCATCCGCGGCGAGGGGAAGCGTGCATGCGATTGCCGGGGGTCCGGGCTTGGGCACCGATTGGGCAGCCGACGGAGTCGACGACGCCGACGCTGTACGCCGGGCCTCTGCCACCCCGCGGTTGCTCGGTACGGATGCGCAGCCCACTGCGAGTACGCCGAGGACGACGACGACGGCGGGGCGGCCGATTGGCAAGTGCATCCGTCAATTGTCGCTCACTGCTGAGCCGACGGGCGGCGCTTTCGTCGAATCCCGCCGGGAGCACTGGGGATCCACTTCGGGGCCCCTCCAGGGCGGATCCTGTGGGGGAGGTAGGTGCCGCTAGCCGCGCTGGTGTCCGAGGGGGGACTTGAACCCCCAAGCCCCGAAGGGCACTAGCACCTCAAGCTAGCGCGTCTGCCAAATTCCGCCACCCGGACATGGGTTCGGCGCAGATGTTACCCGAGAGGTTGAGGCGCTCGCCCGCTGATCCGGCAGGCGCGCTGACGGGGGACGACCGGTGGACTTCATCAGTTCAGGGGGCGGTAGTCCCAGGGCGGTTTGAGGTATCGGTGGCCGGTTGGGCTGGTCCAGGCCGTTGTGCCGTCGGGTTGCTGCTGGACTTGCCAGCCGCCTTCGTGGCGGAGCGGATGATCTCGTCCGCACTTGGCGCCGATGTTGTCGCTCGTGGTGGTGCCGCCCTCGCTGAACGGGATGGCGTGGTCGAGGTCGCAGGTGCGGGCGGGGCGGTTGCAGCCGATGCCGGAGCAGATGCGGTCGCGGTCGACGACGAAGTCGGTGAGTGCCTGGTTGGGCCGGTAGATGCGTGGGCTGGCGTCGATGAGGTGGCCGGTGGCGGGGTCAGTGATGAGGCGGCGCAGGTCGGACTCGTCGGCGATCCGCCGCGCCATGCCGGCGGGGATCCAGCCGTAGCCGTCGAGGTAGCCAGGGTGCTCGGCGAGGCCGACCCAGGTGGCGAAGTCCAGGACGAGGCTGGTGACCGGGCGGCGGCCGTGCTGAGTGGGCTGGTCGAGCCGGGCGCGGGCGTCGTCGAAGACGTCGACGAACGCGTCGGCGAGGCGCTGGGCCAGGGTGCGCTGGTCGTCGGTGCCGGTCTTGCCGGCGCGAGCGCGTAGGACGCCCATCACCATGTTGGCCTTGTCGGCGGGCAGGTCGTCGGCGGTGATCGAGGCGAGCCCAGGTCCGGTCGGGTAGGTGCGAACGTCGCGGTCCTCCACGCCGTTGCGGTTGTTCTTCTCCGCGTGCTCGGCGTCGACGGTGAGGATCGCGCGGGCGACGGTACGGCGGAAGGTGGCGACCGTCTCGCCTGGCCGGGTGACCTCGCCGACGGCGCGGGGGAGGCAGAGTGCTTCGACCTGGCGGGCGGCGAGCAGCGGCAGGCCGGAGGTCTCCTCGGCAAGGTGTGCCGCGTGCGCCCAGCTGATCCGTCCGGCGCGAAGTGCGGCGAGGGTCTGGTGCAGCCGGTGGGTGAGGTCGCGGGCGACGTCGAGGCGTCGGCCGGCGGCGACCTTGGACAAGGTGAGCCCGGCGGCGACCTCCTCGCGGCCCCAGTCGTGGTCGCCGCGCTCGCCGCCGACCGCGGCGAGGACCGGCTGCTGCTTGGCGTCGAGCCAGCTGCGCTGACGTTCCCAGGCCCGCAGGAACAGCACCTGGTCGTGCTCGGTGAGGTCGATGACGTCGATGTCGTTGAGCTCGGTGATGACGTCGGGTCCGGGGTCGGCGTAGGCGAGCAGCGCGATCCGCGCGCCCATCGGCAGGCCGGGCATGCGGTGGTCCGTCAGGTCGACGACGCCGGGGGAGAACATGTGTTCGACTATACCCGCTATACGTTGGGGCGCAAGGTTTTCCACGAAGAATCTCGGACGATTTCAGGCTCGCGCGAGTCTTGCGTGACAGGATCGGTGACGTACCAGCCACCGACACGTGGAGGTCGTCCGTGAGCGACGTCGTCGAGCTCTGTCGCGACCTCATCCGCATCGACACGAGCAACCCCGGACGGACCGAACGGCCGGCCGCTGAGTACGTCGCCGAGAAGCTGGCCGACGTCGGCCTCGAGCCGACCGTCTTCGACTGCGCGCCGGGTCGTACCGCCGTCGTTGCGCGGATGGAGGGCAGCGACCCGAGCCGCGACGCGCTGCTGATCCACGGTCATCTCGACGTTGTGCCGGCCGATGCCGCGGACTGGCAGGTCGACCCGTTCTCGGGAGAGATCAAGGACGGCTGCATCTGGGGTCGCGGCGCGGTCGACATGAAGGACATGGTCGCGATGACGCTCGCGACCGTGCGCGGCTACCGGCGTACCGGGCGTACGCCGCCGCGCGACGTCGTCCTCGCGTTCTTCCCGGACGAGGAGGCCGGCGGGCGCGAGGGGGCCGCCGTCGTCGCGGACAAGCACCGCCACCTCCTCGAGGGAGTGACCGAGGCGATCGGCGAGGTCGGCGGCTTCTCGCTCACCGTCGCACCCGACGTGAGGCTCTACCTGATCGAGACCGCCCAGAAGGGGATGCAGTGGATGCGGCTGACCGCCAAGGGTCGGGCCGGCCACGGCAGCATGCTCAACGACGACAACGCGGTCACCGCGCTCGCCGAGGCGATCGCCCGGCTGGGCCGCACGCGCTTCCCGATCCACCTCACGCCGACGATGCGCGTCCTGCTCGCGGAGATCGCGGACGTGCTCGAGATCGAGGTCGACCTCGACGACCCGGAGACGGCGCTCGCCAAGCTCGGCCCGATCGCGCGGATGCTCGGCGCGGTCGTGCGCAACACGGCGAACCCGACGATGCTCGAGGCCGGCTACAAGGTGAACGTCATCCCGCAGACCGCGACGGCGCAGGTCGACGGCCGTCAGCTGCCCGGGTTCGAAGCGGAGTTCGAGGCCGAGCTCGACGAGGTGCTCGGCACCGAGATCGAGCGGGTCGTGACCAACGGGCAGGCGCCGCTGGAGACGACGTTCGACGGCGCCCTGGTGGAGGCGATGTCCGCCGCCCTGCGCGCCGAGGACCCCGGCGCCCGACCGGTGCCCTACCTCATGTCCGGCGGGACCGACGCCAAGCACCTCGTGCCGCTCGGCATCCGCTGCTTCGGCTTCTCACCGCTGCGGCTGCCGCCGGAGCTCGACTTCTCTGCGATGTTCCACGGCGTCGACGAGCGAGTGCCGATCGACGCGCTGGACTTCGGCGTACGCGTGCTCGACCGATTCCTCGCCGACTCCTAGCGCACTAAACGCCTAGTACGGCGGCCGCCGGAGGTTCTCGCAGCCCTGGCGGTACGTCGACCGCGCCGGCGACGTGGGGGAGTTGGCCGGGACGGTGTCGCCCTTCTTGAAGTAGCCGCCGTCCCAGGTGCCCCAGATCTTCTGGCGACACCACGAGTCGACGAGCATCCAGTCCCGCTCGTCGGCCGGCCGCGGCGGGGCGACGGCCGTGCCGGAAAGAGGGCCCCACAGGCGGGAGTTGAACTCGGCGAGCCACTCCTCGTCACCCTTGAGCTTCGCGCGGTAGCCGCCGTGGCCCTCGGACAGGTACCGCTCGTCGGCCGTCTGGGGCACCGACGCCACCCCTAGGAGCGGGTCGACGAAGCCGCCGTTCGACGGGGTCGCCCCCGTGAAAAGGCGGTTGCGCAGCTCGGCCGAAGTCAGCACGCCGTCACGCAGTTCGCAGTCGCGTCGTACCTTGCCGCAGCTGCCACGGCCGCGGGCCACGACACCTCCGGCCTGCACGCGGCTCGGGCCGGCGAGGTGGCGGCGCGACATGTACAGCGCGCGGCCGTACGTCCCGGCGATGGTCGGCGTCGCGTTGGACGTGCCGCCGAAGCGACCCGAGCCGGTGACCGTCTTCGCGTTGTACGCGCTGAGGTAGCCCGAGCCGACACCGGCGATGTCGGCCGGCTTGCCGCTGCCGGGGTAGTTCTGGTTCTTCGCGGGGTCGGTCGCGCCGACCGTGACGATCCAGTCCGGCCCTTCCTGCGACGACATGAGCGTCTGGTTGGGTACGGCGAAGAGGGATCCGTGGCCGTTGCCGGCGGAGAACAGCACGGTCTGGCCGCGCTCCGTGGCGGTCCGCTGCAGGTCGGTCGACGACCCCGCGTAGAGCCGGTCACGCTCGGCGGCGGAGTAGCCGTAGGAGTTGGTGATGGCGTCGATCCACGGCTGCTTCATCGCCCAGTCGATCGCCGCCTCGCCCTCGGCCTTGCTCGCGCTGTTCAGGTCGATGAAGAAGAGCAGGCACTCCGGGCAGGTCCCATAGGTGTTGCCGACGCTGACGCTGTTGCTGCCGGTGCCGTGCGCGTTCTGGGCCGTGTTGCGAATCATCGTCCCGCGCTCGGTGTCCTCCGGCCCCCACGCCATCGCCCCGATGATCTTGGTGCCCGGCATCCAGTAGACGTGCTGCTCCTTGACGTTGCTGGGCTGCACCGTCTGCCACTTCGCGTCGTCCGCCTTCGAGAGGTCGGCGAGCACGGCGCTGTCGTCGTTCTCCGAAAGCGTCAGGTCGAGTCGCTTGAAACTGGCGAACTTCGACGCCTTCGGGAAGCCGGGCAGCCACGTCGTCGGCGGCCGGTTCAGCGGCAGGTCGTCGCTGCGGTCCTTGTTCTTCGCCTGCGGCATCTTCGAGGCGAGGTAGTCCCAGTGGTACGGCGAGATGCCGAAGTCGATCACCGCGATCACGACCGCGTCGTCGGGGCCGGTCTGCGTTGGCGCTGCGTCCGCGGCGCGCAGGGGACCGATCACACCGGCCGCGAGCAGCAGGGCGCCGATCGGGTGGAGCCAGCGACGATGCTGCATGAGTTCGTCCTTCGGGTGGGGGAGACGACGTCGGCGGGTTAGGGCCGCGGCGTGGACGGGAGCTTGGTGAGGGCGTTGCAGGCGATGGCCAGCGCGGTGCGGGTCGGCGCGCCGGCGCTCGGACCGGGCCGTGGCGTCGTGGCGTCGTCCTTCCAGTAGCCCCCCGACCAGCCGCCGAAGATGTGCTGCCGGCACCAGGAGTCGACGCGGAACCAGTCCTCCTCGTCGGCGGGCCGGGCCACAGCGGGCGCGCGGCCGACGACCGGCCCGAAGAAGCGCTCGAACTCCGCAAGCCAGGCTTCGTCGTCCTGCTTGAGCCGGGCGTAGTAGGTCCCGTGCCCCTCGGCGGCATAGTGCTCGTCTGCCGCGCGCGGCACGGTCGTCAACCCGGACGGCGAGGTCCCGCCGCCGGTCGACACCGCACCCTTGAAGAGGCGGTCGCGCAGCTCTACGGCGGTGAGTCGGCCGTCCCGAACCTCGCAGTCTCGGCGGGCCTTCCCGCAGCGGGCGGCGCCGACGCTGATCACGCCGTCGCGCTGGATCCGGCTGGGCCCGGCCATCGCGCGCCGGGCGAGGTAGAGCCCCCGCGAGTAGGTGCCGGCGATGGTCGGCGAGGCGTTCGACGTGCCGGAGAACTTCGACCCGCCGGTGACCGTCTTGGCGTTGTAGGCGCTCGGATAGCCCGAGCCGATCCCTGCCACGTCCACCGGCTTGCCCGACCCGGAGTACTGCGCCTTGTTCGACGGGTGGGTCGCGCCGACCGTGACGACCCAGTCGGGGCCCTTCACCGACGAGGTCAGGGTCGAGAAGGGGGCTGCGAACCCGTTCTCGATGCCATTGCCGGCCGAGAACACGATCGTCTGCCCGCGCTCGCTGGCCGCCTTCTGGGTCGCTACGGGCCCGCCGTAGAGCCCGTCGCGCACCGCGCCGGTGGGCACCGTCTGCAGGCCGTAGCTGTTGCTGACCACGTCGATCCAGGGCTGGCTCTCTGCCCAGGCCAGCGCCTGCTCGGTCGCGTTGGTGTCCGCTGCGGTGATGTGCACGATCAGGCACTCTGGGCACGTGCCGTAGATGTTGCCCGTCGACACGCTCGACGTGCCGAGGCCGTGGTCGGTGCCGTAGACGGGGGAGTAGGTGTAGCCGACCTGCGGCAAGGGGGCGGTGCCCTTGTCGACGGCCTCGGTCACCTTCTCGGCGTAGCCGAACGACACCGCGCCGATGACCTTCGTTCCGGGGAACCAGTAGTAGTTGATCGCCTCGGGCGTCGAGTTCTTCACCGCGGCCCACTTCGCCGCGTCCTTCGCCTTGAGGTCGGCAATCTTCGCCACGTCGTCCTTGCCGTCGAGGCTGAGCTTCATCTCGTGGTAGCCCGCGAAGCTCTTTGTGGAGGGGAAGCCGGGCAGCCACTTGGCCGGGGACTGCGACAGGGGGAGGTCGTCGCTGCGGTCGGAGTTGGTCGCCTGCGGCATCTTCGAGGAAAGGAAGTCCCAGTGGTACGGCGAGATGCCGCTGTCGATGACCGCGACGACGACGGCGTCGGGCGCACCACCCGCGGAGGCGGCGTCGGCACCGTGCAGCGGCCCGAGCAGGGCGGCGAGGCAGGTGAGCGCGAGGGCAGGGCGCAGCCGGATCAGAGTCGTCAGCATGCCGACCACTTCGCCCCCGGCGCTGCCGAGTCCTGCCGGCGCGAAGGCCGACGACAGTCAGTCCTCGAGATCCTCGTGCGGCTTGGCCCAGCCGACCCGCTCGGGGTAGCCGAGCGCCGGGCGCGAGACGTCGTCGAGCGCCTTCACGATCTCCTCGGGCAGCGTGAGCAGCTCCGACGCGAGCGAAGCCACGAGCTGGCCGGCGACCCGCGCGCCGACGATCGGCGCGACCACGCCGGGGCGGTCGCGCACCCAGGCCAGCCCGACGGCGACGGGGGAGACGCCCAGCCCGTCGGCCGCCGTCAGCACCGCGTCGACCACCCGCGTCCGCTCGTCGTCGAGGTACGGCTCGACGAAGCCGCTGAAGTCCGGGCTGGCCGCCCGTGAGTCCTTGGGGATGACTCCGGTCCGGTACTTGCCGGACAGCACGCCGCGGCCGAGCGGGCTCCACGGCAGGATGCCGATCTCCGCGTCGATCGCCGCCGGCACGACCTCGCGCTCGATGCCGCGCTGCAGCAGCGAGTACTCCATCTGCGCGCTCACGACCGCGGACAGGCCGTTCGCCCGAGCGTGCTCACCCGCCTTGGCCAGCTGCCAGCCGGAGAAGTTGCTGACGCCCACGTAGCGGACGCGGCCGGACTGCACCGCGCGGTCCATCGCCTGCAGGGTCTCCTCGATCGGCGTGCTCGGGTCCCACGCATGCACCTGCCACAGGTCCACGTAGTCGGTGCCCAGCCGCCCGAGCGACGCGTCCAGCGCGGCGAGCAGGTGTCCGCGTGAGCTGCCTCGGCTCATCGGCCCGGCCCCGGTGCCGCCGTACGCCTTGGTCGCCACGAGCACCTCGTCGCGGCAGCCCTCCTTGGCGATCAGCCGGCCGAGCACGCGCTCGCTCTCGCCGCCGACGTACACGTCGGCCGTGTCGATCAGCGTCCCGCCGGCGTCGCGGAAGGCCCGCAGCTGCAGCGCGGCGTCCTCGTCGTCGGTGTCCTTGCCCCACGTCATCGTGCCGAGCCCGAGACGCGACACGACCAGCCCGCTGCGACCGAGGTGTCGATGCTTCACGGCGCGCACGCTACCGCCTGCCCGGCGCAGCGGCGGCTAGGCTCCCCGCGACGGCGGCGAGGCCCGCCCCTGCGGGCCGGGAGGCGCACGTGCGGCTGGGACTCAACCTCGCCTACTGGAGCACCGGGGCCGAAGCGGCGGACTTCCTCGCCCTCGCCCGCGAGGCGGAGTCGCTCGGCTACTCGGTCGTCTGGAACGCCGAGGCCTACGGGTCCGACTGCGTCTCGACGCTGTCCTGGATCGCCGCGCAGACCGAGCGAATCGACATCGGGTCGGCCATCTTCCAGATCCCCGCCCGCACCCCGGCCATGACCGCCATGACCGCCGCCTCTCTCGACACCCTCTCCGGGGGCCGGTTCCGCCTCGGCCTCGGCGTCTCCGGCCCGCAGGTGAGCGAGGGCTGGCACGGCGTCCGGTACGACGCGCCGCTCGGCCGCACCCGTGAGTACGTCGACGTCGTGAGGATGGCGCTGCGTCGCGACCGGGTCGTCTACTCCGGCAAGCACATCGAGCTGCCGCTGCCGGACGGCCCGGGCAAGCCGCTGAAGCTGATCGTCCACCCGGTGCGCGACCACATCCCGCTCTACCTCGCCGCCGTCGGCCCCAAGAACCTCGAGCTGTGCGGCGAGATCGCCGACGGCTGGCTGGCCATCTTCTACTCGCCGAAGCACGCCGCCGAGCAGCTCGCCGCGGTCGAGAAGGGCGCGCGTGCCGCCGGCAAGGACGGCCTCGCCGGCTTCGACGTGGTGCCGAGCGTCCCGATCTCGATCGGTCCGGACGTCGCCACCTGCGCCGACCCGATCCGTCCGTACGCCGCGCTCTACGTCGGTGGCATGGGCTCGCGCGAGAAGAACTTCTACAACGCGCTGGCCCGCCGCTACGGCTACGAGGAGGCTGCGCAGCAGATCCAGGACCTCTTCCTCGGCGGCGACAAGTTCGGCGCGATGGCGGCCGTGCCGCTCGACTTCATCGACGAGACGTCTCTGCTCGGACCGGTCGAGCGGGTCGCCGAGAAGATGGCCGAGTACGCCGGCACCGGCGTGACGACCCTCGCGCTCAGCCTCGTCCCGTGGCTGCCGCTCGAGGAGCGGATCAGCCAGCTCCGCCAGGCCGCCGAGGCGCTGGACAAGGCGGGCGTCGGCGAGTGAACGCGGTCCAGGCGGTCGTCCTGGGGGTGCTGCAGGGGCTCACCGAGTTCCTGCCCGTCTCGTCCACCGCGCACCTGCGCGTCTTCCCGGCCTTCCTCGGCTGGGAAGACCCGGGTGCCGCGTTCACCGCGGTCACCCAGCTGGGCACCACCGTCGCGGTGCTCATCTACTTCCGCCGCGACCTGCGCCGCATCCTGGTGACGTGGGCGCGGTCGCTGCGCGACCCGTCCAAGCGGTCGTCGCTCGACGCGCGGCTCGGCTGGTACATCGGGCTCGGCACGATCCCGATCGGCATGTTCGGACTCGCCTTCAAGGACCAGATCGAGCACGAGGCGCGAAACCTCACGCTGATCGGCTCGGCGCTGATCGTCGTGGGCCTTGTCCTGCTGCTGGCCGAGCGGACCGGGACCCGAGAGCGCTCGCTCGACGCGATGACCCGTCGCGACGCGGCCGTGATCGGACTCGCGCAGGCGACGGCGCTGGTGCCCGGCGTGTCCCGCTCCGGCGCCACCATCTCCGCCGGCCTCTTCCGCGGCCTCGAGCGTCCCGCTGCCGCGCGCTACTCCTTCCTCCTGTCGGTCCCCGCGATCGTCCTGAGCGGGCTGCTCGAGCTCTCCGACATCGGCGCCGGCGACGGGCCGGGTCCGGCAGCCACTGCGCTGGCGACCGTCGTCGCCTTCGCGGTCGGGTACGCCGCCATCGCGTGGCTGCTGCGCTTCCTGGCCACCCACAGCACCGGCGTCTTCGTCGCCTACCGCATCTTTCTCGGCGCGCTCGTCCTCGCCCTCGCCTGGACCGACGTCATCTCCTGATGCGCTCCTCCCTGCGACACGTAGGGTCGTGGCCATGACGACGGTCCTGCTGGTCCGGCACGGTCTCACCGCGATGACCGGGCCGGTGCTGGCCGGGTGGACCCCCGGTCTGCACCTCGACGAACGCGGTGCGAAGCAGGCCGCCGACCTGGCCGTGCGGCTCTCCGCCGTACCGCTCGTCGCTGTCGTCACCTCGCCGCTCGAACGCTGCGTCGACACGGCGACCGCGCTGCTCGGCGACCGGGACCTCAACCTCGAGGTCGACGACCGGCTCGGCGAGTGCCGCTACGGCGACTGGACCGGCGCGGAGCTCAAGAAGCTCGCCAAGGACCCGCTGTGGAAGGTGGTCCAGGCGCACCCGTCGGCCGTCACCTTCCCCAACGGCGAGTCCCTCCGAGCGGTGCAGGCACGCGCGGTCGACGCGATCCGCGAGTGGAACGCGAGGCTCGGCCCCGATGCGACCTGGGTCGCCTGCAGCCACGGCGACGTCATCAAGGCCGTCGTCGCCGACGCGCTCGGGCTGCACCTCGACCAGTTCCAGCGCATCCAGGCCGATCCGTGCTCGGTGACCGTCATCCGCTACACCGAGCTGCGGCCGTTCCTGGTGCGACTCAACGACACCGGCGGCGGCGTGTCCGACCTGATGCCGCCGAAGCGGCGCGGCCGGCGCAAGCCGTCGTCCGACGCCGCGGTAGGCGGCGGGGCCGGCGGCGGGGCCGGCACCGCATAGGCTCGACGGGTGCCGCGCCAGATCTTCGTCTTCGACCCGCCGGACCGGTTCGTCGCCGGCACCGTCGGTCAGCCGGGCGAGCGCACCTTCTTCCTGCAGGCCTCCGGCGGCGGCCGGGTCACCAGCGTCGCGCTCGAGAAGATCCAGGTCACCGTCCTGGCCGACAAGGTGACCGAGCTGCTGGACGAGGTACGCCGCCGCGGCGCCGACGTCCCGGCCCTCGCGCCACCCGGATCAGAGGACGTCGCGCCGCTCGAGCAGCCGATCCTCGAGGAGTTCCGCGTCGGCACCATGCGCCTCGCATGGGACGGCGAGGACGAGGTGGTCATCGTCGAGGCGCTCGCCCAGACCGGCGACGAGAGCCCAGCCGATGACCCGGATGAGGACGACGCCGACGACGAGGCCGACGACACTTCCGACGAGGCCGACGGCCCGGACCTCCTGCGGGTGCGCATCTCCGCGGGCGCGGCCCGTGCCTTCGCCCAGCGGGCCCTGCGGGTGGTCGCCGCCGGTCGTCCGCCGTGCCCGCTCTGCGGACTGCCGCTCGACCCCGAGGGACACGTGTGCCCGCGCCAGAACGGGCACCGGCACTGACCGAGCCGTCCGCCGGCGAGACGCGGTCCGTCGACCTGGGTCGCGCCCTCGCTCTGCTCCGCGACGGCGAGATCACCGTGGAGGCGCGGCTCGTCGACGCCTCCAACGCCACGCTCTACTGCCTGATCGAGGACGCCGACCTGCGTGCTGCCTGTGTCTACAAGCCGACCCAGGGCGAGCGTCCGCTCTGGGACTTCCCGGACGGCACGCTGGCCTACCGCGAGGTCGCGGCGTACCTCGTGTCGGTCGCGACCGGCTGGGACGTCGTGCCGCCGACGGTCCTGCGCGACGGGCCGTTCGGCCCAGGCATGGTGCAGCTCTGGATCGACGTCGACGGCACCGTCGACCTCGGCGCGCTCGTGCAGAGCGACCACCCCGCGCTTCGCCGCATGGCGTTGCTCGACGCTGTCGTCAACAACGCCGACCGCAAGGGTGGCCACCTCCTCCCGGTCGAGAGCGGCCATGTCTTCGGCGTCGACCACGGCGTCTGCTTCTCCGCCGAGCCGAAGCTGCGCACCGTCCTGTGGGGCTGGCGCGGGCTGTCGTTCCACCCCGAGGAGGTGACCGTGCTGCGCAGTCTGCGCGCGGACCTCACCGGACCGCTCGGCGAGGCGCTGGTCGCCCTGCTCGACCCGGCCGAGGTGGTCGCGACCCTGCACCGGGTCGACGACCTGCTGCATCACGGCGTGTTCCCGCAGCCCAGCCCCGACTGGCCGGCGGTGCCGTGGCCGCCCTTCTGATCGCCCCCGTAGGCTCGCCCGTATGAGGTCATGGGCGCTCGATGCGCCGGCCGAGCTGCCCGGCACGCCGCCGGCGCTGCGGGTGTGGGACACCGCGACCCGCGAGCTCCGGACTGTCGCACCCGGCCCGACGTTCACGATGTACGTCTGCGGCATCACGCCGTACGACGCCGCGCACCTCGGCCACGCGGCGACCTACGTGACCTACGACCTCGTCCTGCGCCTGCTGCGCGACGCCGGCCATGACGTCGTCTACACGCAGAACGTCACCGACGTGGATGAGCCGCTGTTCGAGCGGGCGGCCGAGACGGGCGACGACTGGGCCGCACTCGCCAGCCGCGAGATCGAGCAGTTCCGCTCCGACATGGCCGCGCTGCAGATCCTGCCGCCGACGCACTTCGTCGGCGCGGTCGAGGCGGTCCCGCAGATCGTCGACCTGGTCGGGCGGCTGCGCGATCTCGGCGTCACTTACGACGTCGAGGGCGACACCTACCTCTCGGTCGGTGCGTGGGAGCGCTTCGGCGAGATCGGCCACCTCTCGCGCGAGGAGATGGTCACGCTGTCCGGGCGCAACGGCGGCGACCCGGACCGCCCCGGCAAGAAGGACCCGCTCGACCCTGTGCTGTGGCTCGCGGAGCGTCCCGGCGAGCCGTCGTGGCCGGCGCCGTGGGGCGCCGGCCGGCCTGGCTGGCACGTCGAGTGCTCGGCGATCGCGCAGTCGACCCTGGGCGAGGTCATCGACCTGCACGGCGGCGGGACTGACCTCGTCTTCCCGCACCACGAGATGAGCGCGACGACGTCGTGTCTCGCCACTGGCACATGGCCGTTCGCCCGGACCTGGCTGCACCAGGCGATGGTCGGGCTGCACGGCGAGAAGATGTCGAAGTCGAAGGGCAACCTGGTCTTCGTCCGGCACCTGCGCCTCGAGCACGACCCGATGGCGTTACGACTCGCCCTGCTCGCCCACCACTACCGCCAGCCGTGGGAGTGGTTCCACGACGACGTGCTGCGCGCCGACAGGCGACTCACGCGCTGGCGCTCCGCCGTCGACCTGCCCGCCGCGGCGCCTGCTGGTGATGTGCTCGACGGCGTACGCCGTCACCTCGCCGACGACCTCGACTCGCCCGGCGCGCTGGCGGTCGTGGACCGCTGGGTCGACGAGGCGATCCGGGTCGGCGGTCCTGACCCGACCGCGCCCGCCCTCGTACGCGACCTGGTCGGCTCCCTACTTGGCGTCCGCCTCTAGCAGCTCAGCCCGGACCGGGCTTGCTCAGCAGTGCGTCGAGCTCGCCGTCGCGGTCCGCGGTCGCCACCACGAGCAGCTCGTCACCGGGCTCGAGAGGCATCTGGGCGCTGGGCACCAGCACCCGGCCGCCGCGCAGGATCGCGACCAACGCGGTGTCACTCGGCCACTCGACCTCGCCCACCGTGCGGCCGACTACGGGGGAGTCGGTGGCAAGGGTGAGCTCGTTGAGGCTGGCGCGGCCCTGCTCGAGCGACATCAGGCGGACGAGGTCGCCGACGCTCACCGCCTCCTCGACCAGAGCGGTCAGCATCCGCGGCGTGGACACCGCGACGTCGACGCCCCAGGCCTCGGTGAAGAGCCACTCGTTCTTCGGGTGGTTGATGCGGGCGACGACGCGCGGCACGGTGAACTCGGTCTTCGCCAGCAGGGAGATGACCAGGTTGACCTTGTCGTCGCCGGTCGCCGCGACCACGACCTCGCAGCTCTCGAGGCCGGCCCGCTCGAGCTGGCTGAGCTCGCAGGCGTCGGCGACGAGCCACTCCGCCCCCGGCACGCTGGTCTCGCGGACGTTGGTCGGCTCCTTCTCCATCAGCAGGACGGTGTGGCCGTTCTCGAGCAGCTCCCCGGCGATCGAGCGTCCGACGTTGCCGGCACCTGCGATGACGACGCGCATCAGTGCGACCCTCCCTCGGGGCCGCCGGCGATGATCCGCTCGACCTCGGCGAGCCGGCTCTTGATGACGACGAAGTGGAACAGGTCACCCTCCTGGACGACATCGCCCTTCTCCGGCAGCCGTCCGGTCCCGAGCCGGGTCATGCAGGCGACGCGCGCGTCGACCGCGCCCTCGAGCTCGGCGACCCGGTGCCCGGCCCACGTCCGGTTGACCGCGACCTCGGCGAGCAGGACCTCGCCCGACGGGTCGCTCCACTGCAGCTGGCTACCGGACGGGATGAGGCGTCGCAGCACCTGGTCGGCGGTCCAGCGCACCGTCGCCACCGTCGGGATCCCGAGCCGCTCGTAGACCTCGGCCCGCCTGGGGTCGTAGATCCGCGCGACGACGTGCTCGACGCCGAAGTTCTCACGGGCCACCCGCGCCGAGATGATGTTGCTGTTGTCGCCGTTGCTCACCGCGGCGAAGGCGCCGGCGTCGTCGATCCCCGCCTCGAGCAGGGTGTCGCGGTCAAAGCCGAAGCCCGTGACGGCGCGGCCCTGGAAGGTCGACGGCAGGCGCTTGAACGCGGCCGCGCTGCGGTCGATCACGGCGACCGTGTGGCCCAGCCCCTCGAGGGTGCGCGCGAGGGTCGAGCCGACCCGTCCGCACCCCATGATGACGACGTGCACGTGCCGTCCTTCCTCACCGCTTGAGTGGCCCGGCCGAACGCTATCCCACGGCCCCGGACGGTGCGCCGGGTGCGGGCCGGGCTCTGCATCTGCTACGCCCTAGGATCCCTGTCGTGCCCCTCTTCGACCTCCCCAAGCGCATCTTCGTCGGCCGTCCGGTGCGCAGCGACTCGCTCGGGCACACGCTGATGTCGAAGAAGATCGCGCTGCCGGTCTTCTCCAGCGACGCACTCTCCTCGGTCTCCTACGCGACGGAGGAGGTGCTCATCGTCCTCGGCGCCGCCGGCGTCGCGTTCTTCTGGACGACGCCATGGATCGCCCTCGGCGTCGTCGTGCTGTTCGCGGTCATCAGCGCGTCGTACATGCAGACGGTCAAGGAGTACCCGAACGGCGGCGGCGATTACGTTGTCGCGCACGAGAACGTGAGCAAGCAGGCCGGGATCTTCACCGGCGCGGCGCTGCTCGTCGACTACGTGCTCACCGTCGCCGTGTCGATGTCGGCCGGCGTCTACGCGATCTACTCCGCACAACCGTCGCTCAAGGAGCACCGGGTCGTCATCGCCCTCGGGCTGATCGCGTTCGTCACCCTGATGAACCTCCGGGGCGTGAAAGAGGCCGGCACCTTCTTCGCCATCCCCACCTACGCCTTCGTCGTCGGCATCTTCACGATGTTGGGGCTGGGCGGGTACAAGGTGCTCTTCGGCGACGGCATCGAGGCGTCCAGCTCGACGCTGGACCTCGATGTCACGCAGAAGACCGGCGGCTTGCTCACGGTCTTCTTCCTGCTGAGGGCGTTCTCATCCGGGTGCACCGCGCTCACCGGAGTCGAGGCGATCGCCAACGGCGTGCCGTCGTTCCAGAAGCCGAAGGCCGAGAACGCGTCGAAGACCCTGCTCATGATGGCCGTGCTCGCCATCACGATGTTCTCGGGGATCACCGCCCTCGCCCTCGCGGCGGACGTCCGGGTGTCGCACGAGGCGCACGCGTCGGTTGTGTCGCAGATCGCGACCGCGGTGTTCGGCGAAAAGTCGGTCGGGTTCTACTACATCCAGGTGTCCACCGCGGTCATCCTCGTGCTGGCGGCGAACACCGCCTACCAGGGCTTCCCAGTGCTCTCCTCGATCCTCGCCCATGACCGCTACCTGCCCCGCCAGCTGCACAACCGCGGTGACAGGCTGGTGTTCTCCAACGGCGTGCTCGCGCTGGCGATCTTCGCCGGCATCCTCGTGTACGCGTTCGACGCCGAAGTCACCAAGCTCATCCAGCTCTACATCGTCGGCGTGTTCGTCGCGTTCACCCTTGGCCAGGCCGGGATGGTCCGGCGCTGGAACCGGAAGCTCCGGGACGAACCCGAAGCGCCGCGGGGACCGATCCTGCGGGCCCGTGCGATCAACCTCGTGGGCACCGCGACTACCGGCGTCGTCCTTGTGATCGTCCTGCTTAGCAAGTTCACGCACGGCGCGTGGATCGTCGTCCTCGCGATGCCGGTCATCTACCTGATCATGCGCGGGATCAACAGCCACTACATGCGCGTGGCGAAGGAACTCCGCGCTGCCGACACCCGGCCGGTGCTGCCGTCGCGGATGCACGCCATCGTCCTGGTCTCCCAGCTGCACAACCCCACGCTGCGCGCCCTGAACTACGCCAAGGCGATCCGTCCGTCGACGCTGCAGGCGCTCTACGTCGCCGTCGACGACGAGGAGTCGCAACGTCTGCAGCAGGAGTGGGAGGACAAGGGCATCGACGTGCCGCTGGTCGTCCGCGAGTCGCCGTACCGCGAGGTCACGGCACCGGTGCTCGACTACGTGCGCAACTTCCCGCGGGAGAGCGAGCGGGACGTCGTCACCGTGATTATCCCGGAGTTCGTCGTCGGCAAGTGGTGGGAGCAGGTGCTGCACAACCAGAGCGCCCTGCTGCTCAAGGGCCGCCTGCTGTTCCAGCCAGGCGTCTCGGTCACGAGCGTGCCATGGCACCTGTCGTCCGCCCCTGAGCCCGAGGAGCCCGTAGCGAAGCCCGGCGCGCCGGCCGACCTGCCGTAGCCGTGCCGCTCGCGCCCGGCGACGTGGTCGAGCTCGACGTCGAGCGCGTCGCCCACGGCGGGGTCTGCGTCGCCCGGCACGACGGACTGGCCGTCTTCGTCCGCCACGCTTTGCCGGGGGAGCGGGTGCGCGCCGTCGTGACCGAGACACGACGCGACTACGCGCGTGCCGACGCGCTCGACGTCCTCACCGCGGCCGTCGGCCGGCTGGAGCCGCCGTGCCCGTGGGCCCGGCCCGGACTGTGCGGGGGCTGCGACTGGCAGCACGCCGAGCTGCCGCTGCAGCGCCGACTCAAGGCGGATGTCATCGCCGAGCAGCTGCGCACCCTGGCCGGTCTCGACGTCGACGTCGTCGTCGAGGCGGTGCCCGGCGACGCGGACGGACTCGGCTGGCGGACTCGCGTCCAGTACGCCGTGACCCCCGACGGCACCGCCGGCCTGCGCCGGCACCGCTCGCACGACGTCGTCCCGATCGACCGGTGCCGGATCGCCGCGCCCGGCGTCGTCGAGCTCGGCGTACCCGGTCTGCGCTGGCCGGGCGCCGAGGCGGTGGAGGCGATCGCCGGCAACGGTGGCGACCGCGCGCTCGTCGTCACACCGCGGTCGAGCCGGCGCCGGCCGGCGCTGCCGTCCGGCGACGGCGTCTCGGTGCTGCTCGGCGACGGGAAGGGCGGCGTCGAGGCCGTGCACGGCCGGCCCGGCGTACGCGAGGGCGTCGGCGATCGCACCTTCTGGGTCGGCGGCAGCGGCTTCTGGCAGGTCCACCCCGGCGCCGCGTCCGCCCTGACCGCCGCCGTGCTCGACGCGCTGGCGCCGCTGCCGGGCGAGCTCGCCGTCGACCTCTACTCCGGCGTCGGCCTCTTCACCGCCGCGCTGGCCGGTCGGGTCGGTCCGGCCGGCGAAGTCGTCGCGATCGAGGGCGCGGCCGGCGCCGCCGCGGATGCGCGGGTCAACCTGCGCGACCTGCCGACCGTGCGCGTGCACGAGGGCCGGGTGGACGCCACGCTGCGCCGGCTGGGCCTCGGCCGGGTCGACCTCGTGGTCCTCGACCCGCCGCGCACCGGCGCCGGTGCCGACGTAGTCGCGCTGGTCGCCGGGCTCGCCCCGCGCACCGTCGCCTACGTCGCGTGCGACCCGGCTGCGCTCGCCCGCGACCTCGCCGGCTTCGCGGGGTACGGGTACCGGCTGGACTGGCTGCGCGCCTTCGACCTGTTCCCGATGACCCACCACGTCGAGTGCGTCGCCCGCCTGGCGCCCGCGACCTGACCTCCGCCGAACCTCCGCGAGAGCTCCGACGAACGACCGACAGCACCCAGCGCGACCGACCGTAGACTGACCCGAACAGCAGTACGGCGAAGGGAGGCGTGGCGCATGACCCTGCTCGAGTCCATCCGCAGCCCGGAGGACCTGCGCCGCCTGCCGCCCGCGGACCTGCCCGCCTTGGCCACCGAGATCCGCGACTTCCTCGTGCCCGCGGTGTGCGCGACCGGTGGCCACCTCGGCCCCAACCTCGGCGTCGTCGAGCTGACCATCGCCCTGCACCGGGTGTTCCGGTCGCCGCGGGACCGCATCCTGTTCGACACCGGGCACCAGTCCTACGTCCACAAGATCCTCACCGGCCGCCAGGGCGGGTTCGCCACCCTGCGGCAGCCGGGCGGGCTGTCCGGATACCCGAGCCGCGCGGAGTCCGAGCACGACGTCATCGAGAACTCGCATGC
>Ga0183260_10001757_pt1 | contig 18012 bp, 15 predicted proteins | sample AntDrymUQ4972206_2_FD_129768 | JGI IMG/M metagenome (GOLD analysis project Ga0183260, IMG submission 129768) | Polar desert sand microbial communities from Dry Valleys, Antarctica - metaG UQ497 (22.06) (version 2) (version 2) | ecosystem: Environmental > Terrestrial > Soil > Desert | place...
AGCAGCTCATCAATGCGTGGGTGATTCATGTAGGGGGATGGTAGCTGCTGCTCGCGCGAGCTCGCGGTCGACGATGGCCGACAGCTCGGCGACCGCCCGCTCCACGCTGTCGTTCTCGACCACGTGATCGAAGTCGGCCGCCCGCTCGAGCTGGCTCCGAGCGAGTGCGACTCGCTCGTCGATCTCGCCCGAGCTCTCGGTGGCACGCTCGCGAAGACGCCGCTCCAGCTCGTCGAGCGGAGCGTTGACGAAGATCGAGATCGCGCCCGGCATCCGCTCCTCCACGGCCAGCGCTCCTCGCAGCTCGAGCTCGAGGATGCACACCTTCCCCGCCCCGGCGATGCGGTCGATCTCCGTCCAGAGCGTCCCGTAGCGATGACCCGTGACGTAGGCGATGTGCTCGAGGAACCCGCCTGCCTCCACGCGCCTGCCGAACTCCTTCTCGGAGAGGAAGACGTAATCCCGCCCGTCGTGCTCGCCGGGTCGCCGCGGCCGCGTCGTCGCCGAGACCGCCACCCTCAACTCGGGGCGCCGGCGCAGCAGCTCTCCGAGCAACGTACCCTTGCCGGCGCCCGAGGGCCCCGTGACGACGAAGACCGGCGCGCGGCTAGCGCTGGAAGAGACCAACCAGCTCCGTCCGCTGGCGCTCGGAGAGCCCCCCGACCGTCTTCGACTGGCTGATCCGGCACTGATTCAGGAAGCGCGACGCCTTCACGCGGCCGAACTTCGGCACCGCCATGAGGATGTCGAACACCTTGGCGGTCGCCACGTAGTCGGGCGGATCTTCGAGCACCAGCTCAACGTGCAGCCGGCCCTCCTTGAGATCACGCTTCAGCTTCGCTCGCTGAACCCTGATGTCGTTGGCGCGCCTGAGGGCGTCCATTCGTTGATCGAGCGAGCGCTCAGGAGCCTGCACCTGCGTCTTCGACATCACCACGAGGGCGCGAGTCTAACACCTTCCGAACATGGGTCAATCCCTATGTTTTCCACGGATATCCAGGGGTTTTCCACAGGTAGCCTCAGGCTCTAGTCAAGGCTTCGGGTCCCCGTACCGTCGGAATTTGCAGAAGGGACGTCTCGCCTTCGAGCTCTTCTCGTACGCGTTTCGGCGCCTGCGGGTCGGCGAAGAGCACGGTTCCGAGCGCGACGGCGGTCGCTCCCGCGACCAGGAGCTCGAGCGCGTCACGTCCGCTGCGGACGCCACCCATGCCGACGATCGGGAGCGAGCTCGCACGGGCGCAGGCGTCGACCGCGGCGAGCGCGACATGCTTGAGGGCTGGACCGGAGAGCCCGCCCGCTCCGGAGCCGAGACGCGGACGCAGCGTGCGCTCGTCGAGTGCCAGCCCGCGCAGGGTGTTCACGAGCGAGAGTCCGTCTGCCCCGGCCGCCTCGACGGCCTGCGCCGCCGCACCGATGTCGGGGCTCGCGGCAGACAGCTTTGCCCAGAGCGGCTTCGTGGTCGCCCCCCTGCACGCGCCCACGATCTGCGCCGCCGACTCCGGCGCCGCGTCGACGTTGGGACACGAGAGGTTGAGCTCGATCGCCGCCACCTCGTCGTCCTCGTCGAGCAGCCTGCAGGAGGCCGCGTACTCCCCGGCGCCGAAGCCGCCGACCGAGACCCAGATCGGGACGCCGAGGCACACGAGCTCGGGCAGCACGTGCTCGCGGAAGGCCGCGATACCCGGGTTCGCCAGGCCGATCGAGTTGAGAAGACCGGCCGCGGTCTCGGCGATCCGCACGGGCGAGTTGCCCTCGCGGCGAAGCGGCGTCACCGTCTTGGTGACATAGGCGTCGAGCGAGCGGGCGACCTCAGGAGCCGTGAGTGCGTCGAGGCAGCCGGAGGCGTTGAGCAGCAGGGGCAGCTCCTCGGCCGCTGCTCGGGACTGCGTGGGCGCCGGCACCCGCCGCGCAGGGGGCGGCACTCCTCCCAGCACCGGGCCCTCGACGCAGAGCCGGCGCAGCTCGCCGTCGATCTCCACCGCGCAGCCGTGGCAGGCGCCGTACCCGCACGCCATGGGCGCCTCCCAGGCGAGCTGCGCCTCGGGCACGAGACGCCGCAGCGCCACGAGCATCGGCTCCGGCCCGCAGGCGAGCACGTCGCCGGGATCGGAGGAGAGGAGCTCGGTGACGAGGGTCGGCTCGATCACGACCTCCGCACTCGGCAGGAGCCGCGCGGCCTCCGCGTGCCAGGCGGTGCGGAAGCCGAGGAGCACCGGCGGGTGCCCGAGCGCGGCCGACAGGTAGGGCAGCGGCGCCATGCCGATCCCGCCGCCCACGAGCAGCGGACGCTCGACGTCCAGGCGGAAGCCGTTGCCGAGCGGCCCGAGCACGGCGATCTCGTCGCCAGTCGCCAGCGAGCAGAGCGCACGCGTGCCCGGTCCGGTGGGATCGACGAGGAAGGCGAGCTCGCCCGGCGGGGCGAGACAGAGGCTCATCGGTCGCGGGAGGATGCGTCCCGGTGCCTCGAGCATGAAGAACTGCCCGGGCACGCCGGGCTCGAGGCTGCCGCGCTCGAGGCGCAGAAGCGAGTAGGGGCCGACCGCCTCGACGGCGGCGACCCTACGACGCTCGCGCCTCGGCATCGATCCGCTCCTGCAGCGAGCGAGCGCCCTCCGTACGGGCGTGGGCGATCGCGTCGACGGCGGCGGCAGCGCCCGCGAGCGTGGTGATGCACGGGATGCGACCGGCGAGCGCGGCCTCGCGGATGCGGTAGCCGTCGCCGCGCGCGCCCGCGCCCTGTGGCGTGTTGATCACGAGCTGGCAGCGTCCGCGGCGGATGAGGTCGACGACTGTCGTGCCGCTACCCGCGCGCGAGACCTTGCCGACTCGCTGCACGGGCAGACCGGCCGCTGCCAGCGTGCCGGCGGTGCCCTCGGTGGCGACGAGCCGGAAGCCGAGCCCCACGAGCGCCGCCGCCACGGGCACGACAGCACGCTTGTCGGCGTCGCGCACCGAGAGGAACGCCGTGCCCTCCCCGGGCAGGGGCCTGCCCGCTGAGCGCTCGGCCTTGGCGAGCGCGGTCGGGAGATCGGCCGCGGTCGCCATCACCTCGCCGGTGGAGCGCATCTCCGGGCCGAGCACGGGGTCGCTGCCGGGAAAGCGCGCGAACGGCAGTACCGCAGCCTTCACGCTCACCTGCGTGGGGGCGGACTCCGGCGGGAGACCGAGCTCGGCGAGCGTCTCTCCCGCGGCCAGCCTGCAGGCCGCTGTCACGAGCGGGAGTCCTGTCGCCTTGCTCGCGAAGGGCACGGTGCGCGACGCGCGCGGGTTCGCCTCGAGCACGTACACCTCGCCCTCGAGGACGGCGAGCTGCACGTTCAGGAGGCCGACGACGCCGAGCGCGCCTCCGAGCGTCCGCACGATACGCCCCACCTCCGCGGCGTGCCGGCGGCCGAGCGAGGGAGCAGGCAGGACGCATGTCGAGTCACCCGAGTGCACACCCGCCTCCTCGACGTGCTGCATGACGGCCGCCACGTAGGTCTCCCGACCGTCCGAGAGCGCGTCGACGTCGATCTCGACGGCGCCTTCGAGGAAGCGGTCGAGCAGCACATGAGCGCCGCCGCTCGCCGCGACGGCCGCCCTGACGTCGTCCGGCCCGTAGCAGACGCGCATGGCGCGCCCGCCGAGCACGAATGAGGGCCGCACGAGCACGGGGTAGCCGATCTCCTCGGCGCCCACGACCGCCTCGTCGGGGTGGGCCGCAATGCCCCACTCGGGACAGCGGATGTCGAGGCGGCCGAGCAAGTCGGCGAAGCGCGCGCGATCCTCGGCGAGCTCGATCGCCGCCACCGGCGTGCCGAGCAGGGGGAAGCCCGCCTCGGCCAGCGGGCGCGCGAGGCGCAGCGGGGTCTGCCCGCCGAACTGGGCGACGACGCCGAGCGGGCGCTCGCGCTCGCAGACGGCGAGCGCCTCCTCGAGTCCGAGCGGCTCCATGTAGAGCCGGTCGGAGGTGTCGTAGTCGGTCGAGACGGTCTCCGGGTTGCAGTTCACCATCACCGCTTCGAGCCCGAGCGACCGGAAGCTCGCGGCGGCGTGCACGCAGCAGTAGTCGAACTCGATGCCCTGCCCGATGCGATTCGGGCCCGAGCCGAGGATGACGACGCTCCCGGCGCGCGGCGGCGCCTCTTCCTGCTCCCCCCAGGTCGAGTAGTAGGTCGAGGACGCCGTCTCGACCTCGCCGGCGCAGGGGTCGACGCGGCGGTAGGCCGGCTGGACGCCGCAGGCCCGCCGACGCGCGCGGGCCGTGGCCTCCGAGGCGCCGCTGCGGCACGCGATGTCGGCGTCCGAGAGCCCGATGCGCTTGAGTTCCAGCCAGTCGCCGGCCGCAAGCCTCTCCAGCGAGCCGATGCTGTCCCGCGCCTCCTCCACGCGAGCGAGCTGCTCCCGGAACCACGGATGCAGGCCGTCCGGCAGCTCGTCGAGGGTCGGCCACGGCGTGAAGCCGCCTCCGTCCAGCTCGCGCGAGCGCATCGCCTTCAGGAACGCCGCCGTGAACGTGCGGCCGATGCCCATGGTCTCGCCCACCGACTTCATCTGCGTCCCGAGGCCCGTGTCGGCGCCCGGGAACTTCTCGAAGGCGAAGCGCGGGAACTTGACCACCACGTAGTCGAGCGTTGGCTCGAAGCTGGCGGGCGTCGTTCCGGTGAGGTCGTTCGGGATCTCGTCGAGCGTGTAGCCGAGCGCGAGGCGCGTCGCCACCTTCGCGATCGGGTAGCCCGTCGCCTTCGAGGCGAGGGCGGAGGAGCGCGACACGCGCGGATTCATCTCGATCACGCGCAGCTCACCGGTGTCGCGGCTACGGGCAAACTGGATGTTCGAGCCGCCCGTCTCGACACCGACCGCGCGGATCACGGCCGCGGCCGCATCGCGGAGCTCCTGGTAGGCCTCGTCGGAGAGCGTCATCTGCGGCGCGACGGTGACCGAGTCGCCCGTGTGCACGCCCATCGGATCGAGGTTCTCGATCGAGCACACGACGACGACGTTGTCGTGCCGGTCTCGCATCACCTCGAGCTCGAACTCGTCCCAGCCCCGCACCGACTCCTCCACGAGCACCTGGGCGATGGGGCTCTCGGCGAGCCCGCGCTCGACCTGCCGGCGCAGCTGTGCCGCCGTCTCCGCGAAGCCGCCGCCGTGGCCACCGAGGGTGAAGGCCGGGCGGACGACCGCGGGCAGGGCCACGTCCTCGAGCTCGCGGGAGGAGGTGACGACGCGCGAGCGCGGCACACGCAGGCCGGTAGCCTCCACCGCCGTCCGGAACTCGAGGCGATCCTCGGCGCGGCGGATGGCCTCGATGCCGGCACCGATCGGCTCGACGCCGAGCTCCTCGAGGACTCCCGCCTCGGCCAGGGCGAGCGTGAGGTTGAGCGCCGTCTGCCCCCCGAGCGTCGGGAGCAGCGCATCGGGCCGCTCGCGCCGCAGCACCTCGGTGACTCCCTCGAGGTCGAGTGGCTCGAGGTAGGTGCGGTCGGCGAAGCCGGGGTCGGTCATGATCGTGGCCGGGTTGGAGTTGATGACGAGAGTGCGCAACCCCTCCTCCCGCAGCACCTTGAGCGCCTGGCAGCCCGCGTAGTCGAACTCGCACGCCTGCCCGATCACGATCGGGCCCGAGCCGATCACGAGCACCGAGCGGAGCTCAGGCCGCCGCGGCAAGCCTCCTCACCACCCCGTCGGCCCAGCGCTCGAGCACCGGCCACGCGTCGTGCGGCCCGGGGCCCGCCTCGGGGTGGAACTGGAGCGACCTGGCGGCGAGCTCAGGCAGGTCGAGCCCCTCCACGGTGCCGTCGTAGAGCGAGAGGTGCGAGACCTCTGGGCCCTCCCCCGCCGCGACCGCGAAGCCGTGGTTCTGGCTCGTCACGAGGACGCGCCCGCTCACCCGATCGACGACCGGGTGGTTGGCGCCGCGGTGGCCGAAGGGCAGCTTGTAGGTGCGGTGTCCGGTGGCGAGCGCGAGCAATTGGTGCCCGAGGCAGATACCGAGCACGGGCACGCGGCCAAGGAGCGCGCGCACGGTCTCCACCTGTGCCGTGAGCGGCTCGGGGTCGCCGGGGCCATTCGAGAGGACGACGCCGTCGTACGGGGCGAGCGTGTCCGCGTCCGTATCGTGCGGGAAGACGGTCACCGACGCTCCGGCGGCGGCGAGCCGGCGCAGCAGGGAGCGCTTGACGCCCAGATCGAGCACCGCCAGGCGCGCCCCCGCTCCCTCGGCGAAGGTGAAAACGGCGGGCGTGGAGACCGCGCCGGCGAGCGCCCGGCCGGTCATCCCCGGCTGCCGGCGGGCGAGCGCGAGGGCCGCCTCGACCGAGCCCTCCCCCGCCACGGCGACCGCGCGCGCCGAGCCCGAGTCGCGCAGCCGCAGCGTCAAGGAGCGCGTGTCCACACCGGTGAGGGCGACAATGCCGTTGGCGCGTAGCCAGTCGCTCCACCCGGAGCTACCCGTCTCGCGCATGAGGACGGCGCGGGCGTGGATCCGGCTCGACTGCATCCGCTGCGGTGCGACGCCGTAGTTCCCGACCATCGGTGCGGTGAAGGTGACGAGCTGCTCGGAGTAGCTGGGGTCGCTGACGATCTCCTGGTAGCCCGTCATGGCCGTCGTGAAGACTGCCTCGCCGGCGGCGACGCCCGCCGCGCCGACCGAGGTGCCGCGGAAGACGGAGCCGTCCTCGAGCACGAGGAAGCTCACAGGGAGAAGGCCACTCGGCCGTCGGCGACGGTCAGCCGCACTTGCCCGTGGAGCGTCTCGCCGAGGAGCCATGAGTTGGACGAGCGCGAGCGGAAGCACGCCTCCGTCACACGCCAGCGGGTCCGGCGGTCGATCAGCACGAGGTTCGCGCGCGCGCCGACCGCGACCCGCGGCGGCTCGAGCCCGTAGGCGCGCGCGGGGCCATCGGACATGCGCGCGAGCAGCAGCTCGAGCGGCAGGAGTCCTGGCGCCACGAGGTGCGTGTGGAGCGCGGCAAAGGCGGTCTCGAGCCCTGTCACGCCGAAGGGTGCTGCCTCGAAGGGAACCTCTTTCTCGTGCCGGGCGTGCGGCGCGTGATCGGTGGCGATCACCCCGATCGTGCCGTCGCGCAGGGCCTCGACGAGCGCGGCACGATCCTCCGCGCCGCGGAGCGGAGGGTTCATCTTCACGTTCGCGTCGAGCGAGCGCACGGCCTCGTCGGTCAGGCACAGGTGGTGCGGCGTCACCTCGGCCGTCGCCGCCACTCCTTGCGCGTGAGCGGCTCGCAGCGCCTCGACCGACTCGCGCGCCGAGAGGTGCAGGAGGTGCAGGGGCTCGTCCTCGTAGCGGGCGAGCGCGAGGTCGCGCTGCACCATGAGACTCTCCGCCACCGAGGGGTAGGGCGCGAAGCCGAGCTCGGCCGAGACCGGGCCCTCGTGCATTTGCCCGTCGCGGGAGAGCGCCGGCTCCTCGCAGTGCAGTGCCAGCCGGCGGCCCGTGACGGAGGCGTACTGGAGCGCGCGACGCAGGAGCGCGGCCGAGGCGACGGGCCGGCCGTCGTCGCTGAAGCCGGCAGCTCCGCCGTCGGCGAGCTCGCCCAGCTCGGCCAGCTCGGCGCCGTGCTGACCGCGGGTGATGGCTCCGAGGAATCCGACGGGGATGCGCGCCTCGCGCCCCGCCGCCTCGAGCAGGGAGCCGAGCACGGCTCCCGTGTCGACCACGGGATCGGTGTTCGGCATCGCGAGAATCGCGCAGAAGCCGCCCGCCGCAGCCGCCTCGGTGCCCGAAGCGATCGATTCCTCGTCCTCTCGGCCCGGCGTGCGCAGGTGAACGTGGGGGTCGACGAAGCCCGGCGCGAGCACGAGCCCCTCCCCCGCGACGACGCGATGGCCGTTCGCCGGGAGCTTCTCACCGAGTGCGGCGATCGTGCCGGCGTCCACCCTGACGTCGAGGACGGCGTCGACGCCGGCGACGGCGTCGAGCACGCGCGCGCCGCGGATCACGAGATCGTCCGCCGGGCCGGGCGGCGAGACGAGCATCACGCCACCTGCTCGGCTCGGACGGCTCGCATCGCGGCGGGCGCCGTCGTGAGCAGGTCGTAGAGCACGGCCATGCGCACGACGAGACCTGCGCGCACCTGTGTCGCGATGAGGGCGTCGGCCCCGTCCGCGACCGACCCCGTCAGCTCAACGCCCCGGTTCATCGGCCCCGGGTGGAGCACGCGCTGGCCGGGTCGCAGCCGTGCGGGCGTAACGCCCCAGCGCGCCGCGTACTCGCGCAGGCTCGGGACGTAGTTGGCGCCCTCCTGCATCCGCTCCTGCTGCATGCGCAGGACGTAGACGGCGTCCGCGGCGCGGATGGCGTCGATCTCGCTCGACGTCTCGCAGCCGAGCTCCTCGATCCCGCGGGGCAGCAAGGCCGGCGGACCGACGAGCGTCACGCGCGCGCCCACGAGCGCGAGCGCCTGCACGAGCGAGCGGGCGACGCGAGAGTGCAGGACGTCCCCGACGACGGCGACGTGGAGGCCGTCTAGGCGCCCGAAGGCCCCCTGCAGCGTGTAGAGGTCGAGCAGCGCCTGGGTCGGATGCTGGTGCTTGCCGTCGCCGGCGTTCACCACGCGGGCGCCCGTCACGCGGGCGACGAGGTGCGGCGCGCCGATCTGCGGATGCCGGATCACGATCACGTCGGGGTCGTAGGCGTCGAGCGTGAGCGCTGTGTCCTTCAGCGACTCACCCTTGTCGACCGCGGAGCCGGCCGCTTTGATCGAGAGGGTGTCGGCCGAGAGCCGCTTGGCGGCGAGCTCGAAGCTCGACGAGGTGCGGGTCGAGGACTCGTAGAAGACGTTCACGATTGTGCGGCCGCGCAGCGTCGGCAGCTTCTTCACCTCGCGCTCGAGTGAGGTCTCGAAGGTGGCGGCGGTTGCGAGCAGGCGCTCGACGTCGTCCCTCGTGAGGTCGCGGATGGACAGGAGATGGCGCCGGGCGCCGGGGGCGCGCGGGGGCAGGAGGTCGTCCCGGACGACCTGGAGATCAGGCATCGAAGCCTCCGTTCCCCCTCGGCACGAGCAGGACCCTGTCGACCTCGTCCACCTCGACGACCTGCACCCGGATCCACTCGCCCCGGGCCGTGGGGAGGTTCTTGCCGACGTAGTCGGGCCGGATCGGTAGCTCGCGGTGGCCGCGGTCGGCTAACACGGCGAGCTGGACGCGGGCCGGACGACCGTAGTCGAGCAGCGCCTCGACCGCGGCCCGGACCGTGCGTCCCGTCGAGAGGACGTCGTCCACGAGTACGCACGTCCGCCTTTCGAGGCCGAAGCCGAGCCGCGTGGCCCGCACGAGCGGCTGGGCGTGGCGAGGCGCCTCGCCACTCCGGACGCCGACGTCGTCGCGGTGGAAGGTGACGTCGACCGAGCCGACGGGCACCTCGACACCCGCGCGTTCTTCGATGAGCTGGCCGAGCCGGTGCGCAAGCGGTACGCCGCGCGTGTGGATGCCGACGAGCGCGACCAGCTCGACATCGGGATTCCGCTCGATCACCTCGTGGGCAATGCGCGAGAGCGTCCGACTCATGCCGTCGGAGTCCAGGAGCACGCGCTCAACTGCCCCGGAGAGGACGCTCACGCTGCCGCGCGAAGGATCCCGAAGAGGGTCGTACTCCACACGCTGAACTCCTTCCCGGCCTCACTGGACCGTGTTAAAGGCAAGTGGCGAAACTCTAGGAAGGGCGTCGGACGGCAGGCCTGGGGGCAGACCCCGTTCCGAAACTGTGATGAGCGTGCTGGACGGTCGAGCTACCCGAGCCTGAGATCAGATCCGGTCTGCCTGGGCGCTCCTACAGATAGCCCGAGCGGGCCAGGAAGCGTTGCAGCTCGGCCAGGTAGTGCCTGCCCGCGGGGAAGCCGTCCTCCTCCAGGCCGCTCCCGAGCTCTCCGCGCTCCGATACGCGCTCGAGCCGCAACCACCCCCGGTCTTCGCGCCCGAGGAGCGCCTCGTCGGCGAGGTACGCCGCGAGGATGCCCCGCACCTCACCGGACCGCATACGCTCGTACAGGCGCCAAAGCTCCCGCGCGTGCTCTGCCACGGCCCCGGGATAGGAGCGCGTGGCGTCCGCGAGACGGCCGCTCCGCAGCCGCCAGATCTGGATCGGCAGGAGCGAGTACGCGTAGGGCGTGAACGCGGAGGCGAAGCGGTCGTCGCTGCTCACGAGCTCGGGCCGGCCGTCACGGTCGAGATCGTCGAGCCGGTAGAACGCATTCCCCCAGAACTGGAGCGCCTTCCGGTAGCGCCCACTCGCCCGGTCGAGGCGGTACAAGAGCGTGTACGCGCAGCAGTGGGCGCCGCCCGTGTAGAGGTCGATGAGCACCTCGGCCTCTCCTCCGCCGTCGAGATCGAGCACGCGCACTGCTGCCTCAGGCTCGCCGACGAGGGGCCGCCACGTCGGGCAACTGCCGCAGCCAACGCGCCGCAGGCGGTGCGTAAGCGCTGTCCGCCCGCCGCGCCGGATGCGTACGCGGACGTCGCGGTAGCGCCCGTCGGTTTCCCGGAAGAGGAGCTCCGCAGCCGTAGCGCCCTTGCGAGCGCGTACCACCTCGACGACGTCACGCGCGATCACGAGCCGCCAGCACAGCAGCACTCCGTCCCCTCCCCCTGCCTCATCGTGTATTCGGAGCGTCCAGCGGCCGCGCGCCTCAGCTCCATAGAGACGCGAGAACGGCTGCTCGGGCGCGTACGACGTCGCGGTGAAGGGCGCCTCCGCCTCGCCCAGCGGGCTGCCGTCCCGGCTGTCGAACAGCGCAAGCTGCCCGTTGCAGCCGCGCCTGCCCGCGCCGATATCCGGCCCGTCGCCGCGCGTCGCGGACACGAGCACTGCTCGCCCGGCCGGGCTGCGCAGCGAGATGGTGAGATCCGCTGCTCGAGGATGCTGCACGCGCAGCGACAGCGAGACGTACGAGACCGGCCCGGCGTCGGGCACGAGCAGCGTCCGTCTGAGCTCCCCACCGCCGGGGACGCGGGCCAGCAGCGAGCGACTCGAGTACGTCTTCGTCGCCGCTCCGGCGTCCGGTGCCGCGAGCACGAGGAAGGGCGCGACGACTACCAGCAACGCTCGCGCGGCCCGGCGCATGAACACGCCTTCAGTCTACGCGGACGTACTGCCGGCCACGGACCGGGGCTCCGCCCGCTGCTCGTCACGGCCCCGCACGGCCGCGCCCTTCACGAGCTCCGGCACTCCTCGCTCGGCGTAGGGCACCTCGACCGCGTCGAAGTCCCTCGGCACGACAGTGTTGGGGAACACCGCCCTCGCCTCGCGCGCGACCTCGGGCCCGAAGTAGCGGCTCGAGACGTGCGTGAGCGCGAGCAGGCCCACGCCCGCCGCCCTCGCGAGACCGGCAGCCTCGGCGGCCGTGGAGTGCAGCGTCTCCCGCGCGCGCTTGCGCTCGTCCTCGCAGAAGGTCGCCTCGTGTACGAGCACGTCGGCACCGCTCGCCGCGAGCAGCACGGTGGCAACCGGAGCGGTGTCGCCGCCCAACACGACCTTGCGTCCCGGCCGCGGCGGGCCGAGCACATCGCCCGGCTCGACAACCCGGCCGTCCGCGACGGTGACGGCCTCGCCGGCCTGAAGGCGGCCGCGCTCGGGCCCAGCGGGAACGCCGAGGGAGTCAGCGGTCGCGACGTCGAAGCGTCCCGGACGCGCATCCTCCTGGACGGCGTAGCCGAGCGCAGCGAGTCCGTGGTCGGCCGCGAAGGCAGCGATCCTGTAGTCCGGCCGCTCGAGCTCCTCGCCCGCCTCGAGCTCCCTCAGCTCGATGGGGTACGACAGCCGCCCGAAGATGCGGCGGAGGGCACGCATCAGATCATGCAGACCCGAAGGCCCGTAGATCGTCAGTGGCAGCTCGCGACCGCGCAAGGAGAACGTCTTTAGCATCCCGGGCAGCCCGAGGTAGTGGTCGGCGTGGTAGTGCGTGAGGAAGATCTCCGGCAGATCCACGAGGCCGATCTCGGAGCGCAGCAGCTGCCTCTGCGTGCCCTCGCCGCAGTCGAAGAGCAGGCGCTCGCCGCCCCGGCGCAGGAGGAGCGCCGAGGGCGCGCGTTGCGCGGTCGGCATCGACGCGGAGGTGCCGAGAAAGACAAGATCGAGATCCACACTCCGATTCTACGAGCGGTCTGACCCCTCCCCCTGACCTCTGGGGGCCTGCGCGGAAAGTGGCCACGGTGGATGACACGCGACACGTGGGGCGAGGCTAGGACATAGGGCTCCGTCGATAGGGGGTGTATCGACGAGCCCGAGGACGCGGCAGAGCGCCGCGTGGCGCCTGTCGGGCACCCTGGGTCAGTTTTTGGACAGGCCCCTAGGGCAGCACGATGCGCTCCCCGGGTCGAATGATGGCCCCCTCGAGGCGGTTGCGACGCTGCAGCGTCAACACGCCGGCGCGGGGATCGCCGGAGTAGTGAGCCTCGGCGATCGACCACAGCGTATCCCCGGTCTTGACGACGTAGGCGCGCTCGGGGCCGGCTCCCTCAGAGGGCCGGACGAGGCTGGCCCACGCGATCAGCGCAATCGCGGCGACAACGATGAGGCGAAGGAACATACGTTCGCAAGTGTACGCCGAACGTGTGTTCGTGTCAAGAGAGCTCGATCAGCTCCGCCGACAGCGCTCCCGCTTCGACGCGGAGCTCGATCATCGTGTGCGCCGGTGCACGCCGGCGCTCCGTGGGACTGCCCGGGTTGAGGATCCAGACGCCGCCCTCTTGCTCGACCTGCGGCAGGTGCGTGTGGCCGTAGACGATCGCGTCGCAACCCGGGAACGCCGCGCGCAGGCGGCTCGAGCGACCGGTCGCAGGGCCCGGCGCGTGCACCATGCCGATGCGGACGCCGCCGACCGGGATCACGCGGGCCCGCGGCAGGCGCACCTGGAGCGCCGGCTCGTCGACGTTCCCGTGCACTGCCGCGAGCGGCGGGCCGAGCGCACGCAGCTCCGCGAGCACAGCCTCCGTGCTCACGTCGCCCGCGTGCAGCACGAGGTCTGCGGCAGCCAGCCGCTCGACGCAGGCAGCGGGGAGCGCGCGCGAGCCGCGCGGAAGGTGCGTGTCCGAGATGACTGCGACCGTCGGCATGCGTTCTCAGCGAACGAGAAAGGGATCGCTTACGAACGAGCTCGCGCGCTCGGGATTCGTCTCCGCGCGCAGCGTGATGGCGTAGACGTAGCGCCCCGGCCGCAGGCGCTGCCGCGGCGCGCGCACGAGCACGTTGTAGTAGGCGGGCACCTCCCCGCGCATGGCGAGCACGAGACGCCCCGAGCCCGGCCTCGTGCGCGTGAGCCGGTGGACGCCGGCGCTGTAGCTCGCCCCCTCGGCGGCGTACGCGTGGAAGCTCCAGTAGCGACGCCGCGACCAGCTCGGCGCGAGACCGCCGAAGTCGACGCGCGTGCCGACCACCGAGGTGCGGTGCCGCCAGCTCGTCGGCTTCCCGCGGCAGCGCGCGCTCCGCGACACGGCCGCGCGGACGGCGTCGAAGGAGGGCCGGCGGCTGCCGTCGACTCGCAGCAGCCCCGTCTGGAAGCGTTCGCGGTCGGCCTCGTCGACGAGGTGGAAGATCGTGAGGGAGGCGACGCTCGCATCGCACGAGACGGAGCGCACGAGCCGCGCGTAGTACTCGCCCTGCGTCGCCTCGCTCACCGGCGGGACGGTCTCGAGGCCGTGGTAGCCCTCCCGCTCCGAGGTGTCGACCTGCCAGCCGACACCCTCGAGGTCGACGCGCAAGCCCTCCTCGAAGGTGGGCTGCGGCGTGCCGCCGAAGGCGTCCCAGAACGCCTGCTTGAGCCGCGCCAGGTTCGGCGCGCCGATGTTCGGCCACCGGTAGCCGCGGCTCGGGGGATCGGTGTTCGCGTTCGGGTAGAGGTGTACCGCGAGACCGTCCATGAGCGGCCGGTCGCGCCCACTCGCGCGGTACGCGAGCCCGAGGGCACGCAGGAAGCGGACGGGCGACGTGGAGACGTTGTCCGGCGCGTGGCAGCTGTCGTTCCCGCGCGGGGAGAGGCCGACGCCGACCACCCGGATGCCGCGGTCGACGCCCTTGAGCGCGTCGTACATCACCCCCATCACCGCGGCGTAGGCAGCACCCGAGGCGTTCGCGCACGCAGGGGTGAACTGCGGCTGCCAGAAGCGCGGCTGGTTCGGCTCGTTCGGGCCGATGTACTCCTTGACCGTGGGATGGCGGCGTGCAAGCGCGGCGAGCCAGGACGCGAGTTGCGCCCGCCGCACCGGCGAGCCGGTGAAGGTCGTCGGCTGCGCGCCGTAGAGGGCGAAGGCGACGCGCACGCCTCGGTGCGCGGCCACCGGCAGGAGCGCCCGGATCTGGGCCGTCTCGCGCGGTGGGGCCGTGGGGCGCTCGGCGTCCCAGGTGACCGAGATGACGTTCCGCCGCAGGCCGAGTCTCTGCATCAGCGGGTACAGGGTGCGCGGGTGCGACTTGACCTCGTCCTCGGTCACGCCGTAGTCCGCAGCCGACACTGCCCCGGCGCAGACGAGCGCGGAGGCGACGCACGCGAGCGTGACCCTCGCCGTCTTCCCTTCCATCGACGCGCGGAGGCTAGCGAACGGTGCTCCGGGCGGCGGGACGGCCACCCCAGAGCACCGCTGCCTGCCTACTGGACGACGAACGGACGGCTCACGAAGGCGACGCGCCGCGCCTCGTTCATCGCGGCGCGCAGCCGAACCGCGTAGACGTAGCGGCCAGGCCGCAACCGCCGCTTCGTAAACTGCACGAGCACGTCGAAATTGGCCTTGATCGTCCCGGCTGCCGCCCCGACGGGCCGCGGAGCACCACTCGTGGAGAGCGAACGCACGACGGCGCCTCGGTCGAGCCGCCCCGCGATGCGGAAGATGCCCGCGCGGTAGAGCGCCTCCTCGTCGGCGGTGACGCGGAAGTTGTACGCCGTGCGCTTGAACGAGCTCCGCGCCAGCGTGCCGAAGTCCGCCTCGCCGCCGACCACGGAGCTCGTGTGCCGCCAGACCACAGGCCGCCCCGCACAGCCCCTGCCCGACTCGGCGATGGCGCCGCGAACAGCCTCGAAGGCTTCCCTGCGCGAGCCGTCGCGGCGGAGCAGCCCGCTCTGGAAGCGGTCACGGTCGAGCTCGTCCACGAAGTGGAAGAAGTCATGGAGCTCACGCTCGGATCGCAAGCGAAGAAGCGGACGACCTCGGCGTAGTAACGAGCCTGGGTCGGCTCGTCGACCGTCGGCACGTCCTCGGCGCCCGTGTAGTCCCCGCGGGCAGCGGTGTCGACCTGTCAGGCGACCTCGTCGAGGTCGACCGTGAGTCCCTCCTCGAAGGTGGGCTGGGCAGTGCCGCCGAAGGCGTCCCAGACCGCCTGCTTGAGGCGACCGAGATTCGGGACTCCCACGTTCGGCCAGGTGTAGCCGCGCCCGGGCTCGTGGGTGTTCTCGTTCGGGTAGGGGTGGAAGCTGAGCGCTTCCATGAGCGGGGCGCGCCTGCCGCTCCCTCGGTAGGCCTGCCCGAGCGCGCGCAGGAAGCGCACGGGTGAGGTGGAGACGTTGCTCGCGGCCCGACAGTTGTCGTTGCCGCGCGGCGAGAGCGCGACGCCGACGACGCGGATACCGCCGTCGGCGGCCTTGAGGGCGTCGTACATCGCGCTCATGGCCGTGAAGTAGGCGGCGCCCGAGGCGTTGCCGCACCCTTCGTCGAACTGCGGCTGCCAGAACCGCGGCTGGTTCGGCTCGTTCGGCCCGATGTACTCGCGCACCTGCGGAAACCGCCGCGCCAGGCTCCCGAGCCAGGCCGAGAACTGCGCGACGGCGACAGGCGAGCTCGCGAGCGCGGTCGCTCGAGCCTGGTACACGGCGAAGACGACGCGGATGCCGTTCGCCGAGGCGATCGGGAGGAGCGCGTCGATCTGCCCGCTCTCCGGGGGCAGCGCTGAGGGATCGTCGGGGTTCCAGGTCACGCGGATCACGTTCTTCTGCAGCCCGACCTCCGCGAGCTGCGGCAGGAGCGTGGCGGGGCTGACCTTCAGCTCGTCCTCCGTCGCCCCGTAGTCGATGGCACCGGCCGGCGCGGCGAGGGCCGCGAGGGCGCAGGCGCAGGCTGCTGTCGTCAGGAGGTGCTTCTTCATGACCGTCCTCTGCTCGTGGCGCGTTCCGCGGCGCGCGAGACCCCGTGCCGTCAGAGGTTGCGGTCGGCAGCGAGGAACCTAGACGGGAACCCTCGTTCGAGCCATGAGCGCGTCGAGCAGGCGGCCGGCGCCGAAGCGGACGGGATCATCGGCCGTGATCCCCGTCTCCGCCTCCACCTCCGCGGCCGCCGCGCGGGCCTCCTCGTCGCCTAGCCCGCGCGTGTTGAGCGCGATCGCCTCGACCCTGGCCCGACGGATGGGCAGGGAGCTGCGCTCGTGCAGCTCGACGAGCTCGGGCAGGGAGGGCAGCGGGTGACCGGGGAAGCCCTCCACCTCGGTCGAGCCCGCGAGGTGGCAGAGAACGAGCGCGTGCGGCACCGCGCCGTGCAGGAGCCCCATCGTGACCCCCGAGTACGCAGGGTGGACGAGCGAGCCCTGGCCCTCCACGAACAGCACGTCCTCGCCGCCGCGCCGGTGGCCCTCGACCACGAGCCTTTCAGCGGCGCCGGCGAGGAAGTCGGCGATCACGGCGTCGACGGCGATGCCCCAGCCGGCGATTGCGATACCTGTCTGCCCGGTGGGGACGAACTGCGAGGCGAAGCCACGCCGCCGCGCCTCCCGGTCGAGCTCGAGCGCCACGGTCTTCTTGCCGATCGCGCAGTCCGAGCCGACCGTCAGCACAATGCGCGCGGGCACGCGCAAGTTCTCGCCCGTCGGGACGTTGAGGTCGGAAGGCGGCTTGCGCAGGTCTCGTAGCTCGACCCCGTGGCGCTGCGCGAGAGCGCTCAGCTCGCTGTCCTCGGCCAGGAACTCGTGCAGGCCGCTCTCGAGGTCGAGCCCGGCCGCGATACAGCTCCGCAGGAGCTCTCGCCAGGCGGGCGGAAAGCGCCCCCCTGCCGTCGCCACGCCGACGAGCGCCGTGGTCGGGCGCAGCGCGAGCGTGTCGCGCACCGTCGCGAGCACGGGGATGCCGCTCTCCGTCTCCCCCGCGCGCGTCGAGTCGACGAGCGCCACGACCGGATAGGGCCCGTAGGCGATCACGCCGCGGGCCGTCTTGCCGTAATGCGGATCGCCGGAGTAGCCCTCCGCCAGGATGACGTAGCGCTTCATCCTCGCGATCCTACGACCGCGGTCGAGGTTGTCGCCGGCCTCGGCGAGAAGGCCGGCGACGCCGCCATCGTAGTCGGCTCAGGCCCGCCGCACGCCGAGCCCCGGCGCGTCCGCGGGCACCTGCACGCCCTCGCGGAGCTCCACCCCCGGCCAGGGGTCGTGGGCGAGCAGGAGGTTGCCGTCGAGGTCGATGTGATCGCACAGGCTCGCCATGTGGGCGCCGGCCGCGATGCCGAGGCCCGACTCGACCATGCAGCCGAGCATGACGCCGAGCCCGAGCGCGCGGGCCGCGTGCGCCATCCGCACCCCTTCGCGAATGCCGCCCGACTTGGCGAGCTTGATCGTGATGCCATGCGCGCGCTCGGCGCAGGGGGCGACATCGGCGAGGGAGTGGCAGTCCTCGTCCACGTAGATCGGAAGGGGCGAGCGCCGCCGCAGCTCGGACCCGCCCGGATCGCCGGCCGCGAGCGGCTGCTCGCAGTACTCGACGCCGAGCTCGGCGAGCTGCGGCAGAGCCTCGAGCGCCTCCTCGAGCGACCAGTACTCGTTGACGTCCACCTGGATCGGCACGTCGCTGACCCCCCGGACCGCGCGCACGCGTTCGACGTCGAGCCCGTCCCGCCCGCCGAGCTTCAGCTTGAGGCGCCGGAAGCGTCCGCGGGCGCGCTCGGCCTTGCGCGCCGTCTCGTCGGGATCGCCGAGCCCGAGCGTCCAGGAGGTCGGCGGGCCGGTCGGGGGGAGGCCGAGCAGACGGAAGACGGGGATGCCGAGAAGCTTTCCGCAGAGATCGTGGAGCGCCGCGTCGAGGGCCGCCTTCGCCGCCTGCTCCCCCGGCC
>Ga0183260_10001758_pt1 | contig 18003 bp, 18 predicted proteins | sample AntDrymUQ4972206_2_FD_129768 | JGI IMG/M metagenome (GOLD analysis project Ga0183260, IMG submission 129768) | Polar desert sand microbial communities from Dry Valleys, Antarctica - metaG UQ497 (22.06) (version 2) (version 2) | ecosystem: Environmental > Terrestrial > Soil > Desert | place...
CTGGCTGTGGTCGCTCAAGCCCGGCCGGTCGGGATGGGAGGGCCCCACCCGCGTCAACGACACCAAGCAGCGCGATGGCACGTCGCAGTACCTGCCAAAGCTCTCGGTCGCTCCGAACGGCCGCCTCGACGTCCTCTACTACGACCGCCGCGCAGACCGAATCGTGCCCGGATCGGCAACGCCAGGCCGCCCAGGTCGGTCGACGATGCGGCCCCGCAACATCCTCAACGACGTCTCGCTCCAATCGTCGCTCGATGAGGGAAAGAACTTCAGCCGGTCGCTGCGCCTCACCAGCCGGTCGTTCGACTCACGGATCGGGTTCGGCGCCAAGGAAGGCCTCCCGGACCTCGGCAGCCGACTGGGCCTCATCTCCGACAACCGGTTCGCGCTCGGCCTGTGGACCGACACCCGCGCGGGAACCCTCGCAACGCAGAAGCAAGACCTCGCCCAAGCGCTCGCCACCGTCAGCGACCCGCCTGGCCTCTCGGACACTGCCGAGAACGCCCTGCGCTACGGCGGCTTCGCGCTGGCCCTCGCGGGCCTCGCCCTCACCGCCTTTACGATCCTCGGCCGCTGGCCGCGGAGCCCCCGACCAGCGAACGAACCAGACCTTCCCGCCCATGAGGAAGACAGCTCGGAGGTCAGCAAGAGCGCGGAGTCAGTCACCCTGACGAGGAAGACGAGCAAGAAGAATGAGTAGCCGCGCGACCGTCAAGGCGCGCACACTGGGCAACGGCGGCTCGGCCACACGACCATGTCGTGGTCACCCGCTCGGAGCACATCCCGCGGATCCAGGAGGCGCAGGCCAGCGCCTACCATGTCCTGCGAGAGCTGGTGGAGGAAGGCAACCCATGAACGAACTGCGGCGACTGCAGATCATGAGCTCCCCGCCGGACAACGGGCGGGCGGACTGGGACCCCGGCCAGGCCAAGAAGGTGTGGCCCGGCGAGCGCGTCGCGCTCGCCGGGCCACCTCCTCTACGGGTTCATCCTCTCCGAGTTGCGCCGCCGCCCGCAGGGATGAGCGCGAAGACGGGCCCCCCCCGCCCCGCGCCCTCGCCGGGCGGCCGGCGGCGGGTCCGCGCGCGGGTCACGGGGATCGTCCAGGGGGTGGGCTTTCGCCCCTACGTCTACCGGCTCGCGCGCGAGCTGGCGCTCGACGGCTACGTGCTCAACGACGAGCGCGGCGTGGTCGTCGAGGCGGAAGGGGACTTCCCGTCGGTCGAAGCGTTCCTCGTCCGCCTGCCGGCCGAGGCGCCGCCGCTTGCGAGCGTCGAGGGGGTGGACTGCGAGGAGCGGCCCCCCGAGGCTGGACAGGGCTTTGAGATCGTCGAGAGCACGCGCGGGGGCGAGCCGCTCGCCCTGGTCTCGCCGGACACGGCGACGTGCCAGGCCTGCCTCGACGAGCTCTTCGACCCTGCCGACCGCCGCTTTCGCTACCCGTTCATCAACTGCACCGACTGCGGCCCTCGCTTCACGATCGTGCGCGACGTCCCCTACGACCGCCCCCTCACGACGATGGCCGGCTTCGAGATGTGCGCGGCCTGTCGCGCCGAGTACGAGGACCCGCTCGACCGGCGCTTCCACGCCGAGCCCAACGCCTGCCCGGTGTGCGGGCCGTCGGTGGCGCTGGTAGACGCGCTCGGCGATGTCGCCCCGCGCGACGCCGGAAGCGCCCTATCCCACGCCGGAGAGGCGTTGCTGGGAGGCGCAATCCTCGCCATCAAGGGCATCGGGGGCTACCATCTCGCCTGCCGGGCCGACGACGAGGCGGCGGTGGCGCGGCTGCGGGCGCGCAAGCACCGCGAGGACCGGCCCTTCGCCCTCATGGCGGGCGACGTGGAGTCTGCGCGCGCGCTCGTCGCTCTCAGCGAGGCCGAGGAGCGGCTGCTGATCGGCCGCGAGCGGCCGATCGTGCTCGCGCCGCGGCGGGCCGACGCGCCGGTCGCGGCATCTGTGGCGCCGCGCTCGCCCGACCTCGGGGTGATGCTTCCCTACTCGCCGCTCCACCACGTTCTGCTCGCCGACGTCGGCATTGCGCTGGTGATGACGAGCGGCAACCTCTCCGACGAGCCCATCGCCTACCGCGACGACGACGCCCGCGAGCGCCTGGCCCGGATCGCCGACCTCGTCCTCCTCGGAGACCGGCCGATCCACACGCGAACCGACGACTCCGTCGTGCGGGCGGTCCCGGGCCGCGCGCCGCTGGTCATCCGGCGCTCGCGCGGGTACGTGCCCGCGAGCGTCGACCTCCCGCTCGCCTCGCCGCGGCCACTGGCGGCCTACGGGGCGCAGCTGAAGAGCACGTTCTGCGTGGCCAAGGGAAGGCGCGCGTGGGTGAGCCATCACATCGGGGATCTCGAGAACTGGGAGACGCTGCGCTCCTTCCGGGAGGGGATCGAGCATTTCGAGCGCCTGTTCGCGGTGGAGCCCGAGGTCGTGGCCCACGACCTGCACCCGGACTACCTGTCGACCAAGGAGGCGCTCGAGCGCGAGCGCGTCGAGCACGTCGGCGTCCAGCACCATCACGCCCATCTCGCCGCGTGCCTGGCCGAGCACGGCGAGCGCGGCCCCGCGCTGGGCGCCATCTACGACGGGACCGGGTATGGCACCGACGCCACGGTGTGGGGCGGGGAGCTGCTCGCCGGCGACCTGGAGGGCTTCGAGCGGGCAGGCTGGCTGTGGCCCGTGCGGATGCCGGGCGGCGAGCGGGCGGTCCGCGAGCCGTGGCGGATGGCCTGCGCGTGGCTCCAGGAGGCGCTCGGGGAGGAGCCCGCGCTGCCGGCGACCCTGGCCCGCGACGTCGACCCCGCCATGTGGCAGACGATGGCGGCGCTCGCGCGCAGCGACCTCGCGCCGGTGACCACCAGCATGGGCCGGCTCTTCGACGCTGTCGCCGCGCTATGCGGCTTGCGGGCGCGCGTGAGCTACGAAGGCCAGGCGGCGGTCGAGCTCGAGGCGGCCTGCGACGAGGGTGAGCGCGGTGCCTACGCGCTGCCGATTGTCGAGGCGCAGGACGCGGCGACCGAAGCGCCGCCGCTCGTGCTGGACGCCCGGACCACGATCGGAGAGGTCCTCGCCGACCTGGCTGCGGGGGCGCCGGTCGCCACGGTCGCCGCCCGCTTCCACAACGGGCTCGCGGAGGCCACGGCTCTCGCGTGCCAGACGCTCGCCGGTCGCCGCGGGCTCGACGTGGTCGCGCTGTCGGGCGGGGTCTTCCAGAACAAGCGGCTGCTCGTGGCGTGCGCACGCGGGCTCGAGGCGGTCGGGCTCCGGGTGCTGGTACCCGAGCGGCTGCCTCCCAACGACGGCGGGATCGCCTACGGGCAGGCGGCGGTCGCCGCCGCCCAGCTCGCCGCGGCGGCGGGAACGCAGGAGGGATAGCCTCTCCTTTGAGATGACGGTCGCACGAGAGGGCGAGCCTCTGTCGTTCGAGGATCTCGACGATGTCGTCGATGCTCTGCGCGCCGCTGGCCATCGCGTGTCGATGCCGGCGCGCCTCGTGCTCGAGACGCTGTTCGCCGCCGACGGGCCGGTGTCCGCGGAGCGCATCGCTGACGGACTCGGCGCCCGGACACACAGCCTCGAGCTCACTTCGGTCTACCGCAACCTGGAGCGCCTGGAGGCGCTGGGCGTCGTGAGTCATCTTCACGCGGGTCACGGCGCCGGCCTCTACGCGCTGGCGCGCGGTCACGACCGCGAGTACCTCGTGTGCGAGCGCTGCGGCCGCGTCACGAGTCTCGAGCCGGCGGCGCTCGACGCGATTCGCGACGAGATCAGGGGACGGTTGGACTTCAACCCCCGCTTCACCCACTTCCCGATCCACGGGCACTGCGGCGACTGCGAGCGCTCGTTCGCCTCGGGCAGCGAGTCGAGGCTGCCCCCGGGCAAGATCGAGAGGGATGGTGGGCACGAGCACGAGCACCGCCACGGAGACCGCGTCCACTCGCATCCCCACCTCCACGAGGCGGGCCACGAGCACGACCACGAGCACCGGCAGTGAGCGCCGGATAGGGACAAGGTCAGGCGCTGGACGCTCGCGAGAGCAACTCGGCGCGTTGGCTCGACCCGGTCACCATCGCCTACCCTGAGCTCCAGGCGGGAACTACTTGCAATAGCGACCATCCATGACTAGGGTTCCGCGCGAGCTCGTGCCGGGAGGCGGGCGACACCGAGAACCTCAGGGGCGACGCGCATGACGGCTGCACCGACTCCGCCCGCCGGGGCTTCACGCTGGGAGCGGATCACGGGCTCGCTGACCCCCGCGGAGTGGCGGCGTGGCGCGGTGCTCGCGGCAGTGATCCTGGGCCTGCACGTCGTGGGCTTCGGGCTGCTCGCGATCACCGCCTCCCAGGACTTCCGCCTGGGGTCGGGCGCGGTCTTCGGCTTCGCCCTCGGCATCACCGCCTACACGCTCGGGATGCGCCACGCGTTCGACGCCGACCACATCGCGGCGATCGACAACACGACGCGCAAGCTCATCAACGAGGAGCAGCGACCGCTGAGCGTCGGCTTCTTCTTCGCGCTCGGCCACTCGACGATCGTCTTCGTCCTGGCTGTGCTGCTGGCGATCGGCATCCGCGGGCTCAGCGGTGCGGTGGAGAGCGACAGCTCCACCCTGAAGGACTTCACGAGCGTGATCGGACCAAGCGTCGCGGGCGTGTTCCTGTTGGTGATCGGGATCCTCAACATGATCGTCCTGGTCGGCATCGTCAAGGTGTTTCTTCGCATGCGCCACGGTGAGTACAACGAGGCGCAGCTCGAGGAGCAGCTGGACTCGCGCGGGTTCATGAACCGCTTCTACGGCCGGGCCACGCGCGCCGTCAAGCAGCCCTGGCAGATGTACCCGCTGGGCCTGCTGTTCGGCTTGGGCTTCGACACCGCGACGGAGATCGCTCTGCTGGCGACCGCCGGCACCGCTGCGGCGGGCGACCTGCCGCTGTACGCGATCCTGTCCCTGCCGATCCTGTTCGCCGCCGGCATGTCGCTGCTGGACACGATCGACGGGGCGTTCATGAACTTCGCCTACAGCTGGGCCTTCCTCAAGCCGGTCCGGAAGGTCTTCTACAACATCACGATCACCTCCCTGTCGGTGATCGTCGCGCTCATCATCGGGCCGATCTTCCTGATCGGCGTGCTCTCCGAGAAGTTCACCATCACCGGCGGAGTCATCGGCTTCATCGCCGGCCTCGACCTCGAATACGTCGGCTACGTGATCGTCGGGCTGTTCGTGGTGACCTGGGCGATCGCGCTCGCTGTCTGGCGCTTCGGCCGGATCGAGGAGAGGTGGTCGGCCAAGCTGCAGCAGCTTGCGGGGTAGCAGTCCTGCTACGATGGGCGCATGGCGGTGATCGCGCAGAAGGAACTGCGCAACGACGTCGGTAAGGTTCTCCGACGTGCTGAGGCGGGAGAGGAGATCACGGTCACCGTCTCAGGGCGCCCAGTCGCGCGACTCGGACCGCTGGATCGCAGCCCCTGGGTTGCAGCGACCCGTGTGGCAACAATCTGGCACAGCGACACGCCGATCGGGCTGGCGGAAGACCTGGAGCGGTTGGCAGGCGATCTCGTCGACCCGTTCGACCCTCCGTCCGACCCTGAGTGAGGGCGGTCCTTGATACGTCGGTTCTGATAGCGGAGACCGGACCCTCCGAAGGCGACGTTGCGATCAGTGTCGTCTCGCTCGGTGAACTGCACTTCGGCCTGCTCCTGGCCCGCACACCGGACGACCGTGCGAGACGCGCCGCTCGCCTCGCCGCCGTCGAGGCAGCGTTCGTGCCGCTACCCGTAGACGCACGCGTCGGCCGCGAATGGGGCGCTCTGGCAGCGTTGGTCGCAGAGCGCGGCGCGCAACCCCGGCGCCGACAAGCCGACCTGTTGATCGCGGCAACCGCGAAGGTCCACAGCGCGGTCCTGCTGACGCACAACGTCGCCGATTTCGCACAGGTTATGGACCTCGTCGAGGTGGCGGAACCGTAGTTGGATCGCACGAGGGCCGAGCGAGGTGCACAACGATGATCGGCATCACACCCACGAGTCGAAGGGGAGCTGCGCCGCAGCGGCGGCGAGGAGCGCGGGATCGCCGCGCTCGAAACGCGCCAGTCCCGCGACCGGGCACCTGCCAAGGCGCTCGATCGTCTCGCGGTTGGAGCGCTCGACCGCCGACGGCTCCGCCGGCCACGGCGTCATGACCACCGCGGCGACACGCAACGCGCGCGTTCTGGCCGCCTCGAGGGTCAGGAGCGTGTGGTTGATCGTGCCCAAGCCGGGACGGGCGACTACCACGAGCGGGAGTCCCAGGCCGGCGGCGAAGTCCGCGACTGCGTAGTCGGCGGCAAGGGGAACGAGCAGGCCGCCGACGCCTTCGACGATCAGCGCCCCCGCCTCGCCCGCCAGTCGCGCCGCGGCAAGCAGCGTGGGCGGATCGATCCGCTGCCCCGAGAGCTCCGCGGCCAGATGCGGCGACGCCGCCGGACCGAAGCGATAGGGCGCGACGCGCTCGGGAGCGCCGCCGCTGGCGGCCGCGAGGAGCTCGTGGTCGTGCGGCCAGCCGGGCACGGGTGGCTCGTCTAGACCGGTGACGACCGGCTTGAAGGCGGCGACGCGCTCGCCCCGCGCGCGAAGCGCGGCGCAGATCGCCGCCGCGACGACCGTCTTTCCGACCCCGGTGTCGGTGCCGGTGACGAAGAGGCCGCGCAGGCTGCGCTCAGGCCGCGCGGGCGACCTGCTCGTGGTCGAAGGGCGCCGGCACCGCGTCGGGCCCGGGCCGGTCGTGGGAGCCGTCGCGGACGGCGAGCATCGGCGCCGCGGCGGCGGGACGGAAGCCGGCACGGAAGGCGGCGCGGCCGAGGGCCCGGGCGGCGCCGCGGAGCTCCTCGCGCGAGTGCGACGCCATCACCGCAAGGCGCAGGCGCGACGTGCCGGCGGGGACGGTCGGCGGGCGGATGGCCTGCGCGAAGACGCCCATCCCGATCGCCTGCTCGCACACGTCCATGGCCAGCTCGGCCTCACCGACGACGATCGGGACGATCTGGGTCTCCGAACCGGTGACGTCGAATCCTTCCCGGGCCAGCTCGGAACGCAGCGTCTGCGCGTTGGCGTCGAGCTTCTCCACCCGCCGAGGCTCCTCGACGAGGAGCTCCAGGGCGGCAAGCGCGCCGGCCACCGCGGGGGGCGGCAGGGCGGTGGAGAAGATGAGCGACCGGGCGCTGTTGACGAGGTACTGCGCCATGCGCGCGTCGCAACAGGCGAAGGCGCCGTAGGCGCCGAGGGCCTTGCTCAGCGTGCCGACGATCACGTCGACCTCGCCATCGAGGCCGGCGGCGGCGACCGAGCCGCGACCCCCTGGGCCGCGGGTGCCCGTCCCGTGTGCGTCATCGACCATCACGCGTACGTCGTGGCGGTGGGCGAGCTCGACGATCTCCTCCAGCGGAGCGACGTCGCCGTCCATGGAGAACACGCCGTCGGTGACGATCAGCGACGCCCGCCCGCCCGCCTGGCGCACCCCCCAGGCGAGGTGCTCGACGTCGCCGTGGTCGTAGACGAAGGTCTCCGCTCTGGCCAGACGGCAGCCGTCGATGATCGAGGCGTGGTTGAGCTCGTCGGAGAAGACGACCTCGCCCTCGCGGGCCAGCGCGGCTATGACGCCCATGTTGGCCAGGTAGCCCGAGCCGAAGAGCACGGAAGCAGCGGTTCCCTTGAAGGCCGCCAGGCGTTCCTCGAGGCGACGGTGGATCGTCATGTTGCCGCACACCAGGCGCGACGCGCCCGCGCCCACGCCCCACCGCATGGCGGCGTCGGCGGCGGCCTGGCGCACCCGCGGGTGGTCGGCGAGCCCGAGGTAGTTGTTCGAGCACAGCAGCAGGACAGGGTTTCCGTCGAGCACCACGCGCGGCCCCTGCGGGCCGCTGATCATGCGCATGCGCCGGTAGAGGCCGAGGCCCTTGAGCTCGTCCAGACGTTCCTCGATCTCGGTCATCGGCCCTCCAGAAGGCACGCGGTGGGGGAGCGGGGCGGGTGGGGTTAGGGAAGCGGTCGTGGGGGGAAGGCGCGCGGTGGGGGTGCGGGGCGGGTGGGTGACCGAAGCGGTCAAGCCGCGGGCACCGGGTAGGCGTTCGCGGCCCCGTCCGGCCGCTCGGGCACCGTCTCCTTGCGCTTGAAGCGAAGCTGAGAGGACGGGTCCCACAGGTGCACATCGATGAGCGGCGCGGCCTCCTCGAGGTGGGCCTCAACGACGTCGGGGGTCGTGCCCTTGAGCCATCCGTCGCGGTTGTCGGGCCGCGGGTTGGCGCCGTTGTCGGGCTGGCGCGCGACGTTGAGGCCGAGCTCCTCGAACATCTCGCGGTCCTCCTCGGGCGTGTTGCCAAGCGTGGTGAGGAAGTTGCCCATCATCACGCCGTTGATCCCCGCCTTCACCGCGATGCGCTGCAGGTCGCCGATGTTCTCGACCCGCCCGCCGCACAGCCGGAACAGCGCGTCCGGAAGGATCAGGCGGAAGATCGCGATCCACTTGACCGCCTCCCACGGGTCCATCTGGTCGCGGTCGCCGAACTTCGTGCCGGCGCGGGGGTTGAGCAGGTTGATGGGGACGCTGGTCGGGTCGATCGCCGCGAGCTCGAAGGCCATCTCGACGCGCTGCTCGGGCGTCTCGCCGAGGTTGAGGATGCCGCCGACGCACGTCTCCAAGCCGGCCTCCTTCACCGCGTCTATCGTGCGAAGGCGCCCCTCGTAGCGCACCGTCGAGGAGACCTCGGGATAGTAGGACTCGGCCGTCTCGACGTTGTGGTGGACGCGCTGGATTCCGGCGTCCTTAAGCGCGAGGGCGCGCTGGGGGGACATGTGCCCGACCGACGCGCATCGCTTGAGGTTGGTGTGCTCGGCGACCAGGCGCGCTCCCTCGAGGACCTTCTCGAAGTCGCGCTTGGAGAGCCCCTGGCCCTGGGTGACCATGCAGAAGCGGTGAGCGCCCGCCGCCTCCGCCGCGCGCGCGTGCTCGAGGATCTGGTCGGGCTCCATCATCGCGTGCATCGGCGTCTCGGCCTCGGCGTAGCGCGACTGCGCGCAGAAGCCGCAGTCCTCCGCGCATCCGCCCGACTTGGCGTTGACCAGCGAGCACATGTCGGTCGAGTCCGCGAAGCGCTCGACGCGCACGCGCCACGCGCGCTCGATGAGCGCCTCGATCTGAGCGTGGTCGGTCAGCTCGCCGAGGAGCTGGGCCTCCTCGCGGGTGATGAGCGGCGGCATGCGGCGTGGCACCTCCGTTAGTTGATGCGCGCGACCTTACGGTCAGAGCCGGACGGTGCCTTGGCACGGTCGGGGGTAAGAGGTCCTGGGGGACGCCTCCGTGCGTGGGCGGGCCGGGCTGCGCCAAGGCCTAACCCCGAACACCGACCCGGTTTGCGAAGATTCCCGGCCGTTCTCTTTTCGACCGACCGTCCGGAGGTCCCGTGGCCACGCTCAAGCCCGACCCCACGTTCTATCCCTCGCCCGCTGACGCCGCCGCCGCCGAGCGCGAGAAGCTCGGTTACGTCGTCACGCTGAACACCGGCGCCAACGGCGCCAGCGCCCCCGACGCGCTCTCGGTGGTCGACTTCGATCGCGACTCCTCGACCTACGGGCAGGCGATCGGTCGCCTCGACATGCCCAACGTGGGCGATGAGCTCCACCACTTCGGCTGGAACGCGTGCTCCTCGGCGCTGTGCCCGTGGGCGCCGCATCCCCACGTCGAGCGCCGCTACCTGCTGGTGCCCGGCCTTCGCTCCTCGCGCCTGCACGTCATCGACGTCAAGAAGGACCGCACGCAGCCCAACCTCGTGAAGGTGATCGAGGCCGACGAGATCGCCCGCAAGGCCGGCTACAGCCGCCCGCACACCATCCACTGCGGCCCCGACGGGATCTACGTCAGCGCACTGGGCAACCCCGAGGGCGACGGGCCGGGCGGCATCTTCCTGCTCGACCACGAGTCCTTCGACGTCAAGGGCCAGTGGGAGGTGGACCGCGGTCCGCAGGAGCTCGCCTACGACTTCTGGTGGCACCTGCTCGACGGGACCGCGATCACCAGCGAGTGGGGGACCCCCAAGATGATCGAGGACGGGCTCGTCGGCGAGCTGCTCCTGGGCAACAAGTATGGCCACAAGCTCCACATCTGGGACCTCGAGAAGCGCACCCACCGCCAGGCGATCGACCTGGGTCCCGAGCACCAGATGGTCCTCGAGCTGCGTCCCGCGCACGATCCTCGCAAGACCTATGGCTTCGTGGGGGTGGTCACCTCGACCGCGGACCTCTCGGCGTCGGTGTGGATGTGGAGCAAGGCCGACGACGGCAGCTTTGAGGCCGAGAAGGTCATCACCATCCCGGCTGAGCCGGCCGAGCGCGACCAGCTCCCCGAGATCCTCAAGCCCTTCGGCGCCGTGCCGCCGCTCATCACCGACATCGGACTCTCGGTCGACGACCGCGACCTCTACATCTCCTGCTGGGGGACGGGCGAGCTCAAGCGCTTCGACGTCACCGACCCGCGCAAGCCGCGCGAGTCGGGCTCGATCCGCATCGGCGGGATCGTCTCGCGCGCCTCTCATCCGGCGAGCGGCGGCCCGCTCAACGGCGGCCCGCAGATGCTCGAGGTCAGCCGCGACGGTCGCCGCGTGTACCTGACCAACTCGCTCTACGCCGCCTGGGACGCTCAGTTCTACCCGGCGGGGCTCGAGGGATGGCTTGTCGGGCTCGACGCTCCGGAGGGTGGCGGCCTGACCGTCGACCCCGACCTGTTCCTCGAGTTCCACGGCGAGCGCCCTCACCAGATCCGCCTCGAGGGCGGCGACGCGTCGTCTGACTCCTACTGCTTCCCGTCTAACGGCAAGTAGGGGCACGACGGCGGACGCGGACGGCGCGGTCGGGCAAGGCGGCGAGCGGCGATGGACGGCCTGTGGCCGTGGGCGCTTATGGCGCTCCTCGGGGCCTATCACGGGCTCAACCCCGCGATGGGCTGGCTGTTCGCGGTCAGCCTCGGGCTCCAGGAGGGCGACCGGCGCGCGGTGCTTCGAGCGCTTCCGCCGATCGCTCTCGGGCACGAGGCGTCGATCGCCGTCGTCGCCGTGCTGGTTCTGGGCCTCGGTATGGTCGCCGACACGAGCGTCCTGCACATCGCAGCGGCCGTCGCGCTGGTTTCCTTCGGGATCTTCCGCTTCGTCAAGCCGCGGGCGCACCCGCGCTGGGTCAAGGCGCGCGTCAACCGGCGAGAGCTGACACTGTGGTCGTTCCTGATGTCCAGCGCGCACGGCGCCGGGCTCATGGTCGCCCCGGTGCTCATCGGCGCGGGGGCGGGGGAGGCCCAGGCCCACGACCATGCGGTCTCCGACATGCGCCTCGACGTCCTCTCGATCCCCCAGAGCGCGCTGGCGATCCTGTTGCACGTCGGCGCCATGCTGCTCGTGATGGCCGTGGTCGCCGTGGTCGTCTACGACCGCTTCGGCGTGGCGATCCTCCGCAGAGCGTGGATCAATACCGAGGCCCTGTGGGCGGGCGCGTTCGTGCTAGCCGGCGTGGTGACGCTGCTGACCTGAGCGCGCCGTCGGCGCGCTTGCCTGTCCTCCTGTTATTTTCTCCCCGGAGATGACATCTGGACCGAGTAGAGCTCCGGCGATCGGAGTCGCCGAGGCGAAACGCCGCTTCTCCGAGCTCTTGGATCGTGTGGGAGCGGGGGAGCGGATCGTGGTCGCGCGAAGGGGTCATCCCGCCGTCGTGCTCGTGCCGGCGACCTCTGAGACTCTCGAGACGGGCAATAACGCGCCGGTTGGACTCGCCGCAGTGGCAGGCGCTCTGGCCGAGTGGGAGGACTTGGAGGCGGTGGTCGAGGAGGTCTACGCCGCGCGCCGGGACGCGAGCGATCGTCCTGCACCCGATCTCCAATGACCCCGTACTGCTTCGACACGGACGTCCTCAGCGCGGTACTGCGACGCGACCCTCCCCTCGCTCTCGTCCGTCGGCTCGCCCGGGTGCCGCCGACCGAGCAGACCACCACCGCGATCACCGTCGGCGAGCTGCTCTACGGCGCGGCCCGCCGGGAAAGTCCGACCCTGACCCGTCGCGTTCGCGAGCTCCTCGAGTCGGCGCTCTCGATCGTGCCCTTCGACCGGCGGGCCGCCGAGGTCTACGGAGAGTTGCGCGCGGGACTGGAGCGAGAAGGTCGCCGCCTGGATGAGCCCGATCTCCGCATCGCTGCAATCGCGCGCTCGCGCGGGCTCACCCTCGTCACCGGCAACGTGCGCCACTTCGAGCGTGTGCCTGAGCTCGCCGTCGAGAACTGGCTGGCTGCCTGAGATAGCGCAGGCCCGTAGAACCGCCCGACCGTCGGCGCCTGGTCAGGGGCTCGCGCGTCACCGCGCGGGATCGACTGGAGTCGCCACGTCGCGGCCGGCTCCCGCCGGCGCGGAGCCCGTGCACGTCGGGCGAACGCGCCAGCTGGCCGGGGTGCTCAGCGACCCTGCCAGCGGGGGGCGCGCTTCTCGCCGAAGGCGCGCACGCCTTCGCGGAAGTCCTCGCTCTTGAAGCAGGCGCGGCGAAGCTCGATGAGCTCGCGCTCCACGTTGGGGTCGAGCGCTTGGTCGGCCGCGAGCAGCTCGGCGATGATGCGCTTGTTGCCCCGCAGAGAGAGCGGGGCGTTGCCGGCGATCTCGGTGGCGAGCGCGAGCGCCTCGGACTCGAGGTCCTCCCCCGCGAACACCTGGTTGACTAGGCCCCAGCGCTCGGCCGCCTGGGCATCGACGCGTCGCCCGACGACGAACATCTCGCGGGTGCGCGGGGCGCCGATGACCTCGATGAACCTGCGCAGCCCGGTATGGGAGTAGACGAGCCCGAGCTTGGCCGGCGGCATGGCGAGCTGGATCTCGCGCGCGGCGACACGCAGGTCGCAGGAGAGGGCGACTTCCAGGCCGCCCCCGATCGCGTGGCCGTTGAGGACGGCGACGGTCGGGTAAGGGTAGGCCTCCAGCGCCGCGATCGCCTCGCCGAACGGGTGGGCCACGAGCCGTTCGGCCTCCTGCGCGAATACGTCGGCTGGAATGTCGCCGATGTCGTAGCCGGCCGAGAACATGCCATCCGATCCGGTCAGCAGCAGGCAGCGCGCATTGAGGGACGGCACGACCTCGGCGATCGCGTCGAGGATCGTGTGATCGAGGGCGTTGCGCTTGGCGGGGTTGGCGATCGTCAGCCGGGCGACCCGCTCGGCCGGGTGGTCGAGGCGCAACCGCCCGCCGGCGAGCTCGGTCACGCGGGGCGCGGCGTGGAGGTGGGGCGGGACGCGCCGGGGCGCTCGGTCATAGGAGGTACGGCGTGGGGGTGGGGCGGGGTGCGCCGGCGCGCTCGGTCATGCGAGGCGCGGCGTGGACGTGGACGGAGGTGCGCGGCCGATCACTCGAGGACGACGAGCGTGTCGCCCTCGCTGACCGCCTGGCCCTCTTCGCAGAGGATCTCCTTGACGCTGCCCTCGTCCTCGGCCTCGACCGGCATCTCCATCTTCATCGACTCGAGCACGGCGACGGTGTCGCCCTCGACGACCGCGTCACCGACCTTGCACTCGATCTTCCATACGGTGCCAGTGATGTGCGCAGGGATATCGGCCATGAGCGGGCACAATACCCGGCGCGGATGACGTCAGAGGTGATCGTGATCGTGGCGGCCTACAACGAGGCCGATCGCCTGCCGGCGACCCTTGCGGCGCTGAATGACGCGTTCCCGGCGGCGCGCGTGCTCGTCGCCGACGACGGGTCGCGCGACGCCACCGCGCACGCGGCCCTCCAGGGCGGCGCGGAGCTCGTGCGCGCGCCGCGGACGATCGGGAAGGGCGGCGCGGTGACCCTCGCCGCCGAGCGCGTCCTTCACCGCGCCCACGAGCCCGATCCCCCGGTCTTCGTCCTCTGCGACGGGGACCTCGCCGACTCGGCGCGCCGGCTGCCGGAGCTGGTGGACGCGGTGTCGCGCGGGGAGGGCGACCTGGCGATCGCGGCCTTCGCGCGGCGGGTCGGTGGCGGCTTCGGCGCCGCGCTGCGCTTCGCGCGCTGGGTGGCCCGCCGGCGCGCCGGCCTCGAGCTCCAAGCGCCGATCAGCGGGCAGCGCGCCATGCGTGGGCCGGTGCTCGGAGTCGTGGTCCCCTTCGCGCACGCCTTCGGGATGGAGACCGGCATGAACATCGACGCCGCCCGCGCCGGCTTCCGGATCGTCGAGGTCGAGCTCGAGCTCGGCCACCGGGTGACCGGGAAGTCGCTGCGCGGGTTCGTGCACCGCTTTCGCCAGCTTGCCGACTTCGCGCGGGTCTACGTGGACCGGCGCTGAGCGGCCCGGGAACGGCGCGCGGCCGTTCCGAGGGCGTGCCGGCTTCCCAGCGCCCAGCGGTCCGAAGATCGCCGGCGGCGATTGTCCCGCCGGTAGGGTTGCGCCGCCGTGATCCTCGCCATCGACCAGGGCACGACGGGGACGACGTGCCTCGTCTTCGACGCGGAGGGCGAGCTCGTGGGCCGCGCCTACCGGGAGCTCACCCAGCACTTCCCGCGGCCGGGATGGGTCGAGCACGACGCGGCCGAGATATGGGAGGTCACGCGCGCCGTGGCCGGCGAGGCGCTCGAGGACGCCCACGTGGCGGCCGGCGAGCTCGACGCGATCGGGATCACCAACCAGCGCGAGACGGTCTGCGTGTGGGATCCCGATACCGGAGACCCTCTGCACCGCGCGCTGGTCTGGCAGGACCGGCGGACGGCCGCGCGGTGCGAGGAGCTGCGCGCGGCAGGGCACGAGTCGCTCGTGCGCGAACGCACGGGCCTGGTGCTCGACCCCTATTTCTCGGCAACGAAGATCGAGTGGCTCCTGGGAAACGTCGACGGACTCGCCGACCGGGTGCGTGAGGGGCGGGTGCTCTTCGGCACGGTCGACGCGTGGCTGATCTTCAAGCTGACGGGGGAGCGGGCGACCGATCCCTCCAACGCGTCGCGAACCCTGCTCTACGACATCGCGGCTGGCCGCTGGGACCCTGAGCTGCTCGAGCTCTTCGGCGTCCCGGAGCGCGCCCTGCCCGCCGTGCGCCCGAGCGCCGGCGTCCTTGGCGAGACAGGCGACGGCGCGCTCCCCGGCCACGACGGCGTGCCGGTCGCGGGGGTGGCCGGCGACCAGCAGGCCGCGCTCTTCGGGCAGGCGTGCCTCGATCCGGGTCTGGGCAAGAACACCTACGGGACCGGCTCCTTCGTCCTGCTCAACACGGGATCGCGGCCGCCCGAGGCGCCCCCGGGCCTCCTGGCCACCGTGGCGTGGGGCATCGGGGAGCGGACCGTCTACGCGCTCGAGGCGGCGATCTTCGTCACGGGAGCAGGAGTCCAGTGGCTGCGCGACGGGCTGGGGATCATCGAGGCCGCGGCCGATACGGCGGCGCTGGCGGCGCAGCTCGAAGGCAACGACGGCGTCTACTTCGTCCCCGCGTTGACGGGCCTGGGCTCCCCGCACTGGGATCCCTACGCCCGCGGTACCATCGTCGGCCTGACCCGTGGGAGCGGGCGCGCGCACCTCGCGCGGGCGACGCTCGAGGCCATCGCCTACCAGACGGTCGACGCGGTCCGGGCGATGGAGGCCGCCGACTCCGGCGAGCCGCTGGCCGAGCTGCGCGCCGACGGCGGCGCGACGGTCAACGGCTGGCTCATGCAGTTTCAGGCGGATGTGCTAGGCGTCGAGGTGGTCGTGCCGGAGATGGCCGAGACCACGGCTCTGGGCGCCGCCTACCTCGCTGGGGTGGGTATCGGGGCGTGGACGCTCGACCATGTCCGCTCGTCGCGGCGCGACCGCGCCCGGTATGAGCCGGGCATGTCCGCCGACGAGCGCGCGACGCTGCTCGAGGGCTGGCACCGCGCGGTTGAGCGCGCCCGTGACTGGGCTCGCGACGAACCGGCCGCCGGGCTGTAACTGGCCGTCGGCGAGCGGGTAGTCCTGGGCGATGAGCGAGGAGCTGGTCACGATGAAGGCGCAGGTCTACAAGGATCCGCGCCCCCCCGAGGCCTTTGCGAGGTTCCACGCGCGCACGCGCGCGAAGGAGCCCAACGCGATGTACGAGCTCGTGAGGATGGTCCTCTGGCCGATGGTCCTCCTCTTCTTCCGCGGGCGCTGCATCTCCTCGGACAAGGTGCCGGCCAGCGGCCCGGTCATCCTCGCGCCCAACCACTTCTCCAACATGGACCACTTCCTAGTGGCCACCTTCATACGGCGGCGCGTGAACTTCGTGGCCAAGTCCCAGCTCTTCAAGGGCGGTCTGCTCGAGAAGGTCTTCCACAACGGCGGGGTGTTCCCGGTCCGGCGCGGGCACCGCGACGAGGAGGCCTTCATCACGATGCACGAGGTCCTCAAGCGCGGCGGCGCCATCGTTATGTACGCGGAGGGCGGGCGCTCGCGGACGGGCGAGCTCGCGGACAGCGTCAAGCCCGGCATCGGCCGCTTGGCGCTCGAGTCGGGAGCGCCGGTCGTCCCCGTCGCGATCTACGGGTCGGCCAAGGCGCGCAACTGGAAGCGCGGTCAGCTCCCCAAGGTCACCGTCCAGTACGGGGACCCGTTCCGTTTCGAGCAGGTCTCCGACCCCACCCGCTCCCAGCAGCAGGCGGTCGCCGAGGAGATGTTCGCCGACATCCGCGGTCTCTACACCGAGCTCGAGCGCCATGGGCGCAAGGGCATGGTCGCCCGCGTGCGCCGGCAGCGCCGCGACGAGCGCCGCGGGAAGAGAGCCGCGACGGCGTAGGCGGACGAAGCGCGCCCAGCGCAGCGCAGCCAGCCCGGCGCGCGGCGCCGTCCTGTTCCCTGCCGAGCCGGCGACTGGCAGGCGAGCGTGGTCATGCCGTCATGCCGGTGAACTGACGCCGGTCAGGTCGTCATGCCGGTGAACTGACCGCCGGTCACGTTGAGCACCTGGCCGTGGACGTAGTTGGCCCACGGCGAGCACAGGAAGAAGATCGGGCCCGCGGCCTCCTCGGTCGTCCCGGGCCGGCCAAGCGGGATGAGCATGGCGGCCATGCCGCGCAGCTGGTCGGGGATGCCGAGCTGCACCTTCTCGCCGCCTATCTCCATCACGTTGGAGTCCTCCTTGGAGGCGGTCAGACGGGTCTCGATGTATCCGAAGGCCACGGCATTGACGTTGATCTTGAACTGGCCCCACTCCTTGGCCAAGGTCTTGGTCAGGCCGACGACCGCCGCCTTGCCCGCGGAGTAGTTCGCCTGCCCGGGGTTGCCCATCGTCCCCGAGACCGACGAGACGTTGACGATCTTGCGAAACACCTCGCGGCCCTCCTCGCGCTCGCGCTTGGCGGGCTCGCGCATGTGGGGAGCGACCGCGCGGCACATGCGGAAGGGAACGATCGTGTGGATGTCGAGCATCCGCTGGAACCACTCGTCGGTCATCTTGTGGATGGGCGCGTCGAGCGTGTAGCCGGCGTTGTTGACCAGGATGTCGACCCGCCCCCATTCGTCGACGACCCTGCCGACGAGCTGGTCCGGGACGCCCGGCTCGGTGAGATCGCCGCCGAAGACGAGCGTGTCGCCCTCGATCTCGGAGGCGGTCTGCTCGGCCACGTCGACGTCGAGGTCGTTGACGAGGACGCGCGCTCCCTCCTGGGAGAGCAGCTCGGCGGTCGCGCGCCCGATGCCGCGCGCGCTCCCGGTGACGATGGCGACCTTCCCGTCCAGAGCTCCCATTGCGTGTGGCCTCTCCGTTGCTTGGCGGGCAGGTTTGTACCGCAATCTCCGCAACTTGGGGGGACCGGATGCGCTCGATCCCCCGGTGCTCTTCTGCGCGCTTACTGTGCAAACCGCGCTCGTCTGGCGACGAACGAGATGCGACAATGCTCCTGGTGAGCGTCGAGCGCGAGGACATCTTCGATGCCATCCGCGAGGAGCTGCGCCTCAGCCGCGAGCAACGCGAACGCTCCGACGCGCGTCACGGCGAGCTGCAAGCGGCTTCAGACGCGCGTCACGGCGAGCTGCAAGCGGCTTC